>Ga0105046_10000556_pt1 | contig 52824 bp, 50 predicted proteins | sample MAT03_FD_78385 | JGI IMG/M metagenome (GOLD analysis project Ga0105046, IMG submission 78385) | Freshwater microbial communities from Lake Fryxell liftoff mats and glacier meltwater in Antarctica - MAT-03 (megahit assembly) | ecosystem: Environmental > Aquatic > Freshwater > Ice > Liftoff... | reverse complement strand
CCTGATCCGCTTCCCATCGGGAGGCGGATCAGGCTCTTCTCAAGCTGTCCGGTGTGACGAATGGCCGGAGGCTTAATCCCGGACCTAGTTCTGGAAGAGCGCGAGGATCGACTGCGCGTTGCCGTTGGCGATCTGCAAGGACTGGATGCCGAGCTGCTGCTGGACCTGGAGGGCCTGCAGGCGGGTCGATTCCTTGTTCATGTCGGCATCGACGAGCTGGCCAACGCCGCGCTCGATCGAATCCATCAGGCTGGTGGTGAATTCCTTCTGGAGGTCGATCTGCTTCTTGGCGGCGCCGAGCATCGTTGCCGCGTCGGCGATGTCGGAAAGAGTCTGGTCGGCGACGGTGATCATCTGGGTGATCTGGGCGTCGGTGAAGCCGACAACGGTCAGCGACGACACCGAGTAGCCGTCGAGAGCCGCGATCGTGCCGGCAACACCCGCTGTCGCCGTGTCTTCGCGCACGCCGGTCGTGGCGAGGCGGAGGCCTTCGGTGATGCCACGCGTCTCGGCGGTGGTGGCTGCCGAGTCGTAGAGCTTGATGCCCTGTACGTTGATCTTGATCTTGGAGAGCACGACGTTGCCGGAGGCATCGCGGCTGAAGGAGGACACGATCTCGGCGTCGGCGTGCGTGCCGGCGGCCGGGTTGCCGGCGGCGACGGTGGAGGCGACCGAGAGCCAGTTTGTGCCGGAGAAGCTCGCGGAATCGGCGAAGCTCTTCAGCTGTGTCTGGAGGGCGGCGACCTCGGCCTGGATCTTGTCCTTGTTCTCGGCGCTGGCGCCAACCGCCGCGACAAGCTTGACCTTGATCTCGTCGACCCGCTCCATGACCTTGTTCATGGCGGTGTAGGCGGTGTCGACCTTGGAAGCGCCAAGACCGAGCGCGTCCTGAACGACGGAGAGCGCCTTGTTGTCGGACCGCATGGTGGTCGCGATCGACCAGTAGGCGGCGTTGTCCTTCGCCTCGGCAACCCTGTAGCCGGTGGAAATGCGGCTCTGCGTCGTCTCAAGCGACTTGTTGGTCGCGTTGAGCGTTTGAAGCGCCGTCATCGCCGAAGCGTTCGTCATGATGCTTGACACGATACTCACCCCTTCTTCGAAGCCCGCCCGGCTCCTTGTGCCGGCTCTCATCGCCTGCGGGAGATCCATTTCGGCGACGGCGTCATGCCGCTGTCCGCCACGGTCAACCCGCCATAAGCGATTGGTTAACCATGACTACAGCGATATGGTTAACAGCCGATTAAGCCGGACCGCCGCTTGGTAGGGTTTTACAGGGCTTTAGGGGTGGCTTTGGGAGATTTCGGCCAGAATGCCCGCCCGGCGACTACCAGCAGGGCGCCAACGATGGCGATGTTGCAGAGGAAGGCGTAGCGCAAGGCGCTCTTCTCCGGCTCCTGCTTGGCAGGTCGGCGGACGTTCGATGAAATTGTAGTTCTTGCTACGAAGCTACGGCGAACACGTTGGCATGTCACTGAGTGGAATACCGAAGTTCGTCGGTTGCCGCAAAAGCGCGGAGCCAAGCCCAGAAAGCGAAAACGGGCCGCGCGTGGCGCGGCCCGTTTCTGCGAAGTCCCCGGTTTCGCAATTTTTCCTGAGACGGTCCCGTCCCGGATCGCTCCTTAGCGGAAGAGCGACAGGATCGACTGCGAGTTGCCGTTGGCGATCGACAGCGCCTGGATGCCAAGCTGCTGCTGAACCTGCAGCGCCTGGAGGCGGGTCGATTCCTTGTTCATGTCGGCGTCGACCAGCTGACCGATACCACGCTCGATGGAGTCCATCAGGCTGGAGGTGAAGGTCTTCTGCAGATCGATGCGGCTCTTGGCGGCGCCGAGATTGGTCGCGGCGGTCGTCATGTCCTTCAGCGCGGCTTCGACCACCGTCAACTGCTGGGTGATCTGGGCGTCGCTGTGATCCTTCACGGAAAGGCTGGATACCGTGTAGGTGTCGCCGGCAGCAGGGGCAGCACCCGCGGTCGGAACCTGCGCGGCTGCCGAACGGGCACCCGTTGTTCCGAGGCGAGCCGCGTCGAGGATACCGTCGTTCAGGCCGGTGGCGCTGGCGTAGGCGTCGTACAGCTTGATGTCCTGCACCTTGACGTCGATCGTGCCGAGCGAAACCGAGCCCGAAGCCGAGCGGTTGAAGGCGGAAACGATCTTCACGTCGTTGAAGGTGCCGGCGGCTGTATGGCCGGTCGTGGTGTCGACCGACAGCCAGTTGGCGCCCGAGAAGGTGGCGGCGTCTGCGTAGCTCTTCAGCTGACCCTGCAGGGCCTTGACCTCGACGTCGATCTTTTCCTTGTCGGCCGCCGAAGCGCCGTTCGCGGCGACGAGCTTGACCTTGATCTCGTTGACGGTCTCGATCGCCTTGTTCATGCCGGTGTATGCGGTGTCGACCTTCGAAGCGCCGAGGCCGAGCGAATCCTGAACGGTCGAAAGCGCCTTGTGATCCGAACGCATCGTGGTGGCGATCGACCAGTAGGCGGCGTTGTCGGAAGCCTCGGCGACCCGGTAGCCGGTCGAGATGCGGCTCTGGGTGACTTCGAGGTTCTTGTTGGTTGAATTGAGGCTCTGAAGAGCAGTCAACGCCGCGGCGTTGGTCATGATGCTGGCCATGGTATCCGTCCCTTTACACAAACTCTTTTTTGCATACCGGACCGACCGGTATGACGGAGCGGCATCATGCCCATGACCATTCGAAACAGATCAACCCGCCATCTGCAGGGACTATCGCACCCACTTCCTGCAAAATGGATAAGCAGCATGGTTAACGGATTATTCCTGCTGCATATTGTTTGCGAATTTCGGCAGGTCAAGACGATGTAGGCGAATAGCAAAGGGCCGCGGTTGTGCGCGGCCCCTTGTCAATGCGGAATGGGTTGGTTGGGTAGAGTTTCCTAACGGAAGAGCGACAGGATTGACTGCGAGTTGCCGTTGGCGATTGACAGCGCCTGGATCCCGAGCTGCTGCTGAACCTGCAGCGCCTGGAGGCGGGTCGATTCCTTGTTCATGTCCGCATCGACAAGTTGACCGATGCCGCGCTCAATGGAGTCCATAAGGCTTGTAGTAAACGTCTTCTGCAGGTCGATGCGGCTCTTGGCGGCGCCGAGGTTGGTCGCTGCGGTCGTCATCGACTTCAGCGCGCCTTCCACCTTGGTGAGCATGCCGGTGATGAAGCCATCGGTCACGCCGACTGCCGTCACATCCAGATTGAACACCGAGACGCCGCCGAGTTCGCCGGCGGTGCCGTCCGCGAGATGGGCAGCAACATCGGCGGCGAGGTCGGCGGTGGCATCGCTGTTGCCGCCCGCAAGTGACGCGGCGTAGGTGGTATCGTAGGCTCCCTGCGCGGTCGTGGTGTTCCAAATGCGGGTCTGGCGGTCGAGGATGCCGTCGTTCTTGACTGCGAGCGACGTGCCGTTGTCAAAAAGCTTGATGCCTTCGACCTTGACGTCGATGGTGCCAAGCGAAACCGTGCCGGTGGCCGAGCGGTTGAAGGCCGAAACGATCTTGACGTCCGTCTGTACGGCATCCTCGATGCCTGCAGCAGCGCCGGCTGCGGTCTTGTCCGAGGCGACCGACAGCCAGTTGGCGCCAGAGAAGGTCGCGGCGTCGGCGTAGCTCTTCAGCTGGCCCTGCAGCGCCGTGATCTCGACCTGGATCTTGGCCTTGTCGGCATCGCTGGCGCCGTTGGCGGCGACGAGCTTCACCTTGATGTCGTTGACGACCTCGATGGCCTTGTTCATGCCCGTATAGGCGGTGTCGACCTTCGAAGCGCCGAGGCCGAGCGAATCCTGCACGGTGGAAAGCGCCTTGTGGTCCGGGCGCATGGTGGTGGCGATCGACCAGTAGGCGGCGTTGTCGCTGGCTTCGGCGACACGGTAGCCGGTCGAGATGCGGCTCTGGGTTACTTCAAGGTTCTTGTTGGTGGAATTCAGGCTCTGAAGAGCCGTCAACGCCGAAGCGTTGGTCATGATGCTGGCCATGATACGCGTGCCCAAAACACAGGAAGTGTTGCATACCGGCCTGACCGGTATGACGGTGCGGCATCATGCCAATGATCGCGTCCCCGGATCACCCGCCATAGTCATTGCGGACTATGCGGGCCGGATGCCTGCGAATTGGCTAAGGGACGTGGTTAACGAGCATTTAATTGAAGGATCGGATCAGGCTGCCGACCAAGAGGTTCCACCCGTCGATCAGCACGAAGAACAATATCTTGAACGGCAGGGAAACGACCGTCGGCGGCAGCATCATCATGCCCATCGCCATGGTGATGGTGGCGACGATGAGGTCGATGACAAGGAATGGCAGCACGATCAGGAAGCCGATCTCGAAGCCGCGCCTGATCTCCGAGATCATGAAGGCCGGTACGAGCACGCGCAGGTCGACCGTCTCGCGTTCCACGGTGTCGCCGCGCTCGCGCGCCAGGTCGGCGAACAGGTCGAAATCCTCGTCGCGTACGTTTCGGATCATGAAGGTCCGGAACGGGTCGGAGATGCGGTCGAAAGCCTCGGTCTCGTCGATCTGGTTGTCCATCAGCGGCCGCACGCCGTTGTTCCAGGCCTGATCGAAGGTCGGCGACATGACGTAGAACGTCATGAAGAGCGAAAGGCTGATGATGATGAGGTTGGCCGGCGTCGTCTGCAGGCCGATGCCGGCGCGCAGGATCGAGAAGGCGATGACGAAGCGCGTGAAGCTCGTCACCATGATGAGCAGTCCGGGCGCCACAGATAGAATGGTGAGCAGGCCGAACATCTGGATGATGCGGCCGATGGTCGTGCCGTCGGCCTGGCCGATCGCGCCGAGGTCGAGTTGCTGCGCGAAGGCGGTCGAACCGCCGGCGAGAATCAGGAAAAGTGCGATGCCGATGCGTTTCATTCGAACAGCAACGTCCTGATGAGAACCTGCTTCACATGGCCGTCGCTGCGGATGGCGGCGCGATCCTCGAGGTTTTCGCGCAGGTGGCGGAAGCCGCTGGCGCCCTCGACCTCGTGCATCTTTACCGTGCGCAGGTAGGACAGGAGATCCTGCTGGATGATGCCCGGCAGGTCCGGGTCCTGCGGCTCGTCGAGCACGATGGACACCTCCATGCGAACCCACACGTCGCGCGGCGAGGCGATGTTGGTGGTGATGGCGGCAAGCGGGACGACCGTGTCGCTGGCCGGCGCTGCGCCGCCATGATCGCCTGATGCCGCACCATGCGCGCCTGCAGTCGGAGCGTGGGCTGTGCTAGCCCCGCCGGTCTTGCCGCCGGTCAGGAAGCCACCGGAAAACCAGCCCATGCCCGCGGCTGCCGCGGTCATCGCCACCAGCAGGCCGAGTTGCACGACGAGCGACGCGCCACCCTTGGCCGGCGGTGCATCGCCGATCTCGGCATTTTTTGCCGCCGCCGCCATCAGAAGGGGAGTATCCAGTCGATGATCTGCTGGCCGTATGGCGGCTGCTGAACCTCTGTCAGGCGTCCGCGACCGCCGTAGGAGATGCGCGCTTCGGCAATGCGCTCGTAGGAGATCGTGTTCTGCGGCCCGATGTCGATCGGACGCACGATGCCGCCGATGGTGAGGATCCGCAGCTCAGCGTTGACGCGGACCTCCTGCGAACCCTGGATGACGAGATTGCCATTGCCGAGTACTTCCATGACCACGGCGGCGATCGAGAGTTCGAGGTCCTCGGAACGTTTCGTTTCGCCGTCGCCCGCGGTCGCGGTCGACGAGTTGACGGTGCCGTCGAGGCTGCCTTCCGAACCGATGCCGTCCCATTCGTACTCAAGCGCACCGCCCAGCGACCGGCTCGAGGTCCGCTGCCGGTCCGATTCATTCTTGAAGCGGGCGCGATCGTTGATCTTGATCCTGACGGTCAGGATGTCGCCGGGCGCAAGCGCGCGGGGGTCGGTGAACAGTCGGCTCTGGCGGTCGTTCCATAGTGAAAATCGCTTCGGCGGCGGATAGCCGGCATACTGTGGTGGCGGCGGCGGTGGCGTCGCGCCGGCAAGGCCGGACCCGACAGGCGACAGCGTCGGCTCGACGCCGATCTCTCGAATGCCGCTACCACAGCCGGCAAGCAGCGATGCCATGAGGAGGAGGGCGCACAGCCGGATCATGTCGGATCTGTCCTGCGCGAAGCCGCTGCCATGATGCTGGTCAGCAACGCCGCGGCCTTGCGTTCCATCTCGTTCAGGATAACGCCAGCCTTGCGCGGCTCGATCTTCATGAGGATGCCGGCCGCAAGCGTCCTGTCCATCTCGGCCAGCCGCTCGGCGGCGGCATCCGGCCGCATGCCGGCATAGATCTTGACCACGCCGTCATTGGCCCTGGCGATGAAGTCCTCGCGGCGTTTCAGCCAGGCCTCGTATTCGGCGCGCTTTTCCTCCAGCAGATTGAGGCGCTTGTCGACCTCCTGCTGGAGGGTCTGGAGTTCTTCCGCCTGCAGCGCGTAGCGGCGGTCGCGCGCCGCATCCGCGATGTTGGAGCAGAAACGTTCGATTTCGGTGCCCGTCGCAAGCGGCCTGTGCGCAGGCTTGACCGCTCCGGTCCGGGCGGCGTCGGTCTCGTCCTCCGGCGCGAGCAGCCCGGGTTCGTCGATGTGCTGGACAGCCGGCTCGGTGGAACCTGCAATGCTGGCCGGGACGACCAGGGCGATTGCGGCAACAAGCGCGAGGCGGCGCAGCGCCGGCGAGGCGAAGCTGTGGGAGGTTTTCATGCGCAAACTCATTGAAGCACCAGATCGGCCTGCATCGCGCCGGCGGTCTTGATGGCCTGCAGGATGGCGATGATGCCGTCCGGCTTGACGCCGAGGCGGTTCAGTCCGGAAACGAGCGTTTCCAGATCAGGCCCGTCGAGCACCGCGATTTTCGCGTCCGGCTGGGTCGCGTCGATCACCGTATAGGGTTCGACCGCCGTCTCGCCGAGCGAGAAGGGCTCCGGCTGCACGACCACGGGCGCTTCGGAGATACGCACCGTCAGCGCGCCATGGCTGATGGCGACCCTCGAAATGCGAACGTCATTGCCGATGACGATGGTGCCTGTTCGCTCGTCGACGACCACGCGCGCAGGGGTGTCGGCGGCGACCACGATGTTCTCAAGCTCCGCGAAGAACCTTGCGGGCGAAACCTTGTCGGGTTTCTTGATGACGACGGTGCGCGAATCCTGCTCGAAGGCGACCCGCTTGCCATAGCGCTCGTTCGAAAAGGCGTTGATCGAGTCGGTGACCCTGATTACGGTGGAGAAATCGGCGTTCCTGAGCTGCAGCACGAGGTTCGACTGGGCAGCGAAGCTGGCATCGACCTCGCGCTCGACGATCGCTCCGTTCGGCACGCGTCCGGATGTCGGAACGCCCTGCGTCAACGTCTCGGCATCGCCCTCGGCCGTGAAGCCGGAGACCGAGACAGGCCCCTGGCCGACGGCGTAGATCTCTCCGTCCGCGGCCTTGAGCGGCGTCATGATCAAGGTGCCGCCGGCGAGCGACGTGGCATCGCCAAGCGACGATACGCCGATATCGATGCGCGAACCGGATTTGACGAAGGCCGGCAGGTTGGCCGTCACGATGACCGCCGCGACATTCTTGGAGCGCGCGCGATTGCCTTCGCCGGCGATGCCGAGATTTTCGAGCATGGCGCGGATCGACTGCTCGGTGAATGGCGAATTGCGTAGGCTGTCGCCTGATCCCTGCAAGCCGATGACCAGACCGTAGCCGACCAACTGGTTGTCGCGCGCGCTTTGCAACTGCGCGATGTCCTTGATTCGCGCCGAGGCGCCATGCTGCGGCAATTGGCTGCCAGCCGAGGGAAACTGCGCATATGCGCCGGCGCCCTCCTGGCCGATCGGGACACCGTCCATGGGCGGTGGAAATCGCGGATTGCTGTTGCCCGCGTCGCCCGGAACAGGCGGCTCATAGTCCTGGGACATGTCGGCACCGGCCGCTGGTGAGGCAGCCAGTAAGAACGCCAGCAGCAGTGCGGTCGCGCGAAGGCCCGTCATGAAGCTCCGACCCTGATGGAGCCGTCGGCCATCACCACACCCGACAGCACCTTTCCGCTGTCGATGTTGCGGACCCTGACAAGATCTCCCGCCGCTCCGGATTGCAGCGTCACGGCCGATGCCGATATCGTCAGCACGCCGGAGACGTAGGTGACCTGGACTGCGGCGCCCTGTTCGACCAGCCAGGCTTCGCGCAGCGACGCAGTCGGAATGTAGCGGCCCGGCAGCAGGGTGCGCTTCGCAACCTTGCCTTCGATGTCGGCGGCGCGGATGGAGACCGCCGGGGGGACGATCTTGCCCGGTTTCAGCGTCACTTCCTTGAGCGACGCCATCTCGACTGTCTCTCCGGGATAGATGACGCGGTTCGGGATCAGCACGACCTCCTGCGCAGTGGCGGGAGCGCCACCGGCTACCAGCGCCAGCGCCATGAGGGCAAATGCCTTGGCTGCGAACCGCTTCGTCATCTGCGTCACCTGATGTTCTTCGAAACCACGGCGGCCATTTCGTCCGCCGCCTGAATGACCTTCGAGTTCATCTCATAAGCGCGCTGGGCGGAGATCAGCTCGGTGATTTCCTTGACCGGGTCGACGTTCGAATTCTCGAGATAGCCCTGCTCGATCGTCGCGAAGCCGAGATCGCCCGGCACGCCGGTGTTGGCCGGGCCGGATGCCGATGTTTCCTGGAAGAGATTGTCGCCGAGCGGAGCCAGGCCGGCTTCGTTGGCGAAGGTGGCAAGCGTCAACTGGCCAAGTTCCTGGAGGTCGGCCTGGCCATCGATGCGCGCGTAGATCTGCCCGGTCTTGTTGACGACCACGTCGATCGCGTCGGTCGGTATGGTGATGGCCGGGCTGACGGTGAAGCCATCGACGGTGACAAGTTGGCCGGTGGCGTTGGTGTTGAAGGAGCCGGCGCGCGTGTAGAGCGTCTGGCCCTCGGCGCCTTCGATCTGGAACCAGCCATTGCCCGTCAGCGCGAGATCGAGATTGTTGCCGGTGGAGGTCAGCCCGCCCTGTATATGAACGTTGCGGACCGCGGCGGTCTTGACGCCGAGGCCGACCGACACGCCTTCGGGCACCAGGCTTTCGTTGGCGCGCGAGGGAACGCCCTGCATCCGGTCCACCTGGTAGAGCAGGTCCGAGAACTCAGCCCGCGCCCGCTTGAAGGCGGTGGTGTTGATGTTGGCGATGTTGTTCGCGATGACCTCGAGATTGGTCTGCTGCGCGTTCATGCCGGTCGCTGCGATGGCAAGTGCTTTCATGACTGGCTACCCTTCTGCACTGTGGCTCAGATCGACATCCGGCTGATTTCCATGTAGGCGCTGACGATCTTGTCGCGGATCGCGACAGCCGCCTGCATCGCCTGCTCTGCGCTCATCACCGCATCGACGACCTGACGCGCGTCGACCTGACCCTGGATGCCTTGCACCGACATCTGTTCGGCATGTTCGAGCGTGTCGACCGTGCGTGTGGCAAGATCGCTCATCACAGAGGCGAAGGACGCGGTTGCCTCGGTCGCAGCCGTCGCCGGCTTCGTTCCGGTCAGGCCGGAAGCGCCGCCAAGCTTGCTGAAGTCCAGTCCGCCGATGCCCGCTATCATTACTGGCTCCGCATCAGGTCGATGGTCAGGGAAATGAGGTCTCGCGCCTGCTTGATGACCTGCAAATTGGCCTCGTAGGAGCGATTGGCCTCGCTCATGTCGGCCATTTCGATCAGCACGTTGACGTTGGGCATCATCACGTAGCCCTTTTCGTCGGCGGCTTCGTGGCCTGGAATGAATTCGACGGGGAAAGCCGAATCGTCGCGGCCGATCTCGTTGACCTCGACAAGAGAGCCGCCGGTTGCGCGGTCGAGTTCGGCGGCGAAGCTGATCGTCTTGCGGCGATAGGGCTCGGAGCCCGGCGTGCCGCCCGTGGACTGGGCGTTGGCGAGGTTTTCCGAAACGACGCGCAGCCGCTCCGACTGCACGCCGAGGCCGGATGCGGCAACCTTGAGTGCTGCGGCTAGCGGATCCATGGTCAGCTCTTCGAGGTCAGCATGAGCATGCGGTGGAAGGCCTTGACGATCGCGGCATTCAGTTCGAACTGCCGGCGGATGTCGCCGGCCTTGAGCAGTTCATCCTCAAGCGAAACCGAGTTGCCCGATGGCAGGACGGATGGATCGTCCTGCTGCTCGCTTACCGCGAAGCCGCTCTGTGTGCCCTGGCCGGTCAGGTGAGCGGCCTGGGTGGCCGCCATCCTGACGCCGGTCTTGTCCAGCACCTTCTCGAACGGCTCGACGTCGACGGCCACATAGCCAGGCGTGTTGGCATTGGCGACGTTGCTCGCAACCGCCGACTGACGCACGGCGAGCCATCGCGACTGCTGTGCGGCAAGGTCGAAAAGGCTGACAGGCTCCATGCAAATCTCCGGGCAGGTTTCCAGAGAGTAGGCCGCGAGTCTTGCGTGGGCCTTGCGCGTGGCTACCGCGGGACTTCAAGCACGGTGCCGGCATCGGTCACGAGCACGGGGCGGCCATCGCGCTCTTCGATCGTCTCGACGCGGCTGCTGTCGGGCAGGATCGAGCCGGGCTGGACGACGAAGAGCCCGGTATCGTCCTCCAGCATGGCGCGCCCGTTGGCGATCTGGACGACCCGGAACGCAATGACCGGAGGCGGGAAGGGCTGTTCGACGAGGGCGGTTTCGCCTTCTTCGTCCTTCTCCTCGTGTTCCTTGACGGCAGAACCGGTGGAAATGAGATCCAGTTCGACGGGCGGATTGTCACCCATCGCCGCAGGTGCCCCGACGCGGTCGGTCTGGGCGCCGAGGACGATCGGCATGGTGCCGTTTCCGCCGCCGCCGAAGCGCATCGCCCGGACGCCGAACTGATCGGGATTGAAGAAGATGTACCAGGGAAACAGCGCGCAGATCAGCCCGAGCGTGATGCCGAGGGCAGCCACGGTGAGATCGCTGCGGCGGTCGCGCTTCTTCGCGGCCTGCGCGGCGGTACCGCGCCTCGGTGGTCGGCCGGAGTCGGCCGGCCGGTTCTCGTGGGCCAGTTCATCCGGCAGGCGATCAGCCTTGCGGCGAAACATGCGGCTTGTCCCTTGGTTTCAGATGGCGTGCAAGGTCGGCGAAGGGGTCGGCGGATGGACGGTCGCGGGGCGTCTGCGTCATCGCCTCGTAGATCAGCGGCACCTGCTTCACGGCGGCGTCCAGTTCGGCGTCCAGGCCAGGCTGGTAGGCGCCCAGCAGGCGGATGTCGCGCGTCGATTCGAACCGCGAGATCATCGCCTTCAGCTTGGTGACGAGCGCCCGCTGGTCGTCGCTCCAGGCTTTAGGGGCAAGCCGCGAAATTGAGGACAGCGGGTTGACGGGCGGATAGCGGCCCTGTTCGGCGATCGAGCGATCGAGCACCACATGGCCATCGAGAATGCCGCGCACGGAATCGGCAACCGGGTCGTTGTGATCGTCGCCGTCGATCAGCACCGAGATAATCGCGGTGATGGAACCCGAACCCTCGACGCCGGGACCCGCCCGCTCAAGAAGCTTCGGCAGTTCGGTGAAGACAGATGCCGGGTAGCCGCGGGCTACCGGCGGCTCGCCCGTGCCGGTGGCCACCTCGCGCAGCGCGTGCGCGAAACGCGTGATAGAATCAAGCACCAGCAATACCCGGTCGCCCTTCAGGCGAAAATGCTCGGCGACGCGCATCGCGGTATCAGGGGCGCGGCGGCGCATCATGGCGCTCTCGTCGCTTGTCGAGACGACGGCAACCGTCTTCGCCATGCAGTCCGGGCCGATGGTGTCTTCTAGGAATTCGCGCACTTCGCGGCCGCGTTCGCCGATCAGCGCCACCACAACGGTGTCGAAGGCCGAAGCGGCGGCGAGCATCGCAAGCAGCGTGGATTTGCCGACGCCAGAGCCGGCGAAGATGCCGAGGCGCTGGCCGAAGCAGATCGGCGTGAAGATGTCGATGATCTTGACCCCGGTGGCAAAGCCCTGGCCGACGCGCTGGCGGGAAAGCGCGGGCGGCTGCACCAGGCGTGCGGCGTCCTCCAGGTCGCCATGGGCAAGGTGTGGGCCACCGTCGATGGGGCGGCCGAGTGCGTCGATGGCGCGGCCCCGCCAAGAGGAATGCGGCAGGATCGCGAAGGGGCCGAGATCGATGACGGTGTCGCCGACGCCGGCGTCGCCAGCGCGTTCGAATGGCGCTACCAGCACCTCGTCGGGTGAAATCTGCACGATCTCCCCGTGGCGCACTCCGCCGCGGCTGCGATGCTCGACCATGTCGCCAAGGCGGGCGACCGAGGACAGGCCGCGCACGCGGAAGTGGGTCGACGAAACCTCGGTGATGCGGCCGCCGCGGCGGATGAGGGTATGGCCGTCGGCGACCCGGCGCCAGGCGCGCTCCAGCGCTTCGAGCGGATTGTCCTGCATGCGCTGTGCGATATGCGAGCTTGGTAGCGTAAGGGTCATCGCCGGCCGCTACTTCGAGCCGAGGGTCTTGATCGCGTCATCGTAGGACGACTCGGTGTCGCGCAACAGCGCGGCGCCGTTCTCGAAGGCCCGTTGGACCATCACGAGGCGGGTGATCTCCAGCATCGGATTGACGTTCGACTCTTCCAGGAAGCCCTGGACGACGCCGGCTTCCAGCCGATCGACCAGCGGTTCGGGTTCGCCGGCCGGCACGACGCCGGAATTTCCGTAGCGAACGAAGTTGGTGCCGGGGTCGAAGCTGAACAGGCCGAGCGCACCGACAAGCCGGTCGCCCTGCCGCAGCGAACCGTCCGCGCCGGCCGTGGGCGGACCGTTCTGCGGATCGAGCTGGATCGGCGCGCCGCCGGCGTCGAGCACCGGGTGGCCTTCAAGCGTCACAAGGTCGCCGTTTTCGGTCAGTGTGAAGCGTCCGTCGCGGGTCATCACCGTGCCGGCTGGCGTTTCCATGCCGAACCAGGCGGTGCCCTTTATGGCGAAGTCGAACGGATTGCCGGTCTCGCGCATTGGCCCGCTGGCGGTCGAAAGGAAGGTGTCGCCGGTAGACACGAAAGAGACTGCATTGTCTTCGAGACCCGACACCACATCCTCGAAGCGAACCCCCGTGGCGCGAAAGCCGACGGTCGATGAATTGGCGACATTGTCAGCGATGGTGTTCAGCCGCTTTTCGAGCGCGACCTGCGAGGACAGCGCGACATAGAGACCATCCTGCACGGCCGCCTCCTAGCGCTTCATGGACTGAATGGCGGAGAGAAGATTGTTCGACAAACCGAACTCGACAGGCTGCGTGAACAGCACGCTGAGCTGCGTCTGCGCCGACGCGGTCGGATTCGATATCTCCCACAAATTGGTGAAACGCGTGAGGAACTTTCCGAGTTTCTCGGGGTCGGTGAAGTCCTCGATGTCGAGCTTCTCCTCGAAAAGCTTGACCTGCCGGTCGATGTCGGCCGAAGCGAAGGAATCGGGCAGGCTGAGCACGGTGCGCACCACTTTCGCCAGCGCGGGATCGGCCAGGATCTCGTAGAAGTTCGTCAGGCTCGCCGCCTTGCGGTCGAAATAGAGTGCGAGGCGCACGCCCTCATTGTCGTTGCCGGCGTTCTCTTCCAGCGTCTGGCGCAGATACTTGTCGATGGAGGGCTGCTGGGCGCGGCTGAGCGTGGTGGCACTCTCGCCAAGACCCTCGAAATCGAAGGCTGCGGTGAAGGCCGTATAACGCGTGTCTTCCTCCACATTCGCTGGGCTTGCCGGGTCGCGCACGCCACCCGCAAGAAGCTCCTCGATGTAGTCGAGGTCTTCGCTGACGCTGTCGAGACCGTAGGCGGCCATGGCATAGGTCAGCAGGCGCTGATTGGACATCAGCCCCTCGATCGACGTGACCTTGCCGATGTTGGCGCGGTAGTAGGCGGTCTCCTGCTTGATGTATTCGGAGTTGGGATCGAGGCCGGCGATCTGTGCCTGAATGAGATAGTTGCCCGGCACCTCATGCTGTGCCTTGTTGTAGACCGTCGCCAGTTCGCCGTGTTTCTCGAAGTTGTAGCTGGTGACGAATTCCGCGTAGCGCTTGTCCTGAAGCTTGTTGGCGAAGCTATCGGGATCCGACAAGCCCTCCTTCATTGCCTTGACCATGAAGGCCTTGGCGTAGGTCATGTCCTCGAGGCCGTGCGCCTTCATGGCATAGCGGAACAGCCGGTCGTCCTTGACGAACTCGTTGATGGTTTTCACCTTCGAGATGTTCTCGAGATAATATTTCGTCTCGCGATCGACCACCGGCTGGCTCTCGACGCGATCGAGCGCCTTGGTCATGTCGCGTGCGATGAGTTGATAGCTTAGATAAGTGCCTACCAAGTCGGGTCTCCGAGCCAATGCACGATGCCGGGCCTGATCCCTAGAATGGGCGCCGGTTTTCGGACGGAATCGTGCTTTCCGCTGTCGGCGAAGCTAGACGGGCTTCCTTGTGCGAGGCTGAACCCTGGACGGCACCCGCCGATTCAAGCCTCACACAAGGCACAGTCGGTACTTCTGAAACGTCGTAGCGTTTGCGAAGGACTCGCGCCTGTGGGAATTCTGATCGGAATGGTGATCACGCTCGGCTGCGTACTTGGCGGCTACATGGCGATGGGCGGCCACATCGAAGTCCTCGTTCAGCCGTGGGAAGTGGTCATCATCTGCGGCGCAGCACTTGGTTCCTTCCTTATCGCCAATCCGATGAAGGTGGTGAAGGACACCGGCAAGGCCTGCATGGAGGCCTTCAAGCAGGCAGTGCCCAAGGAGCGCAACTACCTTGAGACGCTCGGCGTCCTGCATTCGCTGATGCGCGAGCTCAAGTCCAAGTCGCGCAGCGAGGTCGAGACGCATATCGACAACCCCGAGGAATCGGCGATCTTCCAGGCGTTTCCCACCGTCCTGAAGAACCACGACCTGACGAGCTTCATCTGCGACTACTGCCGCATCATCATCATCGGCAATGCGCGGTCGCACGAGATCGAAGCGCTGATGGACGAAGAAATCCAGACAATCCGCACCGACAAGCTGAAGGCCTACCACGCGCTGACCGCGATGGGCGACGGGTTTCCGGCCATCGGTATCGTGGCGGCGGTGCTCGGCGTGGTGAAGGCAATGGGCGCGCTGGACCAGTCGCCGGAAATCCTAGGTGGCCTGATCGGCGCGGCGCTTGTCGGCACATTTCTCGGCATCTTCATGTCCTATTGCGTGGTTGGTCCGATCGCGACCAAGGTAAAGAGCGTCCGCGAAAAGCAGAACCGGCTCTACGTCATCGTCAAGCAGACGCTGCTTGCCTACATGAACGGTGCGCTGCCCCAGGTGGCGATCGAGTTCGGCCGCAAGACCATCTCGTCGTATGAGCGGCCTTCCATCGATTCAGTCGAGCAGAGCACAATGAATACCGGCGGCGCCGAGAAGAAGGCTGCGTGAGCGTTCAATGAGCATGGGTCTCCCAACAACCCCGGCAGAAATGCAGGCATACATAGTCGAGCGGTTGGTCGGGGAGACCGGCGAGCCCGACCGCGTTACAGACACGGCGCGCGCCCTGATCGAAGGTGCGGTGCCCGCAATCGAGGAAGGGCTGAAGCAGCGGTTGGCGCTTGATCTGTCCATCGAGCCGATAAGCGTCGAGCTTTCGCGCATGACAGACGCCAGGCCCGAAGGCATCGGACACGCGATGGCCGTAGGTGCATCCGGCACAGCGCAGGAAGCGCTGGTCCTTTCCATGGACGCGGACGCAGTGGCGCTCATAGTCAGCGCGCTCTTCGGCGGCGATCCTGGCATTGCTATCGCCGCCATCGGCCGCGACCTGTCGCCAACGGAGACGGTCGTCGCGTCGCGGGTGTTCGAGGAAATCGCAGTCGCTTTGCGAGAGACGAGCGCCCGACCGCTCGATGTGACGCTTCCGCTTCCGCGAGCAATATGCGGCGAAGAGATCGCCAAGCAGGTGCTGCGCGACGGCCCTTGCGTGCGCATCGTGCTCGCGGTCTCAGCCCCCGCGGGCAAGGGCGTCATCACGCTCACCATACCGCAGCGCGTCCTGCTCAAGGGTTCGGCGGCGGAGGTGCGGAACGAGGGTCCGGCGCCTCAGTGGCGCCAGCGCTTCGGCGAGGAGGTCATGCGCTCCGGCGTCGAACTGCAGGCGACGATGCTGCTCGGCCGCCTGACGCTCGGCCAGATTTCGAATCTGAGGGCGGGGCAGGTGATCGAATTCGAGGCCGATGCACAGTCCCGGGCTAAACTCTCTGCCCGGCAGAAGACCTTGTTCGTCTGCGAGTTCGGTAAGCTGGGGCAGAACTATACGGTCCGCGTCAGGCATCCGTTCGATGCCGGACAGGAGATATTGGAAGGATTGGTCGCGAGCCGCTAGGCCGCCGCCGAGGAATTGGAGAATACGATGACGCAAGCCGCTTTGGATGAAGGCGCCTCGCAGGAGCAACTCAACCGTGCGATCGAAGAATTGCGGGGCGTGCTGCACGAGGAGGAGAAGCATCGTCCGTCCGAACAGCCGTCCGCGTTGCCGTCCGGCCCTAATTCGTCGCTTATCATGGACATTCCCGTCGAATTGCAGATCGTGCTCGGCAGCACCGAAATGGCCGTCTCCGACCTGATTGGCCTGCAGAAGGGATCGACCGTCGCACTCAACCGGCGCGTCGGCGAGCCGGTTGACGTCATGGTCAACGGCCGCCGCATAGCCCGCGGCGAAATCACGGTTCTGGAAAACGACCCCTCGCGCTTCGGCATCAGGCTGACCGAAGTGAGCGCTTCGACGAAGCTGGCCTGATGCGGACCGGCTGGAGGGCGCCCGCATGAGCGTGGCCGCGGACATGACGCGGACGCAGAAGGCCGCGGCCATCCTCGTGGCGATGGGCAAGCCCTCGGCCAGCAAGCTGCTGAAGTTCTTCAAGCAGGAAGAACTGAAGGCGCTGGTCGAAGGCGCACGGCTGCTTCGCACCATCAGCCAGGCCGATCTCGAGAAGATCGTGGCGGAGTTCGAGGTCGAGTTCACCGAAGGCGCCGGCCTGATGGATTCCGGCGACCGCATGGATACGATCCTGAACGAATCCCTGACCCCCGAAGAGGTCAATGCCCTGATGGGGATCGACCAGCCGGTGGCTGTCGCGGAGGGGCCTCCGCCCGTCTGGCCGGACGTGGAGAAAGCCGATCCGGTGAGGCTCGGCGCCTTCCTCGGCGAGGAACATCCGCAAACGGCGGCGCTCGTGCTGTCCAAGCTTTCGCCTCCCGCCGCCGCCAATGCGCTGCTTGAGCTCGACAAGGATGCGCGCAACGAGGTCGTCAAGCGCATGATGTCGATGGCTGCGATACCCGATGTCGCGACCGGCATCATCGAGGAGCAGCTCAGGACGCGCCTGCTTGCCGAAAGCGCGACACGCGATACCTCGGCCGGCCAGATTCGCGTCGCCAGCGTGCTCAACGAGATGGACAAGGACAAGCTGGACGAGGTGATGCAGGATCTGGAGCGCTCCGGCGCCCCCGACATGGAATCGCTGCGGTCGCGCCTCTTCGCCTTCGAGGATGTCGTGCAACTGACGCAGAAGGCGCGGGTGGCGCTGTTCGACAGCATCTCCACCGAACTGGTCACGCTGGCGCTGCGCAACGCGCAGCCGGCCCTCACCGAAGCCGTGCTGTCGTCCATCGGCGCGCGCGCGCGCCGCATGATCGAGTCGGAACTCGGCCAGGGTTCCGACAGCGTCAACACGGGCGATGTCGTGCGGGCGCGCAAGGCGATCGCGGCCGGCGCCATCCGCATGGCGCGCGAAGGCGCGTTCGAATTGCCGACCGTGCAGAGCGCCGCAGCCTGACGCACGACAGGCGCGCTGCTGTCTGGAATGCCCATATCTGACGAGGCCCGACCGCCATGGCGGATGATGTCGACAAGGAAAGCAAAACAGAAGAAGCGACCGAGAAGAAGATCCGCGACTCTGTCGAAAAGGGTCAGCTTCCACATTCGCGCGAGACAGGCATCCTCGCATCGTTCGTCGCCATACTGCTCTTTGCCGTCTTCTTCGCGAGCAGCTCGGTCATCGAGCTCGGCACGTTCCTGTCGATGTTTCTCGAAAAGCCTGACGCCTGGCCGATGGGCACGTCCACCGATGTCGTCGAGCTTTCACGCATCGTAACCATGGAAATCGGCAAGGCGGTGGCGAGCCTGTTGGTGCTCCTGATCGTTTTCGGCATCGGCGCCTCGGCGTTCCAGAACATGCCGCAGTTCGTCGGCGAGCGCGTCCGGCCGCAGGCCTCCCGCATATCGCTCGCCAAGGGCTGGAAGCGGCTGTTCGGGCAGGAGGGTCTTGTCGAATTCCTGAAATCGCTGGCCAAGCTGGGTTTCGTCGTCGCCGTCCTCTGTTTCGTGCTGTCCGACAGCCTGAGGCAGTTCCTTGCCGGCATGCTCACGCAGACGACGGACTACGTGGCCGTGATCCGTCGCATGGCGATCGACATCCTGACCTCGATCGTCATCGTGATGGGCCTGATCGCAGCGGTCGATATCGTGTGGTCGCGTTTCCATTGGCGCCAGGACCTCAGGATGACGCGGCAGGAGGTCAAGGACGAGTTGAAGCAGTCCGAAGGCGATCCGATCGTCAAGTCTCGCCTGCGCTCGCTGGCGCGTGATCGGGCGCGGCGGCGCATGATTACAGCGGTGCCCCGCGCCACGCTGGTGATCGCCAACCCGACCCACTATGCGATCGCGCTGCGCTACGCCCGCGACCAGGACAGCGCGCCTGTTGTGCTCGCGAAGGGCACCGATCTCGTGGCCCTCAAGATCCGCGAGATAGCCGAAGCCAACAACGTCCCGGTCTTCGAGGACGTGGCGCTGGCCCGCTCCATGTACAAGCAAGTTTCGGTGGATAGCGTGATCCCACAACAATTCTACAAGGCGGTCGCCGAGCTGATCCGCGTCGTTTACGCAAAGAAGCCCAAGTCAAAGGTCCAATGATCAGACAGCCTCATTCATTGTCGCGCGAGGCCATCGTGGCGGAAGCCATCAAGGAGGTCGTGGGCGAACTTCGCCTGGTCGACGCCGCCGACTACATAGCGTTCATCAAGCTGGAGCACTTCGCGACGGTTGCCGACATTGTCGATTCCGCGGCCGAGCTTTTCTTCATGCCGGGCACCTTCAAGCTTGGCCATGGCGGTGAGGCGCAGGTGACCTGGTCGGATCCGCCCCGTGTCGTGCTCGATATGGAACTCAGGCCGCCGGGAGCGACCGTCTATTTCGCGCTCATCCTGGAAAGCGCACGCGCTGCCGTCGAGGTCAACTACGTTGCCTTCGACGCTCCCGATCCCGACCCGACGTGCAACACCGCCTTTCTGGCGGATGCGATCGAGCGGTCACGTATCCGGAGGTCTGAGACCATCGACAGCCGTTGAACGGAGCAATGCGCGTCTCTGCGACCGCGCAATTCCGAATGATGCTTCGCTATTCGATCAGGCCCAGCCGCAAAGCCTTGGCGACCGCATGCATCCGGTTGACCGCATTGAGCTTTTGCGCCGTGTTGGCAAGGTACTGGTTGGCGGTGTGCACCGAGAGCTTGAGCAGGCGTGCAATCTCTTCGCTGGTGTAGCCATTCGCTGTCAGCCGCAGGCATTCGAGCTCCCGCTTCGAAATCGACGGCAGCTTCTCGACCGGACGGATACGCGTGACCGCGTCGAATAGCGAGAAGCAGCGCGCGTGGATGTCGAACAACCCGGAAGGCACAAGCGCAATGGCGTCTCCCACAAAGACGGCCAACCCGCATTGGCCGTGCTCGGCATGGACAGGGAATGCAAGTCCGGCCGTTCCACGCACGACCGGATCGGTCGGGATGGCCCAGTCAAGCTTGTCGAGGCAGGTGTCGGCGCCATCGAGGTCGCTCCACCACAGCGGCGTCGTTGACCCGCGTATATGCCTGACGAGGTCGGACCGCTGCTGGCTGGCGACAGTTCTGGTTTCCGCTGAGACTCCCGGATAGCTCGAATCGAAGCACGGGACGAGCGGTGCGCTTTCGGCTGTTGGTTTGACGAACAACAGACCGAACATCGCAGCACTTATATCGACGGCGATCCAGCGGGCGCGGCGCACGGCGTCCGGGATGCTCCTGGTGCGCTGCGCCTCTGCGCCCGGAGACAGGCCAAACAGCGGTCGCCGCCCGTCCGACAGCGATTGCTCTACAGCTAAGGCCTCCGCGGCATCGGTCAAATGATGCCGCTCCTGATCGCCGTTGCGATCGCCATGGCGCGGTTGCTGGCGGACAGCTTCTGGATGGCGTTGGTGACATAGCTGTTTACTGTGTTGCCCGACACGCCGAGGATGAGCGCGACTTCTTCAGTCGTCTTCCCTTCCGCCACCCACAGCAGGCATTCGCGTTCGCGGTCGGACAAGGGGTCGCGCTTGATGGCGGCGCGCAGCATGTCGGGAATCTGCGACAGCGCGTAACTGCATCGCATCTGCGCGGCGACCAGTGCGTTCGCATCGATCCGGTCGGCTTGTTCCGACGACAGAAGCAGGAAATAGCGATAGCGGCCGACCTGCACGCCAAGCGCGTAGATCTCCCGGTGACCGAGCGCATCCAGCAGCGCCGCTTCCTCGCCGTCGAGAACATCGGGCAGGTTCGGGGCTGTGGAGGAAACCAGGCTGCGTGGCCTCGTGCCCGGCGCAGCCGCCGGCGCCTGCGCCAGATTGGCGATCAGGCGCAGGCCAACAAGTTCTATTGCGTCGTGGATCCAGTTCGACGCCAGGATGCGCGCGGTGTTGCTGTCCGCATCGTGGACCGTGGCCACCAGCATGTAGGCGTCGGCGCCAGTCTGGGCCGTCAGATCCATCAGGAGAGCCGTCAGGTCGCCTCGCGAGCCAAGGCGGGTCGCCACACTGTCCGATCTTGAATGAGCGACGTGAAAGTTCATCGATTGGCCGGCCGGAATCGTCCCAGGTCCAACCGGGCGTGGCCCGGGCGGCGTTAAACTGTTCGAATTTTCCGAAATACGCGGTGTACTGACGCTGCAAACGATCCGCCGCAATTCGGAAAGGCTTGCGCAAGCCGCCATGCTCCGAGCCGGCTTCCCGGAATCAGGAGTTCTGACGGTCGGCCGGCCCCCCCGAGGATCGGCTGATTCGGGTCTAATCTAGCGGCAGACGAATCCGACATCAAACCCCAGTTGACAAAAGTTCATCAAAGAGTCCGTCTGCAGACTCAGAGACGGGTCGGAACCGTCTTGACGATCAGTTGCGGCCGTTCAGGCGAAGCGTTTGCCGGGCCTGCTGCGATGCCGGGCATGTCCTCGCGGCCAATGTTCTCGTCGCATAGGTCCTTGTCGACGCTGCAAGCATAGTCTGTAGGTCGCGGCTGGCCGCCTGCTCCAGATCGCACAACGTGGTCAGATCGCCGCCAAGGCGGTCTTTGGGCACGGTCATGCCTGGAAGGGGGTGGAGGCACTTGAAGGCACCGTCGGTCGAAGCGAGGCCGGATACGCCTGACCGACGTTGCCTCCGGACCTGAAGGCGCACTATTGTGGCCGTGAAGGTTGGCGTGCCGCGCACGCTGACTCCATGACGGAGGAATGCGTGGACGCAGCCCGCTGGAACCACATGTCGAGCGCGCCGAAGGACGGTAGCCGGATCCTCGTGACCGTGCGTCCGTCCGAGCAAGGGCCGGCCGAAGTCGATGTCGCCTATTGGGCCCGTGCCGACCAGTTCGGCGCCGAGGGCTGGCGAGCCGCCGATTCCCATCCCGGACAGATCGTCGGATACGCCGACCCTGAACTCAAGTCGTGGATGGCGCTGCCATCCGCCGGCAGCGATGTCGGTCTTCCCGAGCCGTGGACCGGCGACGACGCGCAGGAACTCCACGGCTCCGGGATCTGACAGCGCGAGCGGTTGAACTGGCTTTCTGTGCTTGGCGGTGCGCGTCGACGTGCGGCCGCTTCTTTCGCTCGCTCAAGAAAACTATCATTCCTCGCGGAACGCTTTGGCGAAGCTGTCCTGGATCGGACGCGCCATGTACTCGACGAAGGTGCGTTCGCCGGTCTGGATCAAGGCATCCACGGGCATTCCCGGATAGATGTTCTCCGCATCGACTCCCTCCGGAAGTTCTCCCTCGATCTGGAGGCGAACGGTGAAGTAGGACTCGCGCGTCGACTGGTCGACGAGCCTGTCGGCCGACAGGTAGGTCACTCGCGCCAGAACGTCGGGCGTCGTGCGCGCGTTCAGCGCGGAAAGGCGCAACATGGCCGTCTGGCCGATCTTAACGGCATCGACATCAAAAGTCGGCACGCGGACCTCGATCTGCATTTCGCGCGAGGTAGGCAGGATTTCCGCGACGGGCTCGCCCGGCTTCACCGAACTGCCGATGGTGTTTTTCAAGAGCTCGTTGATGACGCCTGCCACCGATGCCCGTATCTCGGTGCGGGTCAGCACCTCCTCCCGGGCTCGCAACTGCTCGCGCAGATCGGCAACCTTGGCCCTCACGTCGTTGATCTGGGACGCCGCCGCTTCGCGGCGCATCGCCTCGACGCCTGCTCCCTGTTCGGCAAATTCGGCAATTGCGGCTCGTTTCTGACCGATGGCCGCCGTCAGTCCACCGATGCGGCCGAGCGAATCCGCCTCGGCCCTTTGCACGGCCTGGTATTGGCTGCGCGACATCAGTCCCTGCTTCAGGAGTTTTTGCTTGTTGTCGAGTTCCTCGCGCAGCAAGGCGAGCTTGTCTTCCTCCGACGCCTTCTGGATCAGGAGGCCCTCGATCTCGTCGTTGGCTGCACGAACGCGCTGCACGATCACCGCCAGTTCGGCTTCGTGGCGCTCCAGCCGATTGCGGAACTCGGCGCGCTGCTCGTCGAGGATCTCTTCGCTCTCGACCATCCGGGCACGCGCCTCCAGCTCTGGTTCGAAAACGATCTCCGTCCGTTCGTCGCGCTCGGCCGCCACCCGCACAAGCTGCGCTTCCGCCAAGAGCAGTGCCGCGGCGATACGATTGCGCTCAGCCATCATGAGAGTGGCGTCGAGCGTCATCAGCACTTCGCCCTTGCTGACCGCCTGGCCTTCCGACACATGGATGGCCGAGACAATGCCGCCTTCCAGATGGTCGACGATCTGATTCTGACCGCTGGCTTGAACGACCCCGCTGGCGATGACGGCCCCGGAAATCGGCGCAGTCGCCGCCCACGCGCCGAAGCCGAGCAGGAACAGGGCGCTGATCGCCGTGCCAAGCAGGACCGCCTTGCGAGTCGATGTCGGCACGCCGTCCTGCCATGCCCGCTTCGAGTGACCGGCTGGCGCTTGCGCCGGCTTTGCATCGAGCAGCGATTCAAATGACGTGTTCATAGTCGTCTACCTCCGGCCCTGACGTGCATTGGTGTAATCGAGGCCCCGCCCTCGGGCCGCGGGGACGGGCGTTGGCTCTCATCGTCCTTCCGCGGCTGGCTGTGCCGTTCAAGCACGACGTCGCGATCGTCATATTCGACTATCCGTCCGGCCTGCATGCGCATGATCTTGTCGACCGAAGCCAGCACCATCTCGCGCTGCGTCACCACGATCGTCGTAATGCCGCGCTCGCGTGCGCCGTTCAGCGCCTTCATGAGGGCGACTTCGCCGATCCTGTCGAGGCTTGAATTCGGTTCGTCCAGCACAAGCAGCCTGACGTCGCCATAGAGCGCGCGAGCGAGCGCGATGCGCTGCTTCTCGCCGCCCGAGAGCTGGACGCCGCCGGGACCGATCAGCGTATCGAAGCCCTTTGGAAGCCTCGCGACGAGGTCTTCGGCATGGGCGTTGCGGGCGGCCGCAACGACAACGGCGTCCGAGGCGGCCGGATCGAAGCGGGCGATGTTCTGGGCGACTGTGCCGGGGACGAGTTCTACCTCCTGGGCCAGATAGCCGATGTGCTTGCCGAGATCCTCGGGATCCCAGTTGTTGATGTCGTGCCCGTCGAGGCGGATGTTTCCCCCACGTGGCTTCGCGGCGCCGACGATCATCCTCGCCAGCGTCGATTTCCCCGAACCGGAAGGTCCGAGGACCGCGACGGCCTTGCCCGGTTCGACCCGGAAGCCGATCCGCTGCAGGATCGGCTGCTTTGCCGGGTCGGTTGGATTGGGATGCAGCAGGTCGACGACATCGAGCAGGCCCCGGGGCGCCGGAAGCGCGGTGTAGTGCGGGCGCGCATCGGCCTGCTCCATGAAGGCGCTGACCCGCTTCCAGCTCTGCCAGGCGCCGGACAATGGCTGCCAGGCGCCGATCAGCTGGTCGATCGGCTGGAGCGCCCTCCCGGAAATCAGCGACGCGGCGAAGATCATGCCAGCGGTCATCTCGCCCGCGAGCACGATGTGCGCACCGATACCAAGGATCGCGATCTGCAGACCGAGGCGAAGCACCCTCGACAGGCCCGCGAACCATGCGTTCACCGTGGCGGCCGTATCGGCGGCGGTCAGCGACCGGGCACGGACTTCGCCCCATCCGTCGACCACCGTCGTGACCATGCCCATGGCGACGAGACTATCGGCGTTACGGGCGAGATGTTCGGAGCGCGCAGCGGCGCGCATCGCCAGATCGCCCTGCTCCTTTTGGGAGCGCGCCAGCGCGATCTGGTTGAACCAGGCAAGCCCCAGCAGGACGACCGCTCCGCCGACGGTCAACCAGAACAAGGTCGGATGGATCATGTACATGATCGCGATGAAGATCGTGGCGTACGGCAGATCGAGCAGGCCGAAGACGATCTTCGATGCGAGAAGGCCCCGGAGCGACTCGATGTCCCGGATCGGCTGGGCGTTCCCGCCCGATGTCGCGCCCTGCCGTATGACGTTGCGCATGGCAAGGTCGGCAATGCCGATGTCGAGCTTGGCGGCGGCGCGATTGGCGATCACCGACCTCACGACTTCCAGAAAGCCGAGAACAACCAGCGAGAAGATCGCGATGAGGCTCAGGAACACCAGCGTTTCGTAGCTGCGCGAAGGCAGCACCCGGTCGTAGACCTGGAGCATGTACAGCGGCATCACCAGCAGAAGGACATTCGTCAGCAGCGAAAAAGCCGCCATCTTCCAGACGGCAGCCCGGAATTCCTTCACCACCTTCTCAAGCGTGCTCATCTCATGCGATCCGTTCATCTTGCCGGACTTTCCCGGACACTCCCCTTTGGAGTGTCTCTGGACTGACGCGGCCGGCAGCCGTTGCTGTGCGTCCGGGACACCACACAGTGATCTAATGCGCTGATGCCCGCGCTGACCGGGCCCGGCAGCAGGCCGGACCCGGTCGGTGCGTGATCGATCACACGAAGTCGATGCTCTCCCAGACGCGCGCCGAGAAGTCCTCGACGCCGAATCTGTTCGCGATTTCGACTGTCGATTCACCGAACTGGAAGCGAAGCGAGCCGAGGTCGGTGGTCCCGAGCAGGTAGGTGCCGAGGTCCGAAACCGGTAAACCCGCGCCGATCAGGCCCGCGACCTCGATCCGGTCGATGTCGCACTGATAGTCGGTGATCAGATTCGTGGCGCCGAGGTTGGCTGCGAACACGAAGCAGTCGGCCCCGGCGCCGCCCGTCAGAACGTTCGCGCCGGTACCGCCGTCGAGCGAATCGTCGCCGTCGCCGCCAAACAACCGGTCGGCTCCCGCTCCGCCAAACAGCAGATCGTCGCCCTTTCCGCCCTCGAGCCGGTCGTCTCCCTCGCCGCCGGAAAGCTGGTCGTTGCCTTCCCCGCCGCTGAGCTTGTCGTTTCCGGCCCCGCCGTCGAGATGATCGTCGCCGCTGCCGCCGGTCAGACTATCCAGCCCGTCGCCGCCCCGAAGGGAGTCGTTGCCCGATCCCCCTTCCAGCGTGTCGTTACCGGCACCGCCATCGAGATGATCGTCGTCGCTGCCGCCCGAAAGGATGTCATTGCCAAGCCCACCAAAGAGCCTGTCGTTGCCGGACCCGCCGTCCAGCGTGTCGTTGCCAGCGCCGCCATCGAGATGATCGTCGCCGCTGCCGCCGGTCAGATTATCCAACCCGTCGCCACCCAGGAGGGAGTCGTTGCCCGATCCGCCGTCGAGCGTATCGTTGCCGCCGCCGCCGTTCAGCACATCGTCTGCGGCCCCGCCATCAAGTTTGTCGTCGCCGGCGTCACCATTCAACTCATCCGAACCCTCACCGCCGAACAGCGTGTCGTTCCCGTCGCCGCCGTTAAGCACGTCATTGCCGCTGTCCCCGTTCAACACATCGTTGCCGGTGCCGCCATGCAGAGTGTCATGGCCCTTGCCGCCGAAAAGCGCATCGTTTCCCGCATCGCCCCACAGGGTGTCTTCGCCCGAGTTGCCGTGGATGGTGTCATTGCCATCGCCACCAAACAGGCGGTCATGATCGACGCCGCCATGAATGATGTCATCGCCCGTGCCGCCAAAGATCGTGTCATTCTCAGGCGCGATGATCCGGCCATCGAGTGTGGTGCGATTGCCTTTGCCGTCCCAGACCCAGGTGTTGCCTTCGCCGCTCTCGCCATACACGAGGTTCGGGTCCAGCACGCGGGCATTCGATTGCCCGACGTCGAACCGGAAGATGATATCGTCAAAGTCGCGGTCGCCGCCTTTCCAGAGATCCTCGAAGCCTAGCAGAATCGTGCCCTCCGCGGATTCGACCCGTCCAACCGTATGGCCGAAGTTGTCGGCGTTCAGGGCATAGCCATTGTCGGGATCGGCGGCCGAATGGAAGGTATTGGTGCCGTACTGAGTCTTGATGGCCGTGGCGGCGCCGTTCGCGGCCACGTGCCATAGCGTGAGGTTTCCGACGTTGTTCACGTTCGCGATCTCACCCGCGGAATTGCGCAGCTCGAAAGTCGCTTTCGGGTCGTTGAGCAGTGCCGCCGTTGAGCCGCCGAAAGCATTGGATGCCACCATGAAGCCAATGTGTTCGCCCGCCTGCAACGGCACGTCCACGTAGGACTTTCCAGGCACGAGTTTGCCGCCCGAGCCCACCGCCGACGCGTTGGCGAACAGAACGTCCACCTCGCCGATGTTTCCCTTGGCGTCCACCTTGTACATGATCAGCGAGTTTTGGAAGCCCGCGCCCTCGCTGACAAACGTGACGCGACCGTTGTGGTCCTGCGCGATCGTCATTTGCGTCATATCGAGCAACCCGGGGCCGCCGCCGCCGTGAAGCACGTCGTTGCCGGTGCCGCCGTTGATCAGGTCGCTGCCACCGCCGCCATGGACGAGGTCGTTTCCAGCATTTGCGTTGATCGTGTCGTCGCCCCGGCGGCCCGAGATCACGTCGCCGGTGCCGCCGCCATTGAGCTTGTCATTGCCGCTCGTTCCGATGACGGGAGTAATTGAGTCTGTCATTTCCGTTCCTTATGGTTGAGGAGTGAGTCTTCGGGGGGCAGTCGGGGGGTGTTGGCTGCCCCCCTCCGACATCAGGCCCGTGCTTCGCGCTCGGGCCGATTGTAGGCGTCATCGAGGCGGACAATGTCGTCTTCGCCTAGATAGTCGCCCATCTGCACCTCGATGATTTCCACCGGGGATCTTGTCGGGTTTTCCAGCCGGTGCACGGCTCCTTTGGGGATCATCACCACGCCGCCGGCCGTCACCCGCATCACTGCGTCGTCGACCGTGATGGTGGCGGTGCCTTCGATCACGACCCAGCGCTCGGCGCGGTAGTGGTGGTACTGCAGCGATAGGCGGCCCTTGGGGTTCACGCGGATGCGCTTGACCTGATGCGCGGCGCCGCGATCAAGGCTCCAGAACGCGCCCCATGGGCGTTCTTCATACAAGGGGGCATCCGCGGGAACGGCAGAGATGGCTGGCACGATGTTGGAATGGATGGACATGATGATCTCCGTGAATGTTTGAAGGGGGTTACCAGCCGATGCCGCGGATGGTGGCGGGTTGGTCGGCGCGGGATTTGTAGAGGCGGGCGACATCGATCACCGGCTTGTCGGTGATGGAGGCCAGCGCGCGATAGGTCGGGTGGGCGTGGGTGATGATCACCGCATCCGCTCCGGCCATGGCAGCGGCGGCGTCGGCGGCCAGCATGCCGCGCAGGCCGGTTGCAAGCTGACCGAGCCCTTTGGAGGCATGCGCGACATAGGCCAGTTGCGACTCGATCCGCGTGTCCGCCGTGATCGCCGGATCATGGGCGACGATCTCGATGCCCTGCTCCAGCAGGTCGGCCATCACCTCAAGGATCGGGCTTTCGCGCAGGTCATCGGTGCCGGGTTTGAAGGCAAGGCCAAGGACGGCAATCTTGCGCGCCCCCGTCGCCTTCACCATCCGCGTAGCTTCGGCGATGTGAGTTGCGTTCGACCGGTCGAGCGATGCGATCAGCGGCAGGTCCAGGCCCAGCTTTGCCGCAATATGAGTGACGGCACGTACTTCCTTCGGCAGGCAGGACCCACCATAGGCGAAGCCCGGCTTCAGATAGTAGGGTGACAGGTTCAGCTTGGTGTCCTGGACAAAGATGTCCATCACCTCATGGCTGTCCACATCCAGAGGCTTGCACAGGCGCCCGACCTCGTTTGCGAAGGTGACCTTGGTCGCGTGCCATACGTTGTCGACGTACTTGACCATCTCGGCCACCTCGATGGAGGTGATCAGCGGGTTGGCGTCCACACCGGCATACAAGCGCGACATGAGGTCGGCGGTGACCCGATCAGTCACACCGATCACGGTTTTTGGCGGGGCATGGAAGTCGGCCACGGCTACGCCTTCGCGCAGGAATTCGGGATTGAAGCAGACACCGAAATCGACGCCGGCCTTCAGGCCCGAGGTTGCCTCGATTTCCGGCACCATCACGCCAATGGTCGATCCCGGCGGGATCGAGCAGCGCATGACGACGACGTGGAACGAACCTTTGTGGCGCAGCCCTTCCCCGATGGCGCGGGCCGCGGCGACGATGTAGCGGTGATCGCATCCGCCATCGGCTGCGGTCGGCGTGCCGACTGAAACGAAGGTCACATCCGTATCGACAACCGCCTGCACCAGATCATCGGTGGCCGAGATCAGACCAGCGGCGACGCCCTCGCCCAGAAGCCGCTCGAGATCCTTTTCGTGGATCGGCGAGAGGCCCTCGGAAATGGCCCGCACCTTCACGGCATCGACATCGACGCCGATGACACGGTGGCCGAGACCGGCCAGGCAGGCCGTGGAAACGGCGCCGACATAACCCAGTCCCACGACCGAAACCGCAGGGCGGGTGGGGATCTTGAGGGCCGGGTGAAAGGCGTTGTGGGCCGGTTGGTGCAGCATGGCAGGTCTCCTTTTGCGTTGAGACCCTTTTGCCCATCCGCTGAAGAGAAGGCCCGCGCGCCCCGGGATGGGGCTTGGGTGCAATGGGTTGGCACCTGCGCGCGCCAGGCCATCACCCTATCCCTGAGTGCTTGCTCGCCTGCTCGAACGGATAGGTAACCTAGCCTGTCACGCCTGCGGAAAGCCGGGGTGACGGCGGGCGAGGCACCAGCCCGCGACATGATGAATCACGCCAAAGTCGCCCCGGTCCAGCGCGTGATCGATCTCTTGCACGCTCAGCGCGGCAAGCTGAGCGACCTCGGTCGCATCGTCCTGACGGCCCGCTGTGGGTTCGCAACCCAGCGCAAGAAAGTAGTGCCCATGGCCCCCGCGTTGATTGCCATTGTCGACATAGTCCCCCAGCGCAATCATCCGCGTTGGCGAAAGCCCCGCTTCCTCGGCAAGTTCCCGCAGCGCCGCCGCCTCGGGTCCCTCACCTGGATCGAGAAAACCACCGGGAAAGCTTAGACACTTGCGGCGCGGACCGTGCCGGTAGCCGGTCATCGTCAGAACGCGTCCATCCGGCAGCATCGGAATGACGACCGCAAAGTCCCGCAGTTCGACCTGCCAGAAATCAGGGATGATGTGACCGGGCGCAACCTCGACCACTTCACGAAAGACGCGCAGGTAAGGGGCGGCGTCGAAGGCAAGCGTGCGGGTGAGGGTTTTCCATCTGGTCATCGCTGCAAGGTCCTATCTTGGACCACCAAGCGCCGGGACCCGGTGCCGGTGGTATGAGCCCGAACCGGCCGCGACACGATGCCGTTCAATCCTGGACATCCAGATCGAGGACAAGGACTCCTTCAATTCCGCCTGCGGCGTTAGCCACAATCCGGGAGCCGAGTTCCCGATGCTCAGGGTGTTCCGCATAGATCTTCAGGTCGGCCCAACTGTCGAAATCAATGACGAAGGCGTGCATGTATCCACGTTCGATCTGCTCCGGGCTCGCCGACCGCCCCCCGACGAAATTGCGCGCACCGGCGAGCTTTGCGGTCAATGCCGAAAGCCCCGCATAGATTTCGGCGATCGTGTCCTCGGCGGTTTCAGGTTTGAATTTTGTGAGGACAATGTGACGGATCATGACGTGTTCCCTTGAGGGCCGCGCCCCTGCAGGACCGGCGCTTTGTGGCAGCTGCCAACGCTTGATTGGTTCATAGACCCGCATCTCTCAGAACAGCCCCGCCTCCTTGGCGGTCATGGCGGCCTGGGTGCGGTTGTGGGCGCCGATCTTGCGGTAGAGGGTCTTCATGTGCAGCTTGACGGTCGGCTCCTGGATGCCAAGGTCGCGGGCGATTTCCTTGTTGGCCTTGCCCTCGCACAGGCCTTGCAGCACCTGCAATTCGCGCGGCGACAGCTTTTCGGCCAGCGCGTTGACTGGTGTTACTTCGGGGGCGGCAGTCATGAAGTCGATCGGGGCGTATTGCTCGCCCATCGCCATGAAGCGCACGGCGTTGACCAGCGATTTCGCGGGCAGCGTCTTGGGCAGAAAGCCCGCCGCTCCCATTTCCAGCGCCTGTTCGGCGACCTCGCGGGTTGCTGTCCCGGACATCAGGGCCACGCGGGCGCCCTTGCCGTCGGTCAGCGCGATCTTCAGGCCGTCAAGCCCGTTCATGCCCGGCATGCCATAATCCAGCAGAATCAGGTCGAACGGTTCGGCCTTTGCGACCGCCTCCATCGCCGACGGCAGATCGCGGGCTGAAGTCACTCCGATCTTTTCCTGCCGGAACCACAGATCGAGCGTGTCGCGCAAAAGATCATGGTCGTCGGCAATCAGAACGCGCATGGCACTACACCTTGGGTTTTGCCCGCAGTATGGCGGTTTCCGCCGCCATAACAAGCGCGGCGCGATCAACCGGCTTGGCCAGAACGGCGTCGAACCCTGCACCGGCACGCCCCGAAATGCCTGCAAGTGCGGTCACAAGGATCACCGGCACCCGTGGCGCCGCGGCGCGGACCGCTTCGGCAAGCTCGGCGCCGGTCATCCCTGGCATATCGTAGTCGGTGATGACCAGATCCCAGGCGGCGGGGTCGCCCTCGATGGCGGCAAGAATGTCGGCCGGTTCCGCCGAGGGCGCGACCTCGGCACCTGCCGCCTCAAGCATGGCGGTCAGCACGTCCAGCAGGTCCTTCTGGTCGTCCACCACGAGGATCGTCCGCCCATCGAGCCTGCCTGTCAGCCCTTCCACCGGCCCACGGTCAACGGAATGCGCATCCTTGCTGATCGGCCACAGAACGGCAAAGCGCGTCCCGCGCCCCGGTTCGGTTTCCATCCGGACCGCGCCGCCATTTGCAGTGACCACGGACGCAACAATGGCAAGGCCCAATCCGGTGCCCTTGTCGCCTTTGGTCGAGACATAGGGCTGGAATACGCGGGAGGCGAGGCCGGGCTCCATGCCTGGTCCGGTATCGGCAACGCTGAGGCAGACATGACGGTGCGAGGCATCAAGCTTGCCCACCGCGAAGGGACCGGCGAGGTCGGATGCCACTGCTTCGGTCAGCTTGACCGCGATCTCGCCAGACTGGGTCCCCATGGCATCGCGTGCATTGATCACAAGGTTCAGCACGACTTGCAGGATGTCCGTCGGATCGACAGTCACATCGATCGGCTCGGACGGCAGCGAAAGCGTCAGGCGGTGCGGGGCCTTGAGGCTGGCGCGGGCAAGATCCGTCGCTTCGCGAACGGGTTGGCGTAGATCGAGCGCCTGACCGCCGGCGGGGCGGGCGCCCATCGCAAGCAGGCGCTTGACCAGACCGGCGGCCTGACCCGTGGCAGCCTCGATCCGGCCAGCGCCCACGGCAATCAGGCTGCCGGGTTCGGCTGCGGTTTCGATCAGCGATGCGCTGCCTTCGATGGTGGCGAGCAGGTTGTTGAAATCATGGGCCAGTCCCGCCGCCATTTGCCCAACCACCTCGCGCCGCTGGGCGAGGTGCAGTTCCTCGCGCAGCCGTTCGCGCTCGGAGGCTTCCCTGCGACGTGCGCTGACGTCACGGGTGATGCAAAGAATGCCGCCATCCTCTTTCAAGGTCAGCGACACGTCCTGGTCCACCGGCTGTCCGGCCTTGGTCCGGCCCGCAATCTCTCCCATCCAGCGCCCCTCGGCAAACAGGCTCGGCATGGCATTGACCTGCATCCAGGCGGCTTCGTCGGGGCCATATACAATGGACCATGGCTTGCCGATCACCTCGGCCTCTTTCGAAAACCCGAACATGGCCAGATGGGCGCGGTTCATGTAGACGTAGCGCCCATCGGCATCGGTGATGGCGATGCCGTCCTGACTGGCCTCCATGGCCGCGGAACGGTCGCCCAGCGCGCGCTGCTCGGCCAGTTTCAGTGCGGTTATGTCGACGCGCAGGCCCACGCGACCGCCATCGGGCGTAGGTTTCTCGAATATGCGCAGCCATAGTCCATCGGACAGCCGTTGTTCGATCTCTTCCGATGGGTGGCGATGTCGCGACAACCGGGTCTGAAGCCACTCTTCCTCGCGCCCTTTCGCATCGGCATATTCGCCATGCGCAAGACCATAGCGCAGGATGCTTTCAAAGCTGGCACCCTGCACGATGGCCGGAGCCGAACGCGCATAGATCTCGCGGTAGCGGTCGTTGCAGATAACCAACCGGTCGTCGGCGTCGTAAAGGACAAAGCCGTCCTGGAGGGCGCTGACAGCGGCCTCCAGCGTCGCACGGGCCAGGGCTGCTGCATCGGCTGATCGTTGCAGCGCTTCGGCCTGCATCCGGCGTTCGGTCACATCTGTTTCAACCGCCATGAAGCCTCGTAGTTGACCGGAGACATCGCGCAGCGGCTGAACATCCAGAGCCACCCAGTAAAGTCGACCCGCGCGTGAGCGGTTCAGGATCTCGGTCTGCACCGCTTCACCCTTGTCCAGGGCAGACCGCAGGAGTGCGACGGATTCGGGATCGGTCTCGTCGCATTGCAGGAAGCTGCCGGCATTGCGGCCCTGCACCTCGGCCAGCCGCCAGCCTGTCGTGTGTTCAAAGGCGTCATTCACCCATTCGATGCGACGTGCGGCGTCGGTGACAACCACGAGATTGGTGGTGCGGCGGGCGATCTCCGACAGGCGCTCGATCTCGGCCGTCTGTTTTCGTGCAATGGTGACGTCGCGCAGAACGAAAAGGTAGCCCCGGTCTCCCATGGCCGAAGCCGAAAGTTGCCACCAATTTTCCCCATCACCCATCAGACTGAAGGGGAAGCTGCGCGCATCCGGCCTATGCCCCGCGTCGATTTCAGCAAGAACCTTTCGACCCTCGGCGGCCAGTTCGGGCGGGAGCACCTCTTCCAGTGACCGCCCGGCAAAGGCGGTGCCAAGCACGCCGGGCACAAGGATCGCACCCGAGTGCCAGTTCATGAACCGGCCGGAACGGTCGAGCTCGACGACCAGATCTGGCATGGCCGACAGGACCGACAGCAGCTGCGCGCGCTGAGCGGCCGTCTCGGCATGGGCCGCGACAAGCGCGGCCTCGGCATCGCGCCGCCCCAGAACCGACGCGATGACCTTGGCCACCGAGCGGATGAGATGCACCTCTCCTGGCAGGAAACTGCGCTGGTGGCGGACGGCATCATAGCCGACGAAACCCTGAAATGTACCGTCCTGTACCATTGGAACCGCCAGCAACGACCGGATGCCCTGTTCCAGCAGGACAAGCTTTTCCGGTGCGGAGTCGGGCAGGGCGTGCACGTCGGGGATCAGCACCTCGCGGCCTGTGTCGAACTCTGTGCGCCAGTGATCGATCATGTCCGCGGGAAGGTCCTGCAGCATGTCTCGTGCGGGCTCGATGCCCGTGGCGCACCATTCGTGGGTGTTGTCGATAAAGTTGCCGTCCGCGCGCAGACGAAAGACATAAAGCCGGTCGGTCTTGGTCAAGGCGCCCATCCGGGCAAGGGCGGCTTGGATTGCGAGATCGGCCTCGGCCAGCGGCGCGGCCAGCAGGTTGTCGAGGATGCCGACAACGTCGCCCTGCATGTCGGTCAGTCGCGCAAATGCGCGGTGAACGGCCTCAAGCGGGGCATCAAGGACGCCCGACCGCGCCTCGTCAACCTGCCGTCCCTCGATTAACGAGACCAGAAGCGCATTGCGCCGTGCCTCACGCAGGGCGATGAGGCTTTGTGCCGCAAGGGTTGCAATCCGTTCAAGCAGGCGCAAGTCGGCTGCTGAAAAGCGCCCGTCCTCCTGGCAGCCGAGCAAGAGCGCACTGGCGCTTTCGCCCGGTATCACGAACGGGGCGAGAATGACGGACGCAAATTTTCCCGTCTGCGCCGGCAACGCCTTTCCGTCCGCCAATGAGGCCAAGCCCGCAAGACGGCGCGAGCGGTCCAGCAGGCTGGCTTTCAGAGGCAGCACAAGATCGGCGTGGTCGGTCCGTGCCGCTGCGGCGATCCGGACCTCGCCACCCGCCGCTTGCAGGAAACAGGCATCAAGGATCGCAAACTCGCGCTGGAGGACGAGAAGCAGGGCCTGCATCGCTTCTGTCGCGCCAGACTTGCCCGAAATTGCGGCCAAGGCCTCGAAGAGAATGGATCGCTCGCGCAAGACCGCTGCTTCGCGGACGCGCACGGCCTCGGTTTCGGACAAGGCCGCGCGGACAGCTTCGGTTTCGAGAATCAGCCTCTGGTTTGCTTCGTAGAGCTCGCGGCTCTTGGCTTCGAGCAGCGTCTCGGCTTCGGCTCTTGCGCGCTTTTCGCGCTCGTAGCGTGCCCGGGAGACAGGCTCTTCGCCCGCCTCTTCGGTCATGCCTTGTTCCCGATACGGATGTTGAAATCGGCTTCGGTCTTCTCACCGGTGATACGGTCAGTCCGGTCGATCACCGCAGTCTCGCCGAAATGGGTGACGCAGCCCTCGATCAGTCCTTGGCAGAAATCTGTCAGCGGGCGGGGCGAGCGATAGGTCATCTGCATCGCATTCTGGTCGGGTCGAACGATGTCGAAGGTCGGAAGGTCGGCATCAGGATACAACTTGCGAACTTCGACGTGAATCTCGTCTTCGATTGCCGCCAGCATATCGAGACTTCCACTCCGGCCGACAAAGAAATCGGGGTAGTGGCGTACGAAACTTTTCATCATCCAGTGACCAAACAGGCGCTGCAGCTCCGGTCTGGGAATGCCGCTGTGCTGCGAGAAGCCCCGGACCAGCGCCATCAACTCGTCGCAAGGGTAGTTTCCCACGGCAGTATAGGCCCCGCCGGATGGCAAGGCGGCGCGGTCGATCACGTCGTCAACGACGTCTTCACCGAAGGTATTCTCGGCCATGGCCAAAAGCTCGACGAAGACCAACCCCTTCATGGATCCCTCCCGAACACGGTACAAGAAATCATGAGGTTCCCGTGCTTGGCGCGACCACCGTCGGGAACGCCTTGTTCTCCGAACGTGAATACCCCAAGCCAAGGCACGCCGCCAAGTCCCGCGTTGATGCCGTTGGAGACCTGGTCCATGCGGTCGCGCACGGCCAGCATGTAGCCACCGCAATAGACCACCAATGCGCCGGCAATGTCACCACCCGCGTCATCGCGCGCCTGCCGCGCCACACGCCCAGCCCGTGCCACAAGGCTGTCGGCCGAACCCTGCATCTGCCAGAGCCGATCCCCGTTGGCCACGTCGGCGAAAAGGTCGAGTGACCCGTCCGGGTTCGCCACGGCCGGGTGCGCGAGCAAATGAAAGGGCACGCCCGCGATTTCCCGCGTCACCCGGCCCAGCGGCCATAGCGTTGCTGCGGAAAGGATGGACTCGGGCTCCTTGCCCGCCATTGGAACCGCGCTGCTGGTCCAGGCGTGATAGACCTTCGAGGCGGGATGGCCGTCGATTTCGAACAGGCGGCGTCCGGCGACGCGCGTTACCTCGCCGCTGTCGCCCGTCGGTGCATAGCCGCTCTGATAGGCTGACGCGATGCCGGTTGACGGGAAAAGGACCGACACCACCACCCCTTCGCCGTGGCTCTGAGTTGGCCCGAACTGCGACCAGTTTCCGCTGACATCATTGTCGGCCGCACTGCCTCCGACAATGGGCGTTTCCTGGCCGATCACCAGGCGCACGCCGTCAAGGACCTGTTCCTCGCGGCCGGGTGCGACCGTCAACCAGACCAGATCGGGAATTTCTCCCGGGCGCCCGGCGGCTTCAAGTGCCGCCTCTGCTGCCCGGCGGGCCGCGTCGCTTGCATCAGCGCCAAGGTCGGTCGACCCGGTGCCGAAACTGCCCAGGGCATCCCAGATCGCCAGAGCGCCAAGCCCGGCACTGCCGTCGATGTTCACTCCGTCCTGCGTCATAATCCCAAGGCAGGAAGATCCGCCATGAAGCGCCGTGTTGCCAAAGCGCTCGACCGCGGCGGATCGCACCCCCTCGGCGGCAGAGGCGACACTGAAGTAGAGCACCACGAAGTCGGGCTTGCCGCGACCGTCCAGGTCCAGTGCCCCGGCAAGGTCCTCAGCCGCGATTCTTTCGTCGGTTGAGCGCGATTGTGCGGTCGCTATTTGCATGCCTGACTCCCCTCGACGCAAGCTAGCATGGCGGTATGGCATGCCCCAGCGCGCAGACGGAGTGCCCCCCTACCCGAACGGGTAGGAGGTGGCGGCAGGCTCCATCAAGGCGATTGCAACCTATCACTCGGCAGCGATGAGATGGCGCCCCCGGTAGTCGACCTGGGTTGCCCCGTGTGCAAACCCCTCAGCCTGCACCGCGCGGCGGGCTTTCAGCCGGGCGACCGCCTCTTTTACTTCCTGCACGCGGCTTTTGTGCGCGACAAGGATTGCATCGCCCATCGCCACGACAATCATGTCCGTCAGGCCGATGCCGACCAGCTCCACCCCGGGCGTATCGGATTTGAGCAGACTGTCCTGGCAGCCGATGGCGGTCACGTCGCCGGTCGTGGCCATGCCATCCGCCTCTGACGCGGTTTCGCGCCAGATTGCGTCCCAGTCGCCCAGATCCGACCAGCCGGCGGCAAATGGGACGACACAAAGGTTCGGCGCCCGCTCCATCACCGCGAAGTCAACCGAGATGTCTTCGGCTCGGTTCCACGCCTCGGCTGCCAGATGCAGCGTGTCGTGGCCGCCGGTCGCGCCTTGCAGCGCGGCTTGCACCGGCGCCATCAGGTGGTTCGCATGGGCACGGAAGGCATCGACCAGCGTTTTGGCCGTGGCAAGGAAAATGCCTGCGTTCCACAGAAAGGTTCCGGCCGCCAGCATCGCCTCTGCCTGCGGAGACTTGGGCTTCTCGACAAAGCGCTTCAGGGACAGCGGCCGTGGTCGGAAATCGCCGGGGGTCTCGCCCAGCTCAAGCCAGCCGTAACCGGTTTCGGCGCGTGTCGGGCGGATGCCAAACGTAACGATCCGGCCGTCGAGCGCGGCCGCCGTCCCCGCGGAGACGGCCGCTCTAAAGGCCTCGCCATCGGGGATCGAATGATCGGATGGGGCAACCAGCATCAGCGCTTCAGGATCCATCGCGACCAGATTCAGTGCCGCGGCCAGGATCGCGGGGGCGGTGTTGCGTGCGGAAGGTTCGACCATCAGGCAGGCGGGTGCGACGCCAACGGCTTGCGCCTGGTCCCGGGCGATTTCTAGGTAGGCGTCGGCTGTCACCACGACCGGCGCGGCCCAGCCTGACCCCGAAAGCCGCGTCAGGGCCGACTGGTAGAGGGTTTCGGCGCCCAAGAGGCGGCTGAACTGCTTGGGCATGGCCTTGCGGGACATGGGCCACAGACGGGCGCCAGCGCCACCGCAGAGCAGGACGGGTGTGATCGGGGTCATGGCTGCGTTCCTTTTCAAGGATCTCATGTTGCGAGGCTTTTGCCATGCGACCCCGTCGGCCGGCTACAACGCGGCCGGATGCAGGAACCGGCCCGTTGCCCCAGGGACCACTCCGAACGGATAGGACCGCTGCTCCGAGCGCGCGGGCGGCGCTGCTGATGAGCCGCTGCTCAGCGTTGCCGCTATCGGCTAAATCATTGCTTCAGATCGATCCACATTTGCAGGATAGCCGAAATGACCACCCACCGCCCGATGCCCCATCCTCCGATGACTTGCTTCACGGCCTATGACATCCGTGGCCGCCTTGGCGCCGAGCTGAATGCCGACATAGCCTGCCGCATTGGGCGCGCCTTCGCCGAAACGCTGGGCGCGCGCCGCGTCGTGGTGGGGCGCGATTGTCGCGCCTCGTCCGAAACGCTGATGGCCGCGGTCGTTAACGGGCTGCTGGCAGCGGGCGTCGAAGTCCACGACCTTGGCCTTTGCGGCACGGAAGAGATGTATTTCGCCACCACGCATTTGCGTGCATGTGGCGGCATCGAGGTGACGGCTTCGCACAATCCGATGGACTACAACGGAATGAAGATGGTTGGCCGCGGCTCTGCCCCGCTTGACCCGAAAACCGACATGTCGGCGATACGTGCGCTTGCCGAAAGTGGAGCCTTCGCCCCGCGCCGGACGGGTGGCGCCGTGGTCGCGGCCGGCAGTGCGCGCACGGCCTATGTCGAACGCGTTCTGTCTTTCGTGGATGTTGCCGCGCTTCGACCGATGACCATTCTGGTCAACGCGGGCAATGGTGCGGCGGGCCCGACCTTTGACGCCATCGCCGAGGCGCTTGAGGCGCGCGGCGCGCCCTTGCGGATCGTCCGCATGCATCACGCGCCGGATGGCGGCTTCCCCAATGGCATCCCGAACCCGCTGTTGCCCGAAAACCAGCCGATGACCGCCGAGGCCGTCGTGGCCGCAAGTGCCGATCTTGGCGTGGCATGGGACGGCGACTTTGACCGCTGCTTCTTGTTTGACAAATTTGGCCAGTTCGTGCCCGGCGAATATGTCGTGGGTCTTCTCGCACAGGTCTTCCTTGCGAAAGAGCCCGGCGCGACCATTGTCCACGACCCCCGCGTTATCTGGAATACTGAAGCCATCGTTGCGGCGGCTGGCGGGCGGACGCAGCCTTCGCGCACCGGGCATGCCTACCTCAAGCAGGCGCTGCGCGATACCGGCGCGGTGTATGGTGGAGAGATGTCGGCCCATCACTATTTCCGCGACTTCATGGCTTGTGACAGTGGCATGATCCCCTGGCTGCTGGTGGCCGAACTGATGGGCCGTAGCGGCCGCAGCCTTGCAGATCTGCTGGCCGAAGCCCGGGCCGCATTTCCGTCGTCGGGCGAAATCAACTTCAGGGTGGACGACGCGGCAAGGGCGTTGGCCCGTGTCAAGGTGGCGTTGGGCCACGAGGCTGTGGAGATCGACCGACTGGATGGCCTGTCGATGAGCTTTGCCGACTGGCGCCTCAACTTGCGGTCCTCGAACACCGAACCGCTGCTGCGTCTGAACGTCGAGACACGCGGCAATCCAGCGGCTCTTGCCGCCTGCATGACACGTGTCAGTTCCCTCATCACCGGCTGACCTATCCGAACGGGTAGGGTGCGTTGCCCGCTGCGCCGTTTGGGCATCCCCCTGCGGCGCGGCGTTGGTTTCCCCGTCCTGCTAGGTCACTCCTAACAGGATGATGGAGTAGCAAGGTGGCAATCGGCATGAACCGCAAGAAGGAGGGAACGACCCGGGCAGCCCCCGGGATGGCCGTTACGTCGGACGTGTCTGGCGTTGTCATTTCGCATGAGCGCCCCGCCCCCGATACCGAACCCTACGTTATTGCGCCGTTGTTCATCTCGCTGGTGAATGGCCGGCGCCTTACCGCGCGCAAATGGTCGCTCTCTGGCGTCCGGGATAGGGTACTGGCCGGTGAAGATCTGACCGGGGCCCGCTTGTTGATCCCGTTTCAGGGGATCGAGGTGGGCTTTCCCGTCGACCTGATCCCTTCCGCCGATTTTGAATTCTGGGCCTTTGATGGTCTGACGGGCCGCCAGCGTGAGGCGCTCGGGCTGTTCTACCGCAACTTGATGACCGGCAGGATGGCCGCGACAGACGATATCATCACCGCGCTCGACACGCCGGTCGATCTGGTTCCCATGGGCGAGACCGAGGAGGAAAAGGCGGCAGGGCAGGCTAAGGTCAAGCCACGCTCATTGCGGATCGTGCTGAACCTGCTTTGGTATGTCGGATTGGTGATCTTCTTGGTCGGGTTTCTTGGCTCCATGGTCTGGAACAAGGTCGAGGGGATCTCGCTTTCCCACGCCCGAGTCTATTCCGAGCGGTCGGATCTGCGCGCGCCGAGCGACGGCTATCTGCAGATCGAAGCCTCGTCAGCCGACACTGTTGCCGAAGGCAGCCAGGTTGCCCGGCTTTTTGCCCCGGAGACCGACATGTCCCTGGAGGACGCTCAGCAGCGTGTGGCGCTGCTGAGTGATCGAATCTCAGAAGGTCGCACCAGGTTGGACCTGCACGACTCGATGCGGGACGAGGTCCGCGCCAGCGTTGAGCGGCTTTACTCGAAGGCAGCCCTCAAGCGCTTTGACGCCGGCATTTCGATCCAGTCCGGCGATCACAACGATCAGCGGTCTCGACTGGAACAGGAGTTGCGCGGCTATGAGTCCGATCTTGATCGGGCAACAGCCGAGTTGCGGCGCCTGCAACAACTGCAGCGCTTCATTCGCGTCACGGCGCCGACCGCTGGGCACGTGGTCGAATGGCTGGCCAAGGACCAACAGTTCGTCCGGGCTGGCGATGTCGTCGCGACGTTCGAAACTGAGGGACCTCGGGTCGTCAGAGGTTGGATGGACGACCGCATGGCCACAAGCATCAGCCTTGGCATGGAGGCCGACATCAGCTTGCAGATCGAGGGCGAAAAGCGGGTCCTCACGGGCCGCGTGGTCGAGGTCGAAGCCGGTGAAAATCCCGCCGCACCCGATCAGTTCGGCATAACTGTCACCGTCGCGGCATCTGGCATTTCCGTTGACGACACGCGCGCCCTGATGCGCTTCAACGCTCCGATCGAGGTCGTGGTCAAACGAAACCTGGTGAACCGCTGGCTGCGGGCGGGAGACTGACGTGGAGGTACCACAGGGTGACTATGCTTTCTCGAAACATCTCAATGCATGGCTGACGGAATTGCGCCGCCCGGCACCGCGCGGATTTGCGAAATGGACGCCAGTGTTTCTGACCAACTATCTGGCGCTTTGGGCGGCGGTGATGATGATCGCGGTGCTGATGCCCAACCGCTTTCTGACTCCCGAGGTGCGCAGCATCACCATCACGCTGGGAACGCTCGGCCTCTGGCGATTTGGCTGGTGGTTCCTGCACGCCCTGCGCGCCGAATACTACCGCCGTCTGAAATGGCCGCCGATGCGCCGGGCGGCCTCGGCGCTGTGGGCCGGGGGCTGGCGCCCTCGCCGGGTGCATATCCAGATGACGACCTATTTCGAGGAACCGGCCATCACCCGTGCGGTCATCGGCTCCATCCTGCAGCAGGTCCGGCGCGAACGGGTTCCTGTTTCGCTGTGGATCGGCACGGGGTCGGCCTATGACGAGTTGATCATCCGCGAATACGTTGAAACCCACGCCGCCGATCTGCCGCCGGGCATGGCTGAACTGACCTTCGTCCGCCAAAACCAGCCGGGTAAGCGCATGGCTATCGGCCTGATCCTGCGCGGCATGGCGCGACGCGGCGTGGACCCGGACGATCTGGTGATCTTCATGGATGGCGACGCGGTTTATGGCGGCGACGTGCTGGAGAAGACCCTGTCGATGTTCGGTGCCGATCCTGAATTGCAGGCGCTGACGACCGATGAAGAGGTGATGTGTTACGGGCCCCGCTGGATCGGTGCCTGGCTGGAGATGCGCTTTGCCCAGCGGCGGCTGGCCATGCAGTCCCACGCCGTGTCCGACCGTGTACTGACTTTGACCGGTCGGATGAGTGTGTTTCGTGCCCGCTACATCGTGGACTCGAAATTCATCCGCACCATCGAGGCCGATCATCTCGACCACTGGCTTTGGGGCCGGTTCCGGTTCCTGTCCGGCGATGACAAGTCGACCTGGTATCACCTGCTGTCCAAGAAGGCGAAGATGATCTACGTCCCCGACGCCACGGTCTATACGATCGAGGTCATCAAGGGCTCGGGCATGGAGCGGATGGTACAGAACTTCCGCCGCTGGTCGGGGAACATGCTGCGCAACGGCGCCCGCGCCATCGCTCTTGGCCCGCGCGCCATGCCGTTCTTCATCTGGTGGTGCCTCGTTGACCAACGCATCGCGATGTGGACGATGATGGTCAGCCCGGTGTTGGCGATTTTCGCTACCTTGCTCGAGCCGGTCTACTTCTGGAATGTGCTGATCTGGCTGGTGGCGTCCCGACTGGTGCTGTCGACGGTCCTGTTCACCTACGCCCGAAAGCCCGACCTTTCCTGGCCATTCATCCTGTATTTCAACCAGTTCATCAACGCGAGCGTGAAAATCTACATGATCTTTCACCTGTCCAAGCAGAAATGGTCGAACCGCGGCAATCAAAGCGCCGGCGAGGGCAAGGGGATGAGCGAAGGGATTGCACTGTTGCAACTTGGAGCCACGTTCACGGCGTTCGTGACGGGCCTCGCCGTATACGCAGGTGTCTTGCCTATACCGTGACCGAGATGTCGGGCCTGCTCAAGACGGATCCTGCGCCCGGTGGTTCCGGATCAGTAGAACCCTACTTCGCGCACATCGATCCGGGCGTCGTGGTCGCGGCCGTAAGCGACGACGGCAACCGATGTCAGGCTGCCCGAGGCAGGCACGTTTCGAAGCAGCCTGCCCGAGGCTGCGAAAGCATCGAGCGGCAGGCGCACTTCGCTCCAGCTTTCCGTCACGTCGAAGCCCGCCTGGTAATACTGCCATGGCAACAGCGTTCCGCGTGTGCGCAGGTGCACGAAGTAGCGCTGGCTGTTGCCGCGTACGACAATTCGCACGCCGGTTGTGCCCTTGGGCGGCGGACTGGCCAGGTCGAGCCTTATCTGGATGAACCCGCCCCGGTTGGCAGTGCTGACGCGGCCGGTCATGCGCGCAAAGGACTGCCCGCCTTCCTGCGCAAAGACAACGCCTCCGGTCGACACGCCGCCCATCACTTGATCGGAGAAGAAACGCCAGCGGGTTTCAGGCTGCATCGTGAAGTCCTCGATTAACGCATCCCCACTCAGGGGCTCCTCGGCCAGGGCAGGCGGCAATGCCCCGCCCAACATGACCGCCGCAATCACGAAAGGGATCAGACCGCGCATCACTATCTTGGCACTCTCAATCTCTTTCCGCACTGCATCCTACCAGTGCTGCGTCCCCGGCGCGCCCTTGATCTGCCCGTCCAGATTGGGCGTGACCCAGCCGCCATAAAAATCCCCCGGCTGCGGGATGACACGCAGATCTCCGACCCACGCCTCATCCATCAGCCCGGCATAAAACGCCACATGACCCGCAAGGGCAGCAAAGCGGGCGGTGGGATGGTCATAGCCCCAGGCTGCGCGTTGGGCGGACCGAGACCCCGCGAGCACATCGTAATAGCGCGCGACGCCTTTCCATTCGCAAATGCTGCTGCCCTGCGCCGGGCGCAGGGAAGCGCGGATATCCTGGGGTGGCAGATAGTAGGTCGGCGCGTGGTGGGTTTCCAACACCCGCAGGGCGCGGGTGGTTTCGGCAACAAGCTCACCGCCAAACCGGAGGGTGATCCGATGCGGCACCGGCTCAATCGCCGGGGGGCGGGGGTAGGACTGCACGTTTTCGCGCTGCATCTCGGTCATGCGATCGCCAGTCTCCGCCCGGAAGATACGACAAACGATGGAATCATATCAACAGAAACACAAATACCCCACCGAAAACAGAGACTTGAGAATTGTGGTAGCGGGAGAGGCGCTGCTGGGTCCCGGAACGCTGCGGCGTTGAGGCCAATGGTCTTGGGGCACATGCGGCAGCCCATGCGGGAGGGCCAAGTAGTGGCCAGCTTAGGTCTGCCCGGCCGCGAGTGCTGCCTTCCGGAACACCGGGGAATAGGCGGCTTCGAGGCGATTATCGGTTCCGGAGACATCCTTCTTAGTCGTCTCGGCAAATAGAAGTTGCTGTTCGATGTTTCGGAAGATCGGTAGCAGCGCGTTCGGCTTCTGCTCGATCATGTTTTGGATCGATAGGTCGAATGCCCTGAGGCATTCACTCATCACCTTCGCAGCCAGCTTTAGTGTCTCGCCTCCCTTACCAGAGGCCTCCATAAACGGCCGCAGTGCCTTCCCGAATTCCATTCCACCCCTGATCGAGAATGCGTCCAACCGAGGCCCTTGTCGGAAGCCTAGGCGCGCTCAAGGGCGAAGGCAGCAGCCGTGAATGCCAGCTTGTCTGCTTGCAGCCGGACATGATCCGAGAAGTGTGCGGTGATGTTGCCCAAACCTAGATCGGGCATATCGTCAGAGAAAGGCATGAACTCGGCACGGACTACTTCCTGCGCACGCCGGAAGGCCGTAACCGGATCGACGTCTGGATTCCGTCCTCTTTCTGTTGCCGGGAACTCCGTCTGCTTCGCAGGGGCGAAAGCAAGAGCAAGCAGCCCCGCCGCGAGCAAAGACGCTCCGCTCCGCGATGCCCCTGCCTCTGTCACGGTGATCGCCCCGACCTGTGCAGCCGCCGACGGCTGGGCGACGGCCCTGATGGTGCTGGGCCCCGGCAAGGGCGGGGAACTGGCGCGCGCAATGGGGATCGGTGCATTGTTCCTGCTTCGGGCCGAAGGAGATAGGATCCGCGCACGTCGAGTCGGGCGGGTATTCGGGGACGAACAAGCGGCTACCGGATACGCAGAAGGCTGAAAGCATGGAACATTCGAATGCAGACCGCGCAAAGATCGCCCTCGTGCTGGCTGCTCTGGGCGGGCTCCTGGGGGGGCTGGCACTCTACGCCAGCGGAAGCGTAGACCGCGCCTCGACCGTCTGGTTCATCGGCGTGGTCCCGGTGCTTGCAGCCCTGATCGTGGAAATTTTGCGCAGCCTGTGGCGCGGGGAAGTGGGACTGGACATCGTCGCCGCGCTTTCGATGTCGGCCGCGCTCCTTTTCGGGGAGACGCTGGCTGCAGCCGTCGTCGCGCTCATGTATTCCGGCGGGACTTTTCTCGAAAGCTTCGCCGAAGGGCGGGCACGCCGCGAGATGCGTGCCTTGCTTGAACGTGTCCCACGAACAGCAACCCGGCATCGTGGGACCGGCCTTGAAGACGTTCCGCTCGACGACATCATGCCCGGCGACCGCTTGCTTATTCGTCAAGGCGACGTCGTCCCGGTCGATGGCACGGTGGCCTCCGCCTCAGCCTTCCTTGATACGTCCGCCCTGACTGGCGAATCCCTTCCCACTCGCGCGGAGAATGGGGGGTACGCGATGAGCGGCTCCACCAACGCTGGCGAGGCGTTCGACCTCATCGCCACCCGTCTCGCCAAGGACAGCACCTATGCGGGTATCGTGCGGCTTGTGGAAGAGGCGCAGAGGTCGAAGGCCCCGATGGCGAGGCTGGCCGACCGCTGGTCTGTCGGCTTCCTGCTTGTCACCGTCGCCATCGCTTTCGCCGCGTGGTGGTTCACCGGAGACCCTATCCGGGCCGTCGCAGTCCTTGTGGTGGCCACGCCATGCCCGCTGATCCTGGCGGTCCCCGTAGCGCTCGTGGCGGGCCTTTCCCGGGCGGCGCACTTCGGTGTGCTGATCAAGGGCGCCGGCCCTCTGGAGGCGATGGCGAGGACGCAGACGCTCATTCTGGACAAAACCGGCACGCTGACCGAAGGCAGGCCGCAGATCGTAAAGATAGACAGCCATGATGGAACGGACACTGATGAGGTGCTCCGGCTCGCCGCTGCGCTCGATCAGGCAACGAAGCACCCGGTTGCGCAGGCTATCGTCGCAGCCGCCCGGGAGCGTGGTCTGTTGTTGTCTGTCCCGACCAACGTAACCGAAACGCCGGGTGAAGGGCTGACGGGACAGGTCGAAGGTAGAACCATTGTTGTGGGAGGGCACGGCTTCGTCACGAGTCGTGTCGGTGAGACCGCGGAGAAGTATCCGGAACTCGCCGCCGGGTCGGTCCTGGTGGCCCTCGGCGTCGAAGGACAACTGGCAGGCCATCTGGTCATGGCCGACCCGCTTCGTAGCGGAACGCGCGACATGCTGGCCCGACTTCGCGGCCAGGGAGTCAAGCGGATCCTCTTGGCGACGGGGGACCGCCGGGAGGTGGCTGCACGGGTGACAGAGGGCCTCGGGTTCGACGCAATCCGGTCAGAACTCACGCCCGACCAGAAGGTGCTGCTAGTGCTCGCCGAACGCAAGAACGGTCCGGTCATGATGGTGGGCGACGGCGTGAACGACGCTCCGGCTCTGGCTGCAGCCGACGTGGGGGTTGCCATGGGCGCACGCGGTGCGGCCGCGTCAGCCGAAGCCGCCGACGTGGTCCTGCTGGTCGACCGTGTGGACAGGCTGGGACCCGGGATAGAGATCGCCCGTGGCGCGCGTCGCATCGCGCTGGAAAGCGTGGTCGCAGGTATCGGCCTCTCAGTGCTGGGCATGATCGCGGCGGCTCTGGGTTACCTGACGCCGGTTCAGGGCGCGGTCTTCCAGGAGGTGATCGATGTCGCAGTGATCCTCAATGCGCTCCGTGCGCTTCGCATCTCTCCGGCAGAAACGTGATCCCGGCCTTTGCGTACCGGCCTTCGGACGAGCGCCCCTAAAGACTCAACTTAACGATATAGATCAACATGCCCGGATCGGCATGATGATGCGCTGAACACCCGCGCTCGCTGTCGAAGGTGTTCCAGGCAAGGGATGCGCCGTCGCGCAGGCGAGCAAGTGTCGGTGAGTTCGCAGTCGGACACCGAGAATGCCGATCTCGACCGTGAGCGGGTGGAACTGCGGACGCAGCCGGAGTTCGAGAGGGAAGAACTGGCGCAGATCTATGTGAAAAGGGGCGTCTAGCCGGACATTGCCGGTCAGGTGGCTGATCAACTTATGGCGAAGGATGCGCTCGCCGCCCACGCTCATGATGAGCTTGGCATATCCGAGATGATCACGGCACGCCCTATCTAGGCGGCACTGACCTCAGCGGCGACGTTTGCCGTCGGCGCGTCAATGCCACTGGCGATGGTGCTTGTGGCACCCAGCGCTTCATTGGTCTGGGTCGTGTCTGCGGCATCACTCCTGCTCCTGGCGCTGCTGGGCGCGGTCGGTGCCAGGGCCGGCGGTGCAAACGTGACCAAGGCGACGCTGCGAGTTACGTTCTGGGGTGCCCTCGCTATGGCGCTTACCGCTGGGATCGGCGCGTTGGTCGGCACCGCACTATGAAGACGGCCCTAGTCGACGGCGTGCGCCTCCTTCTGCCGCCACTGCCAGTTCAGGATTTCAGGCATGTCCTGCCCGTTGGAACGGATGTACGAGTGATGTTGGAGGAGCTTGGCATCCATCTCCGGGCGGAGCTTCCGCTGCAGGCCGGCTAGCCTCGGCACTCGATCAACGACTTGTTGCACAAGATGGAAGCGGTCGAGCCCGTTCAGCACGGTCATGTCGAAAGGCGTCGTCGTGGTGCCCTCCTCGTTGTACCCGCGCACGTGGATGTTGGCGTGGTTGCGGCGGCGATATGTCAGGCGGTGGATCGTCCATGGATAGCCGTGATAGGCGAAGATCACGGGCTTGTCGGTCGTGAAAAGCGCATCGAACGCGGCATCCGTCAGTCCGTGCGGATGAACCTCTCGCGGCTGCAGGGTCATCAGGTCGACGACATTGACGACGCGGATGCGCAGGTCGGGCGCGTGTTCGCGAAGGATTTGTACGGCAGCCAGCGTCTCGAGCGTCGGCACGTCGCCGGCACAGGCCATTACCACGTCTGGGTCGGCGCCACCGCCGTCTGTCGAGGCCCAGTCCCAGATGCCGGCGCCCGCGCGACAGTGGACGATCGCCTTGTCCATCGGCAGCCATTGCCAGGACGGCGGCTTGCCGGCGACGATGATGTTGATCCGGTTCCAGGTGCGCAGCACATGGTCGGTGACGCAGAGCAGCGTGTTGGCATCCGGAGGCAGGTAAACGCGAACGATGTCGGCCTTCTTGTTCAGCGCGACGTCGATGAAGCCCGGATCCTGATGGCTGAACCCGTTGTGCTCCTGGTGCCAGACATGGCTGGAGAGCAGGTAGTTGAGCGAGGCGATGGGCCGCCGCCAGGGGATTTCCTTGCAGGCGTCCAGCCATTTCGCATGCTGGTTGAACATCGAATCGACGATGTGGATGAAAGCCTCGTAGCAGGAGAACAGGCCGTGTCGACCGGTAAGCAGGTAGCCTTCAAGCCAGCCCTGACAGGTGTGCTCGGAGAGAATCTCCATCACCCGTCCGTCCTGTCCCAGATGCACGTCCTCGGGCAGGATGGTCTCCATCCATGCGCGCTCCGTGACGTTGAACACATCCTGCAGCCGGTTGGAGGCGGTCTCATCCGGCCCCACGATCCGGAAGTTGTGGCTGGTGGCATTCAGTTCCATGACCGCGCGCAGGAAATTGCCCATCGCCTTGGTCGCCTCGGCCTTGACCGAACCCGGCTGGGCGACGGCGATGGCGAGCCTGTCGAGCGCCGGAAGATCGAGCGAGCGACGCAGGGCACCCCCATTGGCATGTGGGCTTGCGCTCATCCGGCGCGCTCCGCGCGGGGCAATCGCCCTGATCTCCTCCGCCGGCGCCCCGCTTGCGTCGAACAGTTCCTCGGGCCGATAGCTCTTTAGCCATGTCTCCAGCATCTTGAGGTGTTCAGGTTTCTCCGCGAGGCCGGAGAGCGGCACCTGGTGCGAGCGCCAGAAACCTTCGGTCTTCAGCCCGTCGACCTCCTTGGGACCGGTCCAGCCCTTGGGGCTGCGCAGCACTATCATCGGCCAGATCGGCCGGAGGGTCGGCTTTTGGGGCGCTTGGCGCGCTGTGTCCTGGATCGCGCGGATCTTGCCAAACGCTTCATCCAGCACCGACGCCATGCGCTCGTGCATCAAGGCCGGATCGTCGCCCTCGACAAAGAGCGGCTCGTAGCCGTAGCCGACGAATAATGCCCGCAGCTCTTCTTCCGGAATGCGCGCGAGGATGGTCGGGTTGGCGATCTTGTAGCCATTGAGATGCAGGATCGGCAGCACGGCCCCGTCGCGCACCGGGCTCAGGAACTTGTTGGAGTGCCACGCCGCCGCCAGCGGTCCGGTCTCAGCCTCGCCATCCCCGACGACGCAGGCAACAACGAGGTCGGGGTTGTCGAAGGCCGCACCAAAAGCATGCGACAGCGCGTATCCCAGTTCGCCGCCTTCGTGGATCGAGCCGGGCACATCGGGTGCCGCATGGCTCGGAATGCCGCCGGGAAATGAGAACTGCCGGAACAGCTTTCGCATCCCGTCTTCGTCCAGCGTAACGTCCGGATAGAACTCGCTGTAGGTGCCTTCAAGCCAAGTGTTGGCGACCATCGCCGGTCCGCCATGGCCCGGCCCGCAGATATAGATGACTTCGGCATCGACGACGCGGATGATGCGGTTCAGGTGAGCGTAGATGAAACTGAGGCCAGGCGACGTGCCCCAGTGGCCGAGCAGGCGTGGCTTGACGTGTTCCAGCGTGAGCGGCTCGCGCAGCAGTGGATTGTCGATGAGGTAGATTTGTCCGATCGAGAGATAGTTGGCCGCACGCCACCAGGCGTCGATCGCATGCTTCTCGCTGTCGGACAGGGTGGCGGACGTCGGAAGAACTTTGTCTTGCATGGTAAGGGGCTCCATTCGCGTTCTGGGAATGTGCGGCTTGCGTATATGCGCGGCGTCTCAATCGGCCTTTCCGCGTGTCAAAGCCCTTCCACGGACTGTTTCAGCAGGTCGCGCACTTGGCCAGCGATAGATGCCAGACCCGGATTGTCTATCGCCTGCATGGAGGCGACCGGGTCGACGGCCGAGACTTCGATGTGGCGATCGTCGATCTGCTGCAGGATAACGTTGCACGGCAGCATCGTTCCGATCCTGCTCTCGTTCTGCAGCGCCTCGTAGGCGAAGCCGGGGTTGCAGGCCCCCAGGATCACATAGGGCCGGAATTCGACATCCAGCTTTTTTTTCAGCGTCGCCGCGACATCGATCGTCGTAAGAACACCGAAGCCCTTCGCGGCCAGAGCTCTCGTGACAAGGTCGATCGCCTTGTCCATCGGCGACACGATGATCTTGCTGAAATGGTAGCTCATTGCGGTGCTCCAGATTGCAGGGTCGGATCATCCGACCGTCGATCCGGACAACCCACTCGACTATCAGTCTAGTTTGGCTTTGTGGCGCTGATGTAAATCAAAGCGCTACAATTCTCCCGGGATGCCAGGTCACACCCTGTTGACCGGCTAGCATCGCGCACGGCTCAAGGCCGATGGCAGCGCGACCGACGAGGCCTGCGCCTCTCCGCTCTCGCAGCACATGCTCGCCGGCGCGCGCTTGGCATGACCGCGGTGAACACCAAGCGCCCGCGGTTCACCAACGGCCATGGTTTGTCAGATGGCCTTCGGCAAGATCGCCTTGGCTCCAATGCCCAGCACCAGCTCTCCTTCGCCCTGAACACGGATGTCGGCCGCGTTGGCTTCGTCCGTGTCGATGTGCATTTCGGTCACAGAATCCGCTCCCACGCGGATCAACGTCTTGCCGAAGGTCAGGCCGCGCTCCTCGTCGCTGATCTGAACATCGATTACCATTCCATCCGCCAGACCCAGGCGCCTGGCATCCTGCGGGTTTGTGTGGATGTGCCTGGCTGCGATTATGAGCCCGTCTGTGTCAACGTGGCCAGCCGGGCCGATGATGCGCACCTTCGGCGTCCCGTCGAGCTTGCCGCTGTCGCGCACGGGGGGGTCGATACCGATTGTGAAACCATCTGTACGCGAGATTTCGACCTGGGTACGCTTGCGCTCTGGTCCGAGGATAGCGACCCCTGCGATCCTGCCTTTCGGGCCTTCCAGCGTTACGCGTTCAGCCGCTGCCCATTGGCCAGGCTGACGAAGCTCTGCACGGGGGGTGAGCTTGTAGCCCGACCCGAATATGGCATCTACCGTGGCTCGCGACAGATGAACGTGACGTGCCGACACGGCAATCGGGACCGACGCGATGGCGACGGGCTTGGCGCCGAGAACCGCATATGTCTCGCGCGCGATCATGAGCTGCTCGGCCGTCTCGGTAACAATGACGCGGACGCGCGAGCCATAAGCCTGGATTTGCGGCGCGGCATGGCCGGCGAGGTCGATCGACTGGTTGCGGTCGTGGTCGAGTCGCAGTCCCATGAATTCCAGTCCGTCGCAGATCCGGCGGCGCATCGACGCGGAGTTTTCGCCGATGCCGCCGGTGAACACGACGGTGTCGAGCCCGCCCATAGCCGCCGCGTAGGCGCCGATGTATTTTCGCGCGCGGTAGGCAAAAACTTCGATGGCCAGTTGGGCCTCCGCGTCGCCCGACCCGGCGCGGTCCTCGATCGTGCGCATATCGGAAAAGCCGGTAAGTCCCTTCAGTCCGCTGTCGGAATAGAGCGCGGCCTCGATCTCGGCGATTGTCAATCCGAGCTGTCGTGACAGAAAGCCGAACAGTCCCGGATCCACATCACCGGAGCGTGTCCCCATGACCAGGCCTTCAATCGGCGTCATGCCCATCGACGTATCCATGCTCTCGCCACGATTGATGGCGCAGACACTGGCTCCGTTGCCCAGATGCATGCTGACGATCTGGAGATCGCGAAGGGGCTCTCCGATTTCCTCGGCTGCACGCATTGCAACGTATTTGTGCGATGTGCCGTGGAAGCCAAAGCGCCTCATCCCGGCGTCGCGCCAGGCCTTCTGCACGGCATATGTGGTCGCACGAAGCGGATTGGTCGCGTGAAATGCGGTGTCGAACACGGCAACCTGCGGCAGGTCGGACCAGACCTCGCGCGCAATACGCACGGCCATCACGTTGGCCGGATTGTGCAACGGCGCCAGCGGCGTCAGCATCTCGATGGCGTCGAGGGTTGCCGCGTCAAGGACAGTCGTGGCTCGAAACCGTTCACCGCCATGGACTATGCGGTGCCCGATCGCATCAAGGCCATCCACGCCACACTCCTTCAGGACCTGCGGGAGAGACTCCAGCGCTTCCGGGATGTTTCCCTGTTTCACCGGGCCGCCGACGGCAGTTCCGTCACCGCCGATTTTTACTGCCCACGTCCCCCCCTGGAGCGTGTCGTAGCTCGCTTTGAAGATTTCCGTTGCCTGTGAGCCAGCGACAAGGAAAACGCCCACTTTCAGGCTGGAGCTGCCGCAGTTCACGACAAGAATCTTCATGGGCACACTCTCCTGATTGCAACACAAACTACACCGAGTGGGCTTCTGGAGCGATCGGCTGTCTCAATTTGCAATCCAGAAAACTGCGGATCGCTATTGAAGGGTTTGGCCTCTCGCCCCATGCTTACCGGAAAGACCTTGCCCCCGAAGAACGTCTCCCAAGGCTGAATGTATATCATCGGTTTTGGAGGAACGGATATGACGGGAATGGTGCGGGCGCTACACGCTGGAGTTCAAGCAGGAGGCTGTTGGTCTGGTGCGAGGCGGTCAATCGCTGTCCTCGGTTGCGCGAGGGCTGGGCGTTTCGGCGCAGTCGATTGACAATTGGGTGAAGGCGGATGCGATCGGCGGCCTGAAGGAGGCCAACGGGCTTCATGCGCGTGGAAAGCGCAAGTTCAAGGCGACGACGAACTCCAATCACACCCTGCCGGTCTCGCCGAACCTGCTGGAGCGGAACTTCAGCACGCTGGAGCCGAACCGGGTCT
>Ga0105046_10000554_pt1 | contig 52886 bp, 46 predicted proteins | sample MAT03_FD_78385 | JGI IMG/M metagenome (GOLD analysis project Ga0105046, IMG submission 78385) | Freshwater microbial communities from Lake Fryxell liftoff mats and glacier meltwater in Antarctica - MAT-03 (megahit assembly) | ecosystem: Environmental > Aquatic > Freshwater > Ice > Liftoff... | reverse complement strand
TTCGCGGTCATCGACGCGACCCGCGTGTGCTCGATCACCGCCAACCTGGGTGACACCAAGACCACCATCACCCACCCCGCCAGCACCTCGCACGGCCGCCTGACCGAAGCGCAGCGGCTGGCCGCCGGCATCACGCAGGGCATGATCCGCGTGGCGGTCGGACTGGATGACGTGGCCGACCTGAAGGCCGACCTCGCTGTGCTGTCGCAATGACCGAGCCCACCGGGCCCACCGGACGCGCCAGCGTGCGCACCCGCATCGCCCCGTCGCCCACCGGCTTTCTGCACCTGGGCACGGCGCGCACGGCGCTGTACAGCTGGGCCTACGCGCGCCACCACGGCGGGCAGTTCGTGCTGCGCATCGAAGACACCGACGTCGCGCGCTCCACCGCCGAGGCAGTGCAGCAGATCATCGAATCGATGCGCTGGCTGGACCTGGCCTGGGACGAAGGCCCGGTCTTCCAGATGCAGCGCCTGGCGCGCTACCACGAGGTGGCCGAGTTGCTGATCGCGCGAGGCCACGCCTACCGCTGCTGGTGCACGCCGGCTGAACTCGACGCCATGCGCGAAGCGCAGCGCGCAGCCGGCCTGAAGACCCACTACGACGGCCGCTGGCGGCCCGAGCCGGGCAAGACCTTGCCCGCGCCACCGCCCGATGTGGCGCCGGTGATCCGCCTGCGCAACCCGAGCGTCGGCCACGTCGTCTGGAATGATCTGGTCAAGGGCCCGATCACCATCGCCAACGAAGAGTTCGACGACCTGATCCTGGTGCGCCCGGCGCCCGCAGGCGGCGCGGCCGGCGCGCCGGGCGTGCCGACCTACAACTTCGCGGTCGTCGTCGACGACTGGGACATGGGCATCACGCATGTCTTTCGTGGCGACGAGCACATCAACAACACGCCGTGGCAGATCAACCTGTTCCGTGCGCTGGGCGTGCAGCCCCCGCGCTTCGGGCATTGCCCGATCATTCTGGGCGACGACGGCCTGAAGCTCAGCAAGCGCCGGGGTGCGGTCAGCGTCACGGCCTACGAGGAGGCCGGCTACCTGCCCGAGGCGATGCTCAACTATCTGGCGCGCCTGGGCTGGAGCCACGGCGACGACGAACTCTTCACGCGTGAGCAGATGGTCAGCTGGTTCGACGGCTCGCACCTGAGCAAGAGCGCCGCGCAGTGGGATCCGGCCAAGCTGGCCTGGGTGAATGCGCACCACATGAAGCAGGCCGACGACGCGCGGCTGGCGCTGCTGCTGCGGGGGCAGCTTGCGAGCCGCGGCGTCGCAACCGACGACCTGGATCGGCTGGCCCGTGCCAGTGCGCTCTTCAAGGACCGCTGCAGCACGGTGGTCGAGCTCGCCGATTGGGCTGCGATGCTGTTCATCGGCGTCGCGCCGGGTGAGGACGACGTGCGCTTGCATGTCGGGCAGGCGCTGCACCCGGCGCTGCGTGCGCTGCGCGAGCGGCTGGCTGAGCTGCCGCAGTGGACTGCCCCGGCGATCAGCGGCGAAATCAAGCAGGTGCTGGCCGCGCAGGGTCTGAAGATGCCGCAACTCGCGCCGGCGCTGCGTGTATTGGTGTGCGGTCGTGCGCAGACACCGTCGATCGATGCCGTGCTGGCGCTGTTTGCGCGCGACGATGTGCTCAGGCGACTGTCGTCGGTGTGAGCGGCTCGTCTATACTCGCAGACTCGCTTCGAACAGCGCGTCGTACGGCACGTCGGGGGTATAGCTCAGCTGGGAGAGCGCTTGCATGGCATGCAAGAGGTCAGCGGTTCGATCCCGCTTACCTCCACCACCATCGACGCAGTTCGGATCGAAAAGAGTTCAGGGTCCCCTTCGTCTAGAGGCCTAGGACACCACCCTTTCACGGTGGCTACAGGGGTTCGAATCCCCTAGGGGACGCCAGTCTGGAGCGGTAGTTCAGTTGGTTAGAATACCGGCCTGTCACGCCGGGGGTCGCGGGTTCGAGCCCCGTCCGCTCCGCCAACATCAAGTCGTCCAAGGGCACCTTCGGGTGCCCTTTGTCATGGGCGTGCACGTCGATGCCGCCGACCTGAACGCGGCATCTCCCAGGCGCTCAAGCAGCCCACCGGCTGGGCAGCCGCAGCAGCCCCGTCGCCAGCGCGGTGCCCAGCACGATCACCGCCCCGCCCGCCAGCATCTGCGGCGTCACGGCCTCTGCGATGAACATCGCGCCCCACAGCATCGCAAAGGCCGGTACGAGGAAGGTCACGGTGATGGCCCGCGCCGGCCCGACCTGTGCGATCAGACGGAAGTACAGCAGGTAGGCTGCGCCGGTGCAGGCCAGCGCCAACACTGTTGCTGCGGCCCAGGCCAGCGGCGGCGGGTTCTGCGCCGGCCAGGCCCACAGCCCGGGCAGCGCCAGCGCCAGCGCCGCAGCAAGCTGGCTGCCGGCGGCGACAGCCATCGACGGCACACCGCTCAGGTGGCGGCGTGTGTAGTTGGCCGCGAAGCCGTAGAGCACAGTGCCCGCCAGGCAGGCAGCGACGGCCAGCGCGGCGCTCACGCCATGCTCGCCCGGCTTCAGGCTGGCCTTGTCGAGGGCCAGCGCCAGCACACCGGCAAAGCCCAGCGCCAGCCCCAGGCTGCGTGTGCGCGTCGGCCGCTCGCCCAGCCAGGCCCAGGCGATCAGGGCAGCCCACAGCGGTGCGGCCGCATTGAAGATCGCTGCCAGCCCGCCGCTGATGGCCAGCGCGGCGTAGGCGAACGCGGCAAAGGGCAGCGCCGAGTTGATCACACCCACCACCAGCAGCGGCCGCCAATGCTGGCGCAGCGCGCCCACGTGGCCGGCCAGCGCCAGCAGCGGCAGCAGCAACAGGCAGGCACCGAGCACACGCACGAAAGCCAGCGCGGTGGCGCCGAAAGCCGGCGCGGCGATGCGCATGAACAGGAAACTGGCGCCCCACAGCGCGGCCAGCAGCAACAGGTCGAGCCACTGGCGGGCTTTCATGGGGCGGCAGTGCGATGCCGATGTGCGGCTCAGGCCGCCTGAGCCACCGGCGTGCCCCTGCGCACCTGCTCGTGCGCCAGCAGGGCGCGTTTGCGCTCCAGCCCGCCGGCATAGCCGGTCAGCGAGCCGTCGCTGCCCAGCACCCGATGACAGGGCACGATGATGGTCAACGGGTTGCGTCCCACGGCGGCGCCGACGGCACGCACGGCAGCCGGCCGGCCCACCGCCCGCGCCACGGCGGCGTAGCTGCTGATGCCGCCCGGAGCGATCGTCCGCAGCGCACGCCAGACCGCCTGCTGGAAGTCGGTGCCCGCCGGGTCCAGCGCCACCTCGAACATCGCCGCGCCACCGTCGAAGTAGGCGCGCAGTTCATGCATCGCCTGCGCGATATGCGCCAGGGCGGCGTCCCGCTGCGCTGCCTTGGCGGCCGCTGTTTCGAGCGGGCCCGGGTGGTGCGCCTGGCCATCGAACCAGACGCCGGCCAACCCACGCGCGCTGGCGGCCAGCCGCAACGGGCCGAGCGGGGTGTCGAGGTGGCCCAGGGCGTCGAAGCGCCGCACGGTGAGCACAGTGTTCATGTCGGGTCTTCCACGTGGTGCCACAGCCGCATCACGGCATAGGCGCGCCAGGGCCGCCAGGCCTGGCCGAGTTCGTCGATGCGGCGCGCATCGCGCGTGCCCAGGGCGTTCATGAGTCCGATGTCGCGCGTCGGCCAGGCGTCGGCGCAGCCCAGCGCGCGCATCGCGATCACCTGCGCCGTCCAGTCGCCGATGCCGGGCAGCGCCACCAGCGCGGCCAGCGTGGCCTCCACCGGCGCGCCGCGGTGCAGCGTGAGCTCGCCGGCCGCCACGGCGACGGCCAGCGCCTGCAGCGCACGCACTCGCTGGCGCACGATGCCCAGCGTGCCGATGTCGGCCGCGTCGGCCGCCGCCAGCGTGACGGCCGAAGGGAACAGATGCGTCAGCCCGGCGAAGGGCGTCTGCAGCGGTTCGCCAAAGCGCCGCACCAGCCGATGCGCCAGGGTGCGCGCGGCCTTCACGGTGACCTGCTGGCCCAGCACGACACGCACTGCGACCTCGAAACCATCCAGGCTGCCCGGTAACCTTGTGCCGGCCCGAAAAGGCAGCGGCAGCGTGGCCAGCACCGGGTCGATGTGCGTGGGGTCGGCGTCCAGGTCCAATCCGTGGCGCACACGATGCAACAGCTCACCCAGCACCGGGTCCAGGCTCGGCGAAGCATTGACCCAGACCTCGTGGCGCTCGGGCTCGAAACGCGCGACCAGCCAGCCCTGGAGCAACTCGCCGCGGTGCTCGCAGGCCAGCGTGCGCCGGATCTGCAGGCCCTGCACCTCCTCCACACCCGGCAGCTGCCGGCGCGCAAGGAAGCCGATCATCGCCTGGACGTCAAAGGGTGGCCGGTAGGCCAGCCGCAGCGGCGGCTCAACGCCGGTGCTGCCGGGCGCGGTGCCGCGGCCGTCGCGGCGCAGCCGGCCGGGCTGCAGGCGATAGCGCTGCAAGAAGGCGGCGTTGAAGCGGCGCACGCTGGCAAAGCCGCTGGCCAGTGCCACCTGCGTCACCGGCAGGGTGGTGTCGGTCAGCAACTGCTTGGCCAGCAGCAGGCGCTTTGTGCTCAGGTACTCGTGCGGCGAGACGCCATGCGCGGCCTGGAAGATGCGCCGCAGGTGACGATCGGTGATGCCCAACCGCGCCGCCATGTCGGCGATCGAACGTTCTTCGCCGGCGCGAACGGCCTGTTCGATCCAGCCCGCCGCAGTGTGGGCCAACGCATGCGAGGAGTCCATCATCGACAGCCCCGGCGCGATCTCGGGCCGGCATTTCAGGCAGGGCCGGAAGGCCTGCGCCTCGGCCTGCGCCGGGCTGCTGAAGAAGCGGCAGTTCTCGCGCCGCGGGGTGCGCACGCGGCACACCGGACGGCAGTAGACGCCGGTGGAGGTGACGCCCACGAAGAGCCGCCCGTCAAAGCGCGCATCGCGTGCGGCAAGCACTTTGTAGGCGGCGTCGGCATCCAGAACCATGCGCTCATCATAGGTCGGTCCTGGATCGCGACTGGCCGCTTTCGGACCTGTGGTTCAGGCCGCCGCAGCGTTGGAGGAGGGCAGCGGCCGGCTGCCTAGAATCGGGCGCTTGCGGAGAGCAGCCCGAATGAACATCGATCCCACCGTCTTCAAGGCCTACGACATCCGCGGCGTCGTCGGCCGCAACATCGACGAGACGTTTGCCGAGCACCTGGGCCGCGCCTTCGGCTCGGAGGCTCGCGCCGCCGGGCAGAAGGCGGTGGCGGTGGGTCGAGACGGCCGTGTCTCGGGCCCGGGGCTGAGCGCGGCGCTGATCCGCGGGCTGGTCTCGACCGGGCTCGATGTGGTCGACCTCGGCGCCGTGACGACGCCGATGCTGTACTACGTGGCGGCCACGCGCGGTGCGCACGGCTGCGCGAGCGGCATCCAGGTGACCGGCAGCCACAACCCGAAGGACTACAACGGCTTCAAGATGGTGCTGGCCGGCCGCGCGATATACGGCGAGGACATCCAGCGCCTGCGCCAGCGCATCGAGGCCGAGGACTACACGCGAGGCCGCGGACGCGCTGCGCGCATGGACATCGGCCCGGAGTACGCCGCGCGCATCGTCGGTGATTGCCGGCTGGTGCGGCCGATGAAGATCGTGGTGGACAGCGGCAACGGCATCCCCGGTGCCAGCGCACCGGGCATCTTGAAGGGGCTGGGCTGCGAGGTGATCGACCTCTACAGCGCGGTCGATGGCGACTTCCCGAATCACCACCCTGACCCCAGCAAGCCCGAAAACCTGGCCGACCTGATCAAGGTGGTGCATGCCACCGGCGCCGAGATCGGTCTCGCCTTCGACGGCGACGGCGACCGCCTGGGCGTGGTCACGCGGCGCGGCAACATCATCTGGCCCGACCGCCAGATCATGCTTTTCGCGCGCGACATCCTGGCGCGCAACCCCGGCCAGACGATCATCTACGACGTCAAGTGCAGCCAGCGCGTGCCGGTGGCCATCCGCGAGGCCGGCGGCGTGCCGCTGCTGTGGAAGACCGGCCACTCGCTGATCAAGGCCAAGCTGAAACAGACCGGTGCGCCCTTTGCCGGCGAGATGAGCGGCCACCTGTTCTTCAAGGAACGCTGGTACGGCTTCGACGATGCCACCTACACCGCCGCGCGCCTGCTCGAGATCCTGAGCCGCCACGCCGACCCCAGCGCCTTCCTCGACGCGCTGCCGACCAGCTTCAACACGCCAGAACTCAATGTGCCCTGCGCCGAGGGCGAGCACCACTCGGTGGTGGCCGAGTTGCTGGCGCGCGTGGCCGACAAACGGCTGGCCTTCCCCGGCGGCGAGGTCGGCACGGTGGACGGGCTGCGGGTGGACTTTGCCGATGGCTTCGGCCTGATCCGCGGCAGCAATACGACACCCGTGCTGGTGCTGCGTTTCGAGGGCCATACGCCGGCGGCGCTCGAGCGCATCCAGACGCAGTTCATGGCCGCGCTGCGCAGCGTCAAGCCCGACGCGCACGTGGGCGCCGCGGCGCATTGAGCGGCCGTGCCGCCGTGCCACCGTGGCACGTGTCGCACGAGCGCCTGGCGCGGGCCGCCTACTCGATGCTGCTGCGGCTGGCGCTGCCGGCGGCATTGGCGCGCCTGTGGTGGCGCGGCAGGCGGGAGCCGGCCTACCGCGAGCACTTGAACGAACGCCTCGGGGTCGGCGCCACGCTCGTCCCCGGTGCGCTGTGGCTGCATGCCGTGTCACTGGGCGAGACCCGCGCCGCCGCCGCGCTGCTGGTTGAACTGCGCCGCCAGCATCCGGGCGTGCGTCTGCTGCTGACGCACGGCACCGCCACCGGCCGCGAAGCCGGCGCCGCGCTGCTGCAGCCGGGCGATGCGCAGTGCTGGTTGCCGCTGGATACGCCGGGCGCGGTGCGCCGCTTCTTCACGCGCACGCGGCCGGCGCTGGGTGTGCTGATGGAAACCGAGGTCTGGCCCAACCTGCTGCACGCCGCGCAGCGTCAGGGCGTGCCGGTAGTGCTGGCCAACGCCCGGCTCAGCGAACGCAGCGCGGCCAAGGGCCGCAGGCTGGCGGTGCTGATGCATCCGGCCGTGGCCCGGCTGGCCGCAGTGTTCGCGCAGACCGCCGATGACGCGGCGCGGCTGCTGGCGGCCGGCGCGCGCACGGTGCAGGTGCTGGGTAACCTGAAGTACGACATGACGCCCGACCCGCTGCTGCTGGCGCGCGGCCAGCAATGGCGGGCGGCGCTGGCCCGTCCGCTGGTGCTGGCGGCCAGCACGCGCGAGGGCGAAGAAGCGCCGCTGCTGGAAGCCTGGTGCACGCTGGCGCAGCCGCGCCCGCTGCTGCTGATCGTGCCGCGCCACCCGCAGCGCTTCGACGCCGTCGCCAGGCTGGCGGCAGATCGCGGTCTTCGTGTGCAGCGCCGCAGCGCCTGGGCCGAGTCGCCGCCGCCCGAGGCGGCGCTGGCCGATGTGTGGATCGGCGACTCGCTGGGCGAGATGGCGCTGTACTACGCGCTGGCCGAGGTGGCGCTGCTGGGCGGCAGCTTCGCGCGCCTGGGTGGACAGAACCTGATCGAGGCCGCCGCCTGCGGCTGCCCGCTGTTGATGGGGCCGCACACCTTCAACTTTGCCGACGCCGCAGAACGGGCGCTGCAGGCGGGTGCGGCCGAGCGCGCTGACTGCATCGCGGCGGCAGTCGCGCGCGTCGTGCAACGGCTGGCTGAACCCGGGCGCGCGACGCTGGCCCTGCAGGCGCGGTGCGCGCTTCAGTTCGCCGCCAGGCACCGGGGCGCCGCATCGCGCACGGCCGCCGCGCTCATGGCGCTCTTGGCACAGCCGAAGGGCTGATGCCCCGGGCCGGCCGGCCGCGGCATCAGCGCTGGTCGCCGCCGTCGATGTGCAGCGCTTCGAGGAAGCGCGAGACCAGGTTGTAGCCGGCGATGGTGGCCACAAGCTCCACCGTCTGGCGCTCGCCGAGCAGGTCGCGCACGGCGTGCAGCGTGGCCTCGCCGACCTGTACGTCGCGCGTCATGGTGTCGCACAGCGCCAGCGCCGCACGCTGCGTGGCGTCGAACACACCCGAGCCCTGCCAGTCGTTCAGCGCCGCCAGGTGCGCCTGCGTCAGGCCCTCGCGCAGCGCGATCGGCGCATGCTGCTCGGCCTCGTAGGGCGCGCCGTTGAGCACTGCCACGCGCATGATGACCAGTTCACGCAGTGCGCCGGGCAACTCGAGCTGCTGGCGCACTGCCGTGAAGAAACCCAGCCAGCCGGCCGCCAGCGGCGGGCTGTGCAGCAGCATCTGGTACAGGTGCAGCACGCTGCCGCGCTCGGCGACGATGCGGCCGACCAGCGGCTGCAGTTCGGGCTGCGTCAGGTCGGCGTAGGGCAGGTGGGCCATGGTGTCGGTGAGGTGATGCGTGGGTGTGCGTGCGCTGGCGCTTCAACCGCGCAGGATGTCCACCCGCGGCAGCGCGGCGCTGCCGGGCAGCACCTCGCGGTCGAGCGCGGCGCGCGGCACCTGCAGGTGATCGGACAGCACCGTGCGCAGCACGCTGCGCAGGTCGGTGGTGATGCGCAGGTCGCGGCCTTCGAAGCGGTCCTTGGGCGCCAGGCCGGGCCAGTCGGCGATGACGCGGCCGCCGGCCACCGCGCCGCCGAGCACGAATGCCGCACCGCCGCTGCCGTGGTCGCTGCCCTGGGTGCCGTTGACCGCCACCTCGCGGCCGAACTCGGTGGCGGCGACGATCACCGTGCGCGTCCAGGTGGCGCCCAGGTCATCGCGCAGCGCCCCCAGCATGGCGTCCAGCGTGCGCAGGTTGCGCGCCAGCGCGCCTTGCGGCGCCGCCTGGTTGGCGTGGGTGTCCCAGCCGCCGAGCTCGAGCACCGCGACCTGCGGGCCGCCGGGCGTGCGCAGGAACTCGGCGGCCTTGCGCGCCAGCGCCACCGCCTGCCCGGCGGCGCCGCCACCCATCGTCGAGCGGTCGGTGGCCGCCATGTCGCCTTCGGCGCGCAAGGCCGCGGCGCGCTGCAGCGCCGGGCCGAGCAGCGCATCGCCGGCATACATCTGCATCAGCCGCGCGACGAGGTCGGGCGCCGGCTCGGCCAGCAGCGAGGGTGCCCAGGTGTCGACGGCCGGGCCGCCGCGCAGCAGCAGCGGCACGGCGGTGTCGAGCGCGACCGCACGCCGCGGCGCGCTGCTCAGCGCGCGTGCCAGCCAGCCGCTGCCCAGCTCGAAGGGCCGGGTGCCGCCGGATTCCAGCACCTGCTGGGCATCGAAGTGGCTGCGCTCCTTGTAGGGCAGTCCGGTGGCGTGCACCACCAGCAGTTCGCCGCGCGAGTACATCGTGGCCAGACGCGGCAGCAGCGGGTGCAGCGCAAAGGGCCCGGCCAGCGGCAGTGGCGCCTCGCTGAAGTGGGCCAGCGCACCGCGCGCCGGGGCGAAGGCCGGGTCGCCGATGGCCGGCACCGCCGCCAGCCCGTCCATGCCGCCGCGCAGCACGATGAAGACGAAGCGCGTGTCGGCCGTCGCGCTGCCGGCGGCCATCGACAGCGTGGCCCATGGGGTGGCGGCAGCGGCGGCCAGCGTGCCCAGGAGGTGTCTGCGGGTGTTCATCGGGGTTCTCCTTGGGACAGGCGTCAGCGACGCTGGAACTCGGGCGACAGCAGCAGCAGCGCGAGGGCCTGCGGGCCGTCGGCGGCACGCTCGAGCTCACGCGCGGTGCCGGCGCTCAGCCGCGGGCCGAGGCTGGCTTCGGCCAGCGTGCGCGCGTCCACATGGCGCCCGGCCACCTGGGCCAGCCGCGTCGCCCACTCGACGCGCTTCCACACCGCGTCAGGGCCCAGCCAGTCTTCGGCGCGGTCGGGCCAGCCGGCCGGCGAGGGCGCGGTCTGCACACGCTGGCCGAGCAGCGTGCTGCCCCCGTCGGGCTGGCGCACGAAGGCCTGCTCGCCCAGACCGAGCAGCCGGGCGCTGCCGATGACGAACTCCTCCGGTGTCTTCAACTTGGCCGGCGCCGGCGCCCAGGCCAGCGGATGCGCGATGAGCGCGCGGTACATGCTCGGCAGGTCGCCGCGCGTCGTCTGAAAGGTCTGCGCCAACTGGTCCACCAGCGCCGGCGGTGGCTCGTCGGCGACAAAATGGCGCGCCAGCTTGGTGGCCACGAAGCGCGCGGTGGACGGGTGCTGCACCAGATCGCGCAGCACGACGTCCAGCGCCTGCGGGCCTTCCGCGTAGCGGCGGCCCAGAAGATTCTTTGGGCCGGGTTCATGCCACGGCGCATCGAAGCGGGTGCCGGCGTCGCCTTCTGCCAAGAGCTGCCGGGGCACCCGCCAGCCGGTCAGCACCGCGGCGAAGGCGGTCACGTCGGCCTGGCCGTAGCCGCCGCCGACGCCCAGCGTGTGCAACTCCAGCACCTCGCGCGCCAGGTTCTCGTTGAGCCCGGCAATTCGCCAACCCGGCTGGCCAGCTACACCCTCGGGCCGCGGCTGTCGGGCCAGCCGGCGCACCAAGGCGGAGTTGGGGCCGGCCGAAAGATCGTTGTCCAGGTAGCGCAACATCGCCGGATGGGTCACCGCGGCCTTCAGCAGCGTCTCGAAGTTGCCCGCGATGTGCGGCCGGATGGCTTCGCGCTCGAAGGGGCCGACCAGCCCGCGTACGCTGGCCTTGGCCATCGAGACGGTGAAGTGGTTGGCCCAGAACAGCGCCAGCCGCTCGGCAAAGGGCCGTCGTGTGGTGGCGGCGGTGCCCAGCCGGGCGCGCAAGTCGGCCACCACCAGCGGGCGGAAGAAGTCGCCGAACTGCTGCTCGCCCGAACGCATGTCTTGCGCCACTGCCGGCGCGGAAGCCATGTCGCGGCGCGTGCGCCGGGTGCGGACGAAGTCGGCGTGCGTGCGCAACGCCTCGGCGCTGCTGACCAGCGCCGCTCCGCGCGCGGCATCGGCGGGGCCGATCTGAGCCAGCAGCCAGCCGCTGGCGTCGGCGCCGACGGCATCGAGCGACGCTTCGCCGAGGCCGAAACGGTGTGCGGCGACTGCGGCAGTGACGGCTTCGGCTCGGTTCATGGCGGTCTCCTGTGGGCTGGGCGGCGCGGCCGGGTGTTCCGGGTGCACGCCAGCCCCGAGTCTGCCGCGCCGACCTGTCGCCGGCGTTCTCCCTGGGTGAAGAAGTGTTTCGGGGACTACGGCGCCAGCAAGCGGTTCAAGGCGCCCACGTCGCCGGGGCTGAGCTGGCCCGAGGCCTGGCGCAGCCGCAGGCTGCCCACCAGCACGTCGTAGCGCGCCTTGGCCAGATCGCGCTGGGTCTGGAACAGCTGGGTCTGCGCATTCAGCACATCCAGGTTGACGCGCACGCCGACGCGGTAGCCTAGCTGCGTGGCCTCCAGCGCCAGCTTGGTGGACGACTCGGCGGCCTCCAGCGCCTTCACCTGGGCTTGCCCGGAGAGCACGCCGAAGTAGGCCACGCGCGTGGCTTGGGCAACGCCGCGGCGTGCGGCTTCGAGATCGTTGCGCGCCTTGTCTTCCAGCGTCAGCGTCTCGCGGATGCGGTTCTGCACCGAGCCGCCGGTGTACAGCGGCCAGGTCAGCTGCACGCCGACGCTGGAGTTGCCGTTGGTGCCTGGCAGCTGCACCCCTGTGCCCCGGGTGTGTGTGCTCGACAGTGACGCCACCGCATCCAGCGTCGGCAACTGGCCGGCGCGCGCCTTTGCGGTTTCGAGCAGCGCCACATCCAGCGCCACCCGGGCGCGGCGGATCGTCGGATGCTGCAGGTCGCCGGTGCCGACCCAGACCTCGGGGTCGGCCGGCAGCACCGGCGGCAGCACGACGGGCACCAGGAGCGGACGCGGCGTGATACCCGCGCGGCCCACCAACTGGTCGAGTGCGATGCGCTTGGCGCGCAGATCGTTCTCGGCCGCAATCTCCTGCGCGGTGGTGAGGTCAAAGCGCGCCTGCGCCTCTCGCGTGTCGGTGATGGTCGCGGTGCCGACCTCGAAGTTGCGCCGCGCCGAGGCCAGCTGCTCGGAGGTTGCCGCCTTGCTCTGCCGGGTGGTGGCCAGGGTGTCCTGCGCGCCCAGCACATCGAAATAGGTCTGGGCGACCCGCACGATCAGTTCCTGCTCGGCGGCTTCGAGCTCGGCCGCGGCGGCCTCGAGCGAACGCCGCGCCTGCTCGATGGTGGCGTCGCTGCCGCGGTTGAACAGCGGCAGCCGCGCGCTCAGGCTGCCCTGCGCCGCATTGCTGTCGCCGCTGCTGCCCAGTGCCGGGTTGACCTGGGCCACCGTGGCGCTGGCACCGAGCTGCGCCGACGGACGCTTGAGCGCCTCGCTCTGCGCCGCGCGGAACTCGGCCGAAGCGGCCAGCGCCCGCGCGGCCAGCACGGTGGCGTCATAGCCGCGGGCGGCCTCGTACAGCTGCTGCAGGTCTTGCGCGAAGGCAGCCGGGGCAAAGGCCAGCGCAAGCGCCAGGGTCAACGAACGCATGGGATTTCCTTGGGCAATGACAACGACGGTTGTAGCGCACGGACGGTGCGGTGGGCGCGCTCGGGCGACCGGACGCACCGGCGGCCGATGAAAGCATGCGCGTCGCCGACGATCGGCATCAGAAGTGAAAGCGCGTCGGCTCGGCAAAGCCGTGCAGGCGCGGAGCGACGGTGTCGAACAGGTCGACATCCGACCAGGCCGATTCACCGGCGCGCGTGAACAGCCGCGCCCGCATGACCGGCAGCTGGCCGACCACGGCCACCAGCCGGCCGCCCACCTTGAGTTGTTCGAGCAGCGCGCGCGGCACCTCGGCTACCGAGCCCGACAGCACGATGGCATCGAAGGGGGCCTCGGCGGGCAGGCCGAGCGCACCCTCGGCGGCGTCGACCTCGAGCACGCGCACATGGCCCAGGCCGTTGCGGCGCAGCGCCTCGCAGGCCATCCGCGCCAGCGCGGGCTGGCATTCCAGCGTGGTCACCTGCTGCGCGCGGTGGCCCAGCAGCGCGGCCATGAAGCCAGAACCGGTGCCGATCTCGAGCACGCGCTCGTGGCGCAGCAACTGCAGCTCTTGCAACAGCCGCGCCTCGACCTTGGGCTCGAGCATGTACTCGCCGCCCGGCAGCGGCACCTGCATGTCGAAAAAGGCCAGGGCGCGTTTGTCCGCCGGAAGGAAGTTTTCGCGGCGCACGCTGCCCAGCAGCGACAGCACGCCCTGGTCGAGCACCTCCCACGGGCGGATCTGCTGCTCGATCATGTTGAAGCGGGCGATCTCGGTGTTCATGGGCGCTGTGTCGGGTGTGTCTGGTGCGGCGGGCTTGGCAGGTCAGGGGGAAAGATTCTAGGCGGCGACCTTGGTCTCGACCTCGACCGCCGGCCGGCCGCCGCCCGCGCGCCGACGCGCCCAGGCCGCCAGATCATCGAGCCAGCAATAGATCACCGGCACCACCACCAGCGTCAGCAGCGAGGAGGTGATGACGCCGCCGATCACCGCCTGCCCCATCGGCGCGCGCTGCTCGGAGCCTTCGCTCAGCGCGAAGGCCAGCGGCACCATGCCGAAAACCATCGCCAGCGTCGTCATCAGGATCGGCCGCAGCCGTACCTCGGCCGCGTGCAGCAGCGCCTGCGTGCGCTCCATGCCGGCTTCGCGGCTGCGGATCGCGAAGTCGACCAGCAGGATGGCGTTCTTCGTCACCAGCCCCATCAGCATGACGATGCCGATGATGCTGAACATGTTCAGCGTGCTGCCAAACATCAGCAGCGTGAGCACGACGCCGATCAGCGTCAGCGGCAGGCTGCTCATCAGCGCCAGCGGCTGCAGGAAGCTTTTGAACTGGCTGGCCAGGATCATGTAGATGAAGATCACCGCCAGCCCCAAAGCGCCGACCGCGTAGTTGAACGACTCGCTCATGTTCTTCGTCGAGCCGCCGAAGCTGTAGCGGTAGCCCGGCGGGAAGGCCACGCTGTCGAGTACGGCGCGGATGTCAGTCGAAACCTCGCCGCTGCTGCGCCCGAGCGCGTTGGCGTCGAAGTTGATCTCGCGGTTCAGGTCGCGCCGGTTGATCTGGTTCGGGCCGGTGGCGGGCAGCACGTCGGCCACCTGCGACAGCCGCACGACGCGCGCGCTGCCGTCGGCCGCCGGCGCCACCACCAGCGGCAGGTGGCGCAGGTCTTCGGGCACGCGCCGCGCGTCGGGCGCCAGGCGCACCTTGATGTCGTAGTTCTCGCCGTCGGGCGCGCGCCAGTTGCCGACCGTCTGCCCGGCCACCAGCGTGCGCAGCGCGCCGGCCAGCGCGTTGACGTTGAGCCCCAGATCGGCGGCGGCGTCGCGCTTGACGGTCACGCCGACGGTGGGCTTGTCGGGCTTGAGCGTGCTGTCCAGATCGACCAACCCGGGGATCGCGCGCAGCCCGGTGGTGATCTGGCGCGACAGCCGCTCGAGCTCGGCCAGGTCGGTGCCCTGGACCGAGAACTGGATGCTCTTGCCGCCGCCGAGGTCGGTGACGCCGATGTTGGTGACGGTGATGCCCGGGATGCGCGCCAGCCGCTCGCGCAGCGGCAGCGCCATCTGCGCCACGCTGCGCTGGCGGTCCTTGCGGTCGACCAGCCGCACGTAGGTGCTGGCGTAGATCTTGCCCTGGGCGAAGCCACTGTTGATGGTGGTCACCGTGTAGCGCACCTCGGGCAGCTCACGCAGCGCCGCGTCGACCTGCCTGGCCCGCGTCTCGGTCAGCTCGAGCGCGCTGCCCACCGGCGTGTAGTAGTTGATCTGCGTCTCGGAGAAGTCGGCCTTGGGCACGAACTCTGCGCCCAGGATCGGGATGATCGCGAAGCTGCCGGCAAAGCTGGCCAGCGCGACCACGATGGTCTTGATCTTGTGCCGCAGCGACCAGCCGAGCAGCGCCTGGTAGCGACCCGACAGCCACTGCGTGAAGCGCTCGAAGGCGCCGGTGACGCGGCCGATGGTGCGCGCGTACAGCGTGCGCCGCGCGCCGGCCTGCGCCGTGTCTTGCCCGAGCGAGTCCGGGTCATGCCACACGCTGGACAGCATCGGGTCGAGCGTGAAGCTGACGAACATCGAGATCAGCACGGCGGCGGCGATGGTGATGCCGAACTCGTGGAAGAACTTGCCGACGATGCCGCCCATGAAGCCGATGGGCAGGAACACGGCGACGATCGACAACGTGGTGGCCAGCACCGCCAGGCCGATCTCCTGCGTGCCTTCGAGCGCGGCGTCATGCGCGCTCTTGCCCATGCGCAGGTGGCGCACGATGTTCTCGCGCACCACGATGGCGTCATCGATGAGCAGCCCCACGCACAGGCTCAGCGCCATCAGCGTGATGGTGTTGATGGTGAACCCGAAGGCGTACATGAAGAGAAAGGTGCCGATCAGCGAGATCGGCAGCGTGAGGCCGGTGATGACCGTCGAACGCCAGGAATTGAGGAACAGGAAGACGATCAGGATCGTCAGCGCCGCGCCTTCCAGCAGCGTGGTGCGCACGTTGGCCACCGAGACGCGGATCGAGCGCGAGCCGTCGCGATTGATCTCGGTCTTGACGCCGGCGGGCGTGACGTCCTTCGCCTGCTCCAGTGCCTTCAGCAGCCCGTCGACCACGGCGATGGTGTTCTCGCCCTGGCTCTTCTGCACCGACAGCAGCACGGTGCGCTGGCCGTTGTACAGCGCCAGGCTCTCGATCTCCTGCGGGCCGTCGACGATGTCGGCCAGTTGCCAGAGCTTGACCGCCACGCCGTTGCGCCGCGCGACGACCACCTCGCGGAAGTCCTCGGGCCGCTTGAGCCGCGCATCGATCTGCACCACGCGCTCTTGCTCGCGTGAGCGGATGGCGCCCAGCGGCAGTTCCTGGTTCTCGCTGCGCAGCGCGGCCACCACCTGGTCGATGCCGATGCCCATCGCCTCCAGCGCCGCCGGCCGCACGTAGACGTTGATCTCGCGCGCCACGCCGCCCACCACCGTCACCGCGCCCACGCCGCGCACGTTCTCCAGCCGCTTTTGCAGCACCTGGCTGGCCCAGGTGGTGAGCTCCTGCGCGCTGCGGCTGCCGTCGGGCGAGAGCACGGCGACATTGAAGACCGGCTGGCTGGCCGGGTCGAAGCGGCTGATGCGCGGCTCCTTCACCTCGTCGCGCAGCAGCGGGCGGATCAGCGCCACCTTCTCGCGCACATCCTCGGCCGCCTTGCGCCCGTCGACATCGAGGTTGAACTCGACGATGACGACCGAGCTGCCCTCGTAGCTGCGCGAGGACAGCGTGCTGATGCCGGCGATCGTGTTGATCGCCTCCTCGACCTTTTTCGTCACCTCGCTCTCGACGATCTCCGGACTGGCGCCGGGGTACTCCATCGCCACGACGACGGTGGGGAAGTCGATGTTCGGGAACTGGTCGACCGCCAGCCGCTGGTAGCTGAACAGACCGAGCACGACGAAGGCCAGCATGACCATGGTGGCCATCACCGGGTTGGCGATCGAGACGCGCGTGAACCACATGGCCGGGTGCCGCGCGCCTCAGCGCGGATTGCTGCCGTTGGCGGGGCCTGAGGCAGCCAGCGTCGGCGCCGCAGGGGCACCGCTCGCCGCCGCGGCCGGCAGGCGCACCGGCGTGCCGTCGCGCAGCCCGCCGACGCCGGCGCGCAGCACCAGGTCACCGGGCTGCAGGCCCTCGGTCACTTCGATCACCGGCTCGGGCGCGCCTTCTACCAGCGCCTGGCCGCGCTCGCCGGTGCTCACCGGGCGCACACGCGCCACGCCGCCGTCAACCACCAGCACATAGGGCCGTGCCTGGTCGCTGCGCACCGCCGACGCCGGCACCACCAGCGCAGTGCGCCGCGACAACTCGACCTGCCCGCGCGCGAACAGCCCCTGGCGCAGGCCGGGCAGCGGTTCCAGCGCCAGGTAGGCCAGCACCGCGCGCGTGCCGCTTTGTGTGCTCGGATTGATGCGCGCGACGCGTGCGTTGAGCGGCTGCGCCAGCCCGTCGATGTTCAGCTGTGCGCTCTGCCCGACGCGCATCGCCAGCACGTCCTCCGGGGCGACCGCGGCTTCCAGTTCGATGCGCGAGAGGTCGATGATCTCGATCAGCCGCGCGTCGATGGGCACTCGCTCGCCGGGCTGCACGAAGCGCTGCGAGACCAGGCCCGACAGCGGGGCGCGAATCTCGCTGTCGCGCACCGCCTTGCGCGTGAGTTCGACCGCGACGCGTGCGGCCTGCAGCATGGCGTCGGCCGAGGCTGCGCTCATCGCCGAGGTATCGAGCGCGTTCTTCGAGATGAAGCCCTGGTCGACCAGCGCGCGGTTGTTGGCCAGCGAACGCTGGGCGATGTCGAGCTGGGCCTTGGCCGAGGCCGCCTGGTCCTCTGCCTGGCGCAGACGCAGGCCGAACTCGGTGTCGTCAAGGCGCCCGATCAGCTGCCCGGCGCGCACCGTATCGCCTTCGCGCACCGTGAGCTCGCGCACCTCGGCTGCCACGCGCGCCTTGACGAGTGCGCTTGACACGGCCTTCAACCCGCCAGAGATCTCCAGCGTACGCGCCAGCGGGCTGAGAGCTGCGCTGACCACATCACCGCGTGTCAGCTCGACGGCGGCGGGCGGCACGGGCGCTGCGCTGCCCGCAGCGGCGGCGGCGGGCGCGGCCGCCTGGCGTTGCATCAGCGTGCGGCCGATGAACACGCCGGCGAGCAACAGCACCAGCAGCGCGACCGCCCAACCCACCATCGAGCGGCGCGTCATCGGGCGCCGGCCTTGCGACGTGGCCTGACCGCAGCCTCCGCAGCCGCCGCAGCCGCCGCAGCCGCCGCAGCCACCGCAGTCGCCGGTGCCGCCTCCGCCTGTGCGTCAGCGCGCACCTCCAGCCCGCGCAGCACCAGTTCCATGTGCGTGCTCAGCACCACCACGGGGTCGACCTGGTTGCCATGCATCGGGCAGGCGCCGAAGGAGTGCTGGTGCAGCGAAAGAAAGATCAGCGGCGCGATCAGCGCATGCGACACGGCATGCACCGGCAGCGGGCGAAATTCGCCGCGGTCGATGCCGCGCTGCACGGCGTCCGAGAAGAGTCGGTCCGCCGGGTTGATCACTTCGTCGGCATAGAACTGCGCCAGTTCAGGGAAGTTGCGCACCTCCGCGATCACGATCTTGTGGATGCCCGCCGCGCGGGTACTGCCCACGCGTTGCCACCAGGTGGTCAGCAGCAGCTTGAGCAACTCGGCGCTGGGGCCCTCGAACTGGCTGGCGAGTTCGACGCCTTCGGCGATCAGCGCCGACAGGTTCTGCCGCACCATCGCCTTGAAGAGTTCTTCCTTGCTCGGGTAGTAAAGGTACAGCGTGCCCTTGGACACACCGGCGCGGCGCGCCACCTCGTCAGAGCGGGTGGCGGCAAAGCCTTTCTCGACAAACAGGTCGAGCGCGGCGTCCAGAAGTTCTTGCGGACGCGTCTGCTTGCGCCGCCTGCGGGGCGCAATGGGGCCGGTGACGAGTTCGGTGCTGAGGCTCGGGCTGTTCATTTTTAATGACTAACTGGTCAGTAATATAGACGCCCAGGGCGCTGCGGTCAATTCGACACGCAAGGCTACGATGATCCATGCGCCACGTTCTGCCGCCTCACCCTGAAGCTTCGGCCATGGCTTGCCCGCCTGTCGACCGGCGCCGCGCGGCCCTTGTGCTGGCCCTCATCGCGGCCGCCGCACTGCCTGGCCTGCAGGCTTGCGCCACGCTCGGCGGCCCTCGCGTCATCACGCTGGAACTGAATGATCTGGTGCGTGGGCTCGAGCGCCGCTTTCCGCTCGAGCGCCGCCTGCTCGAGGTGCTGGATGTCACCGTCGCACGGCCCGACCTGCGCCTGCTGCCGGAACGCAACCGGCTGGCGTTGGCGCTGGACGTGGCGGCGCGCGACCGTCTGTTCGGTGGCGCCTGGCGCGGCCGGCTGGCGCTGGACTCGGCGCTGCGCTGGGAGGCCGCCGATCAGTCGGTGCGCCTGCTGCAGGTGCGCGTGGCCGAGTTCACGCTCGACGCCGCGGCGTCGGCGGGCGGCAACCGGGCCTCGCAGGCCGAACGGCTGGCGGCCGTGCTGACCGAGCGTGTGCTGGAAGACCTGAGCCTGTGGCGCGCTTCGCCCGAGCAACTGCAGAGCCTTCAGCGCGCCGGCCTGGCGCCCTCGGCGGTGACGGTCACCGCGCGCGGTGTGGAAGTCACGCTGGCACCGTTGCCGCGCTAGTTCAGCCCGGCGCGGCCGCTTGCGCCACCTATCATCTGCGGCTTTGCCCGCCGGAGGCCTACGCTGGACCCGCTGCTGCTGTTGAAGGCCGCCCTCATGGGGATCGTCGAGGGACTCACAGAGTTCCTGCCGATCTCCTCCACTGGCCACCTGATCCTGGCGGGTTCGCTGCTGGATTTCACCGGCGAGCGCGTCAAGGTGTTCGAGATCGCGATCCAGACCGGCGCCATGTTCGCGGTGGTCTGGGAGTACCGCGAGCGGCTGGGCCGCACCATCAGCGGGCTGGGCCATGACCCGGTGGCGCGGCGCTTTGCGCTGAACGTGCTCATCGCCTTCATCCCGGCGGTAGTGCTGGGCCTGGCCTTCGGCGGCTTCGTCAAGCAGCACCTGTTCCATCCGGTGCCGGTGGCGATGGCCTTCATCGTCGGCGGGCTGGTGATCCTGTGGGTCGAGCGGCGGCACAAGCGCCTGTATGGCGAGCGTGACCTGGAAGGCGGGCGCCGCGCGCGCGTCGAGACGGTGGACGACATGGGGCCGCTGGACGCGCTGAAGGTCGGCCTGCTGCAGTGCCTGGCGCTGGTGCCGGGCACCAGCCGCTCGGGCGCCACGATCATCGGCGGGCTGGTGCTGGGCTTCTCTCGCAAGGCGGCGACCGAATTCAGCTTCTATCTCGGCATCCCCACGCTGATGGGCGCCGGGGCCTATTCGGTGCTGAAGAACCGCGCGCTGCTGCGGCTGGAAGACCTGCCGATGTTTGCCGTCGGCACCGTGTTCGCGTTCGCAAGCGCCCTGCTCTGCATCCGCTGGCTGATCCGTTATGTCTCGACGCACGACTTCACGGTCTTCGCCTGGTACCGCATCGTCTTCGGCGCGATCGTACTGCTGACCGCGTGGACCGGAATCGTCAGCTGGAGCGCCTGAAGACCAGATCCCAGACGCCGTGGCCGAGCGACAGCCCGCGCTGCTCGAACTTGGTCAGCGGCCGCCATGGCGGGCGCGGCACATAGTCCGTCGCGGTGTTGGCGAGCAGCGGCTCGGCGCGCAGCACCTCCAGCATCTGCTCGGCGTAGGGCTGCCAGTCTGTGGCGCAGTGCAGATAGCCGCCGCTCACCAGGCGCGAGGCGGCCTGCGCCGCGAATGCGGGCTGCAGCAACCGCCGCTTGTGGTGGCGCAGCTTCGGCCACGGGTCGGGGAACCACAGGTGGATGCCGGCCAGGCTGTCCGGGGCGATCAGCCGCTGCAGAACCTCGACCGCGTCGTGGCGAACGATGCGCAGGTTGCCCAGGCCCAGTTCGCCGATGCGCTTGAGCAGTGCGCCCACGCCGGGCTCGTGGACCTCGATGCCGAGGAAGTCGCTCTCGGGCAGGGCTGCGGCCACCGCGGCCGTGGCGCCGCCCATGCCGAAGCCGATCTCCAGCCGCAGCGGCGCCACGCGGCCGAAGACGGCAGCGGCGTCGAATGGTTGTGTCACTTCGGCGTCGAAGGGCAGCACGAAGCGCGGGCCGAGTTCGTCGAGCGCGCGCCTCTGCCCCGGGCCGAGGCGGCCGCCGCGCAGCACATAGCTGCGCACGGGCTGGCGCGGCAGTCCGTCGGCAGTGGGTGGGCCGGGCAGGTCCGGGCTGGTCATGGCGGCCGGCAGTGTAGGCCCGCCGCCGTGGCCGCAGCTCAGCATGACGCGGTACTGCACGGTACGGCAGCGATACACTGCGTTGGGCTTGCGGGCGTCGTTCAATGGCAGGACCTGAGCTTCCCAAGCTCAAGACGTGGGTTCGATTCCCATCGCCCGCTCCAGCCCCTCCTTGAAGGCGCCGATGCGGGGCCTTCAGTGTTTACCGGGTGGGGCAGCGAGCCGGTGCTGGTGGATGATCGGAGCCACGATGATCGATCCGCTGCGCATCCTGGTGGTCGGCGCCATGCCGCCGGACCTTTCGACCTCACCCTGGGGGCCCTTCGTGCTGGCGCACTGCGCCACACTGGCCGAGGCCGCCCGTGCACTGCACGACGAGTCGCCCGACGCATTGCTGCTTCAGTTGGACGAAGCCTCTCAGCTGTCGCGCATCGGGCAGTGGTCGCCGCTGTCGCATGCGGTGCTCGACGCCGCGGTGGTGGTGGTGGCCCCCGAGCCGCCGCCGATGCAGGCGCTGCAGTTGCTTCAGCTTGGGGTGCAGGATGTGCTTTCGCGCTTCGAGTCGCAGCCGGCGGTGCTGGCGCGTGCCTTGCGGCTGGCCGTGGAGCGCAAGCGCATCGATCGCGTCGCGCGCAAAGCCTTCGCCACCGACCTGGCCACCGGGCTGCCCAACCACGCGCAGCTGCTCGAGCATCTGACGCACCTGTTCGCATTGCGCGAGCGTGAACCGGCGCCGATGGCGTTGATCGCCCTGCGCATCGAGGGCCTGGAGTCCACCGCGCAGACCTTGGGCTCCGAGGCCGCCAACGTACTGCGGCGCAAGGTGGCCGTGCGTCTGCGCTCAGGCCTGCGCGCCAGCGATGTGGTGGCTGCTATCGGCGTCGATGCTTTTGCGGTGTTGCTGGCCTGGATCGATGCGCCGACCGACGGCGAGCGCGTCGCGGCCAAGCTGGCCGACTCGTTGCAGCGGCCCTTCGGCATTGCCGGGCAGGAGCAGTCCGTAGCCGTGAGCCTGGGGTTGGCGCTGTACCCAGATCATGGCCGCGAGCCCGATGCGCTGCTGCGGCGCGCGCTGTCACAGGCCACCAGCGCGACCGCGCTGCCCGGGGTCAGCGGTATGCGGTCGCTGCAGCATGGCAAGGCCGCGGCAGCCAACGACGAAGGCGATTGAGCGCGGGCGTGAAGTCGCCGCACTCACTCTTTCATACAGTCAGGCAGTCAGGCAGGCAGTCAGTCAGTCAGTCAGTCAGTCAGTCAGTCAGTCAGTCAGTCAGCGGTGATCTTGGCCGTGGTGATGATGCGGGCCCAGCGCTCGATCTCGTCCTTGAGGAAGCTGCCGAAGGCCTGCGGGCCGCGCGCGTCGACACGAAAGCCCTGAGTGCGCGCGCGCTCGTCGATGTCGCTGCCGGCCATGATGCGCAGCACCTCTGCCGACAGCCGCTCGACGATGGCGTCGGGCGTGGTGGCCGGCGCCATGATGGCCGTCCAGTTTTCCACCGCCAGTTGAGGCGCGCCGGCTTCGGCAGTGGTCGGCACCTCGGGCAGCAGCGGGTGGCGCGCGCCGCTGGCGATGGCCAGCGCGCGCAGGCGGCCGCTCTTCACATGGGCGATGCTCTCGGGCATGTTGGAGAAGATCAGGTCGAGCTGACCGCCGATCAGGTCGGTCATCGACGGTGCGCCGCCCTTGTAGGGGATGTGCTGGATGTCGGTCTTGTTCAGCTCGTTGAACAGCGCCAGCGTCAGATGCGGCGGCGTGCCGTTGCCGCTGCTGCCGGCGTTGAGCTTGCGGCTCCTGGCCTGCGCCATCAGATCGCGGAAGTCGCGGATCGGGCTGGCGGCGGGCACCACCACCACCATCGGCGAGCCGGCCAGCAGCGCCACCGGGCGCAGGTCCTTCTGGAAGTCATAGGGCGCGCGGCCCTTGAACAGCGTCACGTTGGCGGCATGGGTCAGCGTGATGGCCAGCAGCGTTTGCCCGTCGCCTGCCGCCTTGGCCACCTCGGCGGCGCCGATCTGGCCGCCGTTGCCGGGCTTGTTGTCCACCACCACGCTGACCTTCCAGCGTTCGGCGAGTTGCTGCGCCACCAGGCGCGCCATCACGTCGGTCAGCCCGCCGGGCGGAAAGGGCACCACATAGCGCAGGCTGCTGCCGGCGCGTGGAAAGTCCTGCGCCCGACTCAAGGCCGGCCAGAGCGGCAGGGCGAGCGAGGCGGCGGCTTGAAGCAGGCTGCGGCGGCGGGTCATGGCGGTCTCCGTGAGGGTGAGGCGTAGCGCTCAGGCGCCGGCCCAGGTGGCCAGCAGAGTGTCGGGTAGGTCCAGCCCGTCCGCCTCGGCGCGCGCGCGCAGCGCCTCGCGGCGGACACCGGGCAGGCGCACGCCGTCGTCCTTCAGCATCTCGGCCAGCAGCACCTCTACGCGGTCGAGGTAGCCGGCGCGTCCGGCCAGGGCATCGGGGTCGATGACGATGAAGGCTTGGCCGATGCCCGGCCGGTTGCCTTCGTCGACGAAGAAGCTCGAGGCTTCGAAGCCGAAGTGCGCACCGATCAGCGCCGTCACCAGCAGTTCGACCACCAGCGCCAGCATCGCGCCTTTGGGTGAACTCAACGCGCCGATCGGCAGCATCGATCCGGCCAGCGCCGCGCGGGCGTCGGTGGTCGGCTGGCCGTGGGCGTCCAGCGCCCAGCCGACAGGGATCGGCCGGCCTTCCTTGGCCGCCACCATCACCTTGCCGCGGGCCACCTCGGACAGGCTGAGGTCGATCATCAGCGGTGTACCGTCGCGGCGCGGGAAGATGGCAGCCACCGGGTTGGTGCCGAAGATGGCGTGCCGGCCACCCGCGGCCGGCATAGCGGCTGGCGAGTTCGCGAAGCCCAACCCGACCATGCCCGCCGCGGCCACCGGGCGCAGATGGTCCACGATGACCCCGGCATGGTGGCTGCGCATCACGCCGGCGAAGGCGACGCCCTGCGCAGCAGCGGCCTTGACGGCCTCGGCCACCGCCAGTTCACAGGCCGGGAAGGCCAGGCCCTCAGCCGCGTCGATCAGCAGCGCGCCGGCCTTCTGTGTCTTCAGCATGGCCACCGCACGGCCGTCGACGCGCCCGTTCTTCAGATGGCTCGCGTACTGCGCCACGCGGCTGAGCCCATGCGAGCCCAGGCCCTGCGCCTCGGCCAGCACCAGCGCGCGCGCAGTGGACTGCGCCATCGCCGGATGCGCGCCGGCCGCCTGCAGCGTCTGCGCGACAAGGGTTCGCAGCTCGTCCAGCGTGCGCTTCACGCAGCGTGCTCCGGCAACGCCAGCACCTGCAGCACACGCTCGGCGATGAGTTCGCTGACCCGCCCATTGGATTCGTTACTGACGCCGGCAATGTGCGGCGTCAGCAGCAGGTTGGGGCAGCCCTCGAAGTGCGGTGAAGCGGGCAGAGGTTCAGTGGCGAAGACATCTATCGCGGCGCCGCCGAGGTGGCCGCTCTTCAGCGCCGCGGCCAGCGCGGGTTCGTCGATGATCTCGCCGCGCGCGGTATTGATGAGCACCGCGCCCCGCTTCATGCGGGCGATCGCAGCCGCATCGAGCAGACCGCGGGTGGACTCGACCAGCGGCACGTGCAGGCTGAGCACGTCGGCGCTGACCAGCACCTCGTCGAGACCCGCGCAGCGCACGCCCGACTCGGCGTAAGCCGGGTGTGCGGCGTCCATCAGCACGTCGAAGGCCATCACCTGCATGCCCAGGCACCGCGCCAGCCGCGCCGTCAACTGTCCGATGCCGCCGAAGCCGAGTAGCCCGAGTGTGCTGCCGGCGGCCTCGCGGCCGTGGGACAGTGCGTTGCGTGGCCAGCCGCCGGCCGCCACCGAAGCGGACGCATGGTAGGCGCCGCGACGCAGCATCAGCGCGGCGGCGATCACGTACTCGGCCACGCTCAGCGCATTGGCACCGGTGGCGGGGATGACCTGCATGCCGCGCGCCTGGCAACCGGGCACATCGATGTTGTCCAGGCCGACGCCAAGGCGGCCGATGACGCGGCAGCGCGCCAGCGCCGCCAGCAGCGCGCCGCGCACCTGTGTGCGGTTGCGCACCACCAGCGCATCGGCCGTGACCGCCTGCAGCATCAGGCGTGCGGCGTCGTCGACCAGCGCCGGCTCATACAGCACCTCGTGCGCGGCGGCCAGGCGCGCGACCGCGCGTTCGTCCATGAACTCGGAGATGACGATGCGGGCCATGGCGTGCAGGCGGAGCCAGCGCGCCTCAGGCCGACTCGAACAGCCGCGTCAGCACGAACTCGCGGTGCCCCAGCGCCTCGGCGGCGGTCAGGCGACCGTTGGCGGTGCGCAGCATGCACTCGAGCAGCTTGTCGCCCGCCTGCTCGAGCGTGATCTCGCGCTGCAAGAGGCCCGAGGTGTCGACGTCGACGTGCTCGCTCATCAGGCGCACGGTGCGCGGGTTGGAGCAGATCTTGATGACCGGCAGGATCGGGTTGCCGATCACGTTGCCCTGGCCGGTGGGGAAGAAATGCACCACGTAGCCCGAGGCCGCGCACAGCGTGACCATCTCGGCGGCGGCCGAGGACGAGTCCATGAACCACAGCCCGGGGTGGGTGGGCATCTCCGCCTTGTCGATGACGCCATCGACGGTGCACTTCTTGCCGATCTTCTGGATGTTGCCGAGCGCCTTCTCCTCGATCGTCGTGAGGCCGCCGGCGATGTTGCCCTTGGTCGGCTGGCTCTCCGACAGATCGGTGGTCTTGTGGCGGTTGATCATGTCCTGGTAGCGGTTGAACATGAACATGAAGCGCTCGGCGACTTCGGGCGTCCTGCAGCGTTCGACGACGATCTTCTCGCCACCGGTGATCTCGCTCGTTTCGCCGAAGCACAGCGTGGTGCCCAGCGGGTGCAGACGGTCGAAGGCGCTGCCCACGGTGGGGTTGGCGCCGCAGCCGCTGGTGGTGTCGCTCTCGCCGCACTTGGTGCTGACCCACAGTTCGTGGATCGGGCAGGCCTCGCGCTGCTTCTCGCTGGCCCACTGCACGTACTCGCGCGCCACCTGGCTGGCTTTCATGATGGTGGCGTGGTCGCCGTGGCCCTCGATGCCGAAGCCGACCACCGGCTTGCCGGTGGCGGCGATGCCGTCGACCACCTTCTTCGTCCAGCCGTCCTCGATGCCGATGACCACCACCGCGGCCACATTGGGGTTGCAGCCGGTGCCGATCAGCGTGCGGAAGTGAAGCTCGAGGTCGGCGCCGAACTGCAGTCGGCCGTAGGGGTGCGGGATCGCCATCGCGCCCTTGATGTTGTGCGCCACCGCCTCCGCCGCGGCGTTGGACAGATCGTCCAGCGGCAGGATCAGCACATGGTTGCGCACGCCTGCTCGGCCGTTCTCGCGCCGGTAGCCCAGGAAGGTGGTGTCGCTGCTGACGATGCTCATCGTGAAGTCTCCGAAAGGTTCAACGGGCCACTGCGGGTTCGGGCGTCGTCACCAGCGCTTTCACCACCGCTTGGTCTTGATGTTGTGCACGTGGGCGTGCTCGCCGGCCTGTACCAGTGCCACCACGCGGCCGATGTCGACCCCGTACTTGACGACGGTGTCGCCCACCGCCATGTCGCGCAACGCCACCTTGTGGCCGATCGGAATGTCCTGGCGGGCGACGACGCTGGTCATGCGGTCGTCGTCCATGATCCAGCCGGTGAGCGCCATGCCGGCGCTCACGCCTTCAACCACCACCACGGCCACCGAGTCGTCGGCGTCATGCAGGACGAAGTGGATCATCGAGGTCTCCTGTGCTGCGGGTGAGGGGCTGCCCGGATGCGCATGCTGATGGCGGTCTTTGCGACTGTCAAACAGGTCATATGTATGACTTGCACGATGTGTGGTTGTCGGCTGCTAGCATCAGCCGGTGAATGCCCCGCGCAAGGCCCTTGCCCGGCCGCTGGCCTTGAACCTGGCGCCGATCGCCCCCGGCGTTGGAGGCTTGCCGCTGTACCGCCGGGCCAAGCGCAGCCTACTGCAGGCCATCGAGGCCGGCGGCTGCACACCCGGCGAGGCGCTGCCCAGCGAGACCATCCTGGCAGCGGCGCTGCGCGTCTCGGTGGGCACGCTGCGCCACGCGGTCGACGAGCTGGTGGCCGAGCACATCCTGGTGCGCCAGCAGGGCCGCGGCACCTTCGTGGCCACGCACGATGCCGACCGCTTCCTGTTCCAGTTCTTCCACGTCGAGCGCAGCGACGGCCTGCGTGAGGCGCCGCTGGTGGAGCTGCTGGCCTTCGGGCGCCAGCGCGCCGAGCCGGATGCCGCGCGCGCGCTGCGCCTGCATGAGGGTGACCCCGTGCTGGCTTTCGAGAACCGTTTGTCGCTGCAGGGCCGGCCGGTGGTGCATGACCGCATCGTGCTGCCCGCGTTGCTGTTCCGCGGCCTGACCGAGAAGCGTCTGCGTGAGCGGCCGGGCACGCTGTACCAGCTCTACCAGTCGGACTTTGCCGTCACCGTGGTGCGCGCCGCTGAGCGTGCACGCGCGGCGGCGGCTGATCGCGCCGCGGCCCGTGTGCTGGGCGTGCGCCAGGGCTCACCGGTGCTCGAAGTGCGGCGCACCGCGCTGGCCTTCGGCGAGCGCCCCGTGGAGTACCGCGTCTCGGTGGTCGACACCGGCCGTCATGACTATGTGCACACCTTGTCGCGGCGCGAGGTGGCGCGTTGATCGCCATTGCCCGGGGCCTTGTCCTGCAGCTACGGACCTTGCTGCCGGGGACGGCGCTGGCCGGCGTGGTGGCGCTGGCCGCGACCTTTGTCTCCACGCTGCACGGCGGGCCGCAGCTTCTGTATGCGTTGTTCTTCGGCATGGCTTTCAACTACTTCACCGAAGAGGGCTCGCGGGCGCGCGCCGGCATCGAGTTCTGCGGCCGCACGGTGCTGCGGCTGGGTGTCGGGCTGCTGGGCGCGCGCATCACGGCCGACCAGATCATCGGCCTGGGCCCCGGCAAGGCGCTGGTGGTGGTGCTGGCGGTGGCGACGACGATCGGCTTCGCCATCGCATGCGCGCGGCGGCTCGGGCTGACGGTGCGCCAGGGCGTGCTGTCCGGCGGCTCGGTGGCCATCTGCGGGGCCTCGGCTGCGCTGGCGATTGCGGCGGTACTGCCGCGCGAGAAGAACAGCGACCGTTTCACGCTGCTGGTGGTGGTGACGGTCACCACGCTGTCGACCATCGCGATGGTGCTCTACCCGCTGCTGGCGCGCGCGCTGGGGCTGGACGCGCGGCTGGCCGGGCTGTTTCTGGGCGGCACCATCCACGACGTGGCGCAGGTGGTCGGTGCCGGCTACACGCTGGGCCACGACACCGGCGACGTGGCGACGGTGGTCAAGCTGTTTCGTGTCGCCCTGCTGACGGTGGTGGTGCTGATCGTCTCGGCGGTCTACCGCCGCCAGCGCGCCGAGGCCGCCGCGGCCGCTGCAGAAGGCGGTGCACGGCAGTCGCTGGTGCCGTGGTTCCTGTGGCTCTTCGTGGGGCTGGTGATCATCAACTCGGCCGGGGTGGTGTCGGTGCCGGTGCGCGATGCGCTGGGCAGCATCTCGCGCGCCTGCCTGGTGGTGGCCATTGCTGCGCTGGGCATGAAGACCAGCCTGCGCCAGTTGGCCGACGCAGGCTGGCAGCCGCTCGCGTTGATCGTCGCCGAGACGCTGTGGATCGCGCTGTTCGTGCTGGCCGCGCTGTGGTGGCTGCGCTAGTGCGGTGCGCCGAGCTGTTCAGTACCTATGCATGCAGCGTCTTCAGGTCGCGCAGGACCGGGATGCCGAACGCCCGGTCGAGGTCAGCTCATCTCGACCGCTGATTCGCCGTGCCGTGCCGTGCAGCGCTACGACGCACGACTCAGGCTGGCGCTTCTTGCTGCAATGACGCCGTCGCCGGCAGCGGTTCATTCAAGAGCCTGGCGATATCCAGGATGCCCGCTCCGAACGCACCAGGCTGCTGGTTGGGCATTCGCCGCGCCGTCGCCTTCACCACCGCCTTGAACGCTTCCACCCGTTGCCACGCCTGCGGGTAAGCCGCGTCGAGCGCGCCGCCGTGACGTGCCAGCCACAGTGCCGCTGTGCCTGATGTGATGGCGGCGGCGTATGAGGTCCCGTCGCCTCGACCTGCATAAGCCGGTGTCGACGGCGGGCGCATTTCAGCCCGGTGGATGTGCGCAGCCGGCGCAGCCCAATCGACTGCCGAACCGTACGCGCTTTGGCCCCAGGGCACGCTGCCCACCGTACTGCCGGCGGCAGCGATGGTGCGCCGGCCATGTGCCGGTGAAATGACGTGCCGCAGCGGCTGTCCGGCTGCGCACACGAAGATCACCCCCGCCAGATAAGCCTCGTCGATCGCCCGATCCAAAACCCGAATCTGTGTGCGCGGGAGAAATCCCATGCTCAGGTTGATCACCGACACCTTTGCCTCATTGACCAGGTATCGCACAGCCTGTGCCAGTTGACGCTGGGCATGGCTGATCAGAACGACATCGGCGATACGCACCGGCACCAGAGGCACCCGGGGTGCGATGCCGAAGTACGGTCCACCGGGTGCGCTCGGGTCGTGGCCGCAGATCACGCTGCCGACCCGGGTTCCGTGACCGTCCATCAGACCCGTCAAGGGATCGATGCCGTGCCCGGGACCCGGATCGCCCCCATCTTCACCTACCGCGAAGAATGTTCGCGCAGCAGCCTCATCCAGCCACGGCTGACCACCGAAGCCGAACACCGGGTGCGGTGTGTAGCCAGTGTCGATCTGCCCGACTTTGACGGGCCCCCAAACGACTCGATCAGGGCCTCCCCAGTGTTGCTGCCAGGCGGCCTTGACGTTCACCTCGTCCAGATGCCAACCCGGCGTCACGCCCAGGCTCATTCGCGCCGAAAGCGCAGAGACATCGCGCTTGGCCAGGCGAGCCAGCGCCTGGGTGTCGGTCAGGGGCTGACTGCTGACGATGCCGGCGGCGCGGAGCACCGCGGCACGGCCAGCGGCACCGTAGGCACGCTGAAGCGCTGTCAAGGTAGAGCCGGCGAGAAGCGCTTCCCGCGGTCCGAGCGCCATCAGCCCTGGATCGACGCCTGGCAAATAGTCGGCGAGGGTCTGTTGGCTGTGTAACAGACCGCGTTCATCAACAAGCACCCGTTGGTCTTGCGTCATGGCATTTCACTCCTGCGCAGAGTCGAATGTATGAAGTGTTGGCTTCTGGTCCGGGGCCGCCATCCTCACGGCGGGGGATGGACAGGCGGATCAGCATGGACGTGGACGACGGTGTCGGTGCCGGTCGAGCGCATCCTGCCACGGTGCGCGTCGAAGTCAGTTCGCGGCCCTGCCTCGGGTGAGCCCTGGGCCAGCAGTGCCAACAGAATGTTGTATTCTATGCGCATTCATGGCAACATCCAGTCCACTATCTGCCTCTACGGTGTCACCGACCCATGAAGCCGCCCCCGACCACGTCCTTCCGCAAGGCAACCAACGTCACGATCGATGCCGGTCTGCTGGAACACGCCAAGCGCTTGGGGATCAACATTTCGAAGGCGTCCGAGGAAGGGCTGTCCCGAGCGGTTGCCGCCAGGCAAGAAGCCATCTGGCTGCAGTCGAACCAGGCCGCCCTCGAGAGTTCGAATGCTTATGTCGACAGGAACGGGATCCCTTTGGCAAAGCATCGAAACTTCTGATGGCGCGCTTCGATGTCTACGCCAATCGAGGCGGTACAGGGTTCCTGCTGGATGTCCAGGCGGACTTGATCACCCGACTCAACACAAGAGTCGTCGTGCCGCTTCTTCCCCTGAACGCTGCGCCGACGCCAGCGGATCGGCTGAATCCGATCTTTGAGGTTCAAGGCGCCAAGGTGACGATGGCCACGCAGTTCATGGCCGCAGTCCCGCACGCCGAACTGACCCACCTCGTTGCGAGTCTCGACCGCCAAAGCGACACCATCTTTTCGGCGATCGATTTCTTGCATCACGGCTGGTAGCACAGCCCGAAACCGGCACCCTCTTGCGGCCGGCGATCAAGGTGGCGCAGCACCCAGGCGCGCGTCGATACCGGTCAGCAGCGCTCGCAAGGCGTCGGCGTCGTGTGCGGCCAGGGTCTCGTCGCTGAGCGCATCGGTCAGCACGTCGCGAATCTGATCGGCGTCCACGAGTTCCATGTCCCACTGAGGAAACAGGCGCTCGCGTGCCTCCTCGACCTCGCTGAGCATGATGATCTGCTCGTGCCGGTTGTCGGTGCGCAGCAGCGACATCAGGCGCAGGATGCTGGCCCGCGGGCCTTCCAGCCACTGGAAGAAGATGTTGTCGCCGAACACCAGCATGCCGGTGATGCCCCAGCGCGGGTTGTGCAGATGTGACGTGGCAATGATGCGGTCGACCGCGGCAGCGTCGATGCCGGCGTTGGCGCGGCTGCAATAGACCACGTTGTAGAGCATCGGCAGATGTTCGGAGAACCCCGGCTCGTCGCTGCCGGGGGCGGGCTCAGGGCACTCAGGGGGGTCGGCGTCTTCTGGGAGTTCGGGGTGTTCAGGGTGCATGGTCATTGCCAGGGCAGCGTCGAGCCTGGCGCGGCTCTCGGCGGATGGTTCGGAAGACATCGCTGCTGAAGTCGCCGGGCGGGCCATCGGGCGGATAGATTGCCAACGATGCCGGTCGAACCGCGCCACATTGTGCTGCGGCCACGCCTTTCGGCGGCCGCAGAGCGCTCTGATTGTGCAGGCATTGCCCCGGTTTTCAGTGGCCAGGCAGCCACCGCATCAGCCGCGGCGGCCCGATGGCGCGGTGCTGCCGCGCGCCACCAGCGCCCAGGGCAGCGTGGCCGACGCCATGGGTTGGCCACGCCGCAGTGACTCGACCAACAGCCGGGCGGTCTCGCTGCCGATCTCGCGCCGCGGCAGTTGCACGGTGGACAGCGCCGGCTCGAGCTGGCGCGCGATGGCGAAGTCGCCAAAGCCCAGCAACGCCAGTCGCTGCGGAACCGCAATGCGCCGGCGCAGCGCCTCCAGCAGCGCGCCTGCTGCCAAGTGGTCATTGGCGAAGGCGGCTGCGCTGGGCGCTGGCGGGCCAGCGCGCAACAGATCACCGAACACCTGGCGCCCGGCATCGAAGGCATCGCCGGGCGATGCCACCTGCACCCAGACCTGCGCCCCCGCGGCGCGTGCGGCCGCGGCGAAGGCCAGCCCGCGCTCGTGCGCGCGGTAGTCCTCGGCGACGCCGCTGTCCACATAAGCCAGCCGGCGGTGCCCTGCGCGCAGCAGGTGCTCGGCCATTGCGCGCCCGACGTCGTCGTGGTTGAAGCCGATCTGCGCAAAGCCCTGCGCCGCGGTGCGGCCCGGGCTCTCCTGGCGGTCCCAGATCTCGACCACCGGCGTGCCGGCGCGGCGCGCACGGCGCAGCAACTCCAGCGCGGCAGCCGAGTGGCGGCGCCCGGTCATGACCACCGCGGCCGGACGCCAGCCCAGCAGTGTGCGCAACTGCTCCTCTTCGCGTTCGAGCGAATAGCCGGTGGCGGTGATCAGCAACTCGAAGCCAGCGGTCTGCAGCCCGTCGGCCAGGCCCTGCACGGTCTCGGCGAAGATCGAGTTGGCCAAGTTGGGCAGCAGCGCGGCGACGATGTTGCTGACCCCGCTGGCCAGCAGCCCGGCCTGCTTGTTGGGCAGATAGCCGGTCTGCGCCAGCGCGGCGCGCACACGCTCGGCCGTCTGCGGCGCCACCCGGGCCGGCTCGCGCAGGAAGCGCGAGACGGTGATGGCTGTGACGCCCGCCGCCTCGGCGACCACGCGCAGCGTGACACGGCCGTGCCCGCGGCGTGCCTGGCGGGCGGGTGGGCTCATGGCGGCGCTGTCCACCACGCTGTCAGTCGTCGGCTCCGGGTTTCCACCGGATTGATGTTAGCGGTAACAACGCGCAGCATCCCTTGGCGACTTCCCGCATCCCGGCCCCTTCGTCCATGCCCCGTACCTTGGCTGAACTGCGCAGCCGCCGCTGGTTTGCCGACCAGGGCATGCGCGGCTTTGCGCACCGCCAACGCATGCAGCAGATGGGCCTGCGGCGCGAAGACGTGATGGAGCGTCCGGTGATCGCCGTGGTCAACACCTGGAGCGATCTCTCGCCTTGCCACGCCCACTTGCGCGAGCGTGCCGAGGCGGTCAAGCGCGGAGTGCAGACGGCCGGTGGCACGCCACTTGAGCTGCCTGCGCTGAGCCTGGGCGAGGTGATGGTCAAGCCCACCACCATGCTTTACCGCAACCTGCTGGCGATGGAAGTCGAAGAGCTGCTGCGCTCGCACCCGGTGGACGGCGTGGTGCTGATGGGCGGCTGCGACAAGACCACGCCGGGCACGCTGATGGGCGCCATCAGCATGGGCGTGCCGGCCCTCTTCATGCCCGCCGGGCCGATGCTCAACGACCGCCACCAGGGCCGCACGGTGGGCGCCGGCACGCACACGCGAGTCTTCTGGGACGAGATGCAGGCCGGCCGACTGCCGCCCGAAGAGTGGGTGCGGCTCGAGCAGCGCATGACGCGCTCGCCCGGCACCTGCAACACCATGGGCACAGCGAGCACCATGACGGCCATCGCCGAGGCGCTGGGCATGTCCTTGCCGGGCGCGAGCAGCATTCCGGCGATGGACTCGGCGCATCCGCGCATGGCGGCCGACTGCGGCGAGCGCATCGTCGGCATGGTCTGGCAAGACCTGACCCCGCAGCGCATTCTGACGCGCGGGTCCTTCCTCAACGCGGCGGCGGTGCAGATGGCGCTGGGCGGTTCGACCAACGCCTGCGTGCACATCATCGCCATGGCGCGGCGCGCCGGCGTGGCGCTGACGCTGGCCGATCTGGACGCGGTGGCTCGGCGCGTGCCGGTGCTGGCCAACCTGTTCCCCGCAGGCGACAAGCTGATGGAGGACTTCTACTACGCTGGTGGCCTGCCGGCGCTCATGAACGTCATCCGCGAGCACCTGTCGCTGGACGAGCTCACAGTCAGCGGCCGGCCGCTGCGCGATCAGTTGCAGGGCCGCGAGGTGGTTGACGCCGACGTCATCCGGCCGCTCGACCGGCCCGTCAGCCCGCATCCGGCGTTGGCGGTGGTGCGCGGCAACCTGGCGCCCGAGGGCGCGGTGATGAAGCCCAGCGCGGCCAGCGAGCGGCTGTTCAAGCACCGCGGCCGCGCGCTGGTATTCGACCACCCGGCGCAGATGAACGCGGCGATGGCCGACCCGGCGCTCGACTGCGACGAGAACACCGTGCTGGTGCTGCGCAACGCCGGCCCGGTGGGCGCGCCGGGCATGCCCGAGTGGGGCAACCTGCCGATCCCGAAGAAGCTGCTCGAGCGTGGTGTGCGCGACATGCTGCGCCTGTCCGACGCGCGCATGAGCGGCACGCACTACGGCAGCTGCGTGCTGCACATCAGCCCCGAGAGCGCGGTTGGCGGCCCGCTGGCGCTGGTGCACGACGGCGACTGGGTGGCCGTCGATGTGGCCGCGCGCAGCCTGACGCTGGAGGTGGACGAGGCCGAACTCGCGCGTCGCCGCGCCGCCTGGACCGCCCCGGTGCAGCCCTTCCTTCGCGGCTGGACCATGCTGTACCAGCGCCACGTGACGCAGGCGCACGAAGGCGCCGACCTCGACTTCCTGCAGGGCACCGACCCGACGCCCGAACCCGTCATCTACTGAACGCCGCCTGGAGCCGTCCGCCATGAACCCGTTTCGCCAACTGCTCGGCGCGCGCGCCCAGCGCACGCCCATCGGCACCTGGGTCATGTCGGCCAGCGCCATCGTCACCGAAGCGGTGGGTACGGCCGGCTTCGACTGGGGCGTGCTCGACATGGAGCACTCGCCACTGGACATCACGGCGCTGGTGCACCTGCTGCAGGCGGCCGGCAATACGAAGATGGTGCCGGTGGTGCGCGTGCCGTGGAACGACAGCGTGACCGTCAAGCGGGTGCTGGACGCCGGCGCGCAGACGCTGCTGTTCCCGTTCGTGCAAAACGCCGAAGAGGCGGCGCGTGCGGTGGCCGCCACGCGCTACCCGCCCGAGGGCGTGCGCGGCATGGCCGGCATGAGCCGCGCCACACGCTTCGGCACCGCGCCCGATTACGCACGCACGGCCAACCAGGGCATCGGCGTCGTGCTGCAGCTGGAAACCCCTGCCGCGGTCGCGCATCTCGAGGCGATTGCTGCCGTGCCCGGCGTCGACGCGCTGTTCGTCGGCCCGGCCGACCTGTCCGGCGCGATGGGCCATGTCGGCCAGCTCATGCACCCGGAGGTGCTGGCGCTGATGGGCGACGCGGCGCGGCGCGCGCGTGCGCTCGGCATGCCGATCGGCAGCGTCGGCGGCACGCCCGAGGTCGTCACCACCTATCGGACCCTGGGCTACGACTACATCGCCGTCGCCTCTGACCTGGGGCTGCTGATGCGCGGCGCGCAGGCGGCAGTGAAGGCGCTGCGCGCGTCCGATTCCAGCGAGCATGTGCACACGCTGCAGGACGGCACACGCACCGAGAACGGCCAGAGCGGCTATTGAAGCCCCGGGCCCGGCATGTCAGGCGTGGTGCTGCGCGGCGTGCGCAAGAGTTATGACGGCAAGACCACCGTCATTCACGGCATCGACCTCGAGATCCGGCATGGCGAGTTCGTCGTCTTCGTCGGCCCCAGCGGCTGCGGCAAGAGCACGCTGCTGCGCATGGTGGCAGGGCTCGAGACCATCAGCGGCGGCGAGGTGCGCATCGGCGATCGGGTCGTCAACGAGCTGCCGCCGCGCAGCCGCGACATCGCGATGGTCTTTCAGGACTACGCGCTGTACCCGCACAAGACGCTGTTCGAGAACATGGCCTTCGGGCTGCGCCTGCGCAAGACCCCCGAAGCCGAGATCCAGCGCCGGGTGATGGACGTGGCCAGACTGCTGCGCATCGAGCACATGCTCGATCGCCGGCCGGCTGCGCTGTCGGGCGGACAGCGCCAGCGCGTGGCGATCGGCCGCGCCATCGTGCGCGAGCCGCAGGTGTTCTTGTTCGACGAGCCGCTGTCCAACCTCGACGCGCAACTGCGCAACGAGATGCGCAGCGAGATCAAGCGGCTGCACCAGCGCCTGGGCGCGACCATCATCTACGTCACCCACGACCAGGTCGAGGCGATGACGCTGGCCGACCGCATCGCGGTGCTGTCGGCCGGGCACCTGATGCAGTACGACACGCCGGACGCCATCTACAACCGGCCCGCTGCCGTGTTCGTGGCCGGCTTCACCGGCGCGCCGCCGATGAACCTGGTGCCCTGCACGCTGGCCGACGGCCGGGCCGACCTGGGCGGCGCTCTGGCGGCCTTGCCGGCCGATCTGGCGCGCCGCGCGGGCGGCAGCGCAGATCTGAGCTTCGGTGTGCGGCCGGAGAACCTGCGTCTGGCGCGCGAGGCCGGCGACGACGTGGTGCTGGCGGCCGAGGCGCTGCTGCTCGAACCGCTGGGCGCAGAGACGCTGGTCACCTTCCGCATCGGCCAGGCCGAGATGGTGGCCCGCTGCCCGGCCGCCTACCGGCCGGCCGCCGGCACCCGCACCGAGCTGTTCGTCAGCCCGTCGCACCTGCACCTGTTCGACCGCGCCAGCGGCGCAGCGCTGTGAAGGCGGCGCAACGCGCCGACTAGGAGACCCCATGACACGACGCCTTGCCCTGCTTCAAGCCGGCGTTGCGCTGGCCGGTGCGCTGCTCGTCGGCCTGCCAGCGCAGGCACAGACGCAGGCACAGACGCAGGCACGGACGCCGACCAAACTGCGCGTCTTCTCCGGCGGCCAGAACCAGCGCCCCGACCTGATGCGCGTGCTCTTCGAGCGTTACCAGAAGGCCAACCCCGGCGTGCTGATCGAAGTCGAGACCGGCGGCGCCACCAGCGAGTTGCAGCGCCAGTACCTGAGCACGGTGCTGAACGCCAAGGACTCGTCGATCGACCTGTACCTGATCGACATCGTCAACCCGGCGCAGTACTACGGCGCCGGCTGGCTGGAGCCGCTCAACGCCTACCTGGGCGAGCCTGCGGTGGCGCTCAAGCCCTACCTGCCGGTGTACGCCAGCAGCAACGTCATCGACGGCAAGCTGGCCGCGATGCCGGCCTTCGCCGACGCGATGTTCATGTACTACCGGCGCGATCTGCTGGAGAAGCACAAGATCGCCGAGCCGAAGACCTGGGACGAACTCGCTGTGGCCGCGCGCAAGGTGCTGGCCGCCGAGGGCAACCCCAATCTGCAGGGCCTGTCGATCCAGGGCGCCCCGATCGAAGGCGCGGTCTGCACCTTCTTGCTGCCGTACTGGAGCCAGGGCAAGGACTTCAACGATGCCGCCGGCAAGCTGACGCTGGACCGCGACGCCGCCACGCGCGGGCTGCAGCAGTGGCTGTCGCTGGTCGACGCAGGCATCGTGAAGAAGAACGTCGCCGAGGTGAAGACGGCCGATACGGTGAACGAATTCAAGGCCGGACAGGTGCTGTTCGCCATCAACTGGAGCTTCGCCTGGGACCGCTTCAAGGACGACGCCGACTCGCAGGTGAAGGGCCGCGTCGGCGTGATGCCGCTGCCGGCGATGACCGGCGGACGCAGTGCCACCTGCATCGGCGGCTGGCAATGGGCGCTCAGCGCCTTCAGCCGCCACAAGGCCGAGGGCGCCAAGCTGCTGCGCTACCTGGCCAGCCCCGAGGCCAGCCGCTTCCTGGCCAGCGAAGGCGCGTTGCTGCCCACCTCGGCGAGCATCTATACCGAGCCCGAGGTGCTGAAGGCCGTGCCCTGGTTCAAGGACGCGGCACCGGTGGTGCAGTCGGGGCGCAGCCGGCCGCTGTCGCGCGACTACGGGCAGGTCAGCGATGTCATCCGCACCACCACCAGCGCGGTCCTGGCGCGCACGCGCACGCCCGCCGAGGGCGTGCGCGAGATCGAGAGCCGGCTGCGGCGCGTGATGCGCTGAGCCTCGATGGCCGCGCTGCTGCAACGCCTGCGCGACCCGAGCGAACGTACGCTCGGCGTGCTGTTGCTCGCGCCCGCCTTCGTGCTGCTGGCGCTGATCGTCGTCTACCCGATCGGGCGGCTGATATGGAACAGCTTCTTCGACCTGCGCCTGTCGGGCGGCGGCGGTGCCAGGTTCGTCGGGCTGGAGAACTATGCGCTGGTGCTTGCTGACCCCGACTTCTGGAACGCCACGCGCAACACGGTGCTCATCACGCTGATCACCGTGCCTGGTGCGCTGGTGGTGGGTCTGAGTCTGGCGCTGCTGGCGAACCTGCCGTTCCGCCGCCAGTGGCCGGTGCGCCTGGCGCTGCTGCTGCCCTGGGCGCTGCCGCTGTCTTTTGCCGGGCTGATCTTTGCCTGGTTCTTCCACACCGAGTACGGCGTGGTCAATGATGTGATGCGGCGCTTCGGTGCCGACGAGCCGACCATGTGGCTGCTGCGCCCGGGCTGGGCCTTTACCGCCATTTGCCTGACCATCATCTGGAAGACCAGCAGCTTCATGGCGCTGATCCTGCTGGCCGGGCTGCAGATGATCCCGAAGTCGCTCTATGAAGCCGCCGAGGTGGACGGCGCTTCGCGCTGGCAACAGTTCCGCGAGGTCACGCTGCCGATGCTGATGCCCTCGATCATCGTGGCGCTGATCTTTCGCACCATCACCGCGCTGCAGACCTTCGACATCCCCTACACCATGACCAAGGGCGGCCCGGGCAACGCCACCGAGACGCTGGCCATGCTGATCCACAAGACCACCATCGACTACCTCGACGTGGGTTACGGCTCGACGCTGGCGGTATGCATGTTCGTGCTCTCGCTGGCGGTGACGGCGGTGTACTTGCGGCGCATCGCGCGCAACGCGGCATGACGCGGCTGCCATGACCTTGCTTCAGGGCCGCCCTCTGCGCCTGCTGGCCGCGGGCATCGTCGTGCTCAACGGCTTCTTCCCGGCGGTGTGGATCCTGCTCACCTCGCTGAAGACCGAGGCCGAGCTGGTCAGCAAGCCGATCAGCTACTGGCCGCACAACCCGACGCTGGCCAACTACGTGCAGGCCTTCAGCGACCAGCCGCTGCTGCGCTACCTGGGCAACAGCCTGGTCGTGGCGGTGGGTGCGACGCTGCTGTCGCTGCTGGTCTCGGCACTGGCCGCCTACGCCATCGCGCGGCTGAACCTGCGCCGGCGCCAGCTGATCCTGACCTGCATCGTCGCCAGCAGCATGTTCCCGCTGGTCACGCTCCTGGTACCGATCTTCGAGACCATGCGCACGCTGGGCCTGCTCAACACCTACACCGCGCTGATCCTGCCCTATACCGTGCTCAACCTGCCGGTGTGCACGCTGGTGCTGGTGAGCTTCTTCCAGAGCATCCCGCGCGACCTGGAAAACGCCGCCATGATCGACGGCTGCACCCGGCTGGGTGCGCTGGTGCGCGTGGTGCTGCCGCTGGCCGCGCCGGGCGTCTTCACGGCCGGCATCCTGGCCTTCGTCAACGCCTGGGACGAGTTCCTGCTGGCGCTGTCGCTGAATGCCAGCGCCTCGATGCGCACGGTGCCGGTGGGCATTACGCTGTACCAGGGCGAGTTCACGTTCCCGTGGCCCGTCATCTCGGCCGCGCTGGTGGTGGCCATCGTGCCGATTGCGGTGCTGATCGCCGTCTTCCAGGAACGTGTGGTCGGCGGCTTGACCCAAGGGGGCTTGAAGGGATGAGAACAAGGTGAAGCAGATCCGCTGGGGCGTCATCGGCTGCGGCAGCATGGGCCGCGAGCACATCGAGAACCTGATCGCGCTGGGCGACGCCGAGATCGTCGCGCTGGCCGACCCGCATGCGCCCAGCCGCGAGGCGGCGGTGGCGCTGTGCCGCACGGTGCCGCAGGCGTTCGACGACGCCGGCGAGTTGCTGGCCAGCGGGCTGTGCGATGCGGTCGTGATCGCGAGCCCGAACCACACGCACGCCGACCTGCTGCGTCTGGCGCTGGCGCAGCCGGCGCTGCACATCCTGGTGGAGAAGCCGCTGGTCACGCGAATCGAGGACGGGCTCGAACTGCTGCGCCTGGCCGAGGGCCGCACGGGCCTGGTCTGGGTGGCGCAGGAGTACCGCTACATGCCGCCGGTGGCCGAGATGGTGCGCATGGCGCACGAAGGCGCGGTCGGCCGAATCCACCAGGTGGCGGTGCGTGAGCACCGCGAGCCCTTCTATCCCAAGGTGGGCGACTGGAACCGCTTCAGCGCCAACACCGGTGGCACGCTGGTGGAGAAGTGCTGCCACTACTTCAACCTGATGGAGTTCATCCTGCGTGAGCCGGCGCAGGCCGTCTACGCCAGCGGCGGCCAGCGCGTGAACCACCTGGACGAAGACTACGGCGGGCGGCGGCCCGACATCCTGGACAGCGCCTTCGCGGTGGTCGAGTTCGCCAGCGGCGCACGCGCCATGCTCGACCTGTGCATGTTTGCCGAGAACACGGTGGACAACGAGCACATCACGGTCGTGGGCGACATGGGCAAGCTCGAATCGCTGCTGCCCAGCCTGACGCTGCGTTACGGCCGGCGCGAGGATTGGGGCCGGCGCGAGGCCTGGGGCCAGCCCTCGGGCACCGGCCGCGGTGTCTCTGTGCGCCGCGTCTGGGACAACGCCATCAAGTACGCCGGCCACCACTTCGGCGCCAGTTTCATCGAGCACCAGCGATTTGCCGATGCACTGCGCCGCGGACGCGCGGCCGAGATCCCGCTGGCCGAGGGCCTGCGCGCGGTGGCCACCGGACTGGCCGCGCACAGGAGCATCGACGAGCGCCGTGTGGTGGCGCTGGATGAGTTGCTGCCTGCCGGGCTGTGACGATGCGCGCCGACGCGGTCTACCCCTCGCTGCGCGATCGTGTGGTGTTCATCTCAGGCGGCAGCTCGGGCATCGGCGCTGCCCTGGTGCGCGCCTTCGCACACCAGGGCAGCCGGGTCGCTTTCTGCGGCACCCGTGACGGCGGTGGCGAGCCCTTGATCGACGAGATCGTCGCCGCCGGCCTGCCCGAGCCGTGGTACGCCGCCTGCGACGTGCGCGACGTGCCCGCTTACCAGGCCGTGCTGGCGCAAGCCGCGGCCGCACTGGGCCCCGTGCGCGTGCTCGTCAACAACGCCGGCCGCGACGACCGACACACGATGGAAGAGGTGACGCCCGCGTTCTGGGACGAGCGCCAGGCGCTCAATCTGAAGCACTACTTCTTCGCCATCCAGGCGGTGGCGCCGGGCATGGCCGCGGCGGGCGGCGGCGCGGTCATCAACATGGGCTCGGTGAGCTGGATGCGCGGGCGGCCCGATCTGGTGGGCTACACGACGGCCAAAGCCGCCATCCTCGGCCTGACGCGCACGCTGGCGCGTGAACTGGGCGGGCGTGGCATCCGCGTCAACGCGCTGGTGCCCGGCGCCATCGTCACCGAGCGGCAGAACGCGCTGCACCGCGACGCCGCGGCCGATCAGGCTTTCCTCGATGCGCAGTGCCTGAAGCTTCGCCTGGACCCCGGCCATGTCGCACGCGCCACGCTGTTTCTCGCCAGTGACGACAGCGACGGCATGACCGGCCAGCACGTGCTGGTGGACGCCGGCATTGCGCAGCAGTCGGTCATCAGCTGACGCGCAATGAAAAACGGCCGCATGAAGCGGCCGTCGTCGAGCCGACGCCTGCCCTCAGAAGTCGTAGCGCAGGTTCACGCCGAAGTAGCGCCGGTCGTCGCGCGGCACGTAGCGGTTGATGTGAGAACCGGTGCTCTGCACCAGTGTGGCGTAGCTCTTGTCGCCCAGGTTCTTGCCGATCAGCGTCAGCCGCCAGCCGGCGTCGGCGTTGTACAGCGAGACGCTCGCGTTGACGATGCTGTAGGCCGGCTGGAAGGAATCGGGTTGTTGCGTGATCTCGAAGTTGGTGTGGCTTTGCCAGGTCAGGTTGCCGTTGAAGTCGGCGTTCAGCTTGCCCGCGACCGGCATGGTGTATCGCGCCGAGACGCTGGCCTTCCAGTCGGGCGAATAGGCCAGGGGTTTGCCGTTGACGTCGCAGCTCAACGGGGCGCCCGGCGGGCAGTTGAAGTTCTTGATGCGGGCGATGATGTTCGCCACTCCGGCGTTGACCGAGAAGTCCGGCGTGATGCGCGCCGTCAGGTCGATTTCGACGCCCTTGGTGCCGACATCGCCGGCATTGATCAGCCGCGTGATGATCGAGCCCCCCAGCAGTTCAGGCACATTCGCCTGGAAGCTGGTGTAGTCGGTCTTGAAGGCGGCCAGGTTCAGCCGCAGGCGGCGATCCATCAGTTCGCTTTTCAGGCCCACCTCGTAGGAGGTGCTCTTCTCGGGCGCGAGCACGTTGTCCTGCAGCGGCTGCATGTTGAAGAAGACGTTGAACGCCGGCCCCTTGTAGCCCTTGGAGGCGGTGGCGTAGACCATCACGTCCTTGCTCAATATCCACTGCGGGCCGACGCGGCCGCTCCATGCGTTCTCGGTGGTTGAGCCGTTGACCTGCGCGCGCGTCGGCTGTATGCCAGTGATGCCACCGGTGGCGGTGGAGGTGCGGCCGTGGTAGTAGGACAGTTGGTCTTCGGTGTAGCGCAGGCCGGCCACCGCGCGCAACGTGGGGCTGATGTGGAAGGTGCCCTCGCCAAACAGCGCCTGGTTCTTGATGCGGATGCCGTAGGTGGCCAGGCCGGTGTCCACGGTCAGCGAGCCGGGCGAGCAGGGCACCAGGCCCGACGGTCGTGCCGGCGTGGTGGTGGCCAGGCAGCGTGTCACGTCGCGGCGGTAGACCTCGTCGTTCTTGGCCTCCAGGTAGAAGAGGCCCGCCACGTACTCGAAACCCTGCTTCTTGGTGGACGCGATGCGCAGCTCTTGCGAGGTCTGGCTGAAGTCGAGCTTGGCTTCGTCGGCCTGCTGCGGTATGCCGCGCGAGACGCTGGACAGGCGGTCCTGGTCCTGGAAGGCCGTGTTCTTCCAGCCCCGCTGCGCCGTGATGCTGGTGATCTGGTGGTCGCCGATCGTCCAGTCCACCTGCGCCGACACGCCCTGGTTGGTGTCGTTGACGCGCGTCTTCATCTCGCTGTTGATCTGCCGGTTGGTCGGCGAGGCCACCACCGGCAGCAGCGCGTCCGCGAAGTCGTTGCGTGCGGTCTGCGCGTTCGTCGGGTAGGTGGTGATGGTGGTCGAGTACGCCACTCCCGTGGGCGTGGTGTCGGTGTTCTTGCTGTAGTCGGCAATCAGCGTGATCTTCAGGCTGCGGTTGGGCGTCAGGTCCAGCCGCCCCCGAATGCCCTTGCGGTCGTAGCCGTTGACGGTGCTGCCGTCGAACACGTTGGTGATGTTGCCGTCGTACTTGCCGGCGATCACGCCCAGCGAGGCGCGTGCGAAGTCCTTGGCCAACTCACCCGAGACGCCGGCGCGCACGCGCGTCTCGCCGCCCTGGAACAGCGACAGATCGATGTAGCGCTCGGTCGCCTTGCCGGGGGCCTTGCTGACGATGCTGATCGCGCCGGCCGAGGCGTTCTTGCCGAACAGGGTGCCCTGCGGCCCGCGCAGGATCTCGATGCGCTCGACATCCACCAGGTCGAGCGTGGCCTGGCCGGGGCGAGCGGTGACGACGCCGTCAAGCGCCAGCGAGACGGTGGGTTCGACCCCCGGCGAGGTCGAGATGGTGCCCACGCCACGGATGAACAGCGAGCTGTCCTTGTTGCTGGCGTTGGCGCGGAAGTTCACCGAGGGCGTCTGCTGCGTGATCAGCGACAGGTTGTTCAGGTTGGCCGCCTCGAGGTCGCCGCCGCCAAGCACCGAAATGGCGATCGGCGTTTCCTGAAGCGGCTGCACCCGCTTGGTGGCGGTGATGTTGATCGTCTGCAGCGCACCGTCGGTGGGCTGCTGCGCCCAGGTGGGCGAGGTGGCGATCAGCACGGCCATGGGGATCAGGCCCAGCCGAAGGGAATTCGGACGTCGCGTCATGGGGTCTCCTCTGTCGTTCTGGCTGCGCCTGCGGCAACGTCGGCCGTGGCGGGGGGCAGGTTTTGCGGGCAACGCTTGTTACCGCTAACAAGGCCACCGTCTGACATTAGCACCGGCCCTGCCGGACGCGAACTCAGGCAAACCCTGGGGGCGCGACAGCCCGCCGCTCAACGCTGGATATCACCCAGGCAGAGGTACTTCAATTCGACGTAGTCGTCGATGCCCTGGTGCGCGCCTTCGCGGCCGAGGCCGCTTTGCTTGACGCCGCCGAAGGGCACTTCGGCGGTCGAGATCAGCCCGGTGTTGATGCCCACCATGCCGTACTCCAGCGCTTCGGCGACGCGGAAGATGCGGCCGATGTCGCGGCTGTAGAAGTAGCTCGCCAGGCCGAACTCGGTGGCGTTGGCGGCTGCGATGGCCTGGGCCTCGGTGCCGAAGCGGAACACCGGCGCCACCGGGCCGAAGGTCTCTTCCTTGGCGCACAGCATCTCGCTCGTCACCTCGGCCAGCACGGTAGGCGTGAAGAAGCGGTCGCCGAACTTGGCCGCGCGCGTGCCGCCGGTGACCAGCCGCGCGCCCCTGGCGAGGGCGTCGGCCACATGGCTCTCGACCTTGGCCAGCGCCTGGTCGTCGATCAGCGGGCCCTGTGCCACGCCGGGCTCGAAGCCGTTGCCCAGCGTGATGGCGGCCGCCTTGGCCGCGAGCTTGTCGACGAAGGCGTCGTAGACGCTGTCCTGCACGTAGATGCGGTTGGCGCAGACGCAGGTCTGGCCGGCGTTGCGGTACTTGCTGACCATCGCGCCTTCGACGGCGCTGTCGAGGTCGGCGTCGTCGAAGACGATGAAGGGCGCGTTGCCGCCGAGTTCGAGACTGAGCTTCTTCACCGTCGGCGCGCACTGGCGCATCAGGATGCGGCCGACCTCGGTGCTGCCGGTGAAGGACAGGTGGCGCACCACGTCGCTGCTGCACAGCACGTTGCCGATGGCGATGCTGCTGGCGCTGTCGGCCGGCAGCACGTTGAGCACGCCGGCTGGCATGCCGGCGCGTTGCGCCAGTTCGGCCACGGCAAGCGCCGACAGCGGCGTCTGCTCGGCCGGCTTGATGAGCACCGGGCAGCCGGCGGCCAGGGCCGGCGCCACCTTGCGCGTGATCATCGCGATCGGAAAGTTCCACGGCGTGATCGCCGCGCACACGCCGACCGGCTGCTTGAGCACCAGGTAGCGCTTGTTGATGTCGGTGGTGGGAATGGTCTCGCCGTAGACCCGCTTGGCCTCTTCGGCGAACCACTCGATGAAGCTGGCGCCGTAGACCACCTCGCCGCGCGCCTCGGCCAGCGGCTTGCCCTGCTCGGCGGTCATGATGCGCGCCAGGTCGTCGGCATGCTGCATCAGCAGCGCGTACCACTTCATCATCACCGCCGCGCGTTCCTTGGCGGTCTTGGCGCGCCAGGCCGGCCAGGCGCGCTCGGCCGCCGATAGCGCAGCAGCCGTTTCCACCGCGCCCAGGTTGGCCACCTGCGCCAGTTCCAGACCGGTGGCCGGGTCGCTGACCCTGAAGCGGCTGCTGCCGGCGACCCATTCTCCGTTGATCAGGCCCTCGGTCTTCAACAGGCCCGGGTCTTTCAGGCTGGACAGCGGGGAGATCGGTGAGGTCGACGTAGGCATGTGCATCTCCTGTTCCGGCGCATTTTGGCGTGATGCAGACCCAGCCGGCACGCCTACAATCTGGTTGATTCAACCAACCCGGCCGCATCCATGAGCACGCAGAGAATCGGCCTGTTCGAGGCCAAGACGCACCTGTCAGAACTGGTGGCGCGCGCCGAACGCGGCGAGGAAGTCGTCATCACGCGGCACAACAAGCCGGTGGCGCGCCTGGTGCCGATCGTCTCCGAAGCACCCGATGCGGCTGAACGCCGGGTTGCCGTCACGGCGCTGCTGGATGCCGCACGCGGGCGCCGGCTGGACGCTGACTGGCAGGCCTGGCGCGACGAGGGCCGCCCTTGACCGAGACCCCCTGGCCCAGCTTCGTGCTCGACAGCTCGGTCGCGCTGGGTGCCTTCTTCGAGGACGAGCAGGATGACTACTCGCTGGCCGTCTGGCGCTCGCTGGAAGGCGCGCAGGCCTGCGTGCCTGCGCTGTGGCATCTGGAGATGGGCAACATCCTGTCGCGCGCTCTGCGCTCGGCGCGCATCACGACCGCGGGCATCGACCAGGCCTGGGCGCATCTGTCGGCGGTCGGGCTGCGCACCTTGCCCGCGCCGGGCGATGCGCGGCACTGGGCGCAGCGCGCAGCCGACTGGGGCCTGCCGGCCTACGACGCCTGCTACCTGGACTGCGCACTGCAGCAGCGCGTGCCGCTCGCCACCAAGGACCCTTTGCTGGCCGAAACCGCGCGCCGCGTCGGCGTGCCGCTTTATCTGAACCGTATTGCCGAGACCCGTCGATGAAAGCCTCAGAGATCCGCTCCACCTTCCTCGAGTTCTTCGAGTCCAAGGGCCACCAGGTGGTGGCGTCCAGCCCGGTGGTGCCAGGCGACGACCCGACGCTGCTGTTCACCAACGCCGGCATGAACCAGTTCAAGGACGTGTTCCTGGGCTTCGACAAGCGCGCCTACACGCGCGCAGCCACCAGCCAGAAATGCATCCGCGCCGGCGGCAAGCACAACGATCTCGAGAACGTGGGCTACACCGCGCGCCACCACACCTTCTTCGAGATGCTGGGCAACTTCAGCTTCGGCGACTACTTCAAGCGCGACGCGCTGCAGTACGCCTGGGAGCTGCTGACGGTGCACTTCAAGCTGCCCGCCGACAAGCTCTGGGCCACTGTCTACGCCGAGGACGACGACGCCTACGCGATCTGGAAGGACGTCGTCGGCCTGCCGCCCGAGCGCATCGTGCGCATCGGCGACAACAAGGGCGGGCGCTACATGTCCGACAACTTCTGGATGATGGGCGACACCGGCCCCTGCGGCCCGTGCAGCGAGATCTTCTTCGACCACGGCCCGGCCGTGGCCGGCGGCCCGCCCGGCAGCCCCGATGGCGACGGCGACCGCTACATCGAGATCTGGAACAACGTCTTCATGCAGTTCAACCGCAGCGAAGACGGTGTGATGCACCCGCTGCCCAAGCCCAGTGTCGACACCGGCATGGGCCTGGAGCGGCTGGCCGCGGTGCTGCAGCATGTGCACAGCAACTACGAGATCGACCTCTTCGCGCGCCTGCTGGTGGCGGCGAAGCAGGCGGTCGAGCACGCCGGCGCGCGCGACGTGGCCGCCGATGTGCCCTCGTTGAAGGTGATCGCCGACCACATCCGCGCCTGCAGCTTCACCGTCACCGACGGCGTGATCCCCGGCAACGAGGGCCGCGGCTACGTGCTGCGGCGCATCGCCCGCCGCGCCATCCGCCACGGCTACAAGCTGGGCGCGCGGCGGCCCTTCTTCCACACGCTGGTGGCGCCGCTGGTAGCCGAGATGGGCGAGGCCTACCCCGAACTGGCGCGCGCCGGCAGCCGCGTCACCGAGGTGCTCAGGCAGGAAGAAGAGCGCTTCTTCCAGACGATTGCCAACGGCATGGAAATCCTCGAGTCGGCGCTGTCGAACCTGGACCGGACGGGCGCGCGGACGATCGACGGCGACACCGCCTTCAAGCTGCACGACACCTTCGGCTTCCCGCTCGACCTGACGGCCGATGTCTGCCGCGAGCGCGGCGTGGCCGTCGACGAGGCCGGCTTCAACGCGGCCATGACCCGCCAGCGCGAGCAGGCCCGCGCCTCGGCCAAGTTCAAGATGGCCGCGGGGCTGGAGTACCAGGGCGGCGACACCGCCTTCCACGGCTACGAGCACCTGGTCTGCGAACACAGCAAGGTAGTCGCGATCTACATCGACGGCAGCCCGGTGAACCGCGCGCACGCCGGCGACGACGTGGTGATCGTGCTCGACCACACGCCGTTCTACGCCGAGAGCGGCGGCCAGGTCGGCGACCACGGCGAGCTGCGCAACCCGCGTGCCCGCGTGCTGGTGGAAGACACGGTGAAGGTGCAGGCGGCGGTGCACGGCCACCAGGGCCGCGTCGTCGAAGGCGAGATCGAGGTGGGTGACGGCTTCGTCGCCCGCGTCGACGGCGAGCGCCGCGCGAAGACCGTGCGCAACCACAGCGCCACCCACCTGATGCACAAGGCACTGCGCGAGGTGCTGGGCGCGCATGTGCAGCAAAAGGGCAGCCTGGTGACGCCCGAGCGCACGCGCTTCGACTTCGCGCACAACGCGCCGATCAGCGATGCGCAGCTGGCGCAGGTGGAGGCGCTGGTCAACGCCGAGATCCTGGCCAACGCCGCCACGCAGGCGCGCGTGATGGGCATCGAAGACGCGCAGAAGTCCGGCGCGATGATGCTCTTCGGCGAGAAGTACGGCGACGAAGTGCGTGTGCAGGACATCGGCAGCAGCCGCGAACTCTGCGGCGGCACGCATGTGCAGCGCAGCGGCGACATCGGCCTCTTCAAGATCGTCGCCGACAGCGGCATCGCCGCCGGTGTGCGCCGCATCGAGGCTGTCACCGGCGACAACGCGCTGGCCTACACGCAGCAGCTGGAAGGCACCGTCAGCGGCCTGGCCGGCGCGCTGAAGGTGGCGCCGGCCGAACTGGGCGCGCGGGTCGGCGCGCTGCTCGAGCAGATGCGTGCGCTCGAACGCGAGATCACGGCGCTGAAGAGCCAGCGCGCGTCCAGCCAGGGCGACGAGCTGGCCGCGCAGGCGGTCGACGTGGCGGGAATGAAGGTGCTGGCGGCGATGCTGCCCGGCGCCGACGCCAAGGCGCTGCGCGAGACGCTGGACCAACTGAAGAACAAGCTCAAGAGCGCGGCCATCGTGCTGGCCGCGGTGGACGGCGGCAAGGTGCAGCTGGCGGCCGGTGTCACTGCCGACCGCAACGCCAGGCTCAAGGCCGGGGACCTGGTCAACTTCGTCGCCCAGCAGGTCGGCGGCAAAGGCGGCGGCAAGCCCGACATGGCGATGGCCGGCGGCACCGACCCCGCAGCGCTGCCGGCCGCGCTGGCCAGCGTGGCGGGCTGGGTGGCCGAGCGGGCGTGAAGGGGCTTGAGCAGGTCTTGAGCAGGTCTTCCACCGCCAGCAGCCCGCCAGCCATCGGTATCCAGGTGCCGGGCTCGGGGATGGTGACCACGCTGGACTCGATGGCCACGTTCACCGGCTCGAATGGCAGCAGACGCAGGGCCCGTGCCACGCCCAGGTCGGTGTCGAACTCGTCGATTCGGTTCACGTACAGCCGCGTGCTGCCATCGGCGATGAAGTTGCCCTGGTCGACCATTTCATTGCTTTTGTCGCTGCGGCGCAGGCAGAACAGCGAGCCCGGATTCATCACAGCACTCGGGCTGAGTACGGAGTGCCCCGCCCGAACCGGACAAGGGAGCCGACGACACTCCCTGTTCAGGGAGTGTCTGCCCAAGAGCCTCAGGGCCGCTGTGCCGCTGGGCCTCAGGGCGACGGGCCGGCCTCGCCCTGCGCCGCCAGAACTGGCAGCGCGTCGTCGTTCAGCGCCGGCCCCGGCACAGCGGGCTGGGCGCTGGCGGCCGCGTGCCACCAGGCGATCAGGGCGACGAGGTCATCGGCAAAGCCGCGACGCAGCAGTTCCTCGCCGATCACGGCGCACCACTGCATCACGCTGGTCTCGGGCCGCGCGTCGCGCGTGCGCGCGTCGCAAGCAAGGTACTGCGACTTCAGTTCATCGACGCTCGGCAGCTCCTCCAGCGAGGCCGCCCCCGCGCCGTGCACGCCCAGCGCCAGCAGCAAGGCGCCCGCGCATGTGACCGCCTTCATCGGTTTCAGCAGGTCCATCATCGATCTCCAGTGGGTGGGTCGGGGCTGCGCAATCGGCATCCCCGTGCTCTGGAGTACGTTGCCCGCCGGCCTTTGCGGACAGTGTTTTGCGGACAGTGTTTTTTGGACAGTACTTTTCGGACAGCGCCTGCCCGACGGGCGCAAGGCCGACGCCGGCCTCAGCCACGCAGCGCGGCGGCCAGCAGCAGCCGCGCTTTCTCCCAGTCGCGGCGCACGGTGCGGTCGGTGATACCCAGCGCCGCCGCGATCTCGGTCTCTTTCATGCCGCCGAAGTAGCGCATCTCGACCACCCGCGCCAGCCGCTCGTCAAGCTGCGCCAACTGCGCCAGCGCCTCGTGCACGTCGACGATCTCGTCTTCGGCTGCGGCGACGCTGTCGCCCACCGCGCTGTCGAGCGTCACGTGCACCGCGTCGCCGCCGCGGCGCTCGGCCTGGCGTGCGCGGGCCGCGTCGACGATCAGCGAGCGCATCACATGCGCCGCGTAGGACAGGAAGTGCACCCGGTCGCCCGGCGTCAGGCGCTGGGCGTTGGCCAGCTTCAGGTAGCACTCGTGCACCAGCACGGTGGTGTCCTGCAGCGTGTCGCGCACGTTGCGCCCCAGCCGCGCGTGGGCAATGCGGCGCAGTTCCGGGTACAGCGCCTCGAACAGCGAGTCGAAGGCCGCGCGCTCGCCGCCGCGTGCACGTTCGATCAGTTGCGTGATGTCGCCCATGCCTGCTCCGCAGCCGCACGATGCGGCAACCGCCGGCATCGTAGCGGAGCAGGTGTTGCGGATCAGGTGCGGATCAGGCGCGGACCAGGCGCGGACCAGGCGCGGCTCAGCCTTCGGCGCAGGGCGGATCGATCAGGTCGTCGATGCGCAGCCGCAGCACCATCGTTTCACCGGGCGGGGCCTTGAGGATTTCATCGGCCAGCATCAGCAGCCGCTCGTGCAGCATCGCCGCTTCGCGGCTCGCGCCTGTGCTGGTGATTTCGCTGTAGACGCGCAGCGCCATGCCGGCCTCGGGCGGCGGCTCGACAGCAAGGCGGATCTCGTGCTTGGGCGGCGGGCTGCCGGGGGTGCGGCGTGCCACCAGGTCGAGTCGACTGGCGACGAGTACGCGGATATCGCGGGCGTTGATGGGGTCGGGCATGACGGTCTCCATAGGCGTGGCCGGTGAGTGGGTTGGTGGATCAGAAGAAGACGGTAACGCCGGGATGTTGCGCCGTCCAGCGCGGCCATAGCGCGGCGGCCGCCGCAGCGGGCTGCGCGGCGCTGGCGGCGGCTGACGTCTGCGCCTGCAGCCACTGCGCAGCACGCCGCGCCGTGTGGTCGGGCGCGAAGGCGCGTTCGAGCACGGGCCGGGCCTGCACGACCGCCTGACGGGCGGTGGCCAGCGCCTGTTCGCCCTCGGCGGGGCGGGCGGCGGCGCTCTCCAGCGCCGCCAGGGCCAGATCCAGCCGCAGCAGCGCCAGATCCGGGTGGGCCGCGTCCGCGCTGGCCGCCTGCGCCGCTTCGGCTTGCTGCAGCGCGCGCAGCGCCTCACCGCCGCGGCCCAGGTGGCGCAGCGCCACGCCGCGCAGCCACAGCGCGTCGGCGCGCCAGGCCGCTTCGGGTTCGGCCCAGTGCGGCTGCGCCAACAGGGCCAGCGCCTGTGCCGGCTGGCCTTGGCGCAGCGCGCTCTCGGCTTCGATGCGCGCCAGACGCTGGCGGTTGAAGCGGTCCGCCGACGCCAGCATCGTGCGGCCGGCGTCCAGCGCCGCGCGCGCGCCCTCGCCGTCGCCGGCGGCCAGCAGTACACGCGCGCTGATCGCCTGCCAGGCGGCGGCCGTGTCTTCGCCCTGGTCGCGCACGCTCTGCGCCGCCGGGGCATGCCGGCGCAGCCAGGCGGCGGCCCCTTCGGCGCGCTGCTGGCGCACGCACCAGGCCAGCCAGAACTGGCGCACGCCCAGTTGGTTCGGGCTGTCCGGGCCGAGCAGGCGGTCGCTTTGCCCGACCAGGTTCTCGATCACCGGCCAGCCGCGCTGGTACTCGCCGGCCAGGTACAACGTGCGTGCCAGGCCATAGCTGGCCAGCCAGCGGGCCTCGGGCGACAGCGTGCGGTCGTCAGCCAGCAGGCGCGCCGAGCGCTCGTGCTCGGCCAGCGCGTCGGCGTGGCGGCCCAGCGTCTGCAGCGCGCGGGCGCGCGTGGCGTGAAAGGCCAGTTGAAGCTCGGCGTCGCCCGGTTGCTGGATCAGCCCGCGCACGGCATCCACCAGCGCCAGCCCACCTGCGGCGTCGCTGCGCCCCGAGATCGACACCTCGGCGCGCTGCAGCGCCTTGTCGACGCGTTGCTGCGCCGGCAGGCGTTCATCGGGCCAGGCGCGGTCGGCGGCATCCAGGCTGCGCGTGGCCGCATCCCAGCGCTCGCCCAGCACGGCGATGCGCGCCTCATCCACATGTGCTGCTGCCAGTGCGGGCGAGGGACCGCCAGCCTGCAGCAAGGCGGTGCGCCGGGCCTGCGCCGCGGCGGCGCGTTCCATGTCGCCGAAGTGATGCCAGATGCGGCCCACCGCGCCCAGCAGCTCGGCCTGCAGCCGCGGCTGCCGGTCCATGCGCGTGCCCAGCTCCTTCTCGCCGCGGGCCAGCAGTTCGCGCGCGCTGATGTCGCGCCCGCCGTGCAGATCGGGGTCGGCGCCGTCGAACAGGCCGAGCAGGAAGTCGCGCACCGCGTTCGCCCGCGCCGCCTCGTCTCGCGCCTGCAAGCCCTGCACCACGGCCACCGCGCTGGCCAGCGTGAGCGCGATCGCCGCCGCGCTGCCGAAGGCCACCGCGGCGCGGTGGCGCTGCACGAAACGCGCCGCCACGTAGCCGCGCGACGGTGCCCGCGCCTGCACCGGCATTGCCGCCAGCCAGCGGTCTAGATCGGCCAGCAACGCGTCGGCCGAGGGGTAGCGCGCCGTGGCATCGGGCGCCACCGCGCGCAGCACCACCGCGTCGAGATCGCCGCGCAGTTCGCGCTGCAGCGCGCCGGGCGTCAGGTCGCGTGACGCTGCGGCGGCTGGCGTCGCGACGCGGCTGGGCGCGGCGCGCTCGCCGTCGACGATCGTCAGCTCCAGCGCCGCCGCACCTTCACGCGCCGGCTGGAAGGGCCGCGCACCCGCCAGCAATTCGCACAGCAGAACGCCCAGCGCGTGCACATCGCTGGCGGTGGACAGCGGCTGGCCGCGCAGCTGCTCGGGGCTGGCGTAGGCGACGGTCAACGGGCGCTCGCCGTCGCGCGTGAGGTCGGCGGCGGCGGCGCCGTGGTCTGCGTCTGCGTCTGCGTCTGCGTCTGCGTC
>Ga0105046_10000551_pt1 | contig 53027 bp, 34 predicted proteins | sample MAT03_FD_78385 | JGI IMG/M metagenome (GOLD analysis project Ga0105046, IMG submission 78385) | Freshwater microbial communities from Lake Fryxell liftoff mats and glacier meltwater in Antarctica - MAT-03 (megahit assembly) | ecosystem: Environmental > Aquatic > Freshwater > Ice > Liftoff... | reverse complement strand
TTCTCGCGCTCGGCCAGTTGCTTGCCGCCGCCACGGGCAAAGATCGGCTCGTCGTGGCCACACGAGGTGCAGTGGTAGTAGCTCATGTTCTCGACGACACCGAGGATCGGTACCTCGACCCGCTTCCACATTGAGATGGCCTTCTCGACGTCGATGATCGAGATCTCTTGCGGCGTCGTCACCATCACGGCACCTGTTATCGGCACGAGCTGCGACAAGGACAGTTGCGTATCACCCGTGCCGGGTGCGAGATCCACCAGCAGGTAGTCCAGCTCGCCCCAGTCGACGTCGTCGAGGAATTGCTGCAAGAGCTTGTGAATCATCGGACCACGCCATATGACGGGGTTGCCTCGCTCGACGAAGAAGCCAACCGAGATCACCTTGATGCCCATGTGAACTGCTGGCGTGATGCGTCCGCCATGACCGGTGGCCGAAAGGATATCCGGATCGCCCATCATTTGAGGGATGGAAGGGCCGTAGATGTCCGCATCCAGAATGCCGACGCGCGCGCCATGCCGATGCAAGGCCGCCGCAAGGTTGGTGGTCACGGTGGACTTGCCGACGCCGCCTTTGCCCGCGGCGACAGCGATGATGTTGCGAACGCCGGGCAACTTGGCGCCTGCGGATTGTGAGGCACGGGGGCGTACTTCCGCGGTGAAGCGTACGTCGACCGAGGAGACGCCGGCCATCGCACCCACCACGTCGGTGATGTTGTTACCAATCGTATCACGTGATGGGCAGGCCGGTGTGGTCAGGCGAATGTGGATGGTCGCCTTGCCGTCGTCGAGGGTTACATCCTCAACCATGCCTGCAGAGACGATGTCGAATCCGAGTGCGGGATCGTTGACGTGGGTAAGGGCTTCTTTGACGGCTTCTACGGATGACACGGGTGTTGTTGTATTTCTTCAGGGGCGGGTTTTGCCGGCGACGGCATGCAATCTTGGGATGTCGTCGGTATGATGACCCATCTTGCGGCGTTTCACCGCCAGATAGGCGGCGTTGTACTGATTCTCTGCAACCCAGTGCGCGGTTCGGCGAACCACGGTGATGCCAGCGTTGCGAAGGCCGGCCATCTTCAACGGATTGTTGGTCAACAGATCCACGGATTCGACGCCCAGATCCTTCAGGATGAAACCCGCCACGTCGTAGGTGCGCGAGTCGGCCTCAAAGCCGAGGGCGAGGTTGGCCTCGACGGTATCGGCGCCCTGGTTTTGCAGCGCATAGGCGCGAATCTTGTTGCCAAGGCCAATGCCCCGGCCTTCTTGCCGCAGGTAAACGACGACACCGGCATCCTCGGCAGCGATCTTTTCGAGCGCGCGTTCAAGTTGCTCGCGGCAGTCACACTTGAGGGAGCCGAGCACCTCGGAGGTCCAGCATTCGGAATGCACGCGGCAAAGGACGTTGCTGCGTCCACTGATCTGGCCGCGCACGATGGCGAGGTGTTCCACGGGCTCGGCGCCCGGAGCGCCTTCGGCTGCACGGTACACGATCACCCGAAAGCGACCGTTAACAGTTGGCAGGTCGGCTTCGGAGTAACGCACGATGTCCATGATGGGGCCTCGTTGGGGGTTGAAAACTACGGTTGTGATTGCGGGCTGTCAAACCCGGGGCTACCATTCGATACCGGATGAGTGACGAAGGTGCCGATAAGGTTGGGGAGAAGGCCGTCGAGCCGACTGGGCGGGACCGGCGGTCCAGTCAACGCGTGCCAGTGACGATGTGGGTCGAGGAAATCAACGACGGCACTCAAGTGTTTCGCCGCGCGGGGAACCTCTCGGCGGGGGGCATGTACCTCGACAAGACGATTCCGATGCCGATGGGCACCATTGTGAACCTCAAGTTCACCTTGCCCGGTCAGACCGAGCCATTGCAGCTCGGCGGCACGATTGTATCCATCGATCCAGACCTTGAGCTTGGGATGGGCGTGAAGTTCACCGCCATCGATGACGCTTCGCGGCTTAGGATTGAGAAGTACCTGGCGGCGGCTGGGGAGTAGATCGCTCCGTGCTCTGAACCTGGGATCGGTCGTGGACCGTAGCCCGGCGGCCCATCGCTGTGTGTGCTACGCAAGCAGATCCAGCAGATCCTGTCGTGTGAGCCCACCTGCCGCACCACCACCCGTTCCGAGCGCCGCATCCGCGATCGCACGTTTTTTCTCCTGCAACAACAGAATGCGCTCCTCGACCGTGTCGAGCGCGACGAGTCGGTTGATCAAAACCGGCCTGTCCTGTCCAATGCGGTGGGCGCGATCGGCGGCCTGGGCCTCGACGGCGGGGTTCCACCACGGATCGCAGAGGTAAACGTGATCGGCTGCCGCCAGGTTGAGACCACTGCCACCGGCCTTCAGTGAGATCAGCAGCACCGGTGGGCCATCCTCCTTCGAGAAGGCATCGACCACCTCGCCGCGATCGCGGGTGGCGCCGTCGAGACGCAGAAAAGGAATCTTGGCTTCTTTGAAATGCGGCTCGATCTTGTCGAGAAAACTTGTCCACTGGGAAAACACGAGTGCCTTGTGACCTTCTGCCACCGCGGTTTCGAGGGATTCGACGAGCGTTGTGATCTTGCTCGATCCCTGTGCATTTTGCCCAGGAACGAGGCCCGAATGACACGAAGCCTGGCGCAGGCGCAACAGTGCCTCAAGGGCCGCCATCATGCCCTTGCCACCGTCGATCAAACGCAGCACATCAGCCCGGGTGGCCGCACGAACCGCGTCGTACACGGCCCGCTCGCTGGGCTCAAGCTCCACGTGGAGTGTGGATTCGATGCGCGGCGGCAGCTCGGGCGCCACGTCCTTTTTCAATCGGCGCAATAGGAAGGGCTTGATGCGCTGGCGCAGTTTCGCGGCCACCTGGGCATCGCCTGCGGCGATCGGGGCGGCAAATCTTTCAACAAAGCTGCCCCGGCTTGCCAGCAGTCCCGGGTTCGCGAAGTGGGCGATGCTCCAGAGTTCGTCGAGACGGTTTTCAACCGGCGTACCCGACAGGGCGATCCGGAAATCCCCCGGCAAATCGAAGGCCGCCCGTGCGGTTTGGCTGTCCGGATTCTTGATGGCCTGCGCCTCGTCGAGCACAACCGTACTCCACGCCTGGGCCTGCAGCTGTTCTGAATCCAGTCGCAAGATCGCATAGCTCGTCAGCGTCACGTCCGCCTTCGGATCCAGTGTGCGACGGTTTCCGTGGTACGCGCAGACCCGCAGGCCGGGGCGGAAGCGTGCGGCTTCTTTTTGCCAATTCGGCAAGACGCTGGTTGGACAAACGACCAGGGTGCGGCCGTGGATCGCGCAGAGCGTTTGCAGGGTTTTGCCAAGACCCATGTCGTCAGCCAACAGCGCGCCAAGGCCGGCCTTGCGCATGAAGGTCAACCAGTTGACGCCGTCTCGCTGGTAACCGCGCAGCTCGGCCGTCAGATCGGCCGGCAAACGTGCGACGGGGATCTGCGTGAAGCTTTCGACCAGCGGTGCGAGCTTTTCGAGCGAGGGCGGCCGCGGGTGCGAAAGCGCATCACACAGCGAGGAGAGGGTGGAAAGGGCGTGGGTGGCGACGTGTCCAGTACGCGAACGGGCTGCGAGCAATGCCTCGATTTTCTCGGCGTGTTTGTCGAGGAAACCGCGCGGAAGGTTGGCGAAACCGTCACCAATCGCCATCAGACCCTGGCCACTCCACCAGGCGGACAGGACCTCGGTGGCAGGCACCGAGCGGGTTTCGCCGTTGACTTCAAGGGCAAACGTGAGTTCAACGCCGATGCGAGCACCGGCCGCACTCGACGTGCCCGTGTCGTCGCGCAAGGTCAGGATGGGACGAAGCTCGCCGAGCGTTCGCAGCGCATCGGCGCCCGGTCCTGCCAGGCCATCGGCGAAGCGTTGCAGCCGTTCGGCGAGGCGCGCCGCATCGGCCCCGGCAAGACGGCTGCGCCGCCCCGGCAACAGATTAAGTTCTTCGTGCAGCCGAAGTCGCAGGCGCTGTTCTGCACCGGTGTCGCGAACCGGAACCGTACCACCGAGGTGTACCAGTCGGCCGTCGTCGATGCGGGCACAGGGCGGATCGCCATACACCATCAAGGGCAAGACCGAGATTCCGTCGAATTCACGCGTCACCTCGAACCGAATGCGGGGCGGGAGATCGCGGACGATGGCGGGAAGTCGGTCGGTCTGCACCGCGACGACGATGCGTTTTTGCAGTTCGGGCAAGATACGGGTCTTTAGTTCGCCGAAGCGTGTGGGAGCGAAAACCTCTTCGCGCGGCAGATTTTGCAGCCAGCCGCCCGTGAGTTCCTGTTCTCCGAGCAAATGCAGCACATCGCCGCAGAGTGCGATGCCCGTTGCCACCACTGCCGAGATGCGCGGATCGGCCTCGATTCGTAGTACCACGTCGCGGTCGCGATCGAAGACGCGCGCGTGCGGCTTGATGATTTCCCGGGCGATCGTGACCGGCTGGTTGTCGACGAAAATACGTCCCCTCGAACGGCTTGCGTCTCCGAGATCAAACAAAATCTGCAACAGCGCTGATACGGTGTCGGGTGGCAGCACGCCGCCCGCTCGATTTTGCAAGAGCAGATCGGCGCGCAGATCGGGTTCGTCCGGGCGCAAGGTCGCGGCAAGTCCTGGCCGGGAGAGCATCGCCGTGAGCGATTCAGGCAGGGGCGCCTCGCCGTCTGGTTGGGTTACGAATCGTTGCAGCTTCATGCCATGATCGACGCGGATGAACCGGTAGACGATCTGCCCGCCGGCGTCGGTGGCAGTTTTCAACGCGGGAAGTGCGCTGCCTGCTTCCGGCTCACCATCCTGTCCCACCACGATGGCGGCGGCGGCGATGTGTTCGCAGGGCATCACCCTACTGCCGCAGTCGCAATCCCACTCCTCCTCGTCGGGGGTGATGTATAGCGAGACCGATGCGGCCACCGGACGGGAAGGCGAACGCACCCGCAAAGCGATCTCGACGTCGTTGCGCGATTCAAGCGTGACGGCGCCCTCTCGCGCAAGCTTGACCCCGCGGGACCAGATGCCCGATGCGGCCGCGCGCGAAATGAGACGGGTGATGTCACTCATTGGTTGCTCGTAGCATGAGGGGCGCAGAGCGTAGTCCGCTTTCGGACCTTTCGTTTCGATTTTCGAGTCGACTCCGCCCACCACCATCCCAAGTTCCCACGTCGGGAGTAGAAACGGTGGTGGACATGCCCACGCTTGCGCTTTCTGTGCTCGATTTGCGTGTGTTACGATGGCCGCACTGAGTCCATGGAAGAAGGAACCGCGCAAGAAGCGATCGACACAGCATCGAATTCGGCAACGTCACCGTTCCTCGCTCGAAATGTCGATGTCATTGGTCTGTTCCTTGCGTCGGCACTGACGTTCATTCCGATCCTGATGGGTCAAATCCTGCTGGTCCGCGATACCGCACACTGGACGCTACCGCTGCGGCGTCGGATGAAAGAAACGCTACTGGGCGGACACCTACCCGGATGGGATCCGACGCAGGCGATCGGGTTTCCAGTCGTAGCGGATCCCCTGATTGGGACCTTTTATCCGCCGAATCTCCTGTTCTTGCTGCCCGATACGGGAATGATCGTGTCAATCGATTCGCTCCTTCATTTGGTTTGGGGCGGACTCGGAATGGTTCTGGCGTTGAGGCGATTTCAACTTCACCCGATCGCGCGCCTGGTCGGCGGCGTTGCTTGGTCACTGTCTGGCGTGACAGTAGGAATGTGGACAGCCGGCGTCATTCTTCAAGCAATGTCCTGGCTACCTTGGGCCGCCTTGTCAGGAATCACGCTGGCTCGTTTGAGCAATGGAAACAAGACCCGCCGCGAATCGATTCGAATCACGGCATTTTGCGCCTTGCCCACCGCGATGGGATTCCTTCAAGGCGAGTTGTTTATTGCAACGATGGGGGTTGGTGTTTCGATTTGGTTCGGAATCTCGACGCTATGGCACGACGCAGGTGCAGCGATTCCGGCGAAACTTCCGATCAAAGCCGTGCGACGCCTTTTCGCGAGCGGCGCCCTTTCAATGGCCCTGGCTCTCCTCCTGTCTTCCGCCAACTGGATCGTGGTGGGCATGGCACTGAATTCGACAGGTCGGAAGACCAAATTACCGATCGAGATGGCCGAACTATGGTCCTTTCATCCCCTACGCTTTGTTGAGATGGTCGCGATGGGAGCGATGGGCCGACCGTTCCTTTCTCAGCCTGGGGCGAAGTACATTGGAGACAACCAAGGCGAGTTCCTGACCATGTCAGTCTATTTGGGAATCTCGGTTGTCGCACTGGCCGTGACCGGGCTCGCTGCGCGTAGTTTTCGGCGACTCGCGTGGGCTACCGTCGCACTTGGAACGTGTGCGATGTTGCTTGCGATGGGCAAGCACTTGCCCATCCACGGTTTGTTTCGAATGGTGCCACCGTTCGGTCAAATGCGATATCCCGAGAAGTATCTGGTGGTTGCTATCGTTGCGGTTTGCACGTTGGCTGCGCTGGGAGCACACCGTGTGCTGACCGCCTCGGCGAACTGGCGGTTGTTTCTGATTGGACCGGCGGCAATGGGCATCCTATTGCTAGCAAACGGGTTGTTTCCCGAGCCGATTCGACCGTTTTTGAAGGCGGGTTCGGTATACGCAGTTGTCACGGCCACAGTCTTTGTCGGTATTGTCTTTCTCGGACCCCACCGCAATCGTATTGCGAGATTCGGATTGCCGGTCGTGGTGCTGCTCGATCTCGTCATCCCGTCTATTTCGACACTTCACTTCGTTCCAAGTGCGCTTGCTTTGCGTCGCCCGCCCATTGTGGACGTCATCAAGTCCGGTCGGCGCAATCTCCCGCCCGCACTGCCTGCAAGACTATATCGCGACGAATTCGCCACGACACGGGCCATGACGGCGTTCGCCGCCCGTTCCTATACAGACCTCGAATCGATGCATCTACTGTCACTCGTTTCGGTAACCGGCGGACCTTATGGCATTGCCAACGTCATTGGGTACGACGCGGCGGTACCGCGGAACTGGGAGTTGATCTCCACGGCCAATTCAGAGAGGTTCGTGATCGATTTCGTTCGATTCGCCTCAACAGATTTCATTTTGGGATCGGTGAACGGTTGGGCAAGTCGAGCCGGGTACCTACCCGCAGGCATCGACCCGATCCCGGGGCTTCGCCTCTTCAAGGTCACGGATGCGCTTCCGCGTTCCTTTGTCGTCACGATGACCACCCCATTCAAAACCCGAAACCCTGGCGAAGTTCTCAATCGCGACGTTCTGGCTGGAAAACTTGCGATGACTCAGCCGGAGGATGCCGACGCGGTCCTGCATGGCACCGAGACCGAAGGCGGACAGTGCCGAATCGATGACTATCGGGACGATGCTTTATCGGCAACCTGCAACAGCAACACCGATGGGATGGCGGTTTTTGTCGAACAGCACGCGCCGGGATGGGAGGCACGTGTCGATGGCCGCCCTGCCAAAATTTTTCGAGTCAAAATCGCGTGATGAGAGGCATTCGCATCACACCCGGTCAACACAAGATCTCAATGCAATATCACACGCCCGGATTGGATGCTGCGTTGATGTCTTCGGTGCTCGGGCTGGTCATTTTCGGCCTCGCGATGATTCTCACTCGGCCACAACGTCGAATGGTTGGGTGAAAGGTTACCGGTGGGCGCCACGACTGTATAGACTGTCGAGTGCAGTATGACTTTGTGGAACGCAATCTTGAACGAGGCCGGGGCGGCCTCAACGCCAGTCCTCTCCGCGGTGATTTTCGGCTTGTGGGTTGTGGCGCGGGTGCTGGTTCAGGAAGGCCGTCGTAGAATCAAGACTGCGTTTGCTCTGGGGATTCTCCATCTCATACTGGTGATCGTTGCCGCCTGGCTTTTCACCCGCGGAGCCGAATCGGTTGCCGTTACCCGAACGGCAGCGCAGGTTTGCGCCGCCATTTCGATCACGGGACTTTCGGTCGCGATCGTCTTCAGCGGCTTGTTGACCCGCATGGGAATGCGTTCGCCGCGAATCCTTCAGGACGTGACCTTTGCCGCGGCTTCTGTGATAGCGACGTTGGCGTTGGCGACGCGTGCGGGCTTTAGTCTGACGGGCATCGTGGCCACGTCGGCTGTGTTGACCGCGGTGGTTGGTCTCGCGTTTCAAGAAACACTTGGCAATTTGGTCGCCGGGCTTGCCGTGCAGCTTGACCATTCGATACGGGTCGGCGACTGGGTAACGGTAGGTGACACGACCGGCAAGGTGACCGAGATCCGCTGGCGTTATACGGCGATCGAAACCCGGAACTGGGAAACGTTGGTCGTGCCGAATGGGCAACTCGTCAAGGGTTTGGTGCTGGTGCTTGGCCGGCGCGCGGGCATGCCGAGACTGTGGCGCCGCTGGATCTGGTTCAATGTGGATTTCCGCTATGAACCGACGCGCGTTGTCGAGGCGGTCGAGAACGCGCTGCGCTCGACCACGATAGAGTCGGTTGCGTCGTCGCCCGCGCCAAACTGTGTATTGATGGAGCTCGGTGAGAGCACTGCTCGTTATGCCGTTCGGTATCACCTGAGCGATATGGCAGTAGATGATCCAACGGATTCGGTGGTGCGAACGCGCGTATTTTTTGCGCTGCAACGGGCTGGAATTCCACTGTCGATACCGGCCCAGGCTCTTTTTCTTGCCAACGATACGATCGAACGCCGCACAGAAAAGGCCCGCGTCGACAATGCGCGGCGCGTGCAGGTCCTGGCGAAGATCGATTTGTTTTCACCGCTGTCGGTTGCAGAGAGAGAACACCTCGCCTCGGAACTTCGGCCCGCGCCCTTCGCAGCCGGGGAAACAATCACCCAACAGGGCGCCGAGGCGCACTGGCTCTACATCGTGATACGCGGTCGAGTTGTGGTACGAATTGAAGGACCCAATGGGATTGAGAAGGCCGTCGCGACCCTGGGCCCCGGTGATTTTTTTGGCGAGATGGGACTGCTCACCGGCGAGTCACGTTCGGCTACCGTCATCGCGGAAACCGACGCCGAATGTTATCGCCTGGGGCGCGAAGGGTTTGAGGCCTTGCTGAGAGAACGACCCGAAGTTGCCGGGCAGATGGCCGAGGCTCTGGCGCAACGTCGGGTCACCCTGGACGCGGCCGTTGCCGACCTCAGCCAGGCCGCGAAACAGGCGCAACTCGCCGCGGCGAAAAGGGATCTCTTGGGGAAGATCCGCGATTTCTTTGGGATTGCACACGAATAAAGGGTTTTCGCGCAGGAGCAGTAATATTTTACGTGTCTGGCGCGGCCAACTCACCTATAATTTTGAGTCGTGACCACTCAATCCGTCGCTGTTCCTTCCTTCATCCAGCTTTCGCCACTCGACAACATTGTCGTTGCCCGACACGCCCTGTCCCCCGGCGACGCCCTGTCGCTCGCATCCGGAACCACCGTCAGTCCCCGCGTTGCCATCCTCGCAGGGCACAAGGTGGCGGTGGCAGCCATCCCCAGCGGCAATCCGATCCTGCGCTACGGACAGATCATTGGCTTTGCGAGCAGCGACATCGCACCAGGCGATCACGTCCATGGGCACAACGTCGCCATGCGTGATTTTGATCGCGACTACGCTTATTGCGAGGGTGCGAAACCAACCCAAATGGTGGCCGAACCTCGAACCTTCCAGGGCATTGTTCGGGCCGATGGACGGGTGGCCACGCGCAACTACGTGGGCGTTTTGACCTCGGTCAACTGTTCGGCAACCGTAGCACGATTTGTGGCCGATGCCTTCCGACGGGATCCGATGACCGGTCACAATCCGCTCGCCGACTATCCAAATGTGGACGGCGTGGTGGCGCTCACCCATCGCACGGGGTGTGGCATGGATAGCAGCGGTGAGGGCATTGCCCTTTTGCGCCGGACCATCGCGGGGTTTGCGCGCCATCCCAACTTTTCCCATGTTTTCATGCTGGGTCTTGGATGTGAGAGCAACCAGTTGGACGAGCTGGTGGATCGGGAACGGCTGTTGCGTACCCGCGCCATTGTCCCGATTCTCAACATTCAGACTGCCGGCGGCACCCGCAAGGCGGTCGAACGTGGTGTTGCGATGATTCGCGAGATGCTGGCGGATGCAAACCGTATTGCGCGTCAGCCCGTGCCCATGTCGAACTTGATCGTCGCCTTGCAATGTGGTGGCTCGGATGGTTATTCCGGGATTACGGCCAACCCGGCGCTTGGTGTTGCGGCCGATCGCGTGGTGCAACATGGTGGCAGTGCGATCCTCGCCGAAACCCCCGAGATCTACGGCGCCGAACACCTTCTGACCCGTCGGGCCGAAACCCGCGCCGTGGGCGAGAAGCTGATAGCGCACATCAAGTGGTGGGAGAAGTACACCGCAAGCAACGGCGGCAACATGGACAACAACCCGTCGCCTGGCAACAAGGCTGGCGGACTCACGACCATCCTCGAAAAGTCGCTCGGCGCGATGGCCAAGGGTGGCTCGACCAACCTCGTCGACGTGCTGGCCTATGCCGAACCGCTCAAAAAGCGCGGGTTTAACTTTATGGACAGTCCCGGCTACGATCCCGTCTCGGTCACAGGCGAGGTCGCAAGCGGCGCCAACGTGGTGTGCTTCACGACGGGACGCGGCTCGGTCTTTGGCTGCGTGCCATCCCCTTCCATCAAGCTTGCAACCAACAGTAGTGTCTTTACCCGGATGCCCGAGGACATGGACATCGACTGTGGCGGCATCGTCGAGGGCAAGGAAACGCTGGAGGCTTGCGGTGAGCGCATTTTCGAGCGCATCATCGCGACGGCGTCGGGCGAGCATACCCTGAGCGAGCAGCAGGGATTTGGTGAGTCCGAGTTCTCGCCCTGGCCCATTGGCGCCGTGATGTAGGCACAGGCAGCGGGGAAAAAAGGCGCTATTCTCGGCGCCTTCGCCAACACATGCTTTCACTAGAGCAATACCCGCTGTCACGACTGGCCGACCAGGTTGGTACGCCTTTTTATTTGTATGACGGTTCCGAGGTCAAGACCGCGGTCGGTCGTTTGCAATCCCTTGTCGAGGGCCTGAATGCAAACTGCCGCTACGCATTGAAGGCAAACTCGAATCACCGCGTGCTGCAGACCTGTCGCGATGCAGGGCTCTGGATCGATGCGGTCAGTGGCAACGAAGTGTTGCGCGCGATGCGAGCCGGCTTCCCCGGTGGCGCCGAACCGCCGGTCATCATGCTGACCTCGGATGTTTTCCGTGACAACGCGCTTGGCGTGGTGTTGGAACACGGCGTGATGCCCAACGTGGGCTCGCCTGGCATGATCGCAGGCCTTGCCGGCGCAGGGTATCGAGGTCCGATCGCGGTGCGCATCAATCCCGGCTTTGGACACGGCCATGTACAATCGTGTGACACCGGGGGTCCATCATCGAAGCACGGGATCTGGCCGGAAGATCTGTCGGCGCTGCGCGACGCTGCGAAACATGCATCGATCCCGATCACCGTCCTGCACGCCCACGTGGGCACCGGTCCCGCGCCCCGTGAATTTGACGAAAACATGCGACGTCTCGTCGGATTTTTTGCCGACGTGCTACCGGCCTTCGCCGACGTGACGGCCGTCAACCTCGGGGGTGGCATTCCATTTCCCTACAAGCCCGGTGCCGAACCCTACGATCTACAGAACTGGTATCGACCGGTTTTGGCCGAGGCAGAAAAGTCGCTGTCAAAGGTGGCCGGGCGCCCGATTCGCATTGAAGTCGAACCGGGTCGCTATGGCGTTGCCGGTGCCGGGTTGTTGGTGGCGCGCGTGACCGATATCAAAGAAACGCGAGCGAACGCCAAGGGTCCGGGTCACACCTTTGTGATGGTGGATGCGGGATTTAACGATCTCGTCCGGCCTGCCATGTATGGTTCGTATCACCACATTTCCGTGGTGGGTGCGGGTGTTGGTCGGAAGGTAGAGCCGCTGGTCATTGCAGGTCCGCTCTGTGAAAGCGGCGATGTGTTCACCCGCGATGATCAAGAGTTGATCCAGCCGCGGATGCTGCCTCGCCCGGATGTGGGCGATCTGCTGGTGCTACACGATGCCGGTGCCTATGGTGCTGCGATGAGCTCGAACTACGTTTCGATGGGCCGCGCGCCACAGGTTTGGTGGCAGGATGGCAAGGCCACCTTGTCGGTCCGGCGTGAGACCCTTGACGACATTGTCGCGACCGAGTGCAACGAGTTGCTCTAGGAAATCTGCCGGTGAGCGCAACCCGCTTTTTGGTCATCGCAGTCTTTGCTACCATCATCGGGGGTTCTGCACACGCAGAGTACAACCGTATTTCGCCTCCATCCGCCTCGGAGCAAGAGCGGGTGCGCATCAACCTCGATCCGGCGCAGTCAGGCCGTGCCTATCGCGACGACAACGTCGATATTCTGCGCCAGCGCGAAAGTGGCGAATATCGCAAGATCGAGTCTGCCGGTCAGGACTCGGGAAAATTCCAGTCCGGCCGACGCATCGAAAGCGCCGAGATTGTAGACTTTAACGAGCATCTTTCGAGCTACGAGTGGGCAAGACGGAACTGGAAGTTGTTGTTCGCCGTCCTCGTGGTGGTGGTGGGCGGGTACGTCCTCGTGTTCCGACGTTGACGACCCACTCTATCATCCAATGAATTGCTGTTGGGGGGCGCCCGCGGGGCGCAACACCTTGGCAATGAGCTCGCCGTGGGCATGAACGCCCAGTTTCCGGTAGATCGATTTGATGTGATTGCGCGAGGTGTGGACGCTGATGAAGAACAACCGAGCGAGGTCGCGCGGTTTCTTCCCGGAGACGACCGCGCGGAGGATCTCGGTTTCCCGTCGAGACAGCTGTGATGCCTCGTCCGGGGTCAGCATCGTGATCGGATCGATGTCGGCGAGCGGGCTCTGTGCAGAAGCGTGTGACGGATGGGCATGCAACATTTCCATCCGAGACTGGTGCGGGACGGAAGGGAGCGACCGATCACCTGCAACGGTTTCTCTATCGAGTTCCTCGACCAGCAGGGTCTGCCTACGGGCGAGGTTCACCACGCGATCCGAGAGCAACTTTATCGAGTGCTTGCGCAATGCCACTCGGATGGTCTGCGCCATGTGTTCTGCGTCCCAGGGCTTGCGAAGGAGGCGAAAAACCTGCGCCTGGTTGACGACGCGCACCATACTCTCAAGGTTCAATTCTCCCGAGGCATACACGCGGGGTATCTGCGGAAAGTCATGTGCTAGTTCGACGAGCAAATCAATGCCCCTGCTGCCACGAAGGTTTTCGTCGATGACCAAGGCTCCGATGGGCTCACGGGCCAACATGGAGCGGGCATCGTCGGCTGTCTCCACGATGGCCAACGAAAAGGGTTCTTTTCTGAACGCGAGCGCAAGGCTGCGGAGTTGTTCGTAGTCCTCGGAAACCAACAGTGCTTTGTGTGACATGGCGATGCGTCTCTTTTCCCTTCAAACAGTCGTTAGTCCTAACGTGGTTAGGTCGAGATCAGTGTAACCCAGGGAGCGACGATGGGGTATGCCGATTTGCAAGACATATTACAGTTCGACAGGTACGGACAATGCCGCGGAGCGATAGACCGCCTCGATGAGCGCGACCGAAGCCACCCCTTCCTCTGCCGTGACCAGCGGCGGCCGGCCCTCCGAAAGAGCGTTAACAAAATCAGCAAGTTGAGCCCGGTGGGCTTCGTGACTTGCGAGCAGATGGGTCGCCACACCGATGGCACTCGTCGGCGGCGCCTCGGGTGCCGGTATGTTCGGTACATTCCAGGCCACCACCTCGGCGCCCGCCAGCTTGATGCTGCCGAGCTCGCCGTAGAAATTGAGGGTTGGGGTATAGCCGGGTCGGATGCTGGTGGAGGCCATGAGGGTGGCGTATCCGCCCCGCTCCAAGCGAACGATCGCAAGCGCAAGATCCTCGGCCTCGATGCGGTGGGTTTGGGTGGCGGTCTCGGCAAACACCCGGGCCGCAGGCCCCGCCAGCCAAAGCAGCAGGTCGACCGAATGGATGGCCTGATTCATGAGCGCACCCCCGTCAAGCGCCAGCGTTCCACGCCAGTCCGCTGAATCGTAGTATGCCTGATCACGGAAATAGGGACACGCGACCTCGCAAAGCAGGAGCCGTCCGAGCGCACCAGACTCGATCGCCTTTTTCACGGCTAGATGGTGTGGCTCGAAGCGACGCTGGAAGATGACCGATAGCTGCAGGCCCTTGTTGGCCGCAAGCGTCGCCATCTGCCGGGCTTCACTTGCCGTCATCGCCATCGGTTTTTCAACCACAACGTGTTTGCCTGCGGCGAGGGCCTCGAGCGAAATCGAGGCGTGCGAGCCACTGCTCGTTGTGATGATCACGGCATCCACATCGGGCGACGACAACAAGTCTGCGTGATCCACGGTGTGGCGACAGTTGGCCTTCGCGGCAAACGCGCGGGCCCGCTCGGCATTCCGCGACGCGACTGCCACGATGCGCGCCTGTGGAATTTCGGCGAGTGCGCGTCGATGGACGTCGGAAATGGTACCACAGCCTATGAGTCCAAATCGAACGGGTGGAGCCGTGCTCATGATCGGTTGCGACGCCTGCCGTGGCGCTCCCGTGCCAGATCAACCAGACGCGAGATGAGTTCGATCTGTGGCACGCCCGATGCTTCCCACATCTTGGGATACATCGAAATGGCGGTGAAGCCCGGGATGGTGTTGACCTCGTTGAGGAATACGGCGCCGGTTTTTCGATCGAGGAAAAAATCGATTCGAGCGAGTCCCGACAGCTCCAGCGCGACAAAGGCCTTCGCGGCCATTTGTTTGAATTGCTCGGCCGTTTCGGCCGAAATCTTGGCGGGAAGCTCAACGTGAGAGCCGCTCGCGTCGACGTATTTCGCGTCATACGAATAAAAACCGTCCGGATGGGTGACGACGATTTCGCCCGGTACCGCGACCATCGGTCGATCATTTCCGAGGACGGCGCATTCGATCTCGCGCGCGTCGACGCCCGATTCGATGAGAATCTTGTCGTCGTGTAACAGCGCATCGGTGATCGCGGCCGAAAGCTCGGAGGACTGTTTGACCTTGTGGACGCCGACCGATGAGCCGGCATTGGCTGGCTTGACGAACATCGGATACGAAAGCGCGGCCGCTGCCTGGAGTATGGCTTGTGGCGCATCTGCAAAATCGCGTGCGCGCACGATTTGCCAGGGCACAACTGGAATGCCGGCGTGCACGAGCAAACGTTTCGTCACGTCCTTGTCCATCGCAATCGCCGAGCCGAGGTGCGATGAACCGACGTACGCGACGTTGGCCAGTTCAAGCAAGCCCTGCACGGTGCCGTCCTCGCCGTGGCTGCCGTGCAAGACCGGGAATACCACGGTTTCCGTGTAGTTCGGATCGTCGAAGATGGATGGAATTCCCGAGCCCGGGCCCGGCGGTACCAAAAGGGGTGGGCCGCTGGTTGAAAGCTTCAAGAGCTTGGGGTTGCCAACCGCCGTGACGAGCTGGTCTTCGGTGGTCGTGCGCCAAATGCCCTCTTTGTCGATCGCGACAAGCTGGGGCACAAAACGGTTTCGATCGAGTGCCGCGAGGACGTTTCGCGCCGACAGCAGTGAAACTTCGTGTTCGCTCGACTGCCCTCCAAAAAGAAGGACGACTCGGATTTTTTTGCGATCGGTTGCAGCATTCATGGTTTGGCGTTTGGGTGGGCAGACAACTGAAGTTCACGAAACAAAAAGGCCAGCTCGTCGGTGTATTGCGCTATCTGCTTGCCGAGCGGCTTGCCGGCACCGTGACCGGCCTGTTGTTCGAGGCGCAGCAGCACCGGATGTCCGGAAGTCGTCGCGGCTTGCAGGCGCGCCGTCATCTTGCGGGCGTGCATCGCGTCCACCCGGGTGTCGGATTCAGCGGTGAAGACCAGCACCGCGGGGTAGTGGGTTGCAGGCTTCACCCGGTGGTAAGGGGAATAGGCATAAAGCCACGCAAACTCGTCGGCCTTGTCCGGATCGCCGTATTCCGGGATCCAGAGGCGCGCGATGCGGAACTTGTGATACCGAACCATGTCGAGCAGCGGGACGCCAACGATGACCGCGCGAAAAAGTTCGGGTCGTTGTGTCACGGTTGCGCCGGTCAGCAATCCGCCGTTGGAGCGACCCGAAATCGCAAGCCGTTCGGGGCGCGTGTAATTCTGCCCGATCAAAAACTCGGCCGCGGCGGCAAAGTCATTGAAGACATTTTGCTTGTTCTTCAACATGCCTGCGCGATGCCAGTCCTCGCCAAACTCGCCACCGCCTCGCAGGTTGGCCACGGCGTAGAGGCCGCCCTGTTCGATGAACGGTATGACGGCGGCCGCAAAGCCAGGGGTCAAGGCGATGTTGAATCCGCCGTAGCCATAAAGGAGTGCTGGATTTTTTCCGTCTCGGACAAGACCCTTTTTGTGCACGAGGAACATCGGGATCGAGGTGCCATCCTTCGAGGGATAGTGAACCTGATGGACCTCGAAGTTGCGCTCGTCGATCGGGGTTTTCAGTTGTGCCCACAACTTGCTTTTGCCCGTGTCGCCGTCGAGTTCGTAGATCGTTCCCGGGGTCAAAAACGAGCCATAACGAAAGTAAACGGTTGGATGGCTCGCGCGCGATGAAAACGCGGCAGCACTGCCGAGACCCGGAAGGTGGACCTCTCGTTCAAGAACGCCCTTGCGCGAAAACAGACGCACCCCGGAAGCCGCGTCGTGCAAGAAGGTCGCGACGAGATGCGATCCCGCGACGCCGACGCTTTCCAGCGTATCGGGTCCCTCGGCGATGATTGTCTTCCAGTTCGACTCACCGGATGAACCCGGATCGATCGCGAGCAATTTGTATCGAGGGGCGCCGTCGTTGGTGAGCACGTAAAGCGTGTCGTCGAGAACCTCTACCGACTGGTAGATCGCGGATTTTCCAACCACGACCGGTGTGGGCGCACAGGCATCGGTGCGCGAACGATCGACGACAAAGATCTCGGTTTTGGCCCAGCCTTGCGAAACGGTGATGACCAGCCATCGACCATTGGGCGACAGGCCGACGGTGGGCCAGTCGGTCATGTCGCGCGTGCGATCGTCCTGTGCGGGAAAAACGCGCGCATCCCTCGCCGGATCGGCGCCGAGCGCGTGGAAGTAGACCGCCCTGTGATACTTTTCCTGGTCCGGTGGCACGCTGCCCGGTGCGGGGTACCGGGTGTAGTAAAACCCCGAGGCGTCGGGGAGCCACGCTATCGAGGCGGCCCGTGCGCGGGGCAGGGCGTCGGACCGGTCGACGCCGGTTGCGGTATTGCGAATGCGCAACACCGATTCTTCGCTGCCGTCCTTGGAGGTGCCGTAGACGACCCATGTGCCGTCTTCGGAGGGATCCCACGAATCAAGCGAGAGCGTTCCATCGGCGGCCTCTTGATTCACATCGAGGAGGACGCGATCTTTGCCGCGCAGACCCTCGCGCACGTAGAGCACCGGCTGGTTCTGTTTGCCATCTCGGCGCGTGGAAAAAAGCCGCAGCGTTTTACCCGACCCGCGCTCGACTGGCGTGCCGAGGGTGCCAATTTCGTGCAACGTCCACAGTCGCCTCTCAAGTGCAGCACGGTCCGGGACGCCATCGAGTACCTTGCGCATGTGCGCGTTCTGGGCTGCGGTCCATTGCTTGACCTCGGATGCCTCGGCATTTTCCAGCCAGCGGTAAGGATCTGCCACCTTCACCCCGTGCAGGGTGTCCACGGTTTTGTCGGTGCGAGTGGGAGGAGGTCCCGCGGCCGCGTTGATCATGAAGAGGGCATACAAAACTTGGAGATCGACCACAATCGCTATCCTACGCGCGTCCGTGCATCAGTTTTTTTACAATGGGTGATACGGCAAACAAAAGGGCGCCGCCTACCCCCGAGGTGACGACGAAGATCAGGAAAAAATCGGCCTGACCACCCAGCAAATGAAACACCTCGCCGCGCTCGATGCGCTCGACCGCGGCGGCGATGGTGCCGCCCAGCTTGTGTGCGATCGCGCTCGACAGAAACCAGGATCCCATCAGGAGCGACGCGAAACGCAGCGGGGCAAGCTTGGTCACCATCGACAACCCGACAGGAGAGAGACACAGCTCACCGAAGGTTTGAAAGGTATAGGCCGCGATCAACCAGAGCGGACTGACCTGCAAGCCACCATCCGAGTTGCTGGCGCCAAGCACCATGAACACGAAGCCGAAGCCCAGCAACCAAAGCGCGGTTGCCATCTTGACGGGGGTGCTGGGTTCCCGGTTTTTCTTTGCAAGCCAGCCCCAGAGCCGCGCAAAAATCGGCGCGAACAGGATGATGACGAGGGGGTTGATTGACTGAAACCAGGGCGCGGGAATGGTGTAGCCGAGTACGAGCCGGTCGGTGCGCTCGTTGGCAAAAAAGTTCATCGACGAGCCGGCCTGCTCGAAGGCGAGCCAGAAAAACACGTTGAAAAAAAGTAGAATGAAGATGGCCGCGACGTGGTGTTTCTCTTCCCGCGACAGCGGCGCCGTTGCGGGAAGCTGACCATCGGTGGTGCGTTTGGCGCGTTCCGCCGGGCGCTCGCCGATGGTGCCCAGAACGTTGCGCTTGTTGCGGAGGTAGGCGATGAGTCCGAGCGTCATGCCAACGCCCGCTGCGCCGAATCCGTAGTGCCAGCCGAGGCGTGGATCTTCGGCGAGGGAGCCGCAGACGATCTGTCCGATAAAGGCACCCATGTTGATGCCCATGTAGAACACGGTAAATCCGGAATCGCGGCGGCGGTCGTTCTCGGAATAAAGCTGTCCGACCATCGTCGAAACATTCGATTTGAAAAAGCCAGTTCCGATGATGATGAGCGCAAGCCCAATGAAGAATGCTTTTTCGCTTGGCAGCGCGAGGGTGAAGTGCCCGAGCGTGATGAGCGTTGCACCAATCACCATGCTGCGGTGGATGCCGATGAAGCGATCGGCGAGGTAGCCACCGATGAGCGGTGTCAAATAGACAAGCGCCGTATAGTTGCCGTAGAGATTGGCGGCGTCTTCCTTGCTCCATCCGAGTCCGCCTACGGTGGCCGTCAGGTACAAAACCAACAGCGCCCGCATACCGTAGTACGAAAAGCGCTCCCACATCTCGACCGAAAACAACAGGTAGAGCCCATCGGGCTGTTCCTTGTCGAGCAAACGCTTTAGGGCCCTGACATAGATCGGCGCGACGGTTGGCTTCGGCTCGGTCATCGTTCCCTAGAAAAGCACATTCAGGTTGCCCTGGGGGTCAAATTGCATCCCGCCCAGCGGCCGGGCCGGTTCCAGAGCACGCACGGTGCTGTCCTCTAAACAGGCCTCGGAGAGCTCAAGGATCTCCACCGACAGGGTGTCACGGATCCGGACCACCCGGGCGCGGGAGGGGTCCGGCAGTGCGAGCGTCGCCAGTGCGATGCCAATGATCTCCCGATCGGTTTCGAGGCAAATCGGTATCTTGGCCGCGGTCACCGCGAGCGAGGTGAGGGCGTTCATCAGGGTTACCTCCCAGTTGATCTGGTCAACCAGCCGCCGGGTCGTGAAATCGGCCATCCCGAGTCCCGAGGCGTTGCCGTGGGTGTCCGGGGTCAGATCGCGAACGAAGATGCGCCGCACAATGGGGCGAGTGGTCGGCGTTTCGAACAGCGCTGCCGAATACCCGAAGATGCTGCGCCCAATCACGTTCGGATCCATGCCGCAGCCGCTTACGTCCTTGCCGATCTGATCCACGATGAGCAGATCGATGTTGTCGATGGGCAACCGACCCATGCTTCGCTCCGCTTGTTCGTACAGCGCCTGCTCGCGTTCTTCGATCTGATTTCGCGCAATCACCTCGACGTGCGACGTTTGGTGAACTGCGTTTTCAACCAGTGCCACGCCACACCGGATCGGCGCTTTCGCAAGCACTTCCTTGCCGACGTTGATGATCGACTTTGCAAGTCCAAGGCGGGCCGAAGCGTGATGGATCGCCGAGGCTCCGATCTGCTTGCCAAGGCCAATCGCCATCATCTTCAGTAGGCCGCTGCCGTAGGGTCCGCCAAAATCGGTATGGGGTTTGACGCGATTGACGACGACGATGCCATCGCAGCGAAGCGCGGGTGTACTGCAATAGGCCGCAACCCCATCGATCGACTCGCCGATCTGAGTCACATCCATGTCCGCGACGATCGGACAGCCGGCGCTTTCGGGTGTGATGCCCCAGGTGGCGATGACTTCTGTTTGTCCTTCAGGTGTCGCACCGCCGTGGCTGCCCATGGCTGGCAATATGAATGGCAGGACGCCGCGCTTTTTCAGTGCGGCAACCACCGCGATGACGGTGCGCGCGACGTTGACGATGCCACGGCTGCCCGCCGTAATCGCAATGCGCTCGCCCGATTTAAACGGGATCTTGGCGAGACCCGCCTCGACAATCGCTTCAATGTCGAGTTCGGTCGCGCGCGGAAATCGCTGCCGTACGACGGCAGTGCGCGGGAACTGATCCAGAGCCACGGTGGGGTTAGGCACGGGCTAAAGTCCCTGTGCTGCGGTTGCTGACATTGGGAGCCGGGCGCCGTCCAGCAAAAGCGATTGCCGTTCTTGCCAGATGATCTGCAGACGCTGTCGTTTGCGCATTTGCATGTCTTGCAACATAGCAAGCTGTCGCATCATCGTGGGGCGGGAAGTGCCCCTGTCCTGATTGTTTTGCAGCGCCTTTTCGATCTTCTGCAACGAGACGAGCAGGGTTTGCTCGCCCTCCGCCAGTTCCCACAGTCGACTGCCGGCTTCGACATCGTTGTCGCGCAGCCAGCGTGCCTTGGTTTGCAGGGCCTCCGCGAGCAAGTGCTCGGCGTTTTCGAGGGGGGCCGACCGGTCTTGCAGTTGCTCAACCTCGACGACTTTTTGATCGCGTTCGGCCATGGCCGAAAGCAACGCCTCGCGGATACGAAGGTATTCGTCCTGCCGTTCCTTTCGCCTCACTTCCCGGGTTCCGAGCACGCCGTGGATGAGCGAGGGCAGGGTGACACGCTCGAAGCGGTGGCAACGGCGCTCTTCGTCGCGCAGGCGCTTTTTCAGCGTTCGGACCCGATCGTTCAAGAGGGAAAGCTCGGTCTTGCAATGGGCGACAGCATCCTTGAGCGCAACCCGCGCCGTGACGGCTTGTCCCGCCGTCGTGATTGCGTCGTTGATTCGCTCGACTGGCGTTGCACGAAACGGCATCGTTCCGTGATCGATTGAATGGCCGTATCATGCTCACGGCAATTTTTCGAACACGATTGCGCTCAGAGTCCGCGCAACACAGCCCGAAGGTCCGCGGCGTAAGTTCCCTTCGGCTCAAGCTCAAGGTATCGCGTATAAGCACGCCGGGCATCCTTGGCGTGACCGCGCTCTTGTTCTGCCATCCCGAGCACCACATGGGCAAAAGCATGGTCGGGCGCGACTGCGATTATTTTTTCAGCGGTTGCAGCCGCTTCGTTGAGCTTGTTCGTCAGCAGGAAGGCGTGCGCGACGAACGAGGTCAACTCGACCGTTTCGGGCGTCACGGCCGGTGTCGCGTCGCCGTCGATGATCGCGCCACACAGCTTGACGACTTCGCCGTACTTTTGCGTTTTGTAGGCCTTTTTGCAGGCCAGGGCCGTGGCTTCGTCCAGCACGAAGGGTGAAAAAGCGGCTTCGGTCAAGACGGTCGGGGGCGTCGTCGTTGTCGGTTTCAGTTCTGGCGGTTCAGAACCAGCGTCGACCGAGGCGGCGGCTATCGGTTTTTCCACGGGCTCCGGTGCTTTCGGGGGTGGTGCAGCGTGCGCTTCGGGCCTGGCCACCGCGGCAGCAACCGGAGGCGATTCGACCCTGTGTTTCTTGGTCTTGCCGGTTGAGAGTGAGGCCAGCACCACGACCCCGAGCAATCCCACCGCACCGATGCCGATGGCCAGTCGGTTCCACCGCGGAGGGCTCTTGAAATGATCGTGATCCGCGTGGTGCGCGGCCAGGTGTGCCTCATCCAGACCACGCTGGAAAAAGAGATCTTGGAGCTCACCCTCGTGTCCCTGTGTGTCGAGCGCGAGTTCGTAGGCGACGCCCGAGGGCGGTGGCCCGAGGGTGCTACCCGCGATCAAGGGTGACGCCGCATGGCGATCTTCGCCATCCACCGGCTGCCAGCCTTGTTGAGCCTCTTGCGGTGCCCCTTGCTGCGCCCCTTGCTGCGCCCCTTGCGGTGCCCCTTGCTGCGCCCCTTGCGCCCCTTGCTGCGCCCCTTGCGGTGCCCCTTGCTGCGCCGCCGATTCAGAGACGGAAACCGCTTCGCGCACGGCGCGATGATCTGGACTGGATCGCGCCTGTCGTACGCCGACGGCTTTCTTTTTCTTGCGGGGATTACCTTGGCGGGTCACGGGGATATGCGGCGCGATGGGGTAGTCGGCTGAGGCTAGCGTAAAGGACAGCGAATGGCCCGAAATTGGTTCATCTGCGCCCGCGATTTTTCGCTTTGGCCAAAAAAAAACCGCAGAGCGCCGTTTGGAGCGCGACCTGCGGTCTTTAAGATCCCCAACCGGCTCAGGTTAAGGGCAATCCATGACGCCGTCTTCCGCGGCCGGGTCGTACGAGTCCTTGCTCTCACCGTCGGTGCCGACCTTGCGCGCGATGGAGCCACTGGTTGGCTGTGCGACACAGTCACCGGACCAGATCTTGGCATCCTCGGCGTTAACCGCGTTCGCCTTGTCCTTGCGGCCACCCGTGTGGCTGCCCCAACAAACGTAGTCTTTTAGATTGTTGTTGTTGGTGGGCAGCAGACCGCCCGTGTAGAGCAACATTTCACCCTTTTCCACGCCGGGCACAAGCGTAACCTTGTCGTTGTCGAGCCAGGTCGCGGGCCAGGTCAGCTTGATGCTTCCGCCCGCTGGAATGGAGGTCTTGTCCGTGAGCGTCGAGATATCGCCAGTCAGGTAGAACGGAAAGGCGCAAAGGTACCACGAGGGTTTGACTGACAGGTCAATTGCAGCCGCTGTCGTGTTGTAAACCTCGATGCTCTCGCCCGGGCGGATCTCTGACATCACGAGGGCGGGAACGGGATCCATTCCGGCCTTGGCATCGAGCTTGGTGCAGCTCGCGCCCGAAGTTCCACCGGTTTTGCCGCCGGTCTTGCCAGTGTTCGTCTTGCCGCCGGCTCCGCCGGCTTCCGAGCCGCCGCTGCCGCCGTTGGTGCTGCTGCCCGATGAGCAGGAAACCGCGATAAAAAGGGCGAGGCATGCGCCCGCCATGATGGATGTCGGTGATGAATCGCGCAGTATTTTCATGGGCGGAAGCATACCCGAGAAAAACGGCCTGGGAAGATTTCTACCTCGAAGATGATTCGGCCAGTGGTTAAGCTCGGAGCTGTATGAGAACGCTATTGTTGTTGGGAACTTTGGTGGGGCCGGTTTTCGCGGCGCAGTCCGTCATCGCCCGCGAATCATCTTCAGTATCCATCGAATACCTGACCCGGGTATCCGCTGGCCAAAAGCCGCGCCTGCGCATTCGCACCACAGAATCGGTGGGCAAGGTGCGGATCGAGATGGTTCGGGACGACGGCAAGCTGGTTCAAACCGGCTTTGGACCCGTCGGTCCGGGCGCAACCCAGGAGGTTTTGCTGCCGTCGGATGTCGGCGTCCATCGTTACACCGGGACGGTGCGCGTCGAACAGGGTGGGGTGGGACACGACGAATCCATCGCTTTTGAAGCGGTGGTTGCCGATGCGCTGCGGTTGCAGATCGATCGGGCCAGCGTCGACGTGACGGCCCGTCATTTCTCGATGACCGTGTCGCGCGATCCGCGGGTTGTCGAGATTGTGGTGCGCGGCCTGAATGGCAGCACGCTGGCCGAGAACAGTCACGATCTTCAGGGACACAAGGCCGGCGTGCCGATTGTGTTGTCGTGGCCAGCGGTCACAGGTGCGGTTGCGCGGATCGATCTCAAGGTCACGGACGTGTACGGCTACTTTGCGGGGATGTCGATGTTCCCGTGGGTTGCAATTCCGCACGAGGAAGTGAACTTTGAAACCGGTTCGGATGCCGTTCGCGACAGCGAGCGATCGAAACTGGAGGCGAGTCTGAAAGAGATCGTCGCGATGGTGAATCATTACAAGGACGTGGGTCCGGCCAACCTGTTCATTGCAGGACACACCGATACGCGTGGCGATCCGATCTACAACCGCGACCTGTCGATGCGGCGCGCGCGCGCCATCGCCGGGTATTTTCGCAAGCGTGGGCTGCGGTTTCCAATTTTGTTCGAAGGGTTCGGCGACACCAGCTTGCGGGTTGCCACGCCCGACGAGACGGATGAGATCCGCAATCGGCGCGTGGATTACATTCTTTCGCGAGAAGCACCCAGCTTGCGTAGCACGGGGTTCGCGGTCGCCTGGAAACGCCTGAAGTAGTCCTAGCGGACGCGGCGCCTTTGCCACATCCAGCCGATGACGAGGCCAAGGAGCAAGAGGCTGCCACCTTTCTCGCCGCGGCCACTCAAGCGGCAACCGCAACCGCTGTCGCCCGTGTCATTTGTATTGCCGTTGCCAGCGCCTGAGCCGTTGTCGCCCGCGTTGCCGTTGTCGCCCGCGTTGCCGTTGTCGCCCGCGTTGCCGCTTGATCCTGCGGTGCCTGAGGTTCCGCCGCTGCTGCCCATGGTGCCACCGGCATTCGGTGCACCGCCGCTGTTGCCGCCTGTGGCCATCGCAGTCCCGCCTGCGCCGCCTTTGTTAGCGGTCCCGCCCGCGCCGCCCGTGTTGGCGGTCCCGCCCGCGCCGCCCATGTTGGCAGCCGTCGCACAGGCAGCCGCATCGCGGCCCTTCGGCGAAACCTTGGCGATCGAGCCTGTGTGGTTCACGATGTAGAGCGCGTCGTCGGGTCCGATCTTGAATGATACCGGTTTCATACCGGTGCGGAACTCGGTTACCGAATTCGCCATCACGGTGCCCATCGCACGGTTTGCCACCCGCATGGTCCAGACGCGACCCGTGCCGTAGTCGGCGAAGAAGTAACGACCCTTGTACGCATCGGGCCAGCCGCACAGCGCGCCGTCGTCCGGAATCAAACCGCCCGTGACACAGTTGTTTCCGTTCTCGTGGGCATAGTCGTATACCGGCGCGGTGCATGGCTTGCTGGGCGACATTGCCGAGCAGCCGCTGGGGGTAAAGGTACGGGGATTCGGGCGTGTTCCTTCCTGGAAGGGGAATCCGTGGTGTTCACCATTTCGTACCACGGCGATTTCTTCTCGCTGGCCTTCGCCCACATCGCCCACCCAAACCAGGCCGGTCGTGGGGTCAATCCAGAAGCGGAACGGATTGCGAAAACCCCAGGCGAAGACTCGGTCGTCCGGCTTTTCGGTTCCGAAGGCGCCGGTCGGGGAGTTACAGGACGTGGCCTGAGCCACGCCGACGAGGGGATTGTCGGCCGGCACCTTGCCGTCGATACCCACGCGCAAAATCTTACCGTTCGGCTTGTTGAGACAGCTGCCGTACTTGTTTTGTGGATCGTTGTGGTTGGCGCCAGTGTCACCCACGCTGATGTAGAGTTGATTCTTGTAGACGCGGACCGAGCCACCATCGTGGTTGGCTGGACCTTCAAGTCCGCCGCCGACCAGTGGATTGGCGTCAAGCACAACGGTGTCGTCGGCCTGCACCACGGCGCGAAAGACGCGGTGTTTGTTGGTGTCATTTGGCCCGTTCGAGATGTAGAGGAAGATCGTCCGCTGGGACTCGGAACCGTCCGATTTGGTGCGCCAGTTCACGAGCGCATCCACACCGAGCAACCCTTTCTCACTGGCGTCGTCGACCGTGATCATCGCAGCAGGATCTTTCAACGAGCCGTTGGCTCGACGGACGATGATCTTGCCCTGTTTCTGCAAGATGACCGCGCGGCCATCGGCGAGAAAGGCAATGTCGGTGGGTTGCGACAGATCCCGAACCCAGTTGTTGGCAAAGTCAAAATTCGCATTGACGTTCGGGTCGGCGGGCTGACCGAGAGCCGCTCCGGTGGTGAACAACAGTGAAAGGGTTCCGAGGGCGCAAGAGAACTTCAACATCGTCGACTCCTTGGGGTAAGGAGCGTTAATATACGCCACCGTGAAGCAAGAACATAGATTCCCATTCGGTCCACGCCATTGGCGCGGGGTGTCGTTTTTCCTGAGTGCGAGCCTCCTCTTCGGCTGTGCCGAGAGCGGCAATTCGGATGATCCGGATGCCGCGGCCGGCATGTCGGGCTCCGGCGGGGCCGGGAACGAGACGGGCAGCAGCGGGGGAACCGGGGGCACCGGGGGCACCCAGAATGGCGGCTCGGGGGGGGCAATCGCAACACACCCCGATGCTGGACCCGACGCCTCCGTCATTGATGCCCGACCGCCTGCGCCCGATGTCGCGCCCGATCCGGTGCTGGGGATTCAGGCACGCCCGGTCAATTTGACCTGCAAACCCTTTGAAGATCGCGACTTGCCTCCGGTGAAGCTGAGTTTGACCGGATGTTTTGACCCGAAGGATCCGCGCAAGCCGGGTTCCATGTTGATTCCGTATGACGTTTCGTCGCCGCTTTGGTCGGATGGTTCCGAAAAAGCGCGCTACTTCGCACTGCCCGAAGGCGAGAAGATCGGCGTCAAGGATTGTCGGCGCACACCCGATCTGTGCAAGACCGTGGCCGAAGGTGGGACGACCGAGAATGACGGCAAGCTGGACATGCCGGTCGGAACGGTGCTCGTGAAGACCTTTGCCTTTGCGGGCAAGCTACACGAAACCCGGTTGTTTATTCGCCTGTCAGACCGAGTGTGGCAGGGTTACTCGTACGAATGGCGCGTCGATGGTTCTGACGCCGACCTTGTGCCCGATACCGTGGGTGGCGTGCGCAAAGACCTTCTGAATGGCGCGGGACAGATGCAGACATGGGTGTATCCCGATCGTGCGATGTGCGTGCAATGCCACACCGAGGCCTCAGGTTTCTCTCTTGGTGTGGAATTGCGGCAGCTCAACACGGATTACACGTACCCGTCCGGAATCACGAGTGCTCAGCTGCCAACGCTCGAAAAGATTGGGGTTTTCAAGGAACAGTTAATGCGTCCCTTGCCTGCGCCCTACCCATTGCCCTCCGGCAATGCCGGCACACAAGAGACACGAACCCGTTCCTATCTCCATTCAAATTGCGCCATGTGCCATCGCCCGGGTGGTCCCTTTGCCACGATGGATTTCCGATTTGATACGGCGTTTGCAAACATGAATCTCTGCAACGCTGCGCCCGAGCGTGGAAACCTGGGTGTCGACAGTGCGCTTCGACTTGTGCCTGGAAAGCCGGACCTGTCGCTCGTATCGCTGCGCATGCATGCGCTCAATGTTTTTCGGATGCCAAAGATTGGTTCTTTGGTCAAAGATCCCAAAGGTGTTGCGCTTGTCGATGCCTGGATCACGGATCTGAAGGCCTGTCCCTGATGCGAGTCTCGACTTGAACGCGCTCGTTGCGAACAGTCGCAAGCTGTCCCGCACCTTGCGAACAATCAAGTTCGAGCCACCGGTGGCAGCGGTATACGATCCGACGCAATACGCAGCACAACCGCACGAGCGATACCTTGAACGCTGGGGCGAGGCGCCGCGCGAGGTGATCCTGGTTGGCATGAACCCGGGTCCCTTTGGCATGGCCCAAACCGGCGTGCCGTTCGGGGAGGTCGCCATGGTGCGTGATTTTGTTGGTGTGACAGGCGTTGTGAAACAACCGGCCGAGGTGCATCCAAAGCGGCCCGTACAGGGCTTTGATTGCACGCGCTCGGAAGTCAGTGGTAGCCGCCTGTGGGGATGGGCTCGCGATCGTTTTGGCACGGCTGAACGTTTTTTTGCCCGTTTTTTCGTGCACAACTACTGTCCGCTTTGTTTCATGGATGAAGGCGGTCGCAATCTCACTCCTGACAAGTTGCCGGCCGCAACGCGCGCCGTGATTGAAGCGGCGTGTGACGAATCGCTGCGCGCGCTGGTCGGGCATTTGCAGCCCCGGTGGGTGATTGGCGTCGGTGCCTTCGCGCAAAAGCGTGCCGAGATCGCGTTGCGCGGTGTTGCGTCTTCACCAAATATCGCCACCATCCTGCATCCGAGCCCCGCAAGTCCCGCCGCGAACCGCGGGTGGGCCGCTCAGGTGGACAAGCAACTAGGGGCGCTGGGAATTGCCGTCGGCTGAGGCAGGCAGCGGCCCGAAACTGCGATCCACGCGCTTCAAAAAGGAATAAAGCGGCGGGTCGGCAAGACCCGGGATGGTTGCGGTGACCCATGCATAACCGAGCTGCCGCCAGTAGTCGGGATCGGGCGCGTGGTTTTCGTGGATGCGATAATAGTGTGTGATGAGGGTTGGCCGCCGCGAGACCATGTAGGCGTCGGTGCCCCACTTCTGGTGACCAGGCCGGGCCCCGTGTGTCATCGTCGCATCGTGGGCAATGGTCTCGTCAACGAGACCAAACACATCATAGCCCGGGATCATCGAGTAGTACGCAATGACGCCGGCACCACCGAGGGTCATGAGATCGTCGGGGCGTGCATGTTGTCCGAACCAGCGACCGATGGGAACGCGTTCATCGGCGTAGAACTTGAGGTAGCCGGGGGTGTCGATGCCATTGTCGGCGCCAATCAGGGTCGCGGCTTGATGGGATGTGTGCATGCTGCCGATGACGTGCCCTGCGAAAAGCGTCAGGCCGACGACCGCAAGTGCGGCCCTCGGTACCAGCGGCGTCAGGCGACCTGCCAGATTGCGGGCAGCTTCTTGGACCAGAATCGCGCCGAGCGGAATGAGTGGCAGCACAAAGCGGTAGAGGCCCATGAAATCGCCACCGACCTTGGCAACGTACAAACAGAAGACCACGGCCACGAGCAACGACCACTCAAAAAGCAGGCGCCGATGCGTGTTTCCGGCGCGCGGCCATCCGGCAACGATGAAGGGCACCCAGAACCAGAGCGTGTGATCCTCGGCGAAGCGGCGCAGGTAATAAAGCCCCATCTTGAGGGAGCCCGTCGTGTTTCCGGACGCCTTGACGTAGTAGGTGTTCGGGAAGGGGTGTCCGTAGTACGAAATGCGCCACAGCACGTAGGGGACAAAGATGGCAGTGAAGATGGCAAGCCACAGCCATTCATCGCGCGTCGGTCGCCACCGTTTCTGCGAAAACAGGTTGTGGCAAAATCGAAAGGCTGCGGCCAGACAGAAGAACATCGGGCCTTCGGGTCGCGTGAGTGAGGCGAGACCGAAGTAGAACGAACTTTGGAATCCGGCAAACCGCAACGTTTCGTGCAGGTAGCGTTCGGTACCGAGAAGAAAGAGGAAGGTAAAGAGCTGGGTTTCGAGTCCACCCGTCGTCCAGCAGGCGTAGGCACTGGTCGCCGCGAGGGCCACGGGGGCGATGAAGTGGCCGGGTCGCGGTTGCTCATCGTCGAGGCGCAGGGACAACCGTGTCACAACAGCGAGCCCGCCGACGCCAAAGACGACGCCGAGCACGCGCGATGAAATTTCAGGTCCAACCCCCAACTTCATCCCGAGCGCAAGGAGGATGGTCCAGAGGAAGTTCGTGTAGCCCTCGACCCGTTCGCCGAGGTTGAAGACCAGTTCTCCGTGCTCGGCGAGGTTGCGGGCGTAGCGAAACGAGATGTACGCATCGTCGGTCAGAAAATCGAAATACAGCGCGTGCGGAATCAAGACACACGCTCCCAAGAGCACGGGGAGGTAGCGTTTCAGCGACGTTCGAGCCTGGGTTGTGAGGTTGTTCACGGTCCGGGGTCGCTACGCTAGCGCAAAGCCAGGCCGTGACCGCAGGAAAATGCCAGGGGCCGCGCACCGTGATTGCGGTTGGCGGGCAATTCGGTGAAATTGACGCTCATGATCCTGCGAAATTGTGGCGCTTTGCGCCGGTTGTCCTTTGCAATGTTCCTTTTGACCGGCATCGCGGGCGTCGCCTCCGCCGCGGAAGGGCGCCTGCGCCTTGCGCCAACCAATTCGAAGGTGTTCGAGTTTCGAGGCAAACCGACGTTGCTTGTGACCTCGGCCGAGCACTACGGATCGGTCCTCAACCTCGACTTCGACTACACGACCTATCTCGACGAGCTGAAGGCCCATGGCCTCAACTACACCCGCATTTTTTCCGGCGCGTACGTCGAGCTGCCGGGTGCGTTTGGGATTGAACGCAACACGCTGGCTCCGGCGCCGGGTCGCTTTCTTGCGCCTTGGTCCCGCAGCGATCGGGCGGGGTACGCCAACGGTGGCAACAAGTTCGACCTCAGCAAATGGGATCCCGCCTACTTCGAGCGCCTGGGTGACTTTGTGCAGAAGGCAAGCGATCGCGGCATCGTCGTCGAGATGACCTTGTTTTCTGCTTTGTACGGAGAAAAGGGTTGGACGGCCTCTCCACTTTACGTGAACAACAACGTCAACGGGGTTGGCAAGCTAACCAATTACAAGAAGGTGCACAGCCTCGACAACGGCGACCTCCTGGCGCACCAGGAACGCCTGGTGGCGAAGCTGGTGTCGGCGCTCTCGAAGTTCGACAACGTGTTGTTTGAGCTGCAAAACGAGCCCTGGGCCGACATGGCGGAGCACTCCGGCAATGCGACGCGCGCCAACGAGGCCTCATTGGCCTGGCAAAGGCGCATGGCGATCGCCATTGGCAGGTCTGCGGGCGACGGGCCCGCGCCGCTCATTGCGCAGAATGTCACGAATCGTACGGCGGTTGTTCTGTCGCCCGATCCGGCGGTTTCGGTTTTTCACTTTCATTACGCAACCCCACCGCTTGCGGTTGCCGAAAACGCGCACATCGCACGGGTGATAGGGTTTGACGAGTCGGGCTTTAACGGCAGCGCGGATGCGACCTACCGCGCCGAGGCCTGGCAATTCATTCTCGCGGGTGGCGGACTCTTTAACAATCTAGACTACAGCTTTGCGGTGAAGCACGAGCAAGGGACTGCGGTTCAAAAGGCACCCGGTGGTGGCAGTCGCGCGTTGCGGGAACAGCTTGGGTTCCTGTTGCGCACGATGAACGGCTTTGGCGACGACCTGCTCGCAATGCAGCCGGGCGAGGGCTTCGTGAAGGGTGGCGCCCCCTCCGGGGCAAGGGCGCGCTTTGCACCGGGTCGCGCCTATGTACTTTACGTCGGTCCCGACGCCACGACGCAGGCGCCCTATCTGCCTGCAAATAACACGCAAAAACCCGCGCCGATTTCACTCGAATTGCCATTCGGCAGCTACGCCGCTGAGTGGTTCGACGCCGCCGCGGGGCGCAGCCTCATGCGCACGGAACTGCAGCACGGGGGCGGCTTGGTGGCGATCGCAGTTCCTGCGGGTCCAGGCGATCGCGTGTTGCGTATTGTGCGCCAGACAAGCGCTGTCGTGCTCGAGAAGTTGGGAAAGGGTTATCCCGTGATGGCGATCGCTTCACCGAACAAGTCGGTTTACACCGCGGTGATACTGGCTGATCTGGCAGGCACCCCGGGCTACACTGCGGGTCGCAAACTGTATTACCGAGTGGAACAGGGTCTGGGTGCCGAACGCCTGGTTGTCTTGCCATGGTCGCCGCTTGGGTTGATGCGTGCGGATGCGGACTTCGTCAATGATCTGGAGTTCGTATCGCAATCCCACAAAACGGTACGCGACAGGTATTCGTTGAAAAGCGGCAAGAAACTGGAGCACGACGTGTCCGCGACCGAAGGAACCTTCGTGGTGCGGGGCCGCAGCGGCGAGAAGTTGGCGGTCGATCTCCGCGCGTACGACGAGGGTGCTGCGGTTCGATATCGATTTGGCGAGAGCAAGCCCGGTTTGTTTCAGGTCACGGGAGAAACAACGGGATTTCAGTTGCCGGTGAACGCCACCGGTTTCATGACCGAGCACGACGAGGCCGATCAGTACCACCCGGCCTACGAAAATCAGTGGCGCCTCGGACTTGCCGCGGGCACACCTTCGACCAAGAAAGCGGGCTGGAGCTTTCCGGCGCTGTTCAGGCTGGGTGAAGGGCGCGACGCGCGCTGGGCGTTGTTGAGCGAAGCCGGTTTGGACCGCAGCTACCTGGGCTCGCGCCTTTCCTCCGATGCACCCGGGGGCTTGTATCAGATCCGCTTTCCGGATGCCCTGGAAGGCGAGGCGATTGCACCGGTCTTGCCAAGTGCAACCTTGCCCTGGACGATGCCGTGGCGACTCGTCATCACCGGCAAGGGGCTTTCTTCCATCGTCGAGTCGAATCTTGTCACCCATCTGGCGGCTCCTTCCCGCATTCGTGATACGAAATGGATTGTACCGGGCCGGTCGTCCTGGTCGTGGTGGTCAGAAACCAGTAGCCCACGCAAATACGATCGGCTCGTTGCCTTCGTGGACCTCGCGGCCGAAATGGGCTGGGAGTACTCGCTCGTGGATGCGAACTGGGACACCATGGAAGGCGGCGACTGGAAAAAGCTGACGGACTACGCCCGTACGAAGAAGGTTCGCCTGCTGTTGTGGTACAATTCAGGCGGCCCCAACAACGTCGTGGCCGAACGGCCGCGTGATCGGATGTTCGAGCGGGAAAAGCGTCGCGAGGAGTTCAAGCGCATCTCGCAGGCCGGAATCGCAGGCATCAAGGTCGACTTTTTCCAGAGCGACAAACAGGCGCAGATCCACCAATACCTGGGCATTCTTGAAGACGCTGCCGAGTTCAAGATCCTGGTGAACTTTCACGGTTGCACCTTGCCGCGCGGCTGGGCTCGCACCTATCCGAATCTGATGTCGCATGAGGCCGTTCGCGGAGGTGAGACCTATCTCTTTGGCAAGGACTTCTCGGCCACGGCGCCTGCGCACAACACGGTTCTGGCGTTTACCCGCAATGTGGTCGGCGGCATGGACTACACGCCGGTCACGTTCTCGGACAATAAGTTCCCCCACATCACGACCAACGCCCACGAGCTGGCGCTGTCGGTGGTGTTCGAGGCCGGCGTGTTGCATTTGGCCGATGGTGTGGCGTCGTATCGATCGTTGCCAGACGCACCGAAGACATTTTTGAAGGCAGTGCCCACGTCATGGGACGAAACCCGGTATCTGGACGGCGAACCCGGCAAGCTGGCGGTGCTCGCGCGGCGCAAGGGCAAGGTTTGGATTGTGGCGGGCATCAACGGTGAAGCCTCGGCCAAGACGGTGTCGGTCGCGCTTTCGTTTCTCGCCAAGGGCTCGTACCAGGCGACCGTGATTGCTGACGGCGATTCCGACCGCAGCTTCAAGGATTCCAGATTGAAGGTGATTGCGCGCGATGCGATCCCGGTTGCCTTGCGGGGCAACGGGGGATTTGTGATTCGGATGGAGCCCTGAGGTCTAGTGCGGGTGAAGCGCGAGCGTCGGCGCTGCGACAGGACCCCGGATCGTTTCGACCAGATCCACCCGAACGTTGCCGAGCGGGCTTTCCGCCTCGACCCGCACCGGCATCCGGTACGCGTCATCGGTGATCCACAGGCTAAATCGCTTTGGTGAACGCTCCTGACTGGGTCGGCGCTGCCAGTCGAGCGGGATGGCCATGGCCGTCCATTTGGCCGTGTGATGCGTTTGGGTTCCCACGCGCAGCGACTCCCCTTTCTGCGGCGTGAGCGTGATCTGCCAGTAGGCCTGACCATCAAGTAGTGACAGCGTGACCGGGTCTTTCGGCAGCCGTGCGGCGCGCATGTAGATCAGGAATCCCAGTGGATCAAAGACGGGCTGCGTGTCGCCAAAGTGGGTGCCTTCATCCTGGCGTCCCGGCCGCTTGCGAACGATGCGAACATTGCCCGGGCTCGGTTGCTGGGCAAAATCGGTCAGCTCGCGCGACGAGGACTTGCGATGCACCTGCCAGCGTGTTGGGATCAACGTGCGCGCATCAAGGTGGGTCTCGATGTCCTGGACGCGTTTTCCAAGGCCGAGGATTGCCCCCGTGCCCGTACCCGTCGCGGTCCAGCCTTGCCGGTTGGCCTCGATGCGAATGTCGATTTGCCCCACCGTACCAAGGAGCCCGTGGTCGATGCGGTAGCGGGTGCTTTCGTGGTGCCCGATCTCGATCGCAATGGCCGGGTCCGTCGGCACCGGCAAGGTGTTTCGGACTTTGACAGCGCCCGTCGTGTTGGCACAGGCCGCGATGCCGAGCGTGAGTCCAAGGCATAGGACCGCGATGACGGTTCGCGTCGTCAGGGATAGGGGCGCTGCCTCGTGCTGCACAATCAATAGACGGTCGGCATTCCGGGGATATTCTGCAACGATACCGGGACCCTTTATCGACCGCCCGATCTTTGGTAGCTCTTGGCGTCTTGAAACGGTCTTCGCCCCTCTTTCTTTCGATCACGGTTGGCTGGCTCGGCGGACTTGCCATCGGCGCAATCGACGGGATTTTCGGGGCTGTGCACGCCCACACGTCGGTTCTCGGGTTGTTGGCCTCGGTCGCCCTCGTTGCAGGGCTTGATGCCCTGGTGGGTGCGCTTTCGGGGCTCGTGCTGGGGATCCTCGCGCCCGTGCGGCGCTGGGGAGTCGCCGTGCGACCGGGCCACGCTGCCTTTGTTTTCGGCCATCTGCTTGCGGCAGTGCCTGCAGCGGCACTTGCTGCCGGGGCGGTGTTTGGCACCAACAACCGTGTAAACCGCCTGTTGGCCGGGGGTGTCGTCTCGGTGGCAATGATAGGCGGCTGGCTGTTGGCCTTCTGGCTCGGACCTGCCATGTCGCGTGTTTTGTCGTCATCCCGGGCTGGGTCGTCGGCCCGGCTTGTGTCGTTGGCCCGGGGCGATAGGCCGACCGGTTTTTGGTTGGTGCCGCTGTTTGTCCTCGTTGCCGCCGCCATACCGGTGCTGTTGTTGGAAACCACCCACGCACCTTTGCGACGGTTGGCGCTTTATGAGCGGGCTTCATGGGCGGGTGCGCTGGGGTTATTGGGGCCGCTTTTTTGTGCTGCGGTTTCCCGTGGGCGATGGCGTGCGGCGTTTGGAATAGGGGGTGCCGGTTACGTCGTGGTGCTGACCGCGTGGATGGTGTGGGGCGGCCGCCACTGGGAAAGCGACTTGCAGTTTTTACCCTGGAACGATCTATTGCTGTTGTCGGCCGTGGGGCTGGTCGCGGGCGCGCTTGTGTTGCGGTTTGCTGGGCGCGCCGGTCGACTCAGTACCGCAGCGCTGGTGCTTTTGGTGTCGCTTGGCATGGTGCCTCTTGCGGCGGAATCGGAATCGGCTCGCAAGGTGGCGACCGTGTCGGCAGGTCTGGCCGGAACCGTGCTCACCCAGGTGCGGCGCCTTGGCGACTGGGATCGAGACGGGCATCCCCGCTTTTTTGGTGGCGGAGATTGTGACGATCGGAATCCGCAGATCAACCCCGCTGCGCTCGACTGGCCAGAAGACGGCATCGATCAGGATTGTGACGGTCAGGATGCCCGTCGGGTTTTGCTCGAGGCCCCGGCATTTCACCCGGTGCCGGAATCCGTACCGTCCGATTTGAACGTGGTGTTGATTGCCGTCGATACGCTCCGAGCCGATCACCTGTCGTGTTACGGTTATGCGCGATCGACCTCGCCAGAGCTTGATGCCCTGGCCGGCGAGGGCACGCTGTTCGAGAACAGCTGGGCGCACGCGCCCTCCACCCGCTATTCCATGCCCGCGATATTCACCGGCCGTTGGCCAAGCGCGATTGACTGGCAGCCTTGCATTGGCTGCGACAGCTTCTGGCCCCGCATCGGTTCAGGCAATGTTTTTCTCGCCGAAGTGCTAAAGCCGCTTGGTTTTCGCACCGGGGCGTTTTGGGCCTATGTCTACTTCGATGCGCGATGGCAGCGCGGATTCGAGCGCGGTGTGGACGTGTACGATACCCAGCGGGCGATGCTTCACCAGAATATTGGCGGTCCGGCAGAGTCAGAGGGCACGTCCGCCGCACCGATCGCCGATGACGGCATCGCATTTTTGAAGGCGCACGCTGCCGAACGATTCTTTCTGACGCTGCACTTTTACGATCCCCATCTGAATTACGAAACCCATCCCAATACGCCCAGCTTCGGAGACGCGCCCGCAGATCACTACGATCACGAAATACGCCACACGGATACACAAATAGGCCGCGTGTTCGCCGAACTCAAAACGCTTGGCCTGTGGGGCAAAACGGCGATCGTGGTGACCGGCGATCACGGCGAAGGACTTGGCGAGCGCGGCATCGCAGCGCACGGCTATCACCTGTATCCGCCGCAGACCAAGGTGCCGCTCATTGTCCGTGTGCCGGGGTTGAATCCGCAACGAATCAAGGCGCCTGTTTCACACGTGGATCTCGCGCCAAGCATCGTGAACCTTGTGCGCGGTCCACATCAGACTTCTTTTCAGGGGCGCTCGTTTGTGGATCTGCTTGCGGGGAACCCGTCGACGATTGTTCCTGCGCGGAAAACCGTGTTTCAGGAAGTCAGCTACGAAGGCGACAACCAGAAACGTGCCCTTGTCAGTGAGACGCATCAGTTGATCTGGAACTGGACGCCACAAAATACGACGGAATGTTATCGCCTTTCCGAAGGGCTTGAGGCGACGGATCGATACGGTGAGGAGTCCGAATGCGACGCGCTCAAGCAGCAACTGCGTGCGCATCTGACCGCGCTGTCCTTGCCACAGGATTTTTCCGTGCGCCTGGCCCTTGATGTGACGGCACCCGGCGCCGCGGCTCCGGCTCCTGCGCATGCGCTTGATTTGAAGTTTGGACCTGCTGGCGCGGCACCGCTCGTGGCCCTTGCCGGATACGACCTTACGGGCAAGCCCCGCCGCGGACAGTCGGTCGAGTTGGCGTTGCATTTCAAGGTGCTGGGCGCGATCCCCGCGGGTTGGAAACTATTCGTCCATTTGCAAACGCCAACGGGCGCGTTTGAAAACCTTGATCACCCGCCGGTGGGCGGTGCGCTTCCGGTCGAGCAATGGGTGGTGGGACAAAGCATCCGCGATCGGTTTGCGCTGACGCCGTCACCCACCCAGCCATCCGGTCCCTTCACCCTGTGGGTTGGTTTCTGGCGTGGCAACGAACGCTGGGCCGTCGTGCCACCCGCGGTGGACAATCGCGCGCAGGTGGCGGTATTCGATGTGCCCTGATTGCTAGCGTTTCGTATTGCGAATGTCGATCGTGCGCAGATAACTCCAGATGGCGTCGATCTGCGCATCGGCCTTGCCGCCCAGGACCGTGTCAAGTGGGCTCATGCCGCTCTCGTCGAAGTAGGCGGGCATCTTGGTTTGCGGATCCACCTTCATCGGATTGCGCAACCAGCGTGCGAAGTAGTCGGGTCGCAGGCGATCCACCGAGTAGGCGAGGTTGATGCCCTCGACTTCAAAAACCTGCGTCGCTTTTTGATCGCCAATTCCGTGGCAACCGATGCACGCAAACCCACCGTCGCTTGAAACCAGCTTTGCTCCAGTCTGGGCGAGCGCACCATCGATCGGTTTTTGCGCGGGCGTGGTCGCGGCATAACCCGCGCGGCCTGCGAAGCCTTCGGCGATGCGTGCTGCGCGGGCGGGGAATGCGGGCATCCGGGCCGAAAGCCAGGTGTGGCCATCGGGATGGGTGAGGCCGCGAGGCTTGTAGGGGATCTTGCCCGACACAAAGGCCATCACCCACTCGGGTCGCAGCTTCTCGCCCGCGATGTCAAGATCGGGAAAGCCTTCGATCTTTCCGTGACACGAATTGCAGCGCAAGGTCTCCAGTTGTCGTTCGGAAAATTCGATCGGCGCCTGGCCGAAGATGGCGTCGTAGCCCGAGGTGCCAAGTGCCATCAGCGCGCTTCGACTTCCGCTCGGCAACTTGTAGTTGGCCGGGGGTGATTCGCCGAGACAACCGGCGCCGGCTTCCAAGGCTTTGGCCGTCAAAATAGGGGCCCGAGCCTGATTGGTGAGACCTGGCGGTCCTGTGTGACACGACAGGCAGCCGAGTTGTTGCACCAGCATCTTGCCGCGTTCGAGCGAGGCCGCGTCGAGGGGTCGGTCCGGTATTTTGGGTGACCACCCACCAGGACGGCGCAAGATGCCTTCGAGTTCCACCGCCTCGCGGCGGCTGAATCCGAAGTTGGGCATCCGGCTATCGGCATGGTTGCGTTCGGGCGCCATGAGGAATTCGGTGAGTGCGCCGTCGGTGAATTTGGACAGCAGGCCGTCGAGACCTATGCGTCCATCTTCGGCCGCCATTTGTTCGACGACGTGGCACGACCCACACTGCAATTGTGAAATGGTCGGCACGTCTTGCAGCGAGGCGTATTGGGGTGCCGAGGCCTGACTCGCCTGTACCGCACGGTGATTCTCCTTCTGGACCTTTTCCGTCGCGGCATCCGTCAAAGTGCCAAGGTAAGACGCGATGCGCGTGGCGTCGGCATAGCCTTCCTTGCCTGACAACAATCGCGGCATGTTGCTCGATCGACCAGGATCCAGGATCTTTTGATGCATCGAGGCCCAGTTGCGTCGGCTGCCAATGCCCGCGAAACTTGGCGCAGACATCGACAGTTCCGGCAATCCCTGTCGCTGTTTTGGATCAACGTGACAGTTTGCGCAGCGATTCTCGACAAACACCGAACGGCCCTGTCTTCGCATTTCGGCTTCTTTGAGTGCGTCGGTCGGTTGATAACGCAGGTGCTGTGCGGTGATGGGCTCGAAGGTAAGCTGTGTCCCCTCGCCATCGGGAATCTGTGCCCAGTGCAAGCGCACGCCTGCTGCCGCGTTGGCACTGCCTTGCAAGACCACGCGCAAGTTCTGGGCGCGCTTGTCGAGTTCGATGGGCGACGAATCGACGATCGCCTCGGCACTGCCTTCGTGGGAAAGTACCACCTTGTCATCGAGGCTCAGCGTGAGCTTGCCGGTGACGTACGCGCGCAGACGGAACTTGCCCTTCATGGAGGGGGTCAACGTGCCTTCCCAGGTCGCGTGATACGGTTTTCCGCCCATCAGGAAAGGGGTGGGCGCCACACCGGGACCCGTGTACAGCGCCACGTTGCGGACGACCTTGATGTCGGCATCGGTGTGGCGCTCAGCCCCACGATAGTGGAGCAACAGGCCGGGTTTTCCGGTGTTTTTTGCCACCATGGCCTCCTGCTGGGCAGTGCCCTTCGGCACAAAGTGCACCGTGTGCATCACGCTCTGGCGGATCGAGGCGCCCGCAAGGGTCTTCAGGTTGTAGCGCAACAACATCTGATGAACCGGTCGCATGTCCTCGATGTGCAGGGTCACCGTTTGGTTGTCCTTGCCAAGCACCACGGCTGTAATTTCAAGGCTATCATGACCGTTGCGTGTCGGATCCTCGACCGAGAATTCAGGTGAGCCGTACTCCTTCGTGCGAACGTAGTTCCAGCGCTCACCCGAGAAGTTTTGCGCATCGACAGTTGCGGGATCGAGGGGTTCGGAAAAACGCAACTCAACACCCGTCGGAACAACCTTTAATCCGCGGACGGTTTGGACCGGCGCACCCGTGTAACGAATTCGATCAAAGCCCGTCAACGATACGGCGTCACTTTGCCAGCCCGAAAGCCCCGCGACGTAAAGCTGACCATCGCGGGCATTGAAACGGCCACGCATGGCCGACGACGTAAGCTTGAGCGGCCGCCCCGTCATCTGGTTCGCATCGGCACCACCAAACAACCGAACAATACCACCCTGCATTTGCGCGTTGCCCGGCTTGTTGCCACCCGGAACGGGCTCTTTCAACACCAGGTAAATGGCGGCCCGTCCGTAGGAAAAGTGCAGCATCTCGCCCGCGAACGGTCCCCAGCGGGTATCGCCCTTCGGCACCCAGACCTGATTGCCGCCCGAGTTGTCATACGATTTGGCGATGTGGCACAGCGGTGGATCGTAGGGTGGCAGCGGGGTGCGATGGCCAAGCGGTTCGACGCCCTGGAATCCACCCTGCCGCACCCAGTGAATCGGCGAGGTGGGCATCCAGGTGCCCTCGTTGTCACCCGCGGTGATCTGGCCTTCGGGTCCAATGCCGATGCCGTTGGGCGCGCGAAATCCGGTGGCTACCACCGTGCGCTTTTTTCCGTCCTTTGTGATTTTGTGGAGGGCACCTGCAAAGGGTGTGATGACGCCGTTGCCGCCTCCCCCGCCGAAGTCCCTGCCGCCGCCGCGCACCGGTCCGGCCTTCGCCGTGTAGAAGTTTCCCTTCGCGTCGGTCTGCAAATCAAAGGTGAATTCGTGGAAGCCGGGTGAGTTGGTGGCCTGATTGTTGAAGTTCTCGTAACGGTCCGCCTCGCCATCGCCGTTGGTGTCGACGAGCCGGGTTAGCTGATCGCGGCCGGTCACGTAAACGACATCCCCCACGATCTTCAGGCCGAGCGGCTCGAATAGACCCGATGCAAAACGATGCCAGCGCAGCTCGCCCAGATCGTCATCGATGCCCTCGACGATCCACACATCGCCTTCCCAGGTCGAAACCGCAGCACGGGTGCCGTCCGAGAAAAAGTCGAGGCCACCAATCATGATGCGGCGAGAAAACTGGTTGTCGCGCCAGTCAGCCGGCTGTCCCTTGTAGACACCGGGATAGGGCGTCGTGATGCGATCGACGACGTAAGGACCAGGCCCTTCGCCCTTGACGCCGTGGGTGATGATGGGCTTGGGCCAGTGTCGCGTGCCACCCATCTTGGCATCGGCAATGCCTGGTGCACCCTCAAGGCCGGGCAGAGTCGTATTCGGGTTGGCATCCGGTTGAGACGCAACCACCACCTTGAAGAGGAGCTTCTTGGCCGGACGCGGAAGATGGAGCACAACCCGTCCGCCCGCGAGAACCTCGAGCCTTGTTCCCGGCATTGCGCTAATTCCAATGCGTGTGATACGATTTCCCGAGGTCGCGGTTACGAACGATGCCCCATCAACCGTACGGCTTTCAATCTTGGCATCGGCCGGCAGATCGGCCACCCGCAACGTCAGCGCCGGTCCCTTCGTCTTGCCTTGCAGCTCGAAATTGCGCACGAAACCCGTGATGCCTGCCTCGGTGATGGCGGTAGGTTGTTCACGCACGGCGATGCCGTGAACCGTGTAACCAAGCACCACCGTGTCGCCGAGAACGGTGAGTCCGCTCCAGCGCGCCCAGGTGTCGGGCAACGGGCCAAACGGGATGTCCCGCGGATCAACGAAGGTCCCCTTTGCATCGGCCCAACCTGGACCGGGTGCATTGCCAAATTGCTGCTCGCCCTCCATTTGCGGATGCCCACCGTGGCTGGTGTCGAAGGTGACGCCCGTTGGGGTGAGAAATCCGCCGGTCCAGCCGGCCGACATGCGCAGCAGATCGGTGTCGAAGGCGACGGCAGCTTGCCCGGGTAGACGAATGGAGATCGCCTTGTTGGTGGTGTTGCCCGCAGGGTAGGGGACCGTCATCACCGAAGCCTGAAAGGGGAAGTCGCTCTGAATGGGCGACCACTTGTCGTCTTCCATGTCGCGTGCGGTGCGGGCGTTGCCATCCTCGACCGGCGCTACGACCGTGGGATCTTTCTCAACGGTGACGACGGTGGGCTCGTCCACCGCGCTCGGGGGCTGCGCCGCCGGGACCGCACTGCCTGCGCATCCGACAAGGGGGAGAAAAAGTAGGGCGATTGGAAGGGGGCGTGTCATCAGGAAGCACAGGCTAGCAGGGACCACGATCGTTGAATATTGCTTTGCGAGCCGATGATCGAGTAGGACCGGATGCGAATGTGCGCGTTATCGCATCGAGGTGTGGTCGGAGCCCGATTGGCTATACTATTCACAACCTTTCTGCTTGCGTGCGCGGCGCCACCGCTTGCCGCGGACGATCAACGAACCGCCTATACTGAGCCGATGCGCAGTCTGCAGCCCGAGGGCCCAAGTGTGGTTCCGGGTGTTGTGATAGAGGGCCCGGCGAGCCTTTGCTGTGCGCGCCGCCTGTCCGACCCCGACGCCGTCCCCCTGCTGCTCTTCGATTGCACCATCTTGCCGCACGAAAGTGACGCCCGAATGATGTGTTACGAAAGTGGTCGTGAGGCCTTCGTGGCGACCGGTCGTGTCCACGGCCTCAACGAGGGTGTGGTCGAGGTTTTTGCCGATGTTGCGGACGTGGGTGCCAGCCTCGAATCGCACGGCTGTCATGCCTCGATTCAATGCCCGGGTACGGACAAGGCGCTGACCTGTCAGGGCATGGGGCCCGCTGCGCGTTGCGAACAAACCGCCACCGGTGTGCTTTGTGCGGGCACAGGCCCCGAACAGGTTTTCGACTGTCCAAAGGCAAAACCTTGAAACACCGGGAACGCGTCGAAACCACGGCCGACCTGGGGTAAAAGGAACAGGACGGCATGTCCAGTTTGCTTGCAACGATTCAGAAGAGACGACCGCTTTGGAATGCCCTCGTGGTCGCGCTTATAGCCCTGGTTGGAGCCGGTGGCCTGTGGCACCTTTTGCTCCTCGGGCAAACCTTCTATTCTCGTGTTGCGTTTCCCCTCGATCTCGAATGGATGGAAGGCGGCACCCTGGTTCACGCGTTGCGCTTTGCGCAGGGCAAAGGCATCTACGTCGAACCATCGGTGGACTTTGTTCCTTTTCTCTACACGCCATTTTATCCCTTCCTCTTGTCGATTCTTTCTCGGCTCGCGCCGCTCGGATACATTCTCGGTCGTTCGGTTTCGATTGCCGCTTTTGCCGGCGGGCTGTTCTGGATGGCGTTCCTCTGTCAGCGTGAGATGGCGGACTACGGTTGGCGACGGCGTCTTGTTGCCACTGCCGTTGCCCTCGGTGGCGTGGGGGCCGTATGTGCCGCATTTGAATTCACCGGAACGTTTTACGATCTGGTGCGCGGCGACTCGTTGATGTTGTTTCTGGTGGCGACGGTGTTGGCGCTCGGCTTCATCGGTCAGGAAGGTTCCTCGGCGGCTGGGGCGGGCGCGCTCATCGCACTCGCCTTTTTCACCAAACAAACCGCCTCGATTCCGGGTATTGCGATTGGCATCGGGTTGCTGATTGCCAACTGGCGTCGGGGCGTGATTTACGGATCGGTTGCGGCCGGGTGTCTGGGGGCCGGTGCTTATGCGCTCGACAAGGCCTCCGGTGGTTGGTTTCGTACCTATGTATTCGACCTGCACCAAAGCCATGGTTTCTCGGCCGAACAGGCCTTTCGGAACGCGCCACTCAAACTCGCGACCCATACCTGGCCTTTATGGTTGGCGCTTCTGGCCGTGGTCTTTGTGTTGTGGCGCGTGGAACGCTTGCGTCGAGTCGACGCGGTGTTGTTGCTGTCGGCTGTTGCGGGTGTGGTGTCGGCCATGGTGGGCTTTGGAACCCAGTGGGCGTTCGACAATGCCTTCATTCCCGCCGTCTTTTTCCCGGCTTTTGCCCTGTCCGTGCTGGGGGCGCGGTCCATCGGGTTGTTGATTGGATCGCAGCGCCCCCTGGCCGAGCTGGTGACCGCAACCGCCCTCGCGCTTTTGGCTTTGCAATCGTTCAAGACCGGTCCGCCCGATCCGAAAACGGTTCCAACCGAGCAAGATCGCGTGGCGGCCGCGCGATTCCTTGAACACCTGAGTGGGCTACCCGGCGATGGGTTTATTCCGTTTCATCCGTATTACGCAGTCCTCGTCGGCAAGCGCCCTTTCGTGCATCGAATGGGTGTCTTCGACGTTGCGGCGAAGTTGGGCCGCCCGCGCGGCCTCGACGAGGCGATTGCCACCCAGCGTTTCCCGTGGATTGTGCTCGACTGGAAATCGCGTCCGAATGAATGGCCGGGGCTCGATGAGAAGTACCATGCGGTTCACACGTTTCAGGATGGAGTGGATTCGGCGCGTTCAATGTCGGGAGCCGAGACCTCCCCGCGTTATCTGCTGACGCCGACCGCCTCGCCCCGTGCCGCAGAGAATGGCGTACGATCTTTGGGTAGCTTTGATTTGAGGCATTTTGAAGGCTGGATACCCGAAGGTGATGCGTTTGGTGCAACGCCCATCCCGACGCGAGAATTCGGACACGGCAGCGGGGTTGCGGACTCGGCCGCAGGGGGGGTCGCGGCCGTGGGCGTATTGCGCTCGCCCAGCATTCGCATCGATGCCCCGATGCTGGAGTTTTTGCTAGCAGGCGACGTCGATCGCGGGGTGCGCGTGTTTTTGCTCGTGGAGGGTGAGATCGTTCGCCAGGCATCACCGCGCGGTGTCGCCGAGATCATTCGCTGGGACGTCACCGCCTGGCAGCAACACGATGCAACCCTGGTCGTCGAAGATCGCTCTGCAAACGCCTCGTTGCGAATCGACGAGGTGTCGCTTCGTGCCGTCCGCTAGGAGCGCGCAAGCGTCGCGATCTCATCCTTGAGCTTGAGCTTCCACTTCTTGATCTTCACCCGTTCGGCTTGTTCCGCCGGGGTCAAGGAGAGGTGGCCGTCCAGCTCGGCGAGTCGTTTTTCGAGGGCGTCATGCTCCGCCCGGAGTGCATCGATTCGATTTTCCGTTGGCACGCGGAACAAGTCTAACCCAAATCAGGTCCCCGGGGATCGCTTGCGCGGCTGGGTGATATCCGGCGCCCGCCCGTAGTGGGGGGTCGCCGTCGAGATCCCCGCCGTTTGTCCCGTGGACAGCAGAATTCGCGCGAGAGCCGCAACCGCCTCCGCAGTGGGTCCCACCGCTCGGCGAGCCAGGATATGGCCAGAGGCGGCGTCTTCAAAAACGTCGCGAAACCTGTCGAGCCCACTGCCACCCACAACGATTCGGTTTGCCGGATCGCCCGCGGCAAGTGCGGCGCAAAATGCTTCGGGGGCCATGCGCCGCGGCATCTCGCGGGCTTGCAACCTGCCACCGGAAAGCCGATGCAATTGGGCGTGTATCTCGCCCTTGCCGGCATCGATGCAGGGCAAGAACCATGTCGACTCCGGGTGATGTTTGGATAGATCGTGGGCGAGCGCCTGCAGCGAGGATACGAGCACCATGGGGAGCCCCAGGGGAAGCGCAAATCCTTTGGCCGTACACAGACCAATGCGCAATCCCGTGAAGCTGCCGGGTCCCTCCCCGCAGGCGAGTGCCGCAAGATCCCGCAACTGTAACCCGGTTTCGGACAGCACCTCATCGCAAAGGCCGAGCAGACCCGGGGCGTGGCGATCCTCGGTTTGGGTACGCGCTGCGAGGACCGTTCCGTCCTCGGCAACAATCGCAACATGTGCGGTCTTGCCGGAAGATTCGATCGCAAGAAGAGGTGCAGTCATCACAGAAGCCTACTTGATGAGAAACCGTACCACGTCATTCTTGAGCGCAAGGCCCATGAACAGCACGACCGCGGCCAGCCCGACATAGGAGGCGATCGTTCGCACGCGCCGCGAAGGAGGTCGACCCACCAAGAGCTCAATCGAGAAAAACACCAGCAATCCGCCATCCAGGATGGGGACCGGCAAAAAGTTCAGCATGCCAATGTTGATCGACAGCAAGGCCAACAGCCACAGGTACTGGTCTAGACCCTGTTCGGCGGCGACACCGGCTAGATAGCCGATGGTGATGGGACCGCCGAAGCTTTGCAACGGGACGCGCGCACGCACCAGATCGATAAAGCCGCGGGTCATGGCACCGATGAGGCTACCCGTGCGCGCGATGGCATGTTCAAATGCGTAGATGAATCGATAGCGAATTGGAACAGCGGGTGCGGTTCGCCATGCGTGGCGGCTTTCTGCGCCGAACAGCAGACGGTCGTCGCCCTGTGCGAGCGCATCGACAGGACCGGATACGTCTTGTTTGAAATCGGCTTCGTGCTGTACGCCACCCGGAGACACCCAGGTGATGTGGAAGGTCCGATCGGCTGCGCTGGCGAGGGTTTGTTGCAGCTCTGCCCAGTGCAGGATCGGCTTGCCGTCAAGGGCGATCAAGCGATCGCCGTGTCGGATGCCGATGCGATCGGCCGGGCTGCCGGGCTCTACCGAAAAGACAAAACGTTCGGACGACAACAATCCCGTCTCGTAGTGGCGGGAGCCCGCCTCGTCGAAGATTGGTCGCGGCACCAACACCACGGTTCCGGGTTGCTGCAGGCTCACATGGGCGAAAGGATAAACCGACTGCGCGCCGCGCACGTAGGTCAGGCGCAAGGGTGAGGCGCCCGCGCGACGGATCGCCCGTTCGAGCTCGTCCCAGTACGTGACCGGCTGCCCGTTTACGGAGGTCACAAGATCAAAGGTCTTCAACCCCGCCTGCGCTGCGGCGGACGTGGGATCGAGGATGCCCGCTTCGGGGAGGTGAAAGCGCGGCGAGATGCCGACCCAGCCGACGGTTTCGTTGAAGGTAAAAAAGCCGCGGCGATCGAGGCGGTTTGGTCGCAAATCGCGCTCTTCCCGGTGGGTCCCGCGCAAGATCTGAAGTCGCAACGGGCGATCGGGATTCTCTGCGATGATGGTCTCCAACTCCTCCCACGACGAGATGGGTTCTCCGTCCACCGTTTCGACGTGATCACCCGGCCGAAAGCCAGATTCGTCGGCGGGAAGTCCCGGCAAAACCGTTCCAATGGTTGGGGGTAATACGGTTGAATGACCGAGGAAGTGAAAGAGGTAAATGAATACCGGCAGGATCAGGTTGAAGGCAGGGCCTGCCACGACGATCATGTACCGTTGCCAGAGTGGCTTCGAGAACAGGGTGTGCTCGATATCGACCTCTGCGACGGGTTCGCTTGGATCTTCACCCAGCAACCGCACGTAGCCACCAAGCGGAATGATCGAAAGGCGGTATTCCGTTGCACCGGCGGTGAACTCAAAAATCTTTGGACCAAAGCCGAGCGAGATGCGCAACACCTTGACGCCAAACAGGCGTGCGACCACGTAGTGGCCCATCTCGTGCACCATGATAAGCACGCCCAAGAGTCCCACCGCTGCCGCGACCCAAAAACCAAGGCTCATGAATTCCCCCAAAGGGAGGCGAGGCATCGGGGTTGTTTGTCGCCGAGGGCATCGTCCGTGCGCACCCGCACGGCCGAGTCGAGTCCGAGGGCTCTGGATTTCTCGAGCGCGCGACACGCCCCTGCCTCATCACCCGCACGCCAGGCCACAAGCGCAAGTCCATAGGAACCGTAGGGTTTTTCAGGAAACCGTTGCGCGAGGGCCTCGAATCGTCGTTGCGCGTTTTTCCTGTCGCCCGCGAAAAGCAGCGTTCGACCAAGGTTGTAAAGCGCGGCGGGGTGCGTGGGATCGTGTTGCAAGACCGCCTCGAAGTGTCTGCGCGCGGTGGTTGAGTCGCCGCGAAATTGCCGCAAAATTCCAATCGCCATGTGGGCGTCGTTGTCCGAGGGGACGCGTGTGGTACGAATTAAAAGCATTGCTTCGGCTTGCCCGGCTCGACCCGTTCTCGCGGCGATCTGCGCGAGGCTGCGTTCGATTTCACCCCGTGCAATCTCGGCGTGGGCGTTCGGCAAGGCGCGTTGCAATTGCGATTCGGCTTCGCTGAAGCGTTGCGCCCGCAAGAGGGTCTGTCCGAGTTGAACCTGCAGGTTGCTCTCGGTGCTGGTTCGCGCCTGGGCCCGCAACATCGCGAGCGCTGGCGAAACAGCGCCCGCTCGCAGATACAGATTCGCCCGCGCCGAAACGATTTCATCCTCCGAAGCACAGCCGCCATTTGTCGCCGTGGCCAGCGTGAGGAGGCAAAGGGCGATTGAAAAAGAAGGTTTGAACACGGCTTTCTTGGGAAAGCAGGGTAGCGCACAATGCCCCACCGGGCGCCCCTCAGATTGGTTTCGGTCGGCCGCGTCAACTGGTGGTAGACTCTTGCAGTCGTGGCGACAAAGAAGGTCAATCCGCTCGAAAACGACCATGAAGCTCTTGAGTCTCACCTCGAGCAACTCGTGCGCAAATTCGATCGCCTTCGGGCCCTCTATGAAAACTACTTCATGGGCATCGAGAAGCAGCCGCCCATGGTGGCTCGACGCGAAATGAACCGCCTGATGCTGGAAACCCAGCAAATCAACATCGGAAAGGCCACCCAGCGTTTCAAGTTTCAGACCTTGAACCAGAAGTGGGTGACCTATCTTGCGTACTGGAACCGCACGATGCGGGCGATCGAAAGCGGGACCTATCGCCGCGACGTGGCCCGTACCCAGCGTTCGCTCACCGAGGCGGGAGCCGACATGACGATCGAGCAGGCCCTCGCGATGGGCATACCCTCAACCCGCGCCAAGGTCTTTGTCGAGCGCCAGAATCGCATGTCCGAGCAACGCCGCGCCTCAAGCATCCGCAATGCGAAACCATCGTCTTCCGCTGCTGCTGCATCCGCTGCCGCCGCGTTGATTCCGGCTGCAAACACGATTTCCGGGATCTCGGATCGGGAACTCGAATCGTTTTACGAAGCCTATCGCAAGGCACGCGCAGCGATCGGGGATGTTCGACCCCTGCGTGGCATCGACGACCTGAAACAGAAACTGCGACCTCAGATCGAGCAGGTGCTGCGCGAACACAAGGTGGATCGTGCAACGCTCGATGTGTCCATCGAAGACGGCAAGGTCAAGGTTCGCGCGCGACCGGCTTCGTAGCACCGGCTGCCTGCACGCGGTACTTCGCGAACAGGTGCGCCTCGACAACATAAAGCAGCGGTTGCAACGTATTGCGATCAAGCGCACTGATGGCGACACTGCCCGCTCGCCCGGACAGTACCTCGGCGAGTTCAGGGGTTACCCGGTCGATCTTGTTCCAGACAAGCACGCGTGGTGTTTCTCCCAGCTCCAGTTCGTGCAGAATTCGGTCCACGGCATCGATGTGATTTTCGTACTCCGCATCGGCGGCATCCACCACGTGCAACAACAGATCGGCCTCGTCGAGCTCTTCAAGCGTGGCACGGAATGCACGCGCCAGATCAGGCGGCAGATCGCGGATGAATCCCACCGTGTCTGCAATGATGATCTCGCGTTCTTTCGGCAAGCGGAGCCGCCGGGTGGTTGGATCGAGGGTCGCAAACAGTTTGTCCTCTGCGAGCACGGCGCTATCGGTCAGGACGTTCAGCAAGGTGGATTTCCCGGCGTTCGTGTAGCCCACGATGGCGACTACGGGAAGGCCCCGGCTTGTGCGTTGTTTGCGGCGTCCCTGCCGTTGTGCTGCGTATCGTTCGATCTCCTGTTCGAGCCGATGGATGCGTTCGTGGGCTCGCCGTCGGTTGATTTCGAGCTTTGTTTCACCGGGCCCACGGCCACCGATGCCACCTGTGAGACGGCTCATCATGGTGTTTTTTTCCTGCAAGCGCGGCAATGTGTAACGAAGCTGGGCAAGCTCGACCTGCAGCTTGCCATCGCGGCTGCGCGCCCGCTGCGCGAAGATGTCGAGGATCAGCATCGAGCGATCGATGACCTTGAGATCCGTAAAATTCGACACCGATTGTGCCTGCCCCGCCGAAAGTTCCGGATCGAAGATCAAAAGCTGCGCATCGAGTTGCATCGCACGAATCAGGGTATCTTCGAGCTTGCCCCGTCCGATGAGGTAGCGCGGATCGGCCTCTTGCCGTCGCTGGTGCACGGTGCCCACGACCTCCACACCCGCGGTCGCGCACAACTCGCGCAATTCGGCGATGCGACCCTCGGTTGCCACCGGTGGTGCGCCCGATTTTCTTCGCAAGATTTCCACGACCACCAGCAAGGCGCGTTCGGTGCCCTCGGCGCGACGTGTGCGCGGCGAAACCCGCAGGAACTCGTCTTCAAGCGCCCGGACAAGTGCTTCGGCGTCAATCGTACGACGATAAAAAGGCGTGTGAGGCAAGATCTCCCACGGCGTGGTCTCCCCTTCCTCGGCTGGCCGCAGATGGGCGACAAACAGGTCGGCAGGACGTCCATCACCGCCAACGCCGATGGCTGCCACCAGATCGAGACGCAAGAGAGCCAGATCGACGAGATCGTCGCGCGAAAGCGGTTCGTTGCGCAGGTGGGTGTGCACAAGTCGCAGTCCGCGAAAGCGGCCGTGTCCCGCGCGAAGGCGACCGAAATCGGGCAGCATCAGCTTCGAGGAGTCGCCAACGAAAACGTGTTCGATTTCACCGCGCCGGTTGCAGAGCAATCCAATCTGTCGCTCGATGCTGCGCGAAAGACCACAGAGGTAGGTCGCAAGCTCGTCGCTCAGAATATCTTCGGGCGGAATTTGCCGTCGGTAGATGCGTTCGATCGCCTTGAGGTCGCTCGGTTTGAGACCCTCAAGGTGCCCGGTCAGATCACCGGCGCCGTGTCGTGAGCTCATGGGATCGCGCGAATGCTAGCGCGCACCGGCGTTTTCGTCGGTGTCACCCTTCGAGGCCGGTGTGGACGGCACCCCACCCGAATCTTGCGGCGGTTCCGAGGCGCCCGGTTCCACGCCACGCTCCTCGAGAAGACTGAGTGCCACCGCCATGGCGCGTTTGGCCTTGGTGACGATTTTTTCGTCTGAGCGCATGCGGTTGTAGGTCCGCATGATCTGCTCCTCGTAACCCAGGGTTTTGTGCTCAAGTTCACCGATTCGAGCTTGCGCCTGGTTCAACTTGTTTTGCCGATCGCGCAGATCGGTTCGCGTTGCATCGAGATCCGAATCGACTCCGGATAGGCGTCGCTGGGTTTCAGAAAGTTCTTCGAGGCGAGCCACCAGCTCACCCTCTGCTTTCGCAGCACGCGACAACGCATGGTCGAGCTCGCCGCGATGGCGTTCTGCCGTCTCGGCCTTTTCCTGGAAGGATTTTCTGTCCTGTTCGGCCATCTTGGCCAAATGTTCTTCGTCGCGCAGCTTGAGATCCGTCCGGCGGCGCTCTTCGGCGATTTCGAGCTCCATCGCCCGTTGTTTCTCGGCGTCGCCGAGTTCGCGTTGACGGCGATCGTCGGAAGCTGCCAGTTCGTCCTCGTGGCGCTTGCGGATGCCCTGGATCTCGTTCTTGTGATCGCGTTCGCGCGTTTCAACTGCTGCACGCTGCGCTTCGCGCTCGGTTTCAAGCTGGCCGCGCTGTTCTCCCTTGAGCGACGCGAGCGCCTGGTCCGATTCACGCCGCGCTTTCTCTGCTGCGCTCTGGTTGGCCGACTCGATGGCGAATTTTTCCGCTGCAAAACGGGTGTTCGCCGCCTGAATTTCGTTGGCATGACTCTCTCGAAGTTCACCGATCTCGGCCTGGTGAGCCTGTTCGGCAGCGGCATCGGCCGTCGCGTGTTCCTCGGCGAGGCGTTCGTGTTCGCCATGGGCCCGGGTTGCCATTTCTTCGAGCCTGGATTCCATCTCGCCCCGAAGGCGATCCAGATCCGAACGCAGTTTTTCCTCGGCTGCGGTTGAGCGTGTTTTCAGCGCGTTGAGATCGTCATGTGCCTTGGCGATCTCGTGCTGTGCATCATCGAGTTTGCTGCGCAGTCCGCGCTCGCGTTCGACTGCGCGATCCTTGTCGATGCTGACGGCGTCGAGTTTTTCGGCGGTGGTGGCGAGGGTTTTCTCCAGAATAAAGGCTTTTTCTTCGATCGACTGGTTCTCGCGTTGCAACGACAGCATTTGCTGCTTGCGTTGCAATTCCTGTTCGTCGCGCTTGGCGGCATCTTCGGTGAGCGTGAGCCGCTCTTTCTTTTCCTGCCGAAGTTGCTCTTTCAGCTCGAACAGCAGTTTGTTGCGTTCGGCGGCCGAGCTGTTCATTCCGGTCTTCAGAGCATCGTTCTCGAAGCGCAGGGTCTCGGCCTGTTGTTTGAAGGCGTCGAGATCGGTTCGCAGGGATGCAAGCTCGGCCGATGAGGCAGCACTGGCCGGGGGTGGCATGAGTGCGGAAGCCTCTCGCGTGATCGTGGCGACGGGCGCCGAAGGTTCCCGAGCTGGCGGAATTTCGTCCGCGACAGCGGGGGCCTCAAACGTATCACTTGGCGAAACCCCCAGTACTTCGGGTATCGCTTCGCCTGGGCTGAAAGGCGATTCGGCGTTGCCAACCGAGGTTGTCTCGTTGAGTTCGAGACTGCCCGTGGGATCTTCATCCTCGGTTGCGGCCATCGGATCGCCCAGCACGCCCCCTGCAGAAAGTCCGGAGAAAATACCAAAATCGGCCGCATTGGGGACGGCCCGCGTGGCGCCGTCATTGAAAAGTTCGGCCGGGTTGAGACCACTGCCCTCGTTGCGCGCCGTCGGTGCGCCGTACGCGCGTGGCGCTGGTGTTTCAGGCATTTCGAGATGTTCGAGTGCCGCCGCTGCGGTCGACACGTCCCACTGCTCGCCACCCTGATCGTCAAAAGGCGATTGGGCCGTTACCCCAATCGGGGTCATCGCGGTCGGCTGTGCGTCCATTTCTTCGGGCGATTGCAGCGCTGCGAAGGCGGCCTCGGTTTCGAGATCCAGCGCGGCCTCGAGATCACCCGATGCGACGGCGCGGGTCGCGGCGTCATCGAATGAGTCCTCGATATCCACTTCATCGACCTCGAGAATATCGTCGTCGCCGAGGTCCCCACCGTCGATTGCGATGTCTTCAAGACCGTCGGTCGACACCATGATGTCCGCCGACGCGCCGGCATCGGACAAGTTGTAGACGAAGCCAATCTTCTCGATCAAATCTTCGGCCGAGAAGGGCTTGGTCAGGTATTCGTTTGCGCGAACTTTCAGCTTGCGATGTTGTTCAAGCTGCTGCTGTGTTTCCTGCCCGGAGATCAGCAGAAGGGGAATGTCCTTCAGCTCGTTGGTTCGCTTGAACTTGTTGCATATGTTGTAGCCGACCTTGCCGGGTTCAATCGACACGATGGCAAGGGCCGGGGACGTCTGACGCGCCCAGGCGACCGCTTCTTCCGCGTTCGTGATGTTATGGACCTCGAACCCGTAGGGCGAGACGGCCGCTCGGATCACTTGCAGAACCGCTTCGTCCGGCTCGACACACAGCAGAAATTGTGCAGCCATTTTGAGGCCTTGCAGCCTACACTGCTTTCCCGCTTTCCGATAGTTGAGGAAAGTGCGGGGTGCACAGTAAACAGTGACGGTTCGTCCAGTGACGGTTCGTCGAGATCCAAGGCGCGACAAGCCCAATCCAAAAACTTTGATTATCTAGCCGAATCGGACAAAGCTCGCTCTCAGGAGCTGAGGCATTGATATGGGTAGATAAAGGTTATTTATTGACATAAATGCTTGGGGGGGTAAGCAGGGTAGGTGGCTTCGCTGGGTGAGTTGCGTCGGAGGTTTGAGGTGGCGCTGGGGTAAGGCGTTTCTCCGTGAGAGACATCGGTTATTTGCCCGTGCCAACGTGAATGAGCATCAAACCATGCATCTACGCCCGGGCCCGCAACATGTTTGCATCTTTTCGTTGG
>Ga0105046_10000548_pt1 | contig 53117 bp, 52 predicted proteins | sample MAT03_FD_78385 | JGI IMG/M metagenome (GOLD analysis project Ga0105046, IMG submission 78385) | Freshwater microbial communities from Lake Fryxell liftoff mats and glacier meltwater in Antarctica - MAT-03 (megahit assembly) | ecosystem: Environmental > Aquatic > Freshwater > Ice > Liftoff... | reverse complement strand
ACAGCTAAAGATGGATTTGCAGCAGGAACAATATTAATTGCACCGGAGCAAAGATCATTGGCAGGTTGTGCGTATACGGCAACACTGCTGAACATCAACACTGCTCCGATAACCACCTGCATTAAGGATTGTAAAGTTTTGAATTTCATAGTTGAAATGAGTTTATTTTATATAATGAACCGCTAAGATAAGCTTTCCACTATTTTTGATGGACAAAAAATAAAGGAAATGTTAAGTTTTTATTATTTATTTGTCAAAGTGCCCATAAAATTGAGCTTTTGGAAGATGTAAAAAACTACATCTATTTGAAAATTTCAGTAATTTCATGCAAAAGTTCAGCTTTATCGATTGGTACGACTCCTGATTTTTGGCACACTTGGCCTCCTGCCATATTTGCAAGTTTTGACATTGCTTCCTCGTTTACACCAATTGCAAGGCACAGCGCTACTATGGCTATTACAGTGTCGCCTGCTCCACAAACATCGGTAATGTTAATGGTGTCAGTTGGGTATATTTTTCCGGCATGCCCATCTCCAAAGTATAAGCCATGTTCAGATAGCGTGATCATTGTACTTTGGTGGTTCAATTTTTCATGTAACCATTTATCAGCTTTTAATAAGTCCTCTACCTCAGGCTTTAATTCAAGTTTACTTGCAGTCCTTATTTCTTTGAGATTTGGTTTGAACAAACTTACACCTGCATAACTCAGGAAGTTCTTTTCCTTAGGATCTACGGCAGTTGGAATATTAAGTTTGTTGGCCAGAAGAATGGTGTTTTTTATGATGCGTTCTGTTAAAACCCCTTTGTTGTAGTCTTGAAATATTATGGCATCTGGTGCTGTTTCATTCATAAAATGTTCAATAGAAGTCCAAAGATCTTGCTCTTCATGCATGTTCAAATAATCCGTATCCTCTTCATCAATTCTCAAAAGGTGCTGGTGTTGGGCCATGATTCTGGTTTTCATGGTAGTCATCCTTGTCTCACTCGGGACCAGAATTTTGGTAACTAGGTCTTCTTTTTCAAACAAGGAAATAAGCTGATCTCCGGCTTCGTCATTTCCAATAACCGTTGCAATCACTGGCATTCCGCCCAACGACTTGATATTGAGCGCCACATTGGCTGCTCCACCCAGTCGAAATTCTCTATGTGCCCAATTCAGTACTGGAACTGGAGCTTCGGGGCTAATTCTACTGATGTGCCCGTGAATGTAACTGTCAATCATCACATCACCGATGATGAGTACTTTTTTGTCTTGAAATGAGGAAATTATTTCATGATATACCATGACGCAAAGGTAAAGGGATTTGAAGGTTTTTAATCAATTGAGGGATTCTTTGATGATCTTGACTATCATTTTGGTAGCGCCTACGTGTTTTTGCATGAAATCTTCAACTGATTTTGAGGCTTTCTTATAGTTTGTTTTAGTTTGAAGCTGATTAAAGTATTTTATGAAATCTGAAGAATTTTGGATACAAAAGAAACCCCCAGACTGCACAAGTTCCATTGCCTCTATAAATTTTTTATGCTTTGGTCCGATGAAAACTGGTTTAGAAAAAGCAGCGGGTTCCAAAGTGTTATGGATTCCTTTGCCAAAACCTCCGCCAATATAAACCAAATCAGCTAAGGCATAAGAAAATGCCAAACTTCCAATATGATCAATCAAAAGACATCTGGGATTATCAATTGTTTGTAGTTCTTTGCTCCAAAGCTCTAGGTTTTCACCGATAACTTCTGTCCACATATTAATCGAGGAATTCGAAACGTCATGAGGTGCAATGATGAATTTCCAAGATTGAAGTTCAGCATGGTTGATTAGTTGAAGCATCAAATATTTATCTGTTTCCCAAATGGATCCAAAAATTAAAATCTGAGAATCCTGAGACCACAATTTGATTTTTTCTGGAATTCTAATTTCCCATTCAAAAGGCAACAAAATAGAACGATCAATTCTTGGATCGCCTGCTACTATAGAGTGTATATTGCTCTGAGCGAGAATATCTTTGGTCGATTGATCTTGAGTGAAAATAGTCTGAATCAACTTATAATTTTTAGAGTACCACCATTTTTTAAAATTTCTCCACAATAGGGTATTCGTATAGGCGGCAATCAAAATACTTGGAATATTTCTTTTTTTAAGACCATTCAAGTAATTCCACCAAAGGTCATATTTTACAAAAATAGCCAAATCAGGGCGAACACAATTTAAGAAATCTTCAACATTGGAAGTAGTATCCCACGGCAAATAACAAATGAGATCTGCTTTGGAATAATTACTTCTTTGGAGATATCCTGATGGAGAAAAAAAACTCAAAACAATTTTATTGCCGCTATCATAAAGCTCATCCAATACAGTTCTGACTTGTTCAAATTCCCCCAAAGAAGAACAGTGTATCCATATTCGCTTACCAGTGGGAATTGATGCGCACGCTTTTTGTAGCCTAAACAACCAATTTTTGCGTCCATCTACAGCGGATTTCGCCTTGGTATTACCCAAGATAGCAGCCACGCGAACAGCTGTAGAATACAATTTAATGAAAAAAGTATAGAGCCAGGTGATCATCTAGATCAATAGAGGTATGTCTCAGGAGCAACCTGTGTAAAAAATGGCAATATCCATCCAGCTTTGATGCCCCATTGTAAGTCAATACGACTGTCCAGATAAGGTTTCATGGTATCAAATTGATAATCGCGTCTTCCCTTGGTAAATCCCTGTAATGCCTCCAGACCTACAAAGAAGTTGACCAGTTTATTATTGGCGATATATTGATAACCTGCAAACTGGCTGATAACCAAGCCTCCACTCATTCGGTCATAGCCTTTGCCATATTCCCCAAAAACTTGATTGACACTGTCATTGTTGTCTTGAACTCTGATCCAATGTTGCATATAACCAGCACCTAGCCGTACTTTTATGCCACTTCTCGGGTTCACCGTGGGAAAAATATACCCCAAGGTCATTTGGGTTACAAAACCTCTTTGACGCAGGTCAATCGAAGCAATGTCATTGTCACGGGAATAGATTGCACCCGTTTGATATCTGAGGTTATTGAGTACATCCTCTTTGACGTTTACGCCAAAATTATAATTGAATTCAGCCCCAATCAACCAATTTGAACCTGTTTGATATTCCACTCCAATACCGGGATTGTTGGTGTTGCCAAATCTTTTGGATAGATCACCACCGGGTATTTGATAGCCATATTGAAAGCTAAATGCCAAAACTCCACCATTATACAAATCCTTTTTTTGGGCGAGGCTAAACAAAGGGATCAAAAAAAGTACAAAACACAGAATGCGCATGATGATAAAATTTATTCTATGATAATGACCCAAAAGTAGAACATTATCCCCATTCGCTCGGTGAAATTTTTTTAATTAATCAAAATTCTTGGTCATCGAAGAATTGAAAATGTTCCGCTCAAAAATAGACTAAGCCAATAATTATTCAGTTAACTTTGCGTAAAATATAAAGTATATGTCGTCTATACAAATGGTTGACCTGCACGCCCAATATCTGAAAATCAAACCAGAAGTTGATGCAGCAATCCAAGATGTGCTTGATAAAGGTTATTTTATTAATGGAGCACCGGTAAAAAAGTTCGCAGCTGACTTGGCACAGTATCTCAACGTTAAACATGTTATACCCTGCGCTAATGGAACAGATGCGCTACAGATTGCGTTGATGGCACTGGATCTTCAACCTGGCGATGAAGTAATAACTTCTCCTTTTACATTTGTTGCTACCTCCGAGGTAATCGCATTATTGAGATTGAAACCTATATTTGTCGATATTGATCCAGTTACATTTAATTTGGATGTCAATCAGTTGGAATCTGTTATTTCATCAAGGAGCAAATGTATAATACCAGTTCATTTGTTCGGGCAAACGGCTGATATGGAACCTTTAATGAAGTTTGCCGAAAAGCACAAGCTGTATGTTATTGAGGACAATGCTCAAGCTATTGGAGCAGATTATACCTACGGTGATGGTAAACAAGTCAAAGCAGGAAGTATTGGGCATATTGGATGCACTTCATTTTATCCCTCCAAAAACCTAGGTTGTTACGGAGATGGAGGTGCAATTTTTACCAATGATGATGCAATCGCTGAAAAGATTAATGTAATATGCAACCACGGTTCAAAAGTCAAGTATTATCACACTGAAATTGGTGTAAACTCTCGTTTAGATAGCATGCAAGCAGGCATTTTGAACGTGAAATTGGCAAAGCTGGATGAATACATCGCTGCCCGCCAGAAAGCTGCATCCAAATACGATGAATCGTTAAGCAAAATTGATGGAATTACCATTCCGGGCAGAGCCAAAAATTCCACACATGTATTTCATCAATATACTTTAATGATTGAAGGTGATCGAAATGAACTCCAAAAAGCTTTGGCTGAGTCAGGAGTGCCCTCTATGATCTATTATCCCGTTCCACTGCACTTGCAGGAAGCTTACAAAGGAGATGGATATAAGAAAGGTGATTTCCCTCATTCTGAGAAAGCAGCAGAGCAGGTACTTTCTCTGCCGATGCACACTGAATTGACCGACGAAATGATTGAAACTGTTGTTGATAAAATCAAAGCCAACTTAAGCATTCCAGCATAATGAAAAGAGTATTAGTAACAGGAGCGGCAGGATTTCTTGGATCACATCTTTGCGAAAAGTTCCTGTCAGAGGGATATGAAGTAGTGGGAATGGATAATCTCATCACAGGAGATTTGAATAATATTGACCACCTATTTGCCTTAAAGGAATTCAGTTTTTATCACCATGATGTAACTCGTTTCGTTCATGTGCCTGGTAAGTTGGATTATATTCTGCATTTTGCTTCTCCAGCAAGTCCAATTGACTATTTGCAGATGCCTATCCAGACATTAAAGGTAGGCTCATTGGGAACGCATCACTTATTGGGTTTGGCAAAAGAGAAAAAAGCGCGTTTCATGATTGCTTCCACTTCGGAAGTATATGGCGATCCACAAGTACATCCACAACCCGAAGAATATTGGGGCCACGTAAATCCGATTGGTCCTCGTGGTGTCTATGACGAAGCGAAGCGCTTTCAAGAAGCAATAACTATGGCTTACCATAGATATCACGGCTTGGAAACAAGAATTGTTCGAATATTTAATACATATGGTCCTCGGATGCGGGTAAATGATGGACGCGTACTTCCAGCCTTCTTTAGTCAAGCCATACGTGGGGAGGGACTGACAATTTTTGGAGATGGCACTCAAACACGCTCCTTTTGCTATGTTGATGACTTGGTAGATGGGATATACAAATTGCTGCACAGTGATTATACATTGCCTATGAATATTGGTAATCCTTCAGAAATTACAATGATGGATTTCGCAAATGAAATTTTGGATCTAGTAGGTAATCCCAAAGCATTTATTGATTATCGTCCACTTCCAGAAGATGATCCCAAACAACGCAGACCTGATATTACCAAAGCTACCAACATTCTGGGATGGGAACCAAAAGTTGACAGAAAAGAGGGACTAAAAAGAACGTACGAGTATTTTAAGAAAGTAGTAACTCAGGGATAATTTAAGAAACTTGCATGAAAAGGAATATATTATTAACGGGAGGGGCAGGCTTTATAGGCTCACATGTAGTTAGGTTATTTGTCAATAAATATCCTGACTACAGAATCATCAATTATGACTTGTTGACCTATGCTGGCAATCTTGCGAATCTGTCAGATATAGAAGGTAAAGAAAATTATATTTTTATAAAAGGTGACATTTGTGATACTGACATTGTAAAGCAAACTATGGAAAAGTATGAAGTAGATAGTATTATTCACTTGGCTGCCGAAAGTCATGTTGATCGTTCAATACTTGATCCCGGTGCATTTATACAAACCAATATAGTAGGTACGCTTTCGTTGTTGAATTGTGCAAGACAATATTGGGAAGGAAAAAAGGGAACCAGATTTTATCATGTCAGCACGGATGAAGTTTATGGCTCATTGGGCGAAACAGGTTATTTTTTAGAGACGACTCCTTATGACCCAAGATCACCCTACTCAGCCTCCAAAGCTTCTTCTGATCACTTGGTTAGAGCCTATCAACATACTTTTGGAATGGAGACAGTTATTTCTAATTGCAGCAATAACTATGGCCCCAATCAGTTTCCTGAGAAGTTGATACCCTTGATGATTCACAATGCCATTCATGGCAAGGCACTTCCTATATATGGTGATGGTCAATACACGCGTGATTGGTTGTATGTGATGGATCATGCTACTGCCATAGATGTGGTTTTTCACGAAGGAAAAAGTGGTGAAACTTATAACGTTGGCGGAAATAATGAATGGAAGAACATTGATTTGGTTCACACCCTTTGCAAGCTGATGGATGAAAAATTGGGAAAAGAACCTGGTTCTACTGAAAGTTTGATCACATTTGTCAAAGATCGGCCAGGCCATGATAAGCGTTATGCTATAGATGCAAGCAAGATAAAGGAAGAATTGGGTTGGGTTCCAGCGGTGACACCTGAAACGGGAATGGCACTAACAATAGATTGGTACCTAGCCAATGAGGAATGGTTAAATAATGTTACCACCGGGGCATACAGAAAATACTATGAAAAGCAATATTCATAGTATTGAGAGGCATTAGATTATATCTTGTGTCCGGTTGTGAGTAAACTAGCCGCCCATTTCACGCTTCATGGTAGCGACTGCGCTTTCCCAGTAAAGTTTTTGATCTGCTAGTTCATTCTCATCGCACCACTCTTTGATTTCCAGAATGGTCTGTTCTGTGATTTCCGAGGTATAAATCCGGAACTCCAGAAATTCCTCATCACTTTCTGCGTAATCAAAAGAAAAACGTAACAATTCATCTTCAATATCATCAACAAGTTCTGCCCATTCTTCTGTTTTGCCCCAGCCGAATTTGTAAAAATCACCTTCTATATCTACACTATCACAAAACCATCTGACAATGCAAGCCGGATTAGTGAGGAATGTATACACGATAGTTGGAGATGCTTTTAGCATAAATTCTAACTGAAGTTGTGTTCTTTTCATAAAATTCTAAATGTAGCGTGGGGCAAATATGAAGGAGTACATGGAATAAACCATTATATTTTGTTAAATGTTTTTTGTTTATTTATTTTTATTTGATTTGAATTTAGCTAATAGCTTGGTTTATAGCGCTTTCTGTCATTTTATATTTTTATTTATTAAATATTTAAAAATCAATTGTTTTTGTTGTACTTGACAACGGTCAAATTTGAACGTAATTTTGTGCGACTTTAACCGCAGTACTGACAGAAATATATCAATTTCATCTAGTCATGAATATTGGCGGCAACAACCTGTTTTTAGTTAAGTCCCGACACATATCACAAAATCATCTTTACAGATGCACCATGCATCCGTCTAACAACTATTGATTTGTCACAAAAAAATATTGAATGAGACAGTTAAAAATTACTAAGTCAATTACTAACAGAGAGAGTCAATCTCTTGAAAAATACTTGCAAGAGATAGGCAAGGTAGATCTATTAACTCCTGAAGAGGAGGTAGATTTGGCAAAAAGAATTAGAGAAGGTGATCAATTGGCACTCGAAAGACTAACCAAGGCAAACCTTCGATTTGTAGTATCGGTTGCAAAACAATACCAGAATCAAGGTCTCTCTTTGAGTGATTTGATCAACGAAGGCAATTTAGGTTTGATTAAAGCCGCACAAAGATTTGATGAAACAAGAGGATTTAAATTTATCTCCTATGCCGTTTGGTGGATTCGTCAATCAATATTGCAAGCTTTGGCTGAACAAAGCCGTATCGTCCGTCTGCCTCTGAACAAAGTAGGTTCGTTGAATAAAATCAATAAAGCCTTTTCGGAATTGGAGCAAGAATTTGAGCGCGAACCATCCGCTGAAGAATTAGCAGAAATGCTTGAAATACCTACCGAGGAAGTTGAAACAACATTGGGAGTTGCTGCTCGTCACGTATCTATGGATGCTCCTTTTGTGGAAGGCGAAGACAATAGTTTATTGGATATTCTTGAAAATAACTCTTCTATGGGCACTGATACTGCTTTAGAGTACAATGAATCTCTGAGACGTGAAATAGAAAGGTCACTATCCACATTGACTGACAGGCAAGCAGATGTTATTAAACTTTACTATGGAATTGGTATTGAACATCCGCTTTCTCTTGAAGATATTGGAGATAAGTTTGGACTTACTCGTGAGCGAGTGAGACAAATTAAAGATAAGGCCATCAATAAGTTACGTTCAGTGTCCCGAAGTAAATTGCTTAAAAATTACTTGGGAGCATAACCTTCAAAATACAAAATAAGAAAAAGCCGATCATTTTATGATCGGCTTTTTTATTTCATGACTAATATTTTTATGACCTTTGTGGCAATTATATAATTGGATCAAACAACAATATACTATGCAACCATCTGATACCATCAACGTCACTCCAGGAGAACAGTCTTTGCACAAGTGGAGAGAGGACGAAAAAAAGGCACTTGAACTGCAGCAAATTCTTGGGGATCTTCGTTTTGATCGCTCGGTTGAACTGGTTCTTTTTCGGCGCAATATATACGATACTCGCCCTTCGGAATTATTGAACAATCACTTGTTTGCGGTTAATTATGCAGACAGGACAGTTAATATTGATGAAACTTTGGCCATAGCCAAAGCCATTCACCGCAGAGAAGACATTCGCAGCTGCATTATTGATATAGGTAAAATGGCTGTAAACTGGTTGAACCAAGATCATGGCTATACTTCATTGCCATCATACGTGGATCGTCAGTTGGACGGTATGGATGCCAATGAACTTGACGAGACTATGCCTAAAGATGTAGTACTCTACGGCTTTGGTCGAATTGGCAGATTACTCGCACGTCGCATTATTGAACAAACAGGCCGCGGGCAACAATTGAGGCTGAAAGCGATAGTGCTTAGAATGCAAATGAAGGACAAAGTAGCTGAAGCGCATAAAAGAGCAGCCCTACTCAAAACAGATTCCGTGCATGGAGATTTTCGCGGTACTGTATTAGTCAGTGAAGAAGGAGACGCACTTTTTATCAATGGCAACAGGGTTCAATTGATTTATGCTTCCAATCCAACCGAATTAGATTACAGAGAATATGACATCCATGATGCACTAATCATTGACAATACAGGAATTTATACGGATGCAACCTCACTTGAAATTCATCTTCGTCCAGGAGTTGATAAAGTTATGTTGACAGCTCCAGGCAAAAAGATACCTAATCTGGTTTATGGTGTGAATCATGACAAAATAGATCTGGATGAAACGCGTATTTTCTGCGCTGCAAGTTGCACCACCAATGCCATAGTGCCAATATTAAAAACAATGGACGAACATTATGGCATCGAAAAAGGCCACATTGAAACCGTTCACGCCTATACAAGTGATCAGAACCTATTGGATAATTTCCATAAAAAACCACGAAGAGGTAGAGCTGCTCCATTGAATATGGTGTTGACCAGCACTGGTGCTGCCGAAGCAGTAGAAGCGGTATTGCCACATCTGGCAGGCAAACTTACAGGCAATGCGGTTCGCGTACCCACACCCAATGTTTCTCTTGCTATCATCAGTCTATCTCTGAAGAAGGCCACTTCCAAAGCAGATTTGAATCATACTTTACGTCAGGCTTCATTGCATGGCCCATTGGTTGAACAGCTTCATTACTCTACGTCAGAGGAATTTGTGTCTTCAGATGCAGTGGGTATGACAGCAACCTCAATTGTAGATGCGCCTTCAACAATAGTTTCAAAGGATGGGTTGAACATAACTTTGTATGCATGGTATGACAATGAATATGGTTATTCATGTCAAGTGGTGCGCTTAGCAAAACATGTAGCGAAAGTAAGACGTAAGGCCTATTTCTAGTAGATTATCGGTAATTGCAAGAAGCCGAATTATTGTTCTCTTTGCATTCTAAGGCAGTCTGACGGGAGTCAACTGTAATGATTAACGTGTTCAAGAACCTGGATTTGTTCTTTGTGGAAATATTTAAGGTCCCAGTCAATAGTCCTTTTGGCTCGAGAACACCTTGGGTTGACTCAAGTCCTTTGATAATGATGTCTCCTCCTGCTAATTCTGATCCTCGAGACATTTGTCCTGATGCTGAGAAGTAAACAGCAATTGATATCGGATCAACTTTACTCTTTTTGTCCCCATATATTTGAATTGGAGCGTTTCCAGTATTGGTGATGGTGTAACTTATTTTAAGGTTATCCTTTTTTCGATCAATGATCGCAAGATTGACAAGCTCCAAGTCTCCACAGATTGCGACTGGCTTGACCAATTCAGAGGCAGATGGAATAGAGGTATTTGCTCGGATTATTCTGACATTTGCTTTATCTGAAACTCCTGTTAATGGTTGTGTATCATTAGAAACTGAAATTTTAGGAACTGCAACAATTGGTTTTGCTGGAATACTAGGCTTGGCGGTAGGATTGGATTTTACAATGGCTTTCCAAGCAGATTCATAGGTTGCTGTATTGCCGCTGATTTGATTTTGTATGTAACTCTTTCCTGCCGAGAAATTCTTTTTAGATTGAAATAGCCCTGTTACCAAAGCGTTCAATTGATTTGAAGTTACTTTTTTTATGACAGGATCATCGATTAGGATCACTATATTTTGTGTAGTTTGATCAATACTTCCAGTGCTGACAGAATATTTGCCAGAATTGACAATATCTAAATCTGCAGAAATAATATCGCCATTGGTCTTGAGGGAACGAATGTCAGTTATTTTAAGTCTATAGCCGGTATATGATTTGGATAATGGAAGGGAGTCAATTGGATTTTCTCCTATGCTTTGCTTAATTGGATAAAAACTGACCAACGAAATAAACAAAACCAAATATATTATACTAAAGTGATTCTTCATATTTAAAAAGTTCATAATGCATACTGCATTTATTGTGCCATGTTGTATTTCAAGAATAAAAAACACTCAATTAATGGTAGCTGTGGGCTTGGTGATTACCTTTGCACCACATTGATATTATGAACAAAACCACCAGATATATTCCTTTAATTATTGCCTTGTGTTTGGCCCTCGGTTATGCCTTAGGCACAGGACTTCAAAAGCTGAAGCCTGAATGGAGGAACCCAAAGTTATCAAATGGGCAATCGTCAAGTAGCGGCAATACTACAATTGATGAGATCATTCAGTACATCAGTACGCGTTATGTTGACAAGATTTCTCAAGAGGATATAACTGAGAAAATGATTCAATCTGCACTATTGGAGCTGGATCCGCATTCATCCTATATTTCACCTAAAGAACTCCTGCGTGTCAATGAGGATATGGAAGGTAATTTTAATGGAATAGGGATAGAATTTCAGCTGATTCAAGATACCATCACAATTATTTCCGTGCTATCTAATGGGCCATCTCGTGATGCGGGTTTGCTTTCAGGAGATCAAATAGTATTTATTAATGACAGTCTGGTGGCTGGAAAAAAAATGGATAGTGAAGATGTCATCAGGTATCTGCGAGGTGCAAGTGGCACAAAGGTTAAAGTTGGAATCAGACGTAACCAAAGCAAATCTACCCTCAATTTTACTTTGAACAGGTCTCAATTGGCCAATTCCAGTATTGATGCTGCATATAAATTGAACACCAATTCCATTTATGTAAAAATCAATCGCTTCAGCAGTCAAACTTATGCCGAATTCATGACTGTTATGGATTCATTAACCACCAACAAGGAAAAAGTAAATTTGGTTTTGGATCTCAGGCAAAATCCTGGCGGGTATCTGCAGGAAGCTACCAATTTATTGAACCAAATATTTGGTGAAAAGAATAAATTGTTGGTTTATACCAAAGGTCGAAATCAAAGACGAACGGATTATGAGACTACAGGAATGACACGTTTGAATATTGCAAATGTTGCCGTACTCATTGATGAAGGTAGTGCATCTGCAAGCGAGATTGTGGCTGGTGCCATACAGGATTGGGATAGGGGTGTTGTCATTGGAAGGCGTTCATTTGGCAAAGGCTTGGTTCAGGAACAGTACGACTTGACAAATGGTGGTGCACTTCGATTGACCATTGCTAAGTATTTCACGCCATCAGGCCGATGTATTCAAAAAGATTATCATGATCTGAACAAGTACAGCAACGAATTGGGCGAGCGCTTAAAAGACGGAGAGCTTTTGGGTAAAACAGTAAATCAGATCAGCCTAGACACTAGCAAATATGTTACAAGCAGGGGAAGAAATGTAAAAGGCGGTGGTGGCATCAGTCCCGATTTTTTTATACCAACCGATAGTCTGATGTATTCTGATGTATTTCTGGATTTTAGAATTGCTATGTCTTCTTGGTGTGTTAAAAATAAATCCATTTTAGCAAAAGTTCCAAAAGATTTCAGTGATTTCATGAAATGGCAAGTTTCGGATAAAATGATTCAGAATTTCATTTCAGAAGCCCAAAAAGGTAAAACCTCAGTGTCTATTGAAATGAAACAAATGTTGAAAAAATATCTTAAATCGAATATTGCAAGACTCAATTTTAATGAAACAGCAATGTATCAGGTATTGAATGATGATGATCCTGTTGTTAATAAAGCGGTAGTACAAATCAAACAAAAATCTTCCTTAACGGTACAAAAATAAATCAGATATGAAAGCTTATCATGACTTATTGACTCACATACTAGACCAAGGCGTTCAAAAAACGGACAGAACAGGAACGGGAACTTTGAGTGTATTTGGATATCAAATGAGATTCGATCTCACTGAAGGTTTTCCTATGGTTACTACCAAAAAACTCCATTTGAAATCGATCGTTCATGAGTTGCTTTGGTTCCTGAAGGGAGATACCAATATTGCTTATCTAAAAGAAAATGGTGTGCGAATATGGGATGAATGGGCTGATGAGAACGGAGATTTGGGTCCAGTGTATGGTCACCAATGGAGAAGTTGGATGGGTGCAGACGGTAAAACTTTTGACCAGATCAAAATGGCACTTGAGCTAATAAAAAAAGATCCTGATAGCCGACGGATCATTGTCAATGCTTGGAATGTTGCAGACTTACCCCACATGGCCCTAAGTCCGTGTCATTGTTTGTTTCAGTTTTGGGTCGCTGATGGGAAATTGAGTTGTCAATTGTACCAGAGATCGGCTGATAGTTTTCTGGGTGTTCCTTTCAATATTGCTTCATATGCCTTGTTAACCATGATGATGGCACAAGTTTGTGGCTTGAAACCTGGAGATTTTGTGCATACTTTCGGTGACTTGCATTTATACAGCAATCATATTGAACAGGCACATTTACAGCTTAGCAGAGAAGCCTATCCACTTCCTGTTATGAAGATAAATTCTGAAGTTAAGGATTTATTTGATTTTAAGTTTGAGGATTTTGAATTGCTTAACTATCAATCTCATCCCCATATAAAGGCACAAGTTGCGGTTTAGATTTACATGGTCTATCAGCCTGAGGAGTATTTTGATTCAGATCTTATTTTTTTTACCACCTTTGCATTTCAAATTAGATACATTTTATGAAGATAGCAGTCATTGGAACGGGATATGTAGGTTTAGTATCTGGAACTTGTTTTGCTGAAACTGGGAATGAAGTTTATTGCGTTGACAACAATATTTCAAAAGTTGAACAACTTCACAAGGGGATTGTGCCTATTTACGAGCCTGGCTTGGAGATCCTATTTCGCAGAAATGTTGACGAGGGTAGACTTTTCTTTACTACTGATTTAAAGCGGGCAGTTGACCAAGCACAAATCGTTTTTTTGGCTTTGCCAACCCCGCCAGGTGAGGATGGTTCAGCTGATTTGTCATACATTTTGGGTGTAGCTGAGGATCTAAGCAAAATTATTACTTCCTACAAAGTTATTGTTGATAAGAGCACAGTTCCAGTTGGGACCGCTGAGAAAGTCTCTGAAATTCTAGGCAGAAACTTGTCTGCTGATCTGTATGATGTAGTTTCCAATCCAGAATTTCTCCGAGAAGGACTCGCTGTGGAAGATTTCTTAAAACCGGATCGTGTTGTTATTGGCTTAGACTCAGAGCGAGCAAAAAAACTGATGGATCAATTGTATAAGCCATTTGTTCGCCAAGGTAATCCTGTTATTTATATGGATATCCGTTCCGCTGAAATTACAAAATATGCAGCCAATGCTTACCTAGCTGCCAGAATTTCATTTATGAATGAGATCGCAAACTTGTGTGAGCGTGTGGGAGCCAACGTCGATCATGTCCGAATGGGCATCGGTAGTGATAGTCGTATCGGAAAGCGTTTCCTCTTTCCAGGAGTGGGTTATGGTGGAAGTTGTTTTCCAAAAGACGTACAAGCGCTGGCCAAGACTTCGGATGAAATGAACTATGACTTCAAAATATTGAAGGCAGTGATGAATGTCAATGATCTTCAAAAAAATATTTTGTTCAATAAAATCAAGAAACACTTTGGCTCATTGAGTGGCAAAACAATTGCAGTTTGGGGTTTGGCTTTCAAACCCAACACAGATGATATTCGTGAAGCTCCAGCTTTGCATCTTGTGGACCAGTTGCTTGAGGCAGGAGTTACCGTTCAGGTTTTTGACCCTGAAGCAATGCCCAATGTCAAAAAGATTTATGGCGAAAAACTGGTTTATAGCACGAGTGCTTACAACACCGTTTTGGGTGCAGATGCATTGGCTATACTTACTGAATGGGGTGAATTTCGCAATCCTGATTGGGATCGGATCGCTTTGTCCCTTAAAAATAAGGTAGTATTTGACGGACGTAATGTATTCGAGCCACAAGAAATGGCCGATATCGGCTTTCATTATGACAGCATCGGCCGCGGGACTTTGAAAAAGTAAATTGCCTGACATAAAATATTGGATTTGTATTTTGCGTTCCTTCTTAAAATATTACACTATGTTCAAATATTTGGTTCTTCTTGCTGCCTTGCAAATTGCTTTTGTTTCATGTAAAAAACTCAACACATCCGAAGCAAATTCTAAACAAAACTCAGCCTCAGAAGACCCAAAAACGGCAGATGGACCTTATACCAAAAAAGACGAAAATGGTAAGATTATTGAATCCGGGACATTGAAAAATGGTGTGCCTGATGGTGTGCGTACCTTATTTCAAGCCAATGGCAAACCCAAAATTCAAGAGAACTATACATCAGGACAATTTGAGGGTGAATACAAAACCTTTCATGAAAATGGTGCCATTGATCAAACAGGAATGTATATTAATAACACAATGACTGGTGTTTGGAAGCGCTTTTATCCAAATGGTGCTTTACGCGAGGAAGTTAATTTTGCCGACAACAATGAGAATGGACCCTATAAAGAATACTATCCAAGTGGTAAACTAAAATGGGAAGGAACATTCAAAGAGGGAAAGGAAGAAGGTGAACACCGACTTTACAATGAAGAAGGCGAAATTATCAAGAAGAAAGATTGCGAAACTGGTAATTGTGATGTTACTTGGGTAAAGAAAGGTTACGAAGACGGCAAATTGAAATGATGAAAAAACTACTCAGTACACTATTCATATTAGCTCTTCCATTATCCATCTTTGCTCAATTGGGAGGGGAAGGTATCATGAAATTTATATTTAACCCACCCTCGGCACGAATTACTGGGTTGGGAGGAAATGCAATTGCCACCAGAGACGATGATCCTACAGGCGCTTCACAGAATCCCGCATTGCTCAACGCTGAGCAGCACAATAAAATAGCTTTCAGCCACAGGTTTTTTTACAATGGCATTCAAGATGGTTATGTGAGCTATGCCCGCCAATTGCGCAATCCAAAATTGAACTGGCATGTGGCAATGCAATATGCCACTTATGGCGATATCATTGCAGCCGATCAATTTGGCACCAAGACCGGGACAGTATCAGCAGGTGATTACGCAGTGACTACAGGAATTTCATATCCACTTTATGATCGATTGAGTATTGGGGCCAATGTAAGATTTGCTTCCAGTAGATTGGATCAAGTCAATGCCAATGCGCTGATGACCGATTTAGGAGCATGTTATCACATCGATGATAAAAATTTGAGTTTGGTTTTTGTAATTAGGAATGTTGGCGTTCAATTGAATCAATTCAACGATAAAAATGAAGTCATTCCTTATGAAATCCAAGCAGGCATCAGCAAAAGACTGAAGTACCTTCCTTTTAGATATTCCATTATTTATACCAATTTGCAAAGATGGAATGTTTTGTATGACGATCCCAATGCGGTAGACGATGGAGCAATACTGTTTGGAGACAATCAGTCTGAAGGGCAAAGTAAAACTTCCATCTATTTTGATAATCTTTTTAGACATCTACATTTTTCAGGTGAATTTCTTATCGGCAAAAAAGAAAATCTTCGGGTTCGATTGGGTTACAATCATTTATTGCGCAAAGAGATGCAAGTTAAGACCTTCCGCAGCCTAGCAGGATTCAGTGGAGGACTTGGTATCAAGATCAATAGATTTCGATTGGATTATGGAACGCAAGCATTTCACTTGGTGGGTCGTACCCATCATTTGACCCTTTCAACAGACCTAGATTGGTTCATGAAATGATTAACATCTCATTATCAATTCTTTTCAAAAATTTCACAACTCCAAGGTATTGAATTGACATCTTATACTCAAAACAAGTTGTCATGAAAAAAATAATTTTCCTTGTTCTGCTTACAATCCTCATTTCATGTTCGAAGTCGAGTGAAAATGAAATAAGTGTAGCTTCTTCTGGAGCGGCTGATATTGCTTTAGAATCCCCAAATACTGGACCTCTAAATTCAATAAAAAGTATTGAGCGCAAAATTATTCGTGAAGGTTCAATGTCTGTTGAAGTAAAGAACCTAAGTAGGTCTGACGGATATTTCAAGTCAATAATCAAGCAATGCAAGGCTTACACTACCAATGAAACCTCCGACACCTATACTGGGAATAAGTCTAGGTATTTAACCATTCGTGTTCCATTGAACTCCTTTGATACCTTGGTTGCAATGATCGAATCTTATTCTGTTCAACTATTGAGCAAAAGCATTACCACATCTGATGTGACAGACGAGTTTGTAGATGTTGATGCCCGCCTCAAAACGAAGAAAAACCTTGAATCAAGATACCTTGACTTGCTCAAACAGGCAAAAAATGTGACTGAGATTTTGGCCATTGAGAAGGAACTGGCGGCAGTTCGCTCCGAAATTGAATCCATGACTTCACGTCAGAACTACATTTCAAGCCAAAGCGATTATGCTACCTTGAATTTGACTTATACTGTTGCAACGGGTACTTTCAGCGATATAGGCCAAAGAATTGGCCGAGGATTGGGTTTTGGTTTAAAAGGTGCTGTAGAATTCTTCATAATGGCTCTCAAAGCCTGGCCTTTGGTAATTTTGTTTACATTAATTCTATGGCTGGGAAAACGCAGAAAACGCACTTAATATGTCACCAAGAATATCGCAATTCATTTGGTTGTTAGGAGGATTTATGATCTTACAATGTTCCTCCTCACCAGTTAATACAAGGCCAAAAGCTATCAAGTCCGCTATAAATAACAGTTCCAATGGATTTGCAGTCATTGAGCTTTTTACTTCCCAAGGCTGTAGTTCATGTCCTCCTGCGGACAGAAAGTTGAATGCGTTGACTGCTAGAGCCAAGGATGAAAATCTGCCGATTTATACTTTAGCTTACCATGTTGACTATTGGAACAGACTTGGTTGGAAGGACCCATTCAGCATGAAATTATTCAGCGATCGGCAAAGTTGGTATTCCAGCTTGTTTGAGTCAGGGAGCGTTTATACTCCGCAAATCATTGTCAATGGTGAACAAGAAATGGTGGGTTCTCGAAACGCTGAAATAGATAGAAACATAGAACAAGTCTTGAATGAGAAATCAAATATTGAAATCAAATTGGATATCGAATCAGCAGGAGAAGATCTTATCTGTAATGTATCAATAAAAAATAGACCTACAGCGTCGTGTATGATTTGTTTGGCTTTGGTAGCTGATGATATCACAACTTTAGTGAAGCGAGGAGAGAATTCTGGTAAAACATTGATAGAAAGTGGGATTGTGCTCAATTTCAAATCAACAAAACTTGAAACTGACCAGCTTAAAATCATTTTGAAAAGAACTGGAATGAATGGAAATAGAAGAGTTGTTGCATTCATTCAAGATGAAAAGAAAGGTGTTATTTACGGTGCTACAAACACCAATCTATAGAAAGTTTAAAATATTTTAAGGAAATTACATGAATTTTTATAGCATTTTTGGATTGTATTATTTCTTAAATATTTGATTGTTACGTTATTATGATTTGTACAGTTGTATTATAGCTGTCACAAATTATTTGAGGTTTCAATTTTTAATCAATTTGGTATAATTTTGGAGTAGGTAAATTGATCTTACACACCTAGATAAACAACAATGAGAAAATTTATACTGCCAATCATGGCTTCCCTCGTTCTGCTTGTGCAGAGTTGTCGCAAAGACGAAGAGACTTTTCAAACTATATCTACATCTAACTATAATAGTTCCATTGCCCGGACTTGGTTTGATTTTCAATTGAAGTTAATCAAGGAAACTCCTGGCTATTCTCCGCCTGTAGCTGCTAGGTCCTTAGGTTATGCGGGTGTCACTCTATATGAGGCTGTTGTGCCAGGAATGGAAGGATACAAAAGCCTGAGAAATAAAATTTCTGGTTTTGATTCCGATACTTTTCCTAGAGTTGTTATTGGTATTGAATACAATTGGTCTATTGTAGCGAATGCAGCATTGGCGACTTTCCAAAAGAAGCAATTTGCTACAACTTCCTCTATCAATCTTATCCGAGTCGACTCCATTGAAGCAGTTAACTTTAATGCATTGGTGGCCAAATATCCGAAATCTGATGCATCCGCCAGTGTAGAATTTGGCAAAAGAGTAGGGAAGGCAGTATATGATTATGCAGCAACAGATGGTCAATCGAATGCATCATTAACCAATTTTCCAGCTTATGTCCTACCTGTTGGACCACAATATTGGCTTCCTACAGGACCAGCTAAAACCCCTCTTCAACCTTATTGGGGATCAGTAAGACCATTTTTAATTGCTAGTGTAGCAAATTGCCAACCTCAAGGACATCCCATTTATAGTGAAGAAGTAAGCTCTGCTTTTTATATAGACAGTAAGGAGGTTTATGATGCAGTGACAAATATTACTGGCCCTCAGAGGGAGATTGCTGAATTCTGGTCGGACGATCCAGGCAAGACCGCGACACCTCCTGGTCATGCTATTTCAATTGCCACTCAAGTATTAGAAACTTTAAATTCCAACTTGGCTACTGCAGCTATTACTTATGTGAAGATGGGGATAGCAGTTCATGATGCATTTGTTTCATGCTGGAAGACAAAATACGATTATCCTTTACTTCGTCCTGTTACTTATATCCAAAGAGTCATTGACCCAAGTTTTACAACCATAATAAGTACACCGCCATTCCCAGAATACACAAGCGGTCATTCAGTACTATGTGGAGCGTCGATGTCAATTATGACGAACTTATTTGGCAATAATTTTGCATTTTCGGATTTCACGCATTTTGGCAGGACAGATATCAACGGCAATCCACGTAACTACCCTAGTTTCAATGCCGCTGGTGAGGAAGGCGCCATTTCAAGATTATATGGAGGAATTCACTATCGCTTCGGGATTGCAGATGGAGTGAAGCAAGGTCGTGAAATAGGGCAGGAAGTTATTAAATTGGATTTAAAAAAGTAATCCTAACCATAAGAAATCAATCAGCTTGGTAGAATAGATGATCTTGATATATCTTGCAAGATCAAAATACCAATTATGCAAGCAAATTCTTCCAAACATCCCAAAGCGCTCCCATATCTTTTCTTTACTGAAATGTGGGAGCGTTTCGGTTATTACCTGATTCTAGGCATTTTTGTGCTCTACCTTACTGATGTAGATAAAGGAGGATTTGGATTCGATAGAGCGACTGCTTCGGACATCTATGGCACATTTATAGCCTTCGTTTATTTGACGCCTTTTATTGGTGGTTATTTGGCAGATTTCAAGCTCGGTTATATCAAGGCGATATTTATTGGTGGGGCATTGATGGGTCTGGGGTATATGGGATTGGCATTTCATGAAAAATGGATTTTTTATACTTCCTTGGGATTGATATGTGTGGGAAATGGTTTCTTCAAACCCAATATTTCTGCACTTCTAGGAAAACTTTATGACAATCCTGACTATAAAGCCAACAAAGATACAGGCTACAATTTGTTCTACATGGGCATCAATATTGGAGCGTTCATTTGCAATTTTTTCGCCGCTTATCTTCGCAATTCAATTGGCTGGGGGGCAGCTTTCATGGCAGCTGGTATAGGTATGTTTTTAGGTTTGATCGTATTTGCTATTGGCTTGAAATATTACAATTACAGCGAAATCAAGGAAACAGAGCAAGCGCAGAAAAAATCTGAATTTGGTAAAGTTGTTTCCCAAGTTTTGTTGCCAGCCTTGGTGGCAGGAAGTATAGGTTGGTTGCTTCCAGGCAATTATTTTGGATCAGACAGTACCGATGCATTTTTGCTGGCTGCAATTCCGGTTTGCGCATTTTATTATCGACTGTACAAAGAGTCAGTAGGTGAGGATCGCAAGCTGATTGGCGCGCTTTTATCAATATTTGCGGTATCAATAATTTTCTGGGCGGTGTTCAAACAAAATGGAACTGCGTTAACCACCTGGGCACAATATTACACAGATCGCAAGGTGCCTGCTACAGCTGAACCTTTTCTGAAAACCATCAAATTGGTAGAGGAAGATGTATATGCAATGGACAGTGTAACAGCGTACAACGAAAAATATCAAGTCATCAAAGGCGAAGATTCAAAACCACTTAAAGTTGTCGATATTCCTGTGTATTTCAAGAATATCCCAAAGGAGCAATTGCCTGCTGAGGGCACCAAATGGTCATTGCTGAATACAGAGATATTTCAAAGTATTAATCCGTTTTTTGTAATTATTCTGACTCCGCTTTTGGTCCTCTTTTTTGCTGGAATGCGCAGGCGAAAATCTGAACCTGGAACTCCCACTAAGATGGCATGGGGATTATTTATATCCGGATGTTCTACCTTAGTGATGGTAGCAGCCTGTTATTGGAGTATCAATGGAAGCATGAAAGTCAGTCCGTGGTGGTTAATGGGAACTTATGGTGTAATCACAATTGGAGAGTTGTTGCTCAGCCCAATGGGATTGTCATTGGTCAGTAAAATAAGTCCCAAGCCTTTGACTGGACTAATGATGGGCGGTTGGTTTTTGGCTACATCTCTTGGCAACAAGCTATCGGGTATACTTTCCACCTTGTGGGATAAATACGACGACAAAGCCAATTTTTTCTGGGTCAATTTTGTCCTTTTGATGATTGCAACCGGAATCATGCTAAGCCTATTAAAGCGTTCAAATTCATTATTCAAGGAGATGTAAATGTTTTGAACTTGTTCCAATCATAAAGATAACTTGGGTGGTCTTTTTTGTTTTATATAAAAAAAAATTTTGCACAATTTTATGTCAATAGAAAACTTTAGTTCTATATTGCCTTTCAATCTAAAAAGCGTATGAAAATTGTAGAAATCAATGCAATGCGAGGTCCCAATTATTGGTCAATTCGCCGACATTACTTGATTGTAATGCGGTTGGATCTTGAGGAACTTGAAGAAAAACCAACCAATCTTATCCCGGGATTCTTAGATAGACTTCAAGCTCTTATGCCCAGTTTGCAATCTCACAGATGTAGTGAAGGTGTAGAGGGTGGATTCTTTTCAAGAGTCAAGGACGGTACTTGGATGGGTCATGTGATTGAGCACATTGCATTGGAAATCCAAACATTAGCTGGAATGGATGTAGGTTTTGGACGAACTAGAACTACAGGAAATTTAGGTGAGTACCATGTCGTATTTGCATACTCTGTAGAAGAAGCTGGTAAATTTGCGGCCCGTATTTCAGTTAAAATTGCCCAAGCTCTCGTTGATGGTAATGCTTGCGATATTGATAAAGATATTCAGGAACTGCGCGTGCTTCGCGAAAGAAATAGACTCGGTCCCAGTACCGACAGTTTGGTCCAAGAGGCAGTTTCTCGAGGTATTCCTTGGATTCGATTGAATAAATACTCCTTGGTACAGCTCGGTTATGGAGCACGCCAAAAAAGAATTCAAGCAACAGTGACCAGTCAAACCAGTAGCATTGGTGTAGAAATAGCATGTGATAAGGAAGACACCAAGACCTTGCTTGAAGGGGCTGAAGTTCCTGTGCCAAAAGGTGAAATCGTAAAGTCAGTTGCTAACTTAAAAGTTGCCATTCATTATGTAAAATATCCTATTGTAATTAAGCCTATAAATGGCAATCACGGCAGAGGTATCACAATTAATATTCAAGATTGGGATTCGGCAGTTGTAGCATTTGAAGCCGCTAGGAAAATCAGCAGCAGTGTTATTGTAGAGAAATATGTGGTAGGTGACGATTATCGTTTGCTTGTGATAGATTACAAACTGGTAGCAGGCGCCAGAAGGACCCCAGCTCGTGTTACAGGTGACGGTAAGAGAAATATTCAAACCTTGGTTGATGAAGTTAATTCTGATCCGCGTCGTGGATATGGGCATGAAAACGTGCTCACGCAAATTGATTTCAATGAAATGACCATGACCATTTTGGAGTCAAAAGGCTACACAGTTAATACGATTTTGCCCGAAGGTGAAATACTCAACTTAAAAGATACGGCTAACCTTTCTACAGGTGGAACCGCTTCAGACATTACAGACAGCATACACCCTTACAATGTATTCATGGCTGAGCGAATTGCCAGATTAGTAGGTTTGGATATCTGTGGTATTGACGTCATGACAACGGATATTACACAACCATTATACGATACAGGAGGCGCAGTGCTTGAAGTCAATGCCGCACCTGGATTTAGGATGCACCTTGCCCCAACAGACGGACTTGCCCGCAACGTAGCTTCGCATGTGATAGATATGTTGTTTCCAGCCGGAGCCACAGGGCGAATTCCAATAATTGCAGTAACCGGAACCAATGGCAAAACCACCACTACCCGATTGATAGCACACATGGTAAAATTGATGGGTTATCAGGTAGGATATACCACAACCGATGGGGTTTATATACAGAACCACCTGCTGATGTCAGGCGATTGCACTGGACCTTCAAGCGCAGAATTTGTATTGAAAGATCCCACAGTGAATTTTGCGGTCATTGAATGTGCAAGAGGAGGAATGCTAAGAGCTGGATTGGGATTCCACACCTGTGATATAGGAATTGTTACCAACGTAGCGGCCGACCACTTGGGCTTGAAAGGAATCAACACTGTTGAACAAATGGCAAAAGTAAAAGGCATCGTACCGGAATCAGTAAAGCCTGAAGGATATTGCATCCTCAATGCCGATGATGACAATGTCTTCAATATGTCTCACAACGTAAAATGTCAGGTGGCGCTATTTTCAATGAATGAAGACAACCCCCGGATCAAAGAACACGGCAAAAAAGGTGGCTTGTCAGCCATTTATGAAAATGGGTTTATCACCATTTGCAAAGGTGAATGGAAAATTAGAATCCAGCAAGCCGTTAATATCCCATTGACATACGGTGGAAGAGCAGGATTCATGATCCAAAATATACTTCCAGCTGCTTTGACTGGCTTTATCAATAATTTCAAGATTGAAGACATCAGACTGGCTTTAGAGACCTTCATACCATCTCCCTCACAAACTCCAGGCCGCTTGAACATGTTCAATTTCAAGAACTTTGATGTTTTGCTCGATTATGCGCACAACCCGGCAGGATTGAAGGCATTGCAAAAATTTGTTGAAAAAATTGAGGCCAAACCAAAAGTCGGAATCATAGCGGGAATAGGAGATCGCAGGGACGAAGACAATATCGAAATAGGCAGAATTTGTAGTGAAATGTTTGATGAGCTGATCATTCGCCAAGATAAGCATCTAAGAGGCAAGATGGATCAAGAAATCATTGATTTACTCATGATAGGAATCCACCAAACTGATCCAAAAAAGAAAGTGACGGTCATCCAGAAAGAGTCCGAAGCAGTAACCTTCGCATTAGAAAATGCCAAGCCAGGATCTTTGTTGGTATTGTGCAGCGACGCCGTAGCAGAATCCTTGAGTCTGGTACAAAAATTCAAAGAAGAGGAAGCAGCCCGGTTGTACGACTACAAACATGTTGAGATTCCCAATCTTGGAGAAGTATAGAATATCAAAAGCCTTTGAATTTTATTCGAAGGCTTTTTTCGTAAAATTTGGGTGCATTGAAATTCAACCCAAAATTTGCATTAGCAGATTTTGTCCTTTGGGTCAACGAAAATCTTTGATTTTGCTGAACTTAAAGCCAGGACATTAAAAAAATCTACAGGGCTTTAACCTCCTAAGATTCTGATACGAATTTAGGAGTCGTCAGACCCGACAAATTTTCGGAATAACTTAAAATTTCATCCATTCAGCGTCTAACGCTGAATTTTGATTCAAAAGCGTTAATTAATTTCAATATACGCTTCCCGCTAAATTCTAAATTAATTTGGATAGTAACGAGCTAGGTTTCATTTAAATGCTGGACAAGTTGGCACATTAATACAACATCTAAAAAACTCCAGAGCAAGATTACTTCAACAAAATGGATTTTGCTTATGTTGTGTAATTGTAATATTATTCTTAGAGAAACGCATGTTGTGACCTAATTTCATTAGGAATATTTATATATAATTTTTACATTTGTGTTATTATTCGTTATTTAGTTAATTGAACCCAAAACTCATGAGCATTTTGACCCTTAACCGGAGGATTTTTATCCTTGTTTTTTCATTTTTTATTTTAATAAATTTTACACATAGCCAGGTGATTGGTGATTACCGCAGTATTGCAAGCGGTAATTGGGAGACATTGACATCATGGGAGACCTATGATGGAATGGTTTGGATCGGTGCAGTAGATGTTCCAGAAAGTGGGGCTGGTGTTATATCCATTAGAAGTGGACACACCATTACCAATATGGACTTCATTTTAATTGACCAAGTAGTAGTAGATGCTGGTGGGATTTTGAATCTGAGCGCAGATGCGAGTATTGTTAATGGAGATGGAGTAGATTTACAAATTAATGGTACTGTCAATTTATCTGGAATTGTCAATGGTTCAGCTTTAGCCACCGTTGAAGTAGTAGGGATTTTAAATTGGACCGATAATTTATTAAATTTTAACACCACAGTTAAACCAACTGGTGTTATCTCCGCTACATCAAACACCACTAAGACCTTAAAAAGAATTTTGACCATTGAAATTGGTGGAAATGTGAATTTGAATTATGATGGCATTTTGTCATTTTCAGGTGCAACCATCAATAATGCAGGAACCATAACAAATGGTGGAGATATTAATTTCAGCAATGGTGGTGGTTCAAATGTCTTTAATAATAATGCTGGAGGTTCTTTTACCAAAAGTAGTGGTGCAGGGACATCTAGAATTGGAGTTGCCTTGACAAATGTTGGGTCAATTACTATTGCTTCAGGTACTTTGGAAACTACAAGTACCGTAACCAACACTGGAACAATTACCATCAATCCAAATACCACTTTGGACGCCTCTGCTGGTGTATTTACACACAATAGTGGAACCTTTACTGTTAATGGCACTTTGAAGTCTTCAACTGGCGCCACGTTCAATCAAAATGGTCCAATTACATTTGGAGCCAGTTCAAAATTGAATGCAGGAGGAACTTATAACCTCAATGCAGATCAAACTTGGAATTTGATGGAAATAACAGTAGATGGAAATCTAAATATTCTACCTCCTAGAATAGTAAATTGGACAACTGGCAACATCGTATTTAACGGTGGCACTTTTACAAATAATGGCATTTTTAATATCCAATTTGATGGAAATATGCTAGATAATGGAGGAGGGATTGTTATCAATAATGGAATATTCTCCAAATCTGCAGGAGCCACTATTTCTGCAATAGCGCTAAATTTTACGAATAACGGTGATGTGATCATTAATTCTGGTACTTTGGAACTTACTAAAGACTTACTGAATGCTGTTAATAAACTAATCGATGTTAAACCAGGAGCCACCCTTAAAACTTCTGGGTCCGGCACAGTAACAGGGAATGGGCCAATAAATGTCACTAGCGGAAGTCTAGTAAGTGCAAATACATTTATTCAAAATATAGTGATCACCTTTGCAGGAAATTCTTCCTTTACAGTGAACGGAACCCATACCATTAACGCCAATCAAACATTTGGTCCTGGTATGACGGTTGCAGTTAATGTAGGTACATTGATCAATTCAGCAACTTATACAATGACTTGGTCAGGAGGCACGATTGGGTTTGCTAGTGGAGTCTTCAATAACAACGGAATCATTAACAATACATTTGCTGGACTGATGGTCAACACATCTGGAGCAAATGTTTTGAACAACAATGCAACTGGAGTTTTTAATAAAACAATTGGTTCAACTACAATTCAAGTACCTTTTGCAAATACCGGTGCAGTTAATGTGAATTCTGGTACTTTGGTTACGAATACTTTTACCCATGATGGAGTTATGAATGTTGCTGGAAGTACTTTGGAGTCTAATGGTGCCTTCGCCCAGAATCAAGTGATTAATTTTACTTCAAACCCTACTTTCATTGTACGCAACAACCACAGCTTGAATACATCACAAACCTATGACAATGTAACAATCAATATTATTGCTGGAAAGTTGATCAACACAGCTACCCGAACATTGACTTGGAATTCAGGAGTTATTACCATATCGAATTCAGGTCAGCTTGAAAACTCAGGTACTTTCAACAATACATTTAATGGCACGATCAATGCCGGTTCAGGAAGTGGTTCTTTCTCTAATATAGGTATATTCAAAAAATCTGCTGGGGGCACTACTACTATTGATGTTCCTTTTACCAATTCTGCTGGAGCAACTATTGAAGGGAACAATGTGTTGAATTTTACTGTTGCATCAAGTTTTGCGGGCACCATTTCACCGGGCTTATCACCAGGAAATCTTACAATAAACGGTACAACCAATCCTTTGAATGGTTCCACTACCTTGAATATGGAAATTGTTTCTTTGAGTGATTTTGATGTTTTGCAAAGAGCTGGTTCACTGGCACTTGGTGGAACATTGAGCGTGACAGGAAGTATGGGTTATGGAACAATAAGTATCATTACAGCAGGATCTATATCCGGCTCATTTGGAACTGTCAATTTGCCAGGAGCTGAGTACAGTGCGGTGGTTACGCCAACTTCAGTTGATATTATCCGTGCAGTATTGCCAGTAGAGCTCAGTGCTTTTTCTGGAATCGCCAGAGATCAAGTTAATCTTTTGAAATGGTCTGCTGAATCAGAATTGAACTTCGAAAAGTATATTTTGGAAAGAGCTTCAGAAATTAGTGAAGAATTATTCACTACCATCGCTGAAATAAACGGAACAGGAAGTTTTTCAAGCAGAGCTAGTTACGAATATCTTGATGAACAACCAATGCAATTGAGTTATTACCGTTTGAAGATGATTGATACAGACGGCAGTTACAAGTTTTCAAAAATCATTGCCCTTCAAAATGAAAATGCCGAATTTGGTGAGGTGAAAGCTTTTCCAGTTCCTACTGTTGATATAACTCAAATTCAGTTCACAGCATCGGATGTAATGGAGTATCGTTTTATTCTAACAGACATCAATGGTAGAATTTTAAACACCGAAATCTTTGAAACTGCTAAAGGATTGAATCAAGAAAGTATTGATTTAAGTATTTATCCTTCAGGAGTTTATTACTTGAGTATCATTGGCGGACAAGTAAACAAGAACGTAAAACTGATTAAAAAATAGTATTTATTCTCTCAACGAATATAAGAAGGGCTTCCAGTAGGAGGCCCTTTTTTTGTCTAAACTGTGATTATTTTATGATTAAATGATTGATATGAGTTATTTCCTAAATCAGAAATTAGCCTAATCAATAAATCACCTAAATCATAGTTTAGACATTATTTTTTTGCCGATTTTATTCTGACGTAAAAATATAACCCAGCTTACTCACTAGACCTTACCAATCCATGTTGGCAAGCGTCGTCAGTCCACCATTCAAATTTTTGCAAGTTCGAAACCTCATTTAGAGCCATTTCAAGCCAAAATCTATCAGCTTCTTTTTAAAATTGGTATAAGGAGGGCCGATCAATTGAGCGTAGCTGATGAATTGGGATGCACGCATTACAGGTTTGATATTACTAAACTCTACAAATCCAAGATGACCCCGACTCTTGCCAATTCCTGAATTGTTAACACCGCCAAATGGCAAATTGGGGTTGGTTTGGTGAATCAAACAATCATTGATGGTTACCCCACCGGCACTGGTTTCGTTCATTACTTTTTTCTGAATACTTGTAGAGCTCGAAAACAAATACAAGGCCAATGGTTTTTCAGTGGTATTTAATTCTACAATCAACTGATCCATGTCTTGGTATCGCAATATTGGCAGTACTGGTCCAAATATTTCCTCCTGGAGAATCTGACTATCTGGATCTATGTTGCTCAGTAGGGTCGGAGCAATATAACGAGTATTTGGATTGGAGTGGCCACCACAAAGTAGACTGGCACCATGGGACACAGCGTCCGCAATCAATCCTGTGATTCTTTCAAAGTGGGAATTGTTGATGATGACAGCTATGTCAGCTGGTTTGCGTTCTAGTTCATTGCTATTTCCAAATTGTTTGGTGATCCATTTGATGCATTCACGTTCAAATTGTTCAGCCACTTTTTCATGAACATAGATCATATCTGGCGCAACGCAGGTTTGGCCGGCATTCAGGAATTTTCCAAATACAATTCGTTGAGCTGCTAAGCTGATATTGGCATCCTCATGAACAATGGCAGGAGACTTTCCACCAAGTTCAAGTGTTATTGAAGCGAGATGTTCAGCAGCTTGTTTCATGATAATTTTACCAACTCGAGGACTGCCAGTGAAGAAAACATGATTGAATGGGAGTTTCATCAATTCTGTTGTCATTTCAACACCGCCTTCAATAATTTGAACCTCATTGGCATCAAACACTTCTCCAATTATTTTACGCAATACTGGTATTGTGGCAGGACATAATTCAGACGGCTTAATAACAGCTGTATTGCCTGCCGCTATTGCACTCACTAACGGATCAATGGTGAGTATGAAAGGATAATTCCAAGGCGAAATAATCAGGATCGTTCCTTTTGGTTCGTGGTTAATATGAGAATCGGCTGGCCAAAGTTCTTTGATAGTTGGTACCCACTTAGGACGCATCCATTCTGCCAAATTTTTGATAACGAAGTCTATATGAACGATTATCGGGTAAACCTCACTGATATCAGATTCAAGTTCGGGTTTGGCAAAAGTTTCAAGCATTGCCTGTTTGATTTCAGGGCGATGTTTCAATATGCTTGCCCTCAGCATTTTTAGTTTCTGAATCCTTTCTTTAGCTGTTGTAGCTCGCATTGTAGCTTCATTACCTTTTAAAAGCTTAAATATTTTGGCAGTAGAATCGGCTGAAATTGTTTGCATTGTCATGAAATTAGTTCAATAGGATAATAATTGACGAATAGCGACCTCGACTTTTTCGATACTTGGAATCATAGTTTCTTCCAGAATACTGTTCAATGGGATAGCGGGCATATTTTCAGATCCCAAGCAACGGACTGGTGCGTCTAGATATTCAAAACAATGTTCCTGAATTCTTGCTGCAAGGCTTTGTGCCAAGCTGTTATCTACTTGTTCTTCGGTCACGACCAGTATTCTTCCATGAATTTTTGAACGTTCGTAAATCAGTTCAGTATCCAAGGGGTGCAATGTCCGTAAATCTATAATTTCTATCTGCCCGGGTAAACTCTTTGAAGCATTTAATGCCCAATGTACCCCCATTCCGTATGTCACCAACAATAAAGTATTGTTATTTGTCGTAAAATCTGCCTCTTGAACAATTCTTCCTTTACCAAATGGAACAACATAATTTTCATCCGGCTCTACAGTTCTCGCTGCATCAGTTCCTCTAACCTTTGACCAATAGAGGCCTTTGTGTTCAAATATCACGACTGGATTAGGATCGTAATAAGCAGACTTGATCAAGCCTTTCAGGTCAGCACCATTGCTTGGGTAAGCAATTTTCACACCGCGTATATTGGCAACGACTGTCTCAACACTGCTGGAATGATAAGGTCCTCCACTTCCATAGGCACCTATAGGAACGCGTATAATACAACTAACCGGCCATTTGCCATTAGAAAGGTAACAGCTGCGGGCTACCTCTGTGAACAGTTGATTCAATCCAGGCCAGATATAATCGGCAAATTGTACTTCAACTATTGGCTTAAGGCCCACTGCGCTCATTCCTACTGTACTTCCTACAATGAAGGCTTCTTGTATAGGGGTATTGAATACCCGCTCTGGGCCAAATTTTTGGGCTAAAGTTGCTGCTTCCCTAAATACACCTCCCAATCGAGCCCCCACATCCTGACCGTAGAGTAGGCACTCTGGATGCTTCTCCATCAATTCTTGCACAGCAAACAAGGCGCAATCAACCATTACTTTTTCGGTGCCCCCAACTGGGCTCCTTTCACCTTTTTCTTCAGTGATCGGTGTTGGCGCAAACATGTGTGTGAAGAGATCGGAAGGTTCAGGATCGGCTGCATTTTCAGCTTTTTTGAAGTCGGATGCTACACTTTGCTTCGATTCAGCTTCAATAAGTGCTATTTCATCGGCATGAAATCCATTGTTTTCCAAAAGCGCAATCATCTTTGGGTACGGATCACGTTTTTCTTGCTCTTCAAGATCATCCCTATACCATTCTTTACGCACACCACTGGTATGGTGATTCAAGAGTGGAACTGTGGCATGGAGCAGATATGGGCGCCTTGTTTTGCGCATATCTTCCAATATTTTATGAATTGCTTCATAACATTCTTGAAAGTCGGTACCATCAACCTGAACGATGTTGATTCCGGGAAAACCAGCTGCATATTGGGCAGCGTCTGCCACTCTTATTTCAGTTTTGTGTGCTGAAATATCCCATTCATTGTCTTGAACGAGATAGAGGATGGGTAACTGACGAAGTGCAGCCATCTGAAAGGCTTCTGCAACTTCACCTTCAGTAACCGAGGCATCACCCAAGGAACAAACTGCAATAGGCAAAGGCTTGTCCATATCCTCTAAACCCTGAGATTCCTTGTATCTCATACCCATTGCAATGCCAGTAGTAGGAATTGCTTGCATTCCAGTGGCAGAAGATTGATGCGGAAGTTTTGGTTTATCCTCATCGCGTAAGCTCGGATGCGAATAGTATGATCTTCCCGCTGAAAAGGGATCATCTTTCTTGGCCATTAATTGCAACATCAGCTGATAGGGCTCCATACCAATAGATAGGAGTGCCGCGTCATCTCTGTAATAAGCTGCCAAATAATCCTGTGGCAACAATTGCATTCCCATTGCTATCTGAATGGCTTCATGGCCTCTTGATGTGGCATGAACATATTTGGATACTTGTTTGAAATTGGCCTCATAAATCTCAGTCATTGCTTTGGCAGTTGACATGAGTTGAAAAGCGCGTTTTAATAACTCTTTCTGCATTGTGCAAACTTAATTCAAAACCAAGGACAAAAGCTATATTTTAATAGAAAGATTCACATAATTGAATCAAGAATATTTTAAGGAGTGAATAGAATACACCAAGATTTTGGTTGTTAGACTTGATATGAACAATAAAGTCAAACCTATCATTCGATAAATTATTTTATCCTTATTTTGGTGATTGTTGAAATTGAATTTTTATAAAGGGATTGAAAATTGATTCGTCTTATATCTATGCTTTTTTATTTTAGGATTGACTTGCATTTCCAAGGTCATTTAGATCTTGCAATATTTCTAAGGTTTGTCATTGATGGTTTTATCAATAACAGTTCTGAATTTGGGTTGAAAAATAAATGGGGATTGGAATCTGCCATCCACCTATACTATCCGCGCATTTATAGAAATTATGTGTAAGAGGTGGCGTATAAAATGAATTATTCTCTGAATTTTATTAGCATCAATATCAAATATTATCCGATTGAAGGCAAACACTTAACAGGTTTTTGTTTAGGCCGTATTTCATGTGGGATGGACGCAAAATAGAGGTCCCCAATGTGCCTGAAATTCAAAGTACTTATCAGCAACTTTCGCCAGGATTCTATCTTGGTTAACAGCTAATGTCAAAAAAGGACAGTTTATTGAAATTGGATTAGGTTTTTGTTATTCTTTCATCAATTAGGAGTTTTCAGACTCATCTCTTTTTGAAGAGCTTAATTCACAAGAACTATTTGGAAAGCTTTCCATAGGCTACCGTTTTAATAAACCCAGTTTCATAAAAGAATTAGTTGCAAAACAAGCACCCTCCAAATTGTGATTTTAAAAGATTTATTGTTAAGATTAAAAAATTCAATTATTTTTGCAAGCTAAATTCAAAACAGAACACATGAAAAACATTTTTATCACTTTGGGTTTTATTGCAATTGGGACAAGCCTGAATGCACAAATTGATATCAGTTTGAATCCGGTATCTATTTTATTTTCCAGTATTGACGCTTCAGCAGAATTCTTAATTAAGGAGGATATTGGTATGGAGGCAACGCTTAGCTACAATTTTAATGATTTTAGTGCATCAAATGTCGATTACAAATCAAATGGATTTGGAATTAGAGCGATAGGTAAGTATTATTTTAATCCCGATAAAGGGTGCGATAAATGGTCAATAGGTCCATATATGAAATATGCTTATCGTTCTTCCGAAACAATAGATGGCTCAATAAATAATACAGCAACTTACAAAAGGTTTGCTGTCGGTTTTTATACTGGTTATAAGTGGGTTTCCAGAAAGAATATAATATTTGAACTGGGTTTTGGTCTTGGTCGTGCATTTTTAAACGAGTGGACCTCTAATGATGAAACTTTAGATTTAGGTGATTTTCCAATATTCAATTTGGATGGAATTGGTAGACTTTCTATCGGATACAGATTTGGCGGAAACAAGTAAGTTTTCTGTTCTTTGAGAAAGGATATAGCTGTGGTAGTTGCAGCCTTTTTTTAGTGGTACTTAATTAATAGTTAAAAAGCGCCGAATACCTGCTCTAAATTGGCAATGTATCGTCTAAATATCTAACTTTACCATTCATTTTTTCACATTCAATATCTATCAATGATCAAATCAATTTTTATCTTGTTGCTTGGTGTAGTACTATTTAGCTCTGTCTCTGCTCAGAATGCTTTACCTGGGGTAAAGGTTAAAAGCCTTGATGGCAACACAATAAATATTCAAGATTTTGGGAAGACTGGCAAAGTAACAATACTTAGCTTTTGGGCCACGTGGTGTTCTCCCTGCAAAAAGGAATTGGATGCAATTTCAGAAAATTGGGAAGAGTGGAAGACTGCTTACAATTGCGAACTGTTGGCAATTACAGTTGATGATCAACGTACCTTGGGAAAAGTAGGACCGATGGTCGAAGAAAAAGGATGGACTTACATCATGTTATCGGACGTTAACAAAGATCTTTTAAGAGCTTTAAGTGGTCAGAGTGTACCTTTTACTGTAGTCTTAGATAAGACTGGTGCCATTGCTTTTACGCACAATGGATATACACCTGGTGACGAAAATGAACTTGAAGAAAAGGTAAAAGAACTGGCGGCTAAATAAGATTTTCAGATTTACTCAACTTATATTCAAAACGGAACCCATATTTGTGAATTTGGGTTCCGTTCTTGTTATTGCTTCTTCCGTTTTAGAATCAATTGGTTTTACCTTTCCACAATCTGATCAGCAAAGCCTCAGTTATCAGCGCCAAAAGTGCCAGAAGAACGAACCAGCGCCAAAGTACTATTCCTTGGTCTTTTTCATTAACCATTGCGGTGAAATTAGCGTTTAAACTGGCATCCATTACGGACATGTTTCCAGGTAATCCCTCTTTCAATTCAGAACTAGATTTGAACTTTCTTTCTGATTCTTGTCTGTCATAATTGAAAGCATATTCTCTGACTTTCACTTTAGCATCATCTTGAAGGGAATAAAATCCCGATTCACTGATCATATTTTTCACGCCTAGTATCAACTGCTGGCCCAATTTTCTTTGTTCAGGTAGGAATTCTTGCTTACCAAATACCAAACTGTAGGCTTTCTCTCCTTTCATTTCCGCATTTGCTGTCAGTTGAACATCTTTTCCAATAGTAAAGGCAATTTTATCACCTTCCTTCCGGGTCATGGTCATCTTTGCCATCATCGGGATAAATACCTCGGCTGTTTTGACCAAATCATTATACTGTTCATCTATTGGACTACTGCACAAGAACAGATTGCCATTCTCTTGGGGAAATCTGCTGAGATATGAGGCACCATTTCGAAAGCTCAATATTGGAATTGCACCAGCGGTGGCATTACCTATTAGTGGAAAGTATCCCGTGCTACTTGGCAGTCTTAAATTGGCCTTCTGGTTTTCATAAACATCCTTAAAAATAAAATCTTGGTAATTGACAGTACCAACGGTCAAATTCGCTTTCGTGAAATTGCCTAATTTCTGTCCTCCTAGACTTTGTAAAGATGTATTATAGGTATTGATATCAGCATTTGCGCTAGGAAAAATTAAAACATTCCCCCCTTCTTGCATATATTTTTTGAGTTCTTGGGCAAGTCCGCTGGATAGAGTTTTTAGGTCAGCACAGACTATTAGTTGATAAGAATTGAATGAAGAATAGTCAATTGAAGTAGATGTCGCATTGGTTAGTTTAAATTGTTGACTGCCATTGAATGCGGCATTTATGTATCGTGGTGTTACTGATTCATTCAAGCATAAGATGTTCAATTGTTTGGCGACATTGAATGTCATGAAATAACTGTCATCGAATTGGATTGGATAGTCGGTCAGTTTAATCTCAGCTTTCTGCCAGCCAGTTTTGTTGACACTGATATTGACCGTGTCAATTATGCTTGCACCAGCAGGTATACTCAAATTGCCTATTGGTTTTTCTTGTCCGTCCATTACCAAGCTCACCTTGACATTTTCGGCAGTATTTTGACCGTAATTGTGGGCTTTAATGATCAATGGGTTGGATTGACCTAGCATCTGAATGGGTAATGAAAACCAGCATGAATCAATACTTACATTTTGATCTTCAACTGCCTTTACGGGAATAAAATTTATCTGAGTAATTGTGTCTTTGATTGTGCTCAGATCCGTTGTGGGAGATTGAAAATCTGAAATCAGAAACGCAATATTGGTTTTGTTCCCTGAAGTTTGCAATGTTTGACTCTGGCGTTTGAATACTTCCGATACCTTCCTTACAGCTGGACTGATCTTAATTTCATCCAATAGTGCGAGGGCATCTTCCTTGCTCACCATACGCTGATGCTTTCCTAGGAAGTCGTTGGTCAGAATTTGAAACCTGTCTTCATCTTTGTAGCCGTTTACTATTTCACGTCCCCGCTTTACTGCCTGATCCACCAGTGAGACATCCCCGCCCAAAGAACCCATGCTGAAAGAATTGTCAATGTAAATACTAACAGATTTTATTCCTTGTTTTACTTTAGAATTTACTGGAATAAACGGTTGGGCAAAAGCAAAAACAAGACCAATTATAGCCAAGCACCTTAAAGCCAAAAGTATAAGTTGTCGCAGTTTTTTTCTGGAACTCGTTTCCTTTTGCAGTTGCTGCAAAAAGCGAACATTTGTAAAGTAAACTTTTTTGAATCTTCTAAAGTGAAATAAGTGAATAATCACCGGGATTGCCAGCGCCAATAAGGATAATAAAAACCAAGGGAATAAAAACTGCATATGTTATCTAAAAAGTAGCTTGTTAATACGTTTAAAGCGGTCATATTGTTGTGGAGTCATTAGATGAAACCATGAAAAATATCTGTTTGCCGCGTTGGCAAAATAACACCAGTTGGTGCGATCTACCACCTCAATCACTGATTTATGAAAGCGTGATTTAGCTTAACTAGAAATACAACATTGAAATCATTAAGTTTCATAGTTGTTGACTATTTTATGATATTTCCATTGAATATTACCATCAGGACCTTTGTATCAGGTACAGTTGAAACCTCACAAGTCAATAAGTTTCTGTCAAGCACTACTAAATCTGCATATTTTCCCGCAATCAAACTCCCGGTATTTTGTTCTGTAAATGAAGCATAGGCATTCCATATTGTATAACTCAACAAAGCCTCCCTTCTGGTCATACATTGTTCAGGATTAAATGAAACTTGCGTCTTCGGTATGATTCGGGTCATTGCTGCATAGATACTTGCAAATGGGCTTACTGATTCTACCGGAGCATCAGTTCCGTTGGCTAATTTCACGCCATTATCCAACATGGTTCTCCATGCGTATGATGTTCTTTTAGCCCTCTCTTCGCCTAGTCGAATATTTACAAAAGCAGCATCTGAGGTGCAATGAACAGTCTGCATGCTTGCGATCACCCCAAGTTGTGCAAACCGAATAAAATCGCTGGTGTCAACATGCTGCGCGTGCTCTATTCTCCAACGCAGGTCATTGTTTGGTCTGCTTCCGTTTACAGATTCATAAAGATCCAAGACCGTTCTGTTGGCTCTGTCACCAATTGCATGGATACACAATTGCATATTTTTATTTTTGGCAATATCTGCCATTTTTTTCAAGTCGTAAATACTAGTTACCACTTGCCCCATGTGGTCTTTTTTGTCATTGTACGGTTTCAACAATGCAGCACCATAACTTCCCAAGGCACCATCGGCATAAGCCTTAAAAGCACGGCATTGAAGTAAATTATCTTTTTGGTCGAAATAGGGAAGTGGGGAACTGTACCTCGGTATTGCAATCAAATCATCACGAATCATCAGCCATGATCTAAAATTTTTTAGAGTTTTTTCGCTGTAAGCTCTTTTATAGAAATCCAATTGCTTCAGAGTTACTCCTGCATCAGTGAATGAAGTTATCCCATATTGGGTCAGCTCTTCTTGCGCAGCTAAAACATACCTTAACCAATGCTGATATTCTTGTTCAGTTGTTTCTGAAACCAGCAATAAACTCTTGGCCAAATAAATCAGATCCATTGCATTTTCTTCCAACACACCAGTAAGATTTCCTTCGTTATCACGGAGGATTCTTCCTCCTTCCGGGTCTTTTGTATCTTGAGTAATGCCCGCAGCCTTCAGAGCAAATTGGTTTGCAATTAAGGCATGACCACTTGCATGCGACAAAACAACAGGTCGGTCAGGACATATTTCATTCAAACATTTGTTGGTAGGATAGCCCTCAACAATATCTTGAGGCAGTTTATCCCATTTTTCTTGATGCCAACCTCTTCCAGATATCCAGTTATCACCTGGGTGCTTCAATTTATATTGGGTCAATGCTTCACATGCAGTTTCCCAAGAATTTGAGTTTAAAAGATTAATTTCAAATAAATTTGATCCAATGCCCAATAGGTGCCCATGACCCTCTATCAATCCCGGCATAACGAACTTGCCTTCCAGATTGATCATTTTGGTTTCGGTGCACTTAAAAGCTTTCATTTCCTCATAACTTCCCACAGCTATGATTCTACCTTCCTTATTAATGGCAATCGATTCATATTCAGTTGCATCATTTGCAGCAGTGAATATGACACCATTGTACATAATGATTGTTCCACATTGAGCAAATAATTGGATGCTTGTGCAGCAATACAAAAAGAATAAAAGGATATTTTTCATAAAGGTTTAAACATTTACCTTGTTCAAAGGTACAATGTTAAGCCTTTGTTACAGTTTCAGCTGTGTAGATATATTTATCAACCATAGTTTTTATGTTGTCCAATTTAATTGGCTTGCTAATTATTTCCTTGATTTGTGTATTCGAACCGATTTTGTGCGATTCGGGACTTAGATCAGCAGTCATTGCAACTACTACTCCAGGATAATTTAGGGGCAATTTTCTTGATGTTTCAAAGCCATTGAGCCCTGGCATTTGTATGTCCATTAAAATTAGGCTATAATCATTTTCATGAAATAGTTCAATAGCTTTCAGTCCACCAGCTGCCTCGTCTATTTTTGCTTCAGGATACAACTGTTGGATGATTTTTTTGATAGCCATTCTTTGGATGAAATGATCGTCAACAATGAGGAAGGATAAACTTTCATTTACAAAAGATTCTTGTTTCAGAGCCGGACTCTTTGACCGAATCTCAATTGGCCAGTTAAGTTGAATTGTTTTCCCTCTTTGCAATAATGTCAAGTTACCATCGATGGAATCCATTAATTCATTGCAAATCGGTAAGATAGATTCATTTTTCAACAACCAACTCCTCAAAATATTATCTGCAAAATCATTCTTTTCTGTTTTTTTCTTTAGATGGGCTTGATCAACCGGGTGGCTTAATCTGAATTCAATTCTACCTTTTTCAATCAGTTTTACTGTTTGAGATGGCAATATTATCTGAATGCTACTGATAGGAATTTGGTTTTTATCAAGAAATCCAACAAGCATTTTGACAGTAGTAAGTAAGCCATGACTATTCATCCCCCAAACAGTGTTGCCCACCGCATTGTCAAAATCTAAATTTATCTTGCAGGAATGGGTGCGTAAAATGGAATTTAAGGGGGATAAAAAATCGCGAGGAATCAACTGAATCTTATTATTTGGCATAGATTTTATCAAGCTACTCAAACCATTCAACTCCGAATTTAATGCGGACATTTCACCAAGTATTTGATTGGAAATTATCTTTTGGTTGACGTTGATGTCTTCTTGATCCAGCCATTCATTGAGTTGACTGAACAATTGTGTTTGAGAATTCAATTCAAAAGAAATACTGTTGAAAACATTACCTACCAATTCATGATGAGCTTGATTTGTAGTCATTTTTGAAGTCTCCATGCTATCCGAATCCAATGCAATGGTACCTGACAAAGTCAGCGCAGAACCTAAAGTAGTGAGTTGTTTTTGTAAAATAAGTGTTTGAAATGCTTTTTTGTTGGTTGTTAATACAACCTCTAAAGTGTTGTTTCCTTTATTGTGACTGACTGTTTCGAACCATTTTCGGATAAGTTCTTGTTGGTTGAGATCAAACAGTGAACAGAAATTCAGTAAGTTTTGCTCCTTGGGACCATGATAAATGCCAAGAATCTTGGAACTGATTTCAGACCAAGACATATTATTTGATACCAAATCCAAACTCCAAGTGCCGATATTTGAAATAACTAATGCTGTTTGCTGAATTTCATTGATTGCTTGAATGAAATTACATTCGTCTTGAAGTTTTAACAAAAGCTGCTGTCTGGCGATGGCATTATGAATAGCCCTTATTAAGATATCTTCATTGAGTTGACTTTTAATCAAATAATCCTGAGCTCCAGCCTTAATACTTTGTGTTTCAATAATTACATTTCTATTGCTAGTTAAAACGATAAAAGGTATTTTAGTATTGATTTGAAGTATCTTTTGGATGGATTTGTACCCAACGCTATCTGCCAACCCTAAATCCAGAAGCAAAACATCAAATGCTCTATCACTCAGTAATTCTTGTGCCTCGTATATTGAATCGGCGTACATCAAAGTAACTTTTACATTGCTGTTCCCAAGTATTTCTTTTACCAGGATTCGATCGACTTTATTGTCTTCAATGTGTAATATGTTAAGTTTTGGATGCATGTTTGATTGTTGTTCTGGTCAATCAGCTGGTTAAACTGGCATGTTCAAACCAGTATTGAGATATTGACTTTATTAGCACTGAAAACACATCAAAATCAATTGGTTTCGAAAAATAACTGTTGGCATGGTGCTCATAACACCATAAAATATCAGATTGAGATTTAGAAGTTGAGAGAATTAAAACGGGAATTACACTCAAAGTCGGATCATCTTTGAGTACTTTCAATATTTCTTTGCCACTTTTTTTAGGCAAATTCAAATCAAGTAATATTAAGTGAGGTTTTGGAACATCTGCATAAGGTGGGGTCTGAAATAAAAACTTTATAGCTTCCTCACCATCGGTAGCAACGAATAGTTCATCCGAAATTCCAGCATTATAGAATGCCTCTCTAGCTAGACGTATGTCCCCTGGATTGTCTTCAACCAGAAGAATATTGATGTTGTTTCCTTTTAGCATGTCTAATTCTATTTTCAAAAGTCGAAAAAGTGTCACAGAGTATAATCTGTTTGTTCTACTTTTGAGCTACTTTAGTTCTATGCAAACATTTAGCCAACTTTTATCAAAGCTCGATTTATTTCTCTCAAATGCCCAATGGCCAGAAGAAATTCCTCAATTGTATGAGCCATTGAGCTATTTTATGACTTTGCCAGCAAAAAGGGTAAGGCCAGTATCTCTTTTATTATCCTACCAATTGTTTCATGAAAATATTGAACCTGCTTTGCCGCTAGCCAAAGCAATAGAATGGTTTCATAATTTCACGTTGATACATGACGATATTATGGATCAAGCTCCACTGCGAAGAGGTTTGCCTACGGTACACGAAAAGTATGGGCAGAACACTGCTATATTGTCTGGTGATGTTCTACTAATCAAAGTTTATGAATTGATAGTTGACTCCATACCCAGTGAATTGCTGTCACAAGTAATGACATGTTTTAACCGAGTTGCTATTGACGTATGTGAAGGACAACAATTGGATATGAACTATGAAAACATCTCAGAAGTTTCAAAATTGGAGTACACCAACATGATAAGATTGAAAACAGCAGTATTGTTGGGCGCTTCGATCAAAATGGGTGCAATACTTGCTGCTGCTCCGAGTAAGGATGCAGAAAATTTATACGATTTTGGTACTGAACTAGGGCTTGCGTTTCAGATCCAGGATGATTATCTGGACGTGTTTGGCAATCCCAATAAAGTAGGGAAACAAGCTGGAGGTGACATTATACAGTGCAAAAAAGGTGCACCTTTTATTGCTGCTCGAGATATGCTAAGCGGACAGGAACGTGAAAAATTTATTTCTGAGTATTTGGATACAAGTCAAGCTCCTGCAACAAAGGTGAAAGTGGTTTTAGACAGACTTCATGGGATGGGAGTTGAAGATACAGTTAATAAATGGAAACAAGAACACCAAGACAAGGCAATGCACAGTCTGAAAAACATATCATTTTCTGAACAGCAAAAATTGCCATTGATGCAATTTGCAGAAATGTTACTGGCCAGAGAAAGTTGATTGGCTAGATAAAAGTATTTTAACATTCCACCAGTCTTTTTCTACTCTTGCACCCTTTTTGAGGTAAAAATCCACAGCAGGAGTATTCCAGTCCAAAACTTGCCATTTTACCAATTTGCAATTCGCTTCTATGGCCGTTTGAAGAAAATGTTTTAGAAGTTCATCACCAATTCCTTGGCCTCTAAATGATTCTGTAACGATTAAATCTTCGAGATACATCATTTTTCCTTTCCAGGTAGAATAAGCAACATGGAACAATGCCATTCCAATAATTCTGCCATCTGATTCTGCAACAATTGTGTCAAAAGTGCCATTTTCCCAATCATTTAGCATCATTTCAGCAGTATTACTAACTTGTTCTGGAGCCCTTTCAAATGTTGCAAGTTCATAAACAAGTGAAAATATTTCATGAAAATCCGAAGTTTTTGCGCTTCTGTATAAAGTATTCATGATGTAAAATTAAAAATAATTCACTTTTTTTCATCTCCCCCTTTGACAATGTCCAAGATAATTCTATCTTTGCATTCGCTTTCAAAAGAGGGGAAGAGTATTTTAATGCTAAACTCTTGATTAATAAGCGAAAACATAAAATAACACACTGATTTAGAATAGCTAACGCACCAGTCTTTATGCCAACTATCAACCAGTTAGTCCGAAAAGGTAGAACGGACGTCATTATCAAGAGTAAGTCAAGAGCATTGGCTTCATGTCCTCAGAAACGAGGAGTATGCACTCGTGTATATACGACGACACCTAAAAAACCTAACTCTGCACTACGTAAAGTAGCTAAAGTTAGATTGACAAACTCTTTCGAAGTAATCGCTTATATCCCTGGAGAGGGACATAATTTGCAGGAACACTCAATTGTTTTGATTAGAGGTGGTCGTGTTAAAGATCTTCCAGGTGTGCGTTACACCATTGTAAGAGGTGCTTTGGACACAGCAGGTGTTAATAATAGAAAAAAGAGTCGTTCTAAGTACGGCACTAAGAAACCTAAAAAATAAACTTTAACTCGAATAGCAGTTTAGCAGAATGAGAAAAAGGAAGCCAAAATTAAGAGTAATTATTCCGGATCCGCAATATTCAGATCCAATGGTTACGCAGTTTGTAAATAACCTGATGTGGGACGGTAAGAAATCTACTTCCTTCCAAATTTTTTATGATGCAATGAATATTGTACGTGAAAAGAGCGGAGAAGAGGAATTAGCGGTTTGGAAACGTGCCCTAAACAACGTAATGCCTCAAGTAGAAGTGCGCAGTAAGCGTGTTGGAGGTGCTACATTTCAGATTCCTACTGAGATCAGAGCCAAACGTAAAATATCTATGGGTATGAAATGGATGGTAAGATTCTCCCGCTCTCGAAGTGGGAAAGGAATGGCTGATAAGTTAGCAAATGAAATTCTTGCAGCAAGCCGAAATGAAGGTGCAGCTGTGAAACGTAAAGAAGAAATGCACAAAATGGCGGAAGCCAATAGAGCATTTGCAAGTTTTAAAATGTAATTCTGTCCCTAAATAATATCACACCAATACAGTCATGGCAACAGACTTAAAATTTACCAGAAATATTGGAATCGCTGCTCACATTGATGCAGGAAAGACCACTACTACCGAGAGAATTCTATATTACACTGGAGTTTCTCACAAAATCGGTGAAGTACACGATGGTGCGGCTACAATGGACTGGATGGAGCAAGAGCAAGAAAGAGGTATCACAATTACTTCTGCTGCCACTAAGTGCCAATGGTCTATTGGTGATCAGGAATATGATTTCAATATAATCGATACTCCTGGGCACGTTGATTTTACTGTTGAAGTAAACAGATCTTTGCGTGTATTGGATGGTTTGATGTTTTTATTTTCTGCAGTTGATGGTGTAGAACCACAATCTGAAACAAACTGGCGTTTGGCTGATAACTATAATGTCCCTCGCATTGCCTTTGTAAATAAGATGGACCGTTCAGGAGCTGATTTCTTCATGGTTGTAAATGACATGAAAGAAAAGTTAGGTTCAAACGCAATACCTCTTCAAGTACCACTTGGTGCAGAAGAGAATTTCAAAGGTGTTGTTGATTTGGTTTCTGGCAAAGCGATCGAGTGGAACGAGGCTGATAATGGAATGACTTTCAAGGAAGTTGCAATCCCAGCTGATTTGGTTGAAGTGGTAAATGAATACCGCGCTAAGTTGGTAGAGGAAGTTGCAGGTTATGATGAGACTCTGATGGAAAAGTTTTTTGTAGATCCTGAGTCCATCACTGTTGAAGAAATGAGAAAAGCAATCCGTGCAGCTGTATGCGACATGAAAATGACGCCTGTGATGTGTGGATCAGCTTTCAAAAATAAAGGTGTACAAGCTTGCCTTGATGCAGTTTGTTATTTTTTACCTTCTCCTTTGGATGTAGAAGCCATCATAGGTATAGATCCAAGAACAGATAAGGAAGTATCAAGAAAACCAGATGTGAATGAGCCTTTTGCTGCTCTTGCATTTAAAATTGCAACTGATCCTTTTGTAGGTCGTTTGTGCTTCATACGTGTATATTCTGGTAAGTTAGATGCTGGTTCTTACGTTTTGAACACAAGAACTGACTCTAAAGAACGTATTTCACGTCTTTATCAAATGCATGCCAACAAGCAGAATCCGATTGATAAGGTCGAAGCTGGAGATATATGTGCGGCAGTTGGGTTTAAAGATATCAGGACCGGAGATACGCTGTGCGCAATGGAAGCACCTATCGTGTTGGAAAGTATGGTATTCCCTGAGCCAGTAATAGGTATCGCTATTGAGCCTAAGACTCAAAAAGATTTGGATAAATTGGGAATGGCTTTGGCAAAATTGGCTGAAGAAGATCCAACTTTCCGTGTAAAGTTTGACGAAGACACAAACCAAACAATTATCTCAGGTATGGGTGAATTACACCTAGAGATTATCGTTGACCGTTTGAGAAGAGAATTTAAAGTTGAGTGTAACCAAGGTGCACCTCAAGTAAATTATAAAGAGACCTTAACCAAGAAAGTTACTCACCGTGAGCGTTTGAAAAAACAGTCAGGTGGATCAGGTTTGTTCGCAGACATGGAATTTGAACTAGGTCCTGCTGATGAAGATTTCTTAGAGAGTGATGACTTTAAGTCAGGCAAGAAGAAGCTACAATTCCAATGGGATATAGTAGGAGGATCAATTGATAAAAACTATGTAAAACCAATCAATGACGGTTTTGTAGCAATGATGAACAACGGTATTCTTGCAGGTTACAACATAGATTCAATGAAAGTTCGTGTGTTCGATGGTTCCATGCACGCAGTTGACTCCAAACCAATCGCTTTTGAGTTGTGTGCTAAAGAAGGATTTAGAGCAGCGGCTAAGCAAGCGGCTCCAGTAATTCTTGAACCAATTATGAAATTAGAAGTAACATGTCCTGATGAATATACAGGTGGTGTTATCGGAGATTTAAATAGACGTCGTGGACTTATTAAAGGACAAGACAGCAGAAACAATGCGGTAATTGTAAGAGCGGAAGTTCCACTTTCTGAAATGTTCGGTTATGTAACACAGTTGCGTACCATCACATCAGGAAGAGCTAGTTCAGCTATGGAATTCTCACATTTCACTCCTGCACCTAATGGTATTGCAAATGAAGTGATTGAAAAATCAAAAGGCGCTGTAAAGGCCTAAACTTTAAAAATATTCGGACTTCCAAAACGTGGAAGGCCATTAATTGAAAATTAATTTTTGAATCAGGTTATGAATCAGAAAATCAGAATTAAGTTACGTTCTTACGACCACAACTTGGTTGACAAGTCAACTGAAAAAATTGTTAAGACTGTTCGCAGCAGTGGTGCTGTAGTATCTGGTCCGATTCCGCTGCCGACTGAAAAGAAGTATTATACTGTCTTACGTTCACCGCACGTTAACAAAACTGCGAGAGAACAATTTCAGCTCCGGACCCACAAGCGGCTCATCGAGATCTACACACCAACGCAGAAGACAGTCGACGCACTCTCTAAGTTAGAGTTGCCAAGCGGTGTGGACATACAAGTAAAACTTACGTAGTTTAATCTAAAACAATTGTGAAGATTGTAACATGTATTATGTTGCAAGCAACATTTTGTAAAAAACTAAAAACTATCTAATTGTGAAAGGATTGATAGGAAAAAAAATCGGCATGACCAGCATTTATACAAAAGCTGGGAAAAATATTGCCTGTACAGTTATAGAATTGGGCCCTTGTGTAGTTACTCAGGTAAAGACGAAGGAGTCAGATGGTTATACCTCTGTACAAATGGCATATGGAAATGCAAAGTTGAAAAATACAACTGACCCTCTCAAAGGACACTTTGAAAAGGCGGGATTGGAAACTGCTCGTATAGTGCGTGAGTTCCGTGATTTCCCTCTTTCAAAATCCTTGGGTGACAAAGTAACTTTAGAAGAAATTTTTGAAGTTGGTGATGTTGTTGTCGCAACTGGTACCTCTAAAGGAAAAGGATTCCAAGGTGTTGTAAGAAGACACGGGTTTGCTGGTGTTGGTCAGGCTACGCATGGACAACATAACAGACTTAGAGCTCCAGGTTCAATTGGTGCATCATCTTTCCCTTCTAAAGTATTTAAAGGAATGAGAATGGCCGGTCAAATGGGTAATGATCAAGTAAAAATTAAGAATCTTAAAGTGGTGAATATTTTCCCTGAGCGCAATTTATTGCTAATCGGCGGTGCAATACCAGGTCACAAAGGTTCCTTTGTAATAATCGAAAAATAAGCCAGACATGAAAGTGGATATTCTTAGCATCGATGGAAGCCCAAGCGGCAGAAGCATTGACCTGCCGGATGAAATATTTGGCATTACACCTAATGAGCATGTTGTTTACTTAACTGTAAAGCAATACCTAGCTAATCAAAGGCAAGGAACGAATAAAACCAAAGGCAGATCAGAAGTCGCAGGTTCTACACGTAAATTGCACAAACAGAAAGGTACTGGTGGATCAAGAAAAGGAGATATCAAGAACCCATTGTATCATGGCGGAGGTAGAGTATTTGGACCTGAACCTCGTGATTACATCATGAGATTGAATAAGAAGGTAAAAGTATTGGCACGTAAGTCAGCTCTCTCTAGCAAAGTAGCAGACGGTTCTTTGGTTGTTATTCAAGATTTTACTTTTGACAAACCAAGAACTAAGGATTATATGAATATCCTTGAGGGATTTGGGGTAACTGGAAAGAGATCACTGATTGTGATACCTCAACATGACCCAAATGTATTCTTGTCAAGTAGAAATATTAAAAAAGCTGATTGTACCACAGCTAGTGATATACACACTTATCAAGTATTGAATGCTGGTAAGATTATATTGTCAGAAAGTGCAGTTAAAGTTATTTCAGAACAATTACAATAGTTCATCATGTCAAAGCAAATTCTAGTACAACCTCTAATCTCAGAAAAAACTGAGTTGCTTTCTTCAAAGTCAGGTCAGTATACTTTTATTGTAATGAAAAAAGCAAATAAAGTAGAGATCAGAAAAGCAGTAGAAAAAGAGTACAATGTAGTTGTATCTGCAGTTAATACAGCAATTATGCCAGCAAAGATCCGCCAACGTAATACAAAGGCAGGTTTGATCCGCGGTAGAATTGGTGCTTACAAGAAAGCAATTGTTACCCTTGCAAAAGGAGAAGCAATTGATTATTATGGAGAAGTTTAAGAGCCCAACAAAATCTTAACTAAGGATTATGGCAGTTAAAAAATATAACCCAATTACACCAGGAACCAGGTTCCGAGTTGGGAATTCTTATGCGGATGTTACAGTTAAAGCTCCTGAAAAAAGTTTGACGGTTGCTATAAGCAAAACAGGTGGTCGTAACAGCTCAGGACATATGACCATGAGAAATCGTGGCGGAGGTCATAAGAGACAATACCGTATAATTGATTTCAAAAGAGACAAAGATAATATACCTGCTAAAGTTGCAAGTATAGAGTATGATCCAAATCGTACTGCTTTTATAGCGCTTTTGAATTATGTTGACGGTGAAAAGCGTTACATCATCGCTCCAAATGGTCTAAAAGTAGGTGATATGGTGGAGTCTGGATCAGGCACTCAGCCTAATGTTGGAAACTCCCTATTGCTTTCTGAAATTCCTTTGGGTTCTATGATTCATGCAATTGAAATGACACCAGGAAGAGGTGCGGCAATAGCAAGAAGTGCTGGTACCAACGGACAGTTAATGGGTAGAGAAGATAGATACGCAGTAATTAGAATGCCTTCAAGTGAGGTTCGAAGAATCTTGTTGACATGCAAAGCAGTTATGGGTGTAACATCTAATTCTGATCACTCACTTACAGTCAAAGGTAAAGCTGGAAAAAGTAGACATGCAGGAAGAAGACCTAGGGTACGTGGTGTTGCCATGAATCCTGTAGATCACCCAATGGGTGGTGGTGAAGGTAGAGCTTCAGGAGGACATCCTCGTTCTAGAACTGGTATTATGGCTAAAGGTCAAAAAACCAGAAATACGAAAAAGGCTTCTTCTAAACTTATCATGAATAGAAGAAAGTCAGCACAAAAATAAAACATTAAAAAAGAGATCGTCTAATGGCAAGATCACTCAAAAAAGGACCTTACGTTTTTCACAAGTTGCTTGATAAAATCAAAGCATCTAAAGAAAGTGCGAAAAAAGTAGTTATCAAGACTTGGTCTAGAAGCTCTATGATAGTACCGTTTATGGTTGGAGAGACCATAGCTGTTCACAATGGTAAAACATTTGTACCGGTATATGTCACTGAAAACATGGTAGGTCACAAACTTGGTGAATTTTCACCAACACGAAATTTCCGTGGTCACGGTGGAAACCGAAAGAAATAATTTTTACTCAATTAAGCGATCAAACAAGTTTTGAAATGAAAGCAGTAGCAAAACTCAAAAATATTCCAATGTCACCGCGCAAAATGCGTTTGGTGGTGGATAACATCCGCGGAAAAAGTGTTGAAGAGTCATTTAACATTTTGAAGTTTACCACCAAGGAAGCTTCAGTTTGGTTAAACAAATTGCTCACTTCAGCAGTAGCTAACTGGGTAGTAAAAAATGGCGGCGACGCTGATCCTGATGAACATGGTCTATATGTGTCTACAGCTTTTGTAGATGGTGGTACTATGTTGAAAAGGTTTCAACCAGCTCCCCAAGGACGTGCTCACCGTATTCGCAAGCGTACGAATCATGTTACATTGGAAGTAAACAATAAGGTTCAAACTTCTGTAGATTCAGAAGGTGAATTGGTTAATCAAGATTAAGAATAAATTCATAATAAAGCCTGAATAATGGGTCAAAAAGCAAATCCAATTGGGAATAGGTTAGGTATCATCAAAGGATGGCAATCTAACTGGTTTGGTGGAAGTAACTATGCAGACAATGTAATCGAAGATGAAAAGATTCGTATTTATTTGAATGCTCGTATCCCTAAAGGTGGTGTAGCTCATATTATGATTGAGCGAACACTCAAGCGTGTAACAGTTACCATCCATACTAGTCGTCCTGGTATCATCATTGGTAAAGGAGGAAATGAGGTGGATCGTATCAAAGAGGAACTTAAGAAGTTGACTCAAAAAGACGTTCAGATCAATATTGTTGAAATTAGGAAGCCTGAATTGGATGCAACAATAGTTGGAGATACTATTGCAAAGCAGTTGGAATCAAGAATGAACTTCCGTCGTGCTATCAAGATGTCAATCCAGTCTACAATGAGAGCTGGTGCTGAAGGAATTAAAGTTCGTATATCTGGTCGACTAAACGGTGCTGAGATTGCACGTTCAGAAGAATATAAAGAAGGCAGAACTCCTTTGCATACTTTTAGAGTAGATATTGATTACGCGCATTCTGAAGCATTGACAGTCTACGGAATTATTGGTATCAAAACTTGGATCTGTAAAGGTGAAGTTTTAGGCAAACGTGATCTATTCATGGTACCTTCTGAAGACAAGAAAGATAAAGACATGAGAAAGCGTGGAGGCGATGGACGCGATAGAAATGATCGTGGAGATCGGGGTGACAGAAATGACAGAGGACCTAAATCTGGAGGGGATAGAAGGGATGCTGGAAAAACTAATCGTAGAAAGTAGATTTTAATAAAAAAAGAGCGTACTTTTGTGCCTCTTTTGAAAATAAGAATTTAAACCTTGAATATAAGGCTCTGAAATAAAAGAAGTTAACAATGCTACAACCGAAAAGAACGAAATACAGAAAGCAGCAAAAAGGAAGGATCGCAGCCGTGGCCTTCAGAGGAGCAGCCGTTTCATTTGGTTCACATGGACTGAAGGCTACTACAAGCGGTCGCTTGACCAGCCGTCAAATTGAATCAGCTCGTATTGCCATGACTCGTTTCATGAAAAGAGAGGGTCAAGTGTGGATCAGAATTTTTCCTGATAAGCCTATTACCTCTAAGCCAGCTGAAGTACGTATGGGTAAAGGAAAAGGAGCTTTGTCTCATTATGTTGCTAGTATCGAAGCTGGAAGGATTTTATTTGAATTAGATGGTGTTACTGATGAAGTAGCTCGCGAAGCCTTGAGGTTAGCAGCTCAGAAGTTGCCATTAATGACTAAAACTGTTGTAAGGTTAGACCTTGTAAAATAATCTGAAATGCCAAGTAGTAAATATACAGAACTGATCAACCTCACAGATGAGGAATTAAAAAACGAACTGGAAGTAACCAGGAAACAATATCACAAGATGCGTTTTGATAAAGCATTGAAGGGTATAGAGAATCCAATTACTCTCAGGGAAGCACGCAGAGATGTTGCACGAATGTTGACTGAAATACGACGTCGTGAACTAAATGCTGAGAAAGCTTAATCACAATAACAAGTAGCGTCAAAATTTTGAATATGCTCGAGCGGAATAATAGAAAAATAAAAGTTGGATTGGTGTCCAGTAACAAAATGGATAAGTCCATAACTGTAGTGGTGGAAAGAAGACTTCCCCACCCAAAATATGGTAAATTCGTTAAAAAGAGTTCTAAATTTATGGCACACGATGATAAGAACGAGTGTCAAATTGGGGACTTAGTCAAAATTGTTGAAACTCGTCCAATGAGTAAAAATAAATGCTGGCGTCTGGTAGATGTCATCGAGAAGGTTAAATAAACTTTTAAAGAGTAAAGAATCATGATTCAACAAGAGTCTAGACTAAGAGTAGCAGATAACAGTGGAGCAAAAGAGGTACTTTGTATAAGAGTACTTGGTGGCACAGCACGTCGCTATGCCTCCATTGGCGACAAGATTGTTGTTACTGTAAAAGATGCTGTTCCAGGCGGTGTTAAAAAAGGTACTGTCAGCAAAGCAGTAATTGTTCGAACTACTAAGGAAATTCGTCGTAAAGATGGCACTTATATTAGATTCGATGACAATGCTGTAGTGCTTCTAACTGCCCAAGATGAGCCTCGCGGATCTCGTATTTTTGGACCTGTTGCACGTGAATTGAGAGATCGTGATTATATGCGAATTGTTTCACTTGCACCTGAGGTGCTTTAATGGGACTAAAAGCTTAATAAAATGAGTAAGAAACAAGCTACAACAAAGAGATTTGCCCCAAAGCTTCACATCAAAAAAGGTGATGATGTAGTCGTTATCTCTGGTGATGACAAAGGCAAGAAAGGCAAAGTAATACAGGTTGACCCTACTAAAATGCGTGCATTGGTTGAAGGTGTTAATATTGTAAAAAAGCACACTAAACCATCAGGTAATAACCCTGGAGGTATTAATGAAATAGAAGCTCCAATGCACGTGTCAAAACTGCTTGTGGCTGATCCGAAAACAGGCGCACCAACGAGAATCGGCCGTAAATTGGTTGATGGTAAATTGGTACGTTATTCAAAAAAATCAGGGGAAATTATCTAAGCAATGGGCTATACACCTAGATTAAAAAGCAAATACGCTACTGAAATAGTTGCAAAACTCAGAGAAGAGTTTGGCTACAAATCAGTGATGGAAGTTCCAAAATTGATTAAAATAACAATCAATCAAGGAATTGGAGAGGCAACAGGCGATAAAAAGCTGGTTGAAAATGCTCTTAAAGAAATTACAACTATTGCCGGTCAAAAAGCAGTACCAACCAAAGCCAAAACTTCAATCTCTAACTTTAAGCTGAGAGAGGACATGACCATTGGTGTAAAGGTTACAATGCGAAATGATCAGATGTGGGAATTTCTTGAGCGTTTTATTACAATCGCACTTCCACGTGTAAGAGACTTTAGAGGAATTAATAATAAGTCATTTGATGGTCGTGGCAATTACAGCATGGGAATCAATGAGCAAATTATCTTTCCAGAAATTGATATAGACAAGGTGAATAAAATTACCGGCATGGATATCAATTTTGTAACAACTGCAAAAACAGACGCTGAGTCACTAGCATTGTTGACAGCTTTGGGTTTGCCTTTTAAAAATCAGAAGAACTGAACATAGCGTTATGGCAAGGAAATCACTAATAGCAAGAGAAGTAAAGCGTCAAAAATTGGTTGACAAGTTTTCTGAAATTCGGAAGAAGTTGAAAGAAGCAGGTGACTATGATGCACTAGACAAATTACCTCGTAATTCTAATCCAATTAGACTTCACAACAGGTGTCGTTTAACTGGGAGACCTAAGGGTTACATGAGAGATTTTGGTCTTTGTAGAAATATGTTTAGAAAAATGGCTTTGGAAGGGAAAATTCCTGGAATCACAAAAGCCAGCTGGTAACAAAATAATTATTTAAACCTTACAAGCTATACCAATGTCGGTTACAGATCCAATAGCAGATTATCTAACTAGATTAAGAAATGCCCAAATGGCCGGGCATAAAATAGTTGAGATCCCTTCATCAAAGTTGAAACGTTCAATTACCGAATTACTTTACAGTAATGGTTATATAGATAAGTATAAGTTTGAAGAAACTGAGAATCATCAAGGTGTCATCAAAATTGCTGTGAAATATGATCCGTTGACTAAACAACCAGTAATTAAAAAAATTGGTAGAATTAGTCGTCCAGGTCTAAGAAAATTTTCAGGTTCTACCGAAGTTCCGAGAATAATCAACGGTTTGGGTATTTGTATCGTTTCTACATCCAGAGGAGTAATGACGGATAAGGAAGCAAGAAAACAAAATGTAGGCGGTGAATTAGTCTGCTTCGTTTATTAAACACGATAAAGTTAAGAATACTTATGTCACGTATAGGAAAATCCATAATCAACTTACCTGAGAAAGTTCAAATATCTGTATCTAAAAGCAATTTAGTTACTGTTAAAGGACCTAAAGGGGAGTTATACCAGCAGATTGACCCAGATCTTGAAATCAAGATTGAAGACAATCAATTGACTGTAATTCGTCCTACAGACCAACAACGCCACCGCGCAATGCATGGCTTAAGTCGTTCATTGATCAATAATATGGTCATTGGTGTTTCTGAAGGTTTTACCAAAACTATGGAACTCATAGGAGTTGGTTACCGTGCTTCTAATACCGGGCAACTTTTGGAATTAACATTGGGTTATTCACACCCTATCTACTTTAATATTCCAAATGAAGTTACAGTTGTGGCGTCACAAGAAAAAGGCTCACCTCCAATGATTAATTTAACAAGCAATGACAAGCAATTGTTGGGTCAAATAGCAGCAAAAATTCGCGAATTTAGAAAGCCAGAACCTTACAAAGGAAAAGGTATCAAGTTTGTTGGAGAAATAATTCGTCGTAAAGCTGGAAAAACAGCAGGTAAATAATCAGATAGCTAAACATCTCCAAAGATGAAAAGGACTAAAGAGGAAAAAAGAAAAAGAATACATCATCGTATTCGTAGAAGAATAAACGGAACAGCTACATCCCCGAGATTGTCTGTGTACAGAAGTAATCATGCTATCTATGCGCAAATAATTGATGATTCAACTGGACACACCTTGGTTGCAGCTTCTT
>Ga0105046_10000547_pt1 | contig 53136 bp, 43 predicted proteins | sample MAT03_FD_78385 | JGI IMG/M metagenome (GOLD analysis project Ga0105046, IMG submission 78385) | Freshwater microbial communities from Lake Fryxell liftoff mats and glacier meltwater in Antarctica - MAT-03 (megahit assembly) | ecosystem: Environmental > Aquatic > Freshwater > Ice > Liftoff... | reverse complement strand
TATCTTTTGAGGCGAATAGCCGCGCTATTTAACGAAAAAGATGGGACGGATGACGGCAAAAGAATGGCATCAAATTGGGAAGTTATTTTGACACCGTTCCTAACAATGAGGAGGCTAATAAACCGTGCTGTCTGCATTGTTTATAAACCGGAACACGTGTTCTTGAGATGTCCGGCATCATCCCGGCCGTCGTGCCCGCAGGCCTTATACTTTTCGATAGGCCGTGCCCACGACCAAGAGGAGAAAGCCGATCATCACCATTTGAAAATCATACCGCGACAAATCTTCTAAACCGACGTAATGCGCGAGTATGCCTAAGCCGCCGATGATTAAGGCTATTATCCAAAGGATTTGGTTTGGTGCGCTGGGTAAAAAATTTCTTTTTGCCAAAATGTTTGATTTTGATATAGGATGAATTAAATGACGTCTTCAAAAAAATATTGAATTTGTAAAGGTGCAGTTATTTATTCTTTTTAACGTGGAAAAAATACTGGTTGAGCGTACGTTTTATAGGGTAATGATTTTCAAACGTCAAAGACTTGAAAACGATACGTGTCGCGTCGCAGAGGCTGATGAGCATGTCATTTTGGGGTTTTGAACGCTTGCCGCAAGCATCGGCACAAAAAAACTGCAAATTTCCTCAAACACCCCAAAAATTTAACATATCCAACAGCACTTTGGCACGATCTTGGCTATAAACATACTCGTCAATTGCTCTGCTTACCGAGTTGACATTATAATCTCGTGAACGTATTAATAATCGCCTTTTAAGAAAAAGACCTGCTCGTCCCGGCAGGTCTTTTATTTTTTCCCCAGGATTTAAAGGGCTGATCATGAATATGTTGTTTCGTAAGAGCATTCAAATTGCAGGCGTTTTTTTTTCACTCGGCCTGGCTCTCGCTGTGGCGGTGTTTACGGGCGTTATGGCAACAAAGGTGCTGCCCTACCTCAGTTTCGAGCGCGCCATTCATTTTTTAGGTACCAAACCCGATGAAGTTTTGGATAAGCGGCATTTTATGGCTGCCTTTTACATCCACATCACCAGTAGCTTAGTGGTCATGGCGCTGGGCCTGGGACAATTTTTCCCTTTTCTAACCCGGCGTTTTCCCGCATTCCATCGTTTGTCCGGCAAAATCTACATCCTGGCTATTCTATTCCTGGCTGCGCCCTCGGGTTTGGTGCTGGCTGCTTATGCCAACGGCGGGTTGCCTGCTCAGGTTGGTTTTTCACTCCAATGCATTGTATGGTGGTTTATTACCTTTGCCGCCTGGCGTGAGATCCGGCAAAAACGCTTTGTTCCGCACGCCAATATGATGATCCGCAGTTATGCCGTTACTTTGGCGGCCATGAGCCTGCGCACCGAGAGTTATGTTATGTATTATTGGTTCGGTACGAAACCATTAGAGACTTACCTGACCGTCACCTGGCTATCCTGGGTTGGAAATCTGCTCCTGGCGGAGTTGCTCATCTACGGAGGACTCGGAAAAAATCTGACGAAGTTGGCCTCCAAGCCCCTGTAAACCGGCAGTTTGGAAATTCATCATTCATCATTCCTATACTTTCCAATGAAAAACAGTACATCACTTTTCATGTTCCCACTTTTTGCCGTTTTGCTGACTACGTTCTTCTGGCAATGCAAGCCCAACGCTGGTCCTAAACCGGAAGTCGCCGAGGGCAATGCAGTGCCCCTGCAAACGCATAAAGAAGCCGCAGATACCCTGCGCGCCGACACCACCATGCCCTTACGGCCCGTTCCGTTTCAGACGGTCGGCCAGGCGAAAGCCGGGGCTTTGCTGGGTACGCTGGACCTGGCCCCCATGTTCGTCAGAGATTATCCGGACAATGGTTTTTACGGCGACAACCACTATCGCATCGAGTTCATTTTCACGGAAATGATCAGAAGCGCAAAAGACCCGATGCTGTACACCGTAAAAGGCAAAAACCGCTTCAAAAAGACGGTGACGGCCTTTGAAGGTACGATTCGTATCCTCGGAGTGCGCGAATTTGCCGACCCGAACCTCGATACCGCCGAGATCAACGACCTGGAATTTCTGAAAACGTATGCGCTTGCGGGCGATTTCGACCTGGCCGAGGATACGACGCTGGCCACAAGCGGACGCATGCAGGGCACTTTTACCATGGAATTCGGTACAAAAAAAGACGGCAGCTGCGAATTGTGGTTTTTTACAAACGATACGCCCAGCAAAGGCAGTGGACTGCGCTTCGACGGCAACTGGACCGGTTACAAAAAAGCCGATCTGGTGAAACCCCTGGTCTGGTCGCGCGACCTCTTCCGCTTTGCCAACGATATCCTCGAAGGGTTTTCTTATGGGGAACGCGAAGTGGAGATCAATCCCAAGTACCGCAAACTGGGCTGGGACAACTTCTGGGACGGTGAGGAATGGTGGAATGAGGGCGCTAAAAAAACGCTGTGAGATTAGGTTTAGAAAAGGTTTAGAAGGTTTAGATTAGGTTTAGAAAAGGTTTAGAAAAGGTTTTAGAGGGTTTAGCCCTGGTTAACGTGAAACCCGCTAAACCTTTTCTAACCCCTCATAAAACATTGACCCGCCATACTTTACAGCAGGCGGGTCATCTTTCAAAAAACCTTCTTGCTATTTTCTTTGGACAATGCAAACCATGTTCCTGGATTTTTCTAAAAACCAAAAGCAGGGCATCAGACTGACAACCTGTTTTGGCGACAGGAAAAATGAAGGAATGTGGTTTGCAAATTTCTTAGGCAAATAAAAACATCGACCCCAATAGCCCTGATGATCGCTCATCGACCTCAAAGGGAATCCGGAACCACGTAGATGGAGGGAAAAAGAGGAGTCGTACTTATGCCCGCTCGGGAGGCTGGGTCAGCACGGAAAGACAAGGTGCGGATGGATATGGATTGTTCATCTCCGGATGTTTACACCGTTTACTGTGTAAATCAGTCAAAACTAAAAGGATATGTAAACTATTGGACTGACGCCCGGGTAAACTGGGCTCGGGGTTTTCTTCCGATTTTTTTTCTTCTTTGGAGTCATTTGCCTTGCCCTCAAGTTCGCAGGAAACTTCTATGTCGCTGTTCATCCCATTGAACAGGATAACCGCATCCTCCAAAAGGATGGCGGTTAACAACAGAAAAGACAGAAGATGAAGTATGCGTCGGGTCATAACAAATGAATCGCTTGCTTAACGCAAAAGTAAACACAGGGTTGAAGAATTTATGTTAATTTTTTCTTAAAATGCTCATGCTTCGGTCTGGACAAGAAACTAAAGTGTCGGTTCCAACGATTCGTATAAAAATTTAGCCCTCCAAAGCGCGCAGCGCAAGGAGGGCTAAATTTTTATACCAATCGTTGAGAAACTGGACGCTTAAAAATTAATGCGCAACAACGATCTGTTGGGTAACCGTATGACCTTTCGTGGTGAGCGATACCATGTAGTTGCCAGCCGGCAGTGTGCCGACGCGGAAACTCAACTGTTGGTCGCCCGACAATTGTGCGTAGTTGTTCTCCAGTACGATTTTGCCGAAAGCGTCGATTACGCGCAAACGGACATCGTTGGTTTCAGCCAGACGCATGCTAACGGTAGCAAGGTCCTGAGCCGGGTTCGGGGAAATACGAACTGCCAGGATTTCTGCTGCAGCTTCGTGTGCGCCAACGACCAGCGTGAACGGAATATCCGTTTGCTCTGCATTGACCACTTCTCCCGTCGTTATGTCGAACAGAACGGAAATAGCGTGCATTTTGGCGATGTTGTAAGTTGCCGGAACCGTATACGTATTGGTAAAGATGTGTTCCGAACCGGCAGGATTTGAAGCCGGTACGCTACCCACCGTACCCGAAAAACTGCCTGTAATGGCGCGGGCTACGTGGTCGTATTGAATTTGTGCAGCCGGAACCGTGCCGGGCAGGTCTTCGAAACCGCCCATCGGGCCGTTTCCGCCACCTGAATATGCATTGACCTGGCCATACGTACTGCCGGTACCTTTTACGCTGTCTTGCGTGAAAATAACGGCAATTTGATAGTTGCCATTCAATGCATCCAGGAATTTCACGTGGGTGTCGACCGTAGCAACACGCGTAGTAACGTCAAATGCAACGTTATGGGCAACGCTTGCAGTGGGCGCATCCGTCAAACGATTGATCAGGGCAGATTCGAATGATGTCGGATCAATGTCATTGAACTTACGATCCACCAGACCGCTCGGATAACCGCCAATCAAAAGGCCCATGCCTGTATCATATACCGTGACCTTCATCGGGTCGCCATTGTGAACAGCTACAGGAACAGCCAGATCGGGATATTCCTCGGCAATGAATTCCATCATAACTGTGCCGCGCGGGCACCATTGGCACCAGGTTCCGGTTGCTTCTTCTACCAACACTTTGCGACCGCTCACGGGTACCACACCTTGCACGGCGCCGTTTACAGTTTCAACGTTGTCGGAAGCGTCGTTATCCGTACCGCCGTTTATGTTGGAGATTGTTACCACAATGTTGCCTGTATTGGCGCCCAGGGCTACCGGTACGTCCAGTTGGAAATCGGCATTTCCGAATACGTCGATGTTTACACCGGAGAAACTTTCGGTTCCGGATTGCGCACCGCGCGTCCAGGTAGCGTCGAAAGAGGTGATCGGCACAAAACCGCTGTTTTCAATCGTACCGCCTACGGCCATATTCTGACCGGCCCAAAACTTAGTGTAACCGGGCAGGATAGCCGGGATGGCACTTACGTAACGGCCGAATTGAACACCAGAGAGCTTGGCTTTCAGGATATTATCCGGGACAACGATTTTAATGTTGTCGATTGCGGCGCCATACAGCCAGCCACCGCCGTCATTGTACTTTAAACCGAACTTAACGCTGGGCAGACCGGCGAAAGCCGAGATGTTGTATCCCCTCGTTTTCCAGTCTCCGAAACCCGGGGCGGTTAAAACCGGCGTCCAGGTGATACCGTTGTCAACAGATACCAACATCGTAAGGGATTCGGTAATGCTTTGGTACGTGTATCCGCCATAAAACAGGTCGTGGATAAGGTAGAGCGAGGTGTAGGCCGTCAAGTCGATGGCCGGCATAGAGATGATGTCGGCGCTTTTGTTGCAGTTGCAGCCGTCATCGTTGGTGGCAAGGACGTTACCGCCATTGTCTGCGATGGGGAAAGACGAGGAGGACAAGGCGGTCCCCGTACCTACCAGCCAGCCACCGTCGGTGGCAAGGGTGGTTTGCGACCAGCCGACCGGAAGGGAGGCGCTTCCTTCAAAGTCTTCCGACCAAATGGTTTGGGCGTTTGCAGCAGTGAATGTTCCTGCAACGAGAGCAGAAAGCAGTAGTTTTTTCAGCATAGGAATTTTTTTAGTTGAAAATGAACGGCAAATTTATTGAACCGCTTTCGGTTGCCATAGCATTTAGGTAAAAATGTCATGGACAAGCAATCTAATCATTATCCGTATACGCTACGCTGAAAGGCTTCGGCGGCAAAATCTAAGCCCTTCTAAACCTTCTACCAGGCTAAACCTGCTATAAATAATGCCGCCGGGAACTTCTAAACGCAGATTTTGTTTGAAGCTGAATAACTTTGCAGCATCTTGCGGGGGGACATAAATTCCCTGACCGTTCTAACCATAATCATTCTTTGCCAGTAAAAGACATGCACTTCGAGCCCAAAGACGTTTTTCGCAAACTCGAATTCGATAAAATACTAGATCTGCTTGAAAAAGAGGCGCTTACGCCCTTAGCGGCGGAAGCGTTGCGCCTTTTGTCGCCATCTATACATTTCGAAGAGATAGACCTTCAATTGCGGGAAGCCCGGGAATACAAGCTGGCGCTGGAGAAAAACGACCGCTTCCCACTGGACGCATTCGCTGATATTCGCCCCGAACTGCGCATGCTCGATATTGAAGGATACACCCTTCAGGCGGAGTCATTCCAGGGCATTCTCCGCATTCTGCAAAACATGCGCGACATCTTCCGCTATTTTGCCGGCGGCGCTAAAAAAGAGATCTACCCGAAGCTGTACGACATCGTCCGCCCGCTTACCTTCGATGAAAGCCTGATCAAGGCGATCACCGCAGTATTCGATGATAAAGGTGATATCCGCGCAGACGCTTCACCCGATTTGACGCGTATCCGCAAGGAAATCCAGCAAAAAATTCGCGAATTGGATGTGCGGTTCCGCCAAATCATCCAGGAATGTCGCGCCAAAGGCTGGTTGTCTGATTCACCGGAATCCTTCAGAAATAACCGAAGGGTACTTTCCGTGCCGGCCGAACACAAACGCAAAATCCGCGGGATCATCCATGATGAATCGGATACGGGCCGCACGGCATTTATCGAACCGGACGCCGTGGTGGAAATCAACAACGATATTTTTGACCTCGAACACGAAGAGCGCCGGGAAATTTTCCGCATTCTGCACGACCTGAGCACCCAGATCCGGCCTTACGGTCCCCAGATTTCCGCGTACCTGCGGGCCCTGGTGCGCTACGACGTCATACAGGCCAAAGCACGCTTAGGTCTGTCCATGCGCGCCAACATGCCTATCCTGAAAGAAAAACCCCAGCTCGGCATCCGCAAAGGCTACCATCCGCTTTTGTACCTGAAAAACAAGGCCTCCGGTCGCAAAACGATCCCTTTCGACCTGCGCCTCACGCCGGAAAATCATATCCTGATCCTCTCCGGCCCGAACGCCGGCGGCAAATCGGTGGCCATGAAATCGGTCGGTTTGTTACAGCTCATGGTTCAGAGCGGCCTGCTCGTGCCGGTGCATGAACTGAGCGAATTCGGCGTTTTCCGTCAGATTTTTGCCGATATCGGCGACCAGCAGAGCCTCGAAGACGATTTGAGCACCTATTCCTCACGCCTGCAAAATGCAAACGTATTCCTCGAAAAAGCCACTCCGCAAACCCTGGTGCTGATCGACGAATTCGGCAGCGGTACCGACCCCAAACCGGGCGGCGCCATCGCCGAATCCATTTTGCGCAAACTGCACCGCAAAGGTGTGTATGCGGTCGTTACTACGCACTATTCCAACCTGAAGGTCTTCGCGTTCCGCAACCCCGGGATACTCAACGGCAACATGCACTTCGATAAGGATTCCCTGTCGCCCACCTACGAACTCAAAGTGGGCCGGCCGGGCAGCAGTTACGCCTTCGAAATTGCCGCCAAAAGTGGCTTGGCGAAAGACATCATCGACTACGCCCGCAACCGCACGGGCTCTGAAACAGCCGTCGACGATATCCTCATCGAACTGCAGCGCGAAAAACAGGAACTGGAAGAAAAACTCGGGTCGGTAGCCGACAAGGAACAATCGCTCGAAAGGCTCATCAAAACCTACGACAGCCTGCAACAGGACCTGGAAGTAAAGCGCAAACGACTGAAACTGGAACAGAAAGAATTCGAAGTGCGCCAAAACGCCAATGTCTTCCGGGAAGTGGATAAGTTAGTGCGCCAGCTGCAAGCCGAACGGAACCTGGACAAGGCCAGGGAATTCTCTGCACAACTGCGCCGCGAACAAGCGGTGCATGTAAAACAGGCGGACGACATCAATGCTGAAGTCGTCCGCCTGGAAGAACAAAACACGCCCTCCGCTTCAAGTCGCCCGCTTGCTGTGGGCGATTTCGTGCGCCTGCGGGCGGGCGGCGCCACCGGTCGCATCGACAACATCAAAGGCCAGAAAGCGACCATCGAACTGGGCGAAATGAGGGTTACAATCGCCTTGCGCGAACTGCTGCCCACCGCCGAGCCCATCCGCCAGACTGGCAACATCACCGGCCGCGACCTTCAGCATGCGGCGGCTTTCGATGCCAAGATCGACCTGCGCGGCATGAGCAAAGACGAGGCCATGCAGGTGCTGGAAAAATTCGTGGACAACGCGCTGTTGTCCAGTGCCGCTTCCCTGCGCATCCTGCACGGTAAAGGCGACGGCATTTTGCGCAAGGTGGTACGGCAGAAATTGCGTGAATATGGGGGCAACATCGCCAATATATACCATCCGGAACAGGATTCGGGTGGGGATGGGGTGACGATAGTGGAGATGGCGTGAGTCCTTCCTAAATCCGCCGCATCTCCTCCGCTGACCCCGTCTGTCGCTGCCGCACCGATTTCAGTTTCCGGTTACCGAAAGTATTCGACCAGGACAACAGTAACGTGCGCTCGTTGAGCAGTGCATTGACCTGCACGCCCGGTGAACGTTGCAATACCTGTAGCGCCGTGCCGCCCGCATTGGTGATGCTGTTGGCTACGTTGACCACCGTTCGGTCGATTTGTTGTATCAGGAACGGCCTTTTGGCCACCACCTGGATCTCGTTGAGCAGAGCGGAATTGTCCTGCAAGGCCACGAAGCCCAGGTCTTTTTTCTCCGGCTGATTGTCCAGGGTAAACGGTTGCGAGACATAGTCCTGATAGCCCAGCATGTTCACGCGGAGCCGGTACGCGCCCGGTGGCACCTGCTCAAAGACGTAGCTGGCGTCGGCTGCGCCGAGCAGGCCTTTGACGAGGGAGGAGTCGGCCGCGTTGAGCAGCAGCACGGTGGCGGAGGCGAGCGGGTGTCCGGCCTGGTCGGTGACGCCGCCAAGGAGTTGGGTTTGGCTTTGCGCCGTTTGGAGGCAGGAAAAAAGGACGGTAAACAGCATGACGGCCGTTTTGAGGAGGTGCATTTTCATTGTTCTTGTTCGTTTTGAAAAATAATTGCCGTAACAGACCGGTTTTCCGGGGAAAAAAGTTCCCGGGAAAACTGATTTTTAGACGTACCAGATAGCGCGCCTATTGGTCCAACTGGTCGACCTTCATTCGCAATTCCCCTTTAACCAGGTTTTCCGCGTCGCCGGTTTGCTTCATCAAGTCATCTATTTTCTTACCGGGATGTACTTTTTTGAAATAAGTGTCGAACCAGGGCGCCAGGTATTGCGTCATGTTGGTGTAGAGATCCACCGCCATCATGTTGTACGGCATAGACTCGCCGAAAGGCAAATCCATTTGCCGGAGTATCCAGCCACTCATATTCCCGTCTTTGACCCTGGCAGCGTGTAGGGGTTTCCAGATATCCTGTTCCATTTTAATGTGGTCGGCAACAGTTTTTCCTTCGGGCGAACCAAAGTAGTTGACGACGGAAATCGTCCAGTTTTTGGTGTTGTCGTTCACGGCTTTGTCGACTTCCGACCAAACTTCCTCTTTCACGACGGTTCTGATTTTCTCGGTGCGGTTCACCAGCACGACTTCTGCGGGCGTCAACAGGGTTTTCCAATTGGCGGGCATAAACGCTTCTTCGTATGAGGCGGCAAACTGGACGTTTCCGAGGTAGCTGTTGCGGGCAACATAGTCGTATTCGCTGTTGGCCCCCGCCGGCGACAATACCCTCGACAGGCCCCAGCTATCCAATTTTCCTGCTTTTTTCTTGGCAGCATGGATTTTTTTCCAGGCTTTTTCCAGTTTCAGGTAATCGGCGTCCATACCAGGCGCCACTTAAATGTAGGCATATAGATTGTAGTGGGTCGAATCCGTCTGGGCGAAAGCGCCGGTGGATTGGAGGCAGAATATTGCCAGGAGGAGGAAAAATGTTGTTTTTTTCATGTTGAAAAGATTTAGATGTTGAGGGTGAATGGTTTAGAATGGTTTAGAAGGGTTTAGAGGGTTTAGAGGGGTTTAGAAGGTTTAGAGGGGTTAAATATCCTTGTTTCGAGCGCAGGGATTTCAGGCCCATCCGGCGATTTGAGGTCCGATTGAAAAAAAGTAATAGAAAAATGTCCTTTTCGAATACGAAATGGGAGAGTCAGACTATTAACCAGGGATTATACCTCGCACCGCCATATTTTGTGTATGGAGGGAGGTCACATTTACTAAACTTTGAAAGTTTAGTAAACGTATTTCTCACTTTTCGCGATGCACAAAACATAGCGGTGCGAGGTATAGTTAAGTCAGGCGGAAAGGCACTTGATGAGAAGCAAAAATTGAAAAAAGAAACGCAGCATATTTGCCTTGAATGATTTTGCGAAGCCGATTTTGAAAATAAAATTACAGGCAGGAAACCTCGGACGCACAAACCACAGGGATAATGGCAAAATCGAAAAAATGTAATTAAAATGATCGCCAAACATAACACTTGCAAATGAACATACTGCATTTTGATTTAATTATTTATTCATACAGACCTGGGGAGTCGGCGTGTTTTCTATTTATTTTTATGATTTTCAATAATTTGTACTACCTGATCAATGGAAATATCAAGCAAATCCGAAATGTCTTCGGCAGATTTATTTTTAGCGTAAAGTCTGATTACGATATCTATTTGTTCATCCCCTCTTCCACTTTTCTCCGCTAATTCTATTTTCCCGCGTTCATCCTGCTCTCTCATAGCGGAATAATCATACGCTTCTAATTCTTCTTTTGTCCAGGAATGCTTATTTGCGTCATTATAAGCCGCTTTTAAGCCCTCATCATCCACGTTATCGGGTGCCAAATGCCTACCCAAATCCTCCACCTTTTCACACCCCACCTGCTCCATCACTTGCTTCAACTGCGTCTTTAACATGGAAATTACGTGTTCGCCCCCGGCCTTACCCAAAGCCGCCACCCCGTACATAAACGAGCGGCCGAGGAAAGTAAATTCCGCCCCGCCGGCCAAAGCCCGCGCCACATCGGGACCAGAGCGCAGGCCGCTGTCCATCATGATCTTGATTTGACCCGCGTATTTTTGAACGATCGGCGCGAGCGATTTGATCGAAGATTGCCCGGCATCCAGCTGCCGGCCGCCGTGGTTGGACACAATGATGCCATCGAAACCCAAACGGATCGCCATCGCCGTGTCTTCCTCGCCGGCTACGCCTTTCAGCACCAGTTTTCCTTTCCATCGCTCGCGGATCGGGGCTATTTTTGCTTCGTTCACCCGGCCTGAAAAAGTCTGGTTCATATACTCCCCCAATTGTTTCATATCCAGGCCTTTGGGCATATATTTTTTCATGTTTGCAAACTCGGGCTGTCCGTGGAAAAGGGTATGGAGCGCCCAATTAGGCTTGCCCATAATCTGCAGGATGTTTTGCAACGTCATTTTGGGCGGCAAGGCCAGCCCGTTGCGGAGGTCGCGGGGCCGGTATCCGAAACTCGGCACGTCGCACAGGACTACCAGAACCTGGCAACCGGCGGCCTCCGCGCGGTCCAGGAGATCGTCGCGCAGGGCGTTCTCGGTGGGGTGATAGAGTTGAAACCAGAATTTGCCTTCGGTCAGTTCACCGATCCGCTCGATACTCGCCGTGGTAACGGTGCTGAGCACAAACGGGATATTGTGTTCCCGGGCCGCTTGGGCAAGTATCTCCGGCGCGCCTGGCCACATCAGGCCCTGCAAGCCAACCGGCGCGATGCCGAACGGCGCGTCGTATACATGGCCGAACAGTTCGGTTTTCATGTCTGTGCCGCCATGTGGGCGCAGGTAGTACGGCTTCAACTCCAACTCCCGGAGTTCGGCTGTGTTTTTGTGGAGGTTCACATCTTCGTTGCAACCGCCGTCCAGATACTCGAATGCAAAACGTGGGATACGCTGCCGGGCGCGTTCGCGCAGGTCATCGATGGAGGGATATTTCGGATTGATTGGCATATAGATCATTTTAAAACCCGTGTCTGATCATCCGTGTTGATCTGAACGCAATTGGAACAAGGATCAACAAGGATCAGACACGGATTTTTTTTAATAGAATCAAGTTTTTCGGCATCGGTCTTTTATTCCAAAAATGATGGATGGACATGGCCGCGCCAAGGGCGGTGGCCTGGGCGATTTCTGCGGCGAAAACGTCTATTTCCGGGAAAACCGCGGCGAGCAGGGTCATGTAAAGTTCATTGCTGGAAAAACCGCCGTCCACAAAAATGCGATGAACTGGGGAATTTCCTATAACCAAACGGGTTGAAACGGCTTGTTTTTCAACAAGTTGACGCATAAAATTTAGGTAGTCTGTTTTGGCTGCTGAAGCGGCTTGTGTTTGGATGTTTTTGTAGAAATTTTCCGGGATATCGTATTCCAAGGCGATTTTTTTCACGGCCAATTCGTGTTCATGCCCGCCAAAATAGCGGGCGGCTTTTACCGGCTTCCCCTCATAACTGAGGTAACAAAGGCAATCCTGAACGAGTTCTTCGGCCGTAAGCGGCTCCTGATTAAAAGGGTTAAGCGAGATGCACCAGGTACCGGTAGAAATCAGCACGAACGGTTCCTCAAAACAGGCTATGTAAGGGATCAGGGCGGCAGAACTATCGTGTAAACCGACACCGACGTGGAGATGGGTCGATTGGTCGTTTGTGATTAATATGGCGGAATTGGAAGGCCGGATGGGCGGAAATTGTTCGGCAATGCCCTCCGATTTCACCCAATCATGGTAGTCGTTTTTTTGAAAATCCCAGAGCATGGTATGGCAGCCGATGCTGGTGATTTCGCTGGCCGCTAAGTCAGGCGATGACTTTAAGTCATCGCCTGACTTAGCGGCCCCGACAAGCCACGAAATATACTGTGGTAAATGCACAGCATACTTTATTCGATTGAAAATCAAGGGTTTTTGATGTTTCAACCGATACAATTGCAAACCTGAATTGAGGTTGCCCAACACCGGCGAAGCGGTTTCAAGGGCAATTTTTGCCTGGCCGCCATAAGTATCAAAAAACTGTTTTTGCAGCGCTTCCGGGAAGGGTTTGAGGTAGTTGCACAGCGGGGTTAACGTTTCCCCATGTTCGTCTAAGTACACGAAACTTGCGCCGTAGGTAGTCATATTGACTGCCCTGATTTGGAACCGACCGTCGTTTAAAATGCCCGCGATGGCGTCCAAAATCCAATCTTTCAGCAGTTCCAAATCCTCGCAAGGGTATCCGTCCTCGTCGGTGGTTTCCGGGAGGGCAGTCGTTTTTTCAAACACAATGCGGTAATCCTCGTCAAAAACGAAGCATTTTTTATTGGTTTTGCCGATGTCGAGCATCGCGATCACAAACCCGTGGTTATTGTTTTTAACCCTCTTTCACGGATCAGGTTTTCCCGCACGTTCAAGTCCCGAAAAGCCGTCATAGGCTGCAAAGCGCCGCCCGCCCTCAGCCGCGCCTCGGCCACAAGGGGGCGCACATCGCTGCGGAATGCGGCTTGCAAAATTTCCTGCGCCATTGCCACGTCGTTGTTGTTTTGTGCCGCTGTCAGCGCCGCTCTGTCCACCAGAAGCGCCTGCGCATAAGCGATCTGGATGGCTTCGACGGATTGCAGCAGGTCTTCGAGCGGGTCTTTTACGTTGTGCGAAGCGTCGATCATCCAACCCAAATCCGTAGCGTGGTTCATGCCTCGGGCATCCATGCCATCCACCAACTCGTTGAAAATCAGGAACAATTGGTAGGGCTTGATGCTGCCGGCGGTGAGGTCGTCGTCGCCGTATTTGGAGTCGTTGAAGTGAAAGCCGCCGAGTTTGCCTTCCATGAGCAGGAGCGCGACAATCTGCTCGATGTTGGCGTTGGGCAGGTGGTGGCCGAGGTCGACCAGGGTGTAGGCCTTCGGTCCTAACTTATTGGTATACAACAGGGATTGGCCCCAGTCGCCGACCGCCATGCTGTAAAAATTCGGTTCGTAGGCTTTGTACTCCACGAACATTTTCCAATTCGGCGGCAGCGCCGCGTAGATGTCCCGCAGGCCATCGAGGGTGTTCTGGAAAGCGCGCCGGAAATTCAACTGGCCCGGGAAACAGGAGCCGTCGGACAACCAGACGGTGATGCGCTCCGAGCCCAATTCCACGCCGTGCCGGATCACCTCGACGTTGTGCTCGACAGCCTGCCGGCGCACCGCCGGATCCATGTGCTGGAGCGAGCCGAATTTGTAACTCAAAGCCTGCCCCGGCTGATCCTGAAAGGTATTGGAATTGACGGCATCGAACTTCAGCCCATGTTGGGCTGCGAGATTTTTGGTAGCCTGCGCATCCTGCGGAATGTCCCAGGGAATGTGCAGCGATATGGCCCCGCTCGAGCGGTTGAGCGCATGGAGCAGGCCCACGTCCTCGATTTTTTCCTCCAGAGAACGCGGTTCTCCGCCGCCTGGAAAACGCCCGAAACGCGTGCCGCCAGTACCGAGGGCCCAGGAAGGGATAGCGATTTGAAAATCAATGAGTTGGCGGATGATGTTCTGCTCTCCGCTGATCTCGGCGCTGAGGAAGCCGAGGCGTTTCAGGTGCCGGTCGAGGTGTTGATCGTTGTGGGTGTCGAGTTGGCGTTTTTCAATTATCATTTGCTTGATCTTATGCCTGAGATTGTCTTATAAGGTTAAATAATGCACCACAAAGTACACAAAGTTACACTAAGTTTATTTATAAAAATTTGATTATCAATCAATTAAACTTTGTGTGACTTTGTGTACTTTGTGATGAACTGACTTTTGCGACAAGCACATTTTATGTCAAATAAAAAACCTCTTGTAAGGGCTCGCTCAATGGCGAGTTGTCGGGATTAGTCTCCATAATATCAGCCATGTAGGCCCACCAGCGCTGCATCACCGGGTAGCCGGGCAACTCGTCCAGATTTTCCGGGTTTTCAATGTCGAGAACGCCGAACAAGATATGGGTTTCTTCGTCCAGAAAAATCGAATAGTCGCGGACGCCTGTTTCCCGGAGCAAGCGGGCGAGTTCGGGCCAGAGCGCATCGTGCCGGCGTTTGTATTCTCCAGATTGGCCGGAGTGGAGTTTCATTTTGAAAGCGATGCGCGGCATGATTTATAAGCAATTGTTTGTTTAGGAAGGAATGCATATTGTAACATGATTTCGGAGAGATCAAACGTTTGTCGTAGAAAGAATTTACAGCGTTGTACAGACCTCGGAAAGGTCGAACTTGCGTAGGGTGCGTGCGCGTTCGACCTCTCCGAGGTCGTAAATAAATGGTAATCAATATTCTACAAACATTTGACCTCTCCGAGGTCATCAACGATAGCCAAAGTTTCACCTCAAAAACCCCATTGCCACCCCCCCATCCACGTTCAGCGCATTACCGGTAGATTTATTCAGCAGCCCGCCGACAAAAGCGAAACAAGCATTTGCGATGTCGTCAGGCAAAATGATCTCATTCAACAGCGTTCGTTTCGCGTAATAGGCCGGCAATTCCCCGACTGTAATACCGTATGCTTTGGCGCGCCCTTCCGCCCAGCCGCCCGCCCAGATGTTGGAGCCTTCAATCACTGCATCAGGGTTCACCGTGTTCACCCGGATGTGGTCTGGGCCGAGTTCCGCAGCGAGCAAACGGCTGAGGTGGGCCTGGGCGGCTTTGGCCGATCCATAGCCTGCGTTGTTGGGACCGGCCACGACCGCGTTTTTGGAGACGATGTTCACGATATCTCCCCCGAAACCTTGCTTGCGCATCACGGCCACACCCGCCTGGCTGACCAAAAACTGGCCCTTCACCAGGATGTCGTAGAGTTTGTCCCAATGCTCCTCTGTGTGTTCCGCGAGGGGCTGCGAAATGCTGGTGCCTGCGTTGTTTACCACAATGTCAACGCCGCCGAAAGCGAGGCACGCGGCTTCAAAAGCGGCTGCAATGGATTGAAAATCAGTTACATTGAGCGAGACAGCCGCCACCGGATCTTTTCCAAAGGTTTTCAAAAAATCGGTTTTTGCTGCTTCCAGCCGCTCCGCGTTCAGGTCATTGAGCATCACACAGGCGCCTTCTTCCGCAAATTTTCGCGCAATTGCTTTGCCGATGCCGCCGGCAGATCCTGTTACCAAAGCCACCCGGCCCGTAAGCGGCTTAGACTTGGGCATGCGCTGCAATTTCGCTTCTTCCAACAACCAGTATTCAATGTCGAAGGCTTCCTGGCGGGGTAGGGCAGTGTACGCCGATATCGCCTCCGCCCCCCGCATCACGTTGATCGCATTGGTGTAAAATTCGGCAGCCACGCGGGCAGTCTGTTTGTCTTTGGCAAAAGTGAACATACCTACGCCGGGCCACAGCAGGACCACCGGATTGGGGTCGCGCATGGCTGGACTGTTCGGACGGCGGCATATTTCGTAGTATTCTGCGTACATGTTCCGGTACGTTTCAAAAAGCGGCGACAATTTTTCCCGGAGACCGGAAACGTCCGACAGATCCTCATCGGGTCGGAGCGTCAGCACGAGTGGAGCAATTTTTGTCCGCAAAAAATGGTCGGGGCAACTCGTTCCGAGCGGGGCGAGGCGTTCCAGGTCATTTGAATTGATGAACTGCAGCACGCGGTCGTCGTCCGAAAAATGACCGATCATCCGCGTTTCACTTGAACAAAAGCCCCTCAAAACAGGTGCAAGTGCCGTCGCTTGCCTCTTACGGTCTTCTTTTTCAAGGCTTTGCATTTTAAGGCCACCAAAAACTGCGCGGGTTTTTCCATAATTTTCCTCCAAATATTCGGCGCATATTTCTATGATTTCCAGGGTATTCACATAACTCTCATACGCTGTATCGCCCCAGGTGAACAATCCGTGCGAGCCGAGCATGATGCCCCGGAGCGCGATGCCTTTCCGGGTGTTATTGTCGAGGCAATCAAGCAATTGCAAACCCAGATCGAAGCCCGGGCGTTGCCAGTCGACCCAGCCGACCCGACCACCGAAAAGTGCTTCTGTGATGCGCTGCCCGTCCTCCGATGCGGCGATGGCGATGGCCGCATCGGGGTGCAGGTGGTCGATGTGCTTAAAAGGCAGGAAAGCGTGCAGCGGCGTATCGATCGATGGCGCTTTGGAGGCCAGGTCGTAGATACAATGGTTGAAAAGTTCCACCATCTCGTCCTCGTGTTCAATACCGCAGTACACGTTTTTGAGGCTGCGCAAACGCTCGACATAGAGCGCGGCCAAACCGCTGCGTTGCATGGTACCGAGGTCGCCGCCGGAGCCTTTGACCCACATCACGTCAACTTCTTTTCCGGTCAGCGGATCTATGGCCGGGGCTTTGCAGGAGGTGTTGCCGCCGCCGTAATTGGTCAAACGGAGGTCGGCGCCGAGCAGGTTGGAGCGATAGACCAGTAAGGCGACCTCGTTTCCGGCGAGTTCGGCCGCTTTTTGATCGTCCCAGCGGTAGGAGACGTGTCGGAAAGAGTTTGCAGACATAGTTTTTTTGATCGTTTTCCCAGCGTAGTAACAATGGGCACGCGGATTACGCGGATTTTCACGGATTTTGTCTTTTTTCTCCTATTTTTGCGCTAAAATTAAGGCAGATGAGTAATATAGTGAGTCTTGAACAATTAGATGTGGTCAATGGGCGGTACAATTATGCCGATTACCTGACCTGGAAATTCGAGCAGACGGTGGAGCTCATCAAAGGCAAAATCCTGTTGATGTCCGCTCCGAGCCGCAAGCATCAGGACATTTCAAGGGAGTTGAACGGCGCTTTTTATGAACATTTCAAAAGGCACGATTGCAGGTTTTATGCCGCCCCTTTTGATGTCCGGCTTTACGACAAACGCAGATCAGCCCATGCCAACAAAGACGTTTATACCGTCGTTCAACCCGATATTTGTATCATTTGCGATTTAAAAAAATTAGACGACAAAGGTTGTTTGGGCGCCCCTGATTTAGTGGTAGAAATCCTTTCGCCGGGCAATTCTACCAAAGAAATGAAAACCAAAAAACTGCTGTACGAAGAAAATGAAATCCGCGAATACTGGATTTTTGATCCCGAACACGAAAATGTTTTTCAATTTCACCTCACCGATGCGGGCGTTTACAGCCCTGCCACGATTTATGTAAAAGAGGAGGTGCTGGAATGCGTCATTTTTCCTGATTTGAACATTCAATTGCAAGAAATTTTTAAGTTTGATTAAGAATTCCCCCAGCCCACCAACAGCACCGACAACAAAATAACGCCCACTCCCGCCAAAATGGTGGCAAATGCGCGGCGGCTCACGCCCTTCCATTCTTTCAAAGCCAGGCCCCAGGCGCTTGAAACGAGGATAATGAATGCCATGTGCAGAATCCAGGAACTGGCGCCGTTGCCGAGTTTCGATTCGCCCATGCCGTAGAAGAAAAACTGCAGGAACCAGGTGGTACCGGCCAATGCGGCCCAGGCGTAATTGGAGAACAAAGGCGATTGCCGGTTGCGGTAGTCGCCGAAGCTTTTGTTCCTGATATTCAGCAACATACACCAAATGAAATTGGTCGTCAGGCCGCCCCAAAGCAGCACGACGAATATAACGTTGTTTTGAAAAAGCGGGTTGGCTCCGCGTCCAACGGCAAGGGCAGCCATGTCCTTCCCGGCTTCGATGCCGAAATTGAAACAGGCCGACAAGATACCTGAAACAGTGGCCACGGCCAGGCCTTTGGCCAGATTGAACTCGGCTACCCCCGCTTTTTTGGCGGCCTCGTCGAGTTCTTTTTCCTTCATCATCCCGGCTTTGCCGCAAATGGCGATGCCTGCCAGGCAAACCAGCACCCCGAACAAAATCATCTGCCCGCCAGGGCTGTTGAACATCTCTCCGATGCCGGTTTTGCCGGCGGTGGGGTTCATTCCGTAATAAATGGAAGGAACCAGCGCGCCGAATGCCGAGCAATAGCCCAGGGCCACGCTCATGCCCAGGCTCATGCCCAGATAGCGCATCGAAAGCCCGAACGTGAGGCCACCTATGCCCCAAAGCAAACCGAAAAAATAAGTCCAGAACAAAGTACTGCCGGAGCTTTCCCGAATGATGCCCAGGAAATCGGGTACGGTCAGCGCAGCCGCCAAAAACGGCACGAAAAGCCATGAAAACAGCCCGCCAACGATCCAGGCGCTTTCCCATGACCAGCCGCTGACCCGCCTGAACGGCACGTAAAAACTCCCGGAGGCAAAGCCGCCGATGAAGTGAAAAATGATACCGAGTAGGATTTGCATAAACTTGTTTAGAAAAGTTTAGAAGGTTTAGAAAGTTTAGAAAAAACAATCATTTTGTTGAAAGTCAATGTTTTGCAGACAAGGCTCTAAACTTTCTAAACCCTCTAAACCTACTTGTGAGACACCCTCCAAATCCTGTGTCTATTACTTTTTCAAAATAAGCTTCATGGTCGTCACCTGGCCGTTCAACGCCACGCGAACGAAATAAAGCCCGTTGGGCTGCGCGCTCAGATCAAGTTCTGCCCTGTATTCGGCTTTTGTTTGCAGCAGCGTACGGCCTTCCACATCCATGACCGTAATGGTAGCTGGACCGCTTCCATTGATGTCGACTATGCAGCGGCCCGTGTTCGGGTTGGGGTAAACGGAAGCCAATCCCGGCACGTCGTTGGTTCCGGCAGCGGCGCCGAATTGCCGCAGGGTAAGCAGATCGCCCACGCCGTTCTCACCGAGTACGGCAATCGTACCGAGGCGGGTTTCAAGCGATTCATTCGGCTCGAACCGGACGGTCAGCAGACCCGACAGAGGGTCGGCATCCGTAACGCTGATCCAGGGAGAGCGGCTTTCGGCGGTCCAGTTAACCGTAGCGGTAATTTTGTAGGTATAGGTATTCGGATCGCCGGCTACATTGCCGTTCGGCCCGACCGCCATGGCGTAATTTCCGCTTGGGCTGTAAACATTTACCGTGGATACGCCGGAGTTATTAGGGTCTAGCCAGTCTTTCAAACGTTTGCTTTTGCTGGCGCCGTTCCACGATACCGACAGTTTGCCGTATTCGTCCCACATATTGCTTTGGGAATTGCCGCAGGCGGAAGCGCCGCCGTGTAGTTGTCCGATGATTCTTTTATTCTGATCGAACAGGGGCGAGCCGGAAGAACCGCCTTCGGTGACGCCTTGTCCCGGATCCCAGTAAACCCGCCAGTGGTCGCTTCCCCACCCGCCGGAGGTGCCGTTGGTCGCATCGTCTTCGTCCCGCGAGATTTTTTTAATGTCGCCGCTGGGATGGTGGATGCATGTTTCCTGGGTAGGCACTACACCGCTCCTGTCCCATCCGCTGAACGCCACATCGTAGGTCGGAGGAAGGGGGGCCGATAACTGGAGCAGGCAAAAATCGGAATCGGTGCGCCGCGCCTTCAGGGTAGCGCCCGTGTGTGTTAAATAAGGGGGAGCAGTTCCGTTGGAACACGTGGCAGACTGGTAATTGAACCAATATACCCAGTTTGGATAATTGTTGGTGTAGCAGTGGTTGGCGGTCAGCATGTAAGGCGTACCGTTGTTGAGCGTATTGTTGATCATCGCGCCGGAACACCAGTCGCCGCCGTTTACGATCTTTAACACCGAGCGTTTTTCAGGGTTCCAGCCGTCACCCAGGGTGCAGTTGACGTTTATATTGCAGCTGCCGGAAGCCCCGAAACCGCGGTCGTCCGCACCTCCGTCCTGGGAATTGCTTTCCCCCAGGGTACGATAGCCATGGACGACGGTTCCGATTTCAAGGTGTCCCTTAAAAGCAACCTGAGCCGGCTCATAATATTCCACGATCACTTTGTCTCCCGTGACAAGCGTTGTGCCGAGTTGTTCGTTGGATTGATTATTGTTACTGGTAAAGGCGCCGATCGTCTCGCTTCCATCGGCATTGTAAATGAAGAGCTGGGCGCCGGGCGGTAATTTGTATTGCGAAAAAATGAAGTTGATGCTGAGTGCGCCGGGCGTATAAACGGCAACCCGCCAGATTTTGTCTCCACCGGGCAGTATATCGATTATCCCTGCATTTTCCGGGGTGATCCTGACATCGATGGGGAACCCAAAACGAAAAGGTTTTTCAAGGGATGTATTCGCAGCGTCTTCCTGTTTTAAGGCTTCGACATTCACAACCGGCATTTTTACAACAGGGACGTCGCGTTTTGCCAAACCCGGGAACAAGGTACTGACCGGTGCGCCACCGATTGATTGCTGCGCGTAAAAAGGACTGACGAGCCCGCAAAATGCCAGAACAATCAGTAAAGTTTTGATTTTTGTCATGATTTTTTCGTTTAAGACAATGAAACTGAAATAATATTCCGGTTTAAAAGTATAAGGCCTAAAAATAGCAATATTTTTGCTTTCTACCCGGCATAAAATTTTTTTGAAACAAATGGCAAAAGAACATCAGGACAAGGCCGGTAGCGGCTGTCAAAAATTCAGGCGTGGGATATTGGCGGCATTTTTGCTGCGCAGCTTGGAGCAGGTGTTTGACTACTTGGCGGATCGCAAAAACGCCAGCTGCCCCAAATGATAGGCCAAATGGCCGGTCCTGTTCAGCACCACGTTCAATTTATTCCGGTGCGGGCGGCTTTTCAAGCGACGATTTGTCGGGGCTGTCGACAAAAGCCGCGTCCACGGAAGGGTACAAGCGGCTGCCGAAATTCAAGAGTGGCAATAGCGCGTCGTGTACTGCGGTGAGGTGCCCCAGTAAATAAACGCCGCTGTTCCGGTTCGGAGCGACTTCCTGTTGCAGTTGTTCGTCCGTGAGGGATTCGAATAATTTATCGGCCCGGCTTATTTGAATGTTCCAGGCGTCGAGGGCGATTTTGATGAGTAGCTATGGTTGAGTTTGCATGTTGTTTTAAACTTCTTAAAAACGTTCTATTTCTTCATCGCTTGGTCCTGTAAGCCGCGCGATTGTGGCATTATCAAAACCTTCTTTTTTCATTTCCCTGGCGACCTCTGCCTTTCCTTTCTTTTCAGCCTTTACCATCTTGCCTCTTTCATCCTGCTCTCTCATGGCAGCATAGTCATAGGCTTCCAGTTCCTCTTTTGTCCAGGCGTGTTTGTTTGCATCCTGATATGCCGCTTTCAGTCCTTCATCATCTACATGGTCTGGGATAACATCCAGATTCTCAGCCTCTTTGATAAAATAAATCCATTTGTCCGTCACTTCTTCAAGGTTGGCAAGCGGTTTATCAAACTTTGGTAATTCAATAAAATAGAAATCCATGTCTTTAATGGTACGCTCTCCGGTCTCTACATCGCAAACGGCGTGATGAGATAGGTATTTTTGCCCTTCTGAGAAGTCAAAGTCAAAAATCCCGATAAAAATTACCGGTTTGAGTTGGGTGTAATATTCGCCGCTTTCAATTTGCTGCGAATACTCCTTGCTGGCATAGTACAGCAGCCTTTTGTCCAAGCCGTCCGGCTCGGCAACCTGCATTTCGATAATGTAGGTTTTACCTTGTTTATCTCTTGCCTTTACATCAATGATCGACGCTTTTAGGTTTTTAATAATCGGGAGCTGATAAGGATTGAGGATTTCCACATCTTCTATCATGTCCTTATCCTTCAACTTCATAACAGCGTTGAGGAATGAAATGAGGATGATTTTCTTGTTTTCATTGCCGAAAATCTTCCGAAAAGCGATGTCGTTTTTTACGTCTACGAAATGTATAGCCTAAATTTTAATACAAAAATACGGCAAATACGGGGATTTCAGGATTCACTCCATCCTCCCCACCAAATACATCGTCACCGAATCCGACACCACGAACGGCCGCCCCGCCTCGTCGATATAAGGCGTATCCCGGCTGATCAGGTACCGGGGTTTATCCAAAGCAAGCGTCAAAGACCGCGTTCCCTGCAACTGCTGCAAAGACCGGATCGTCATAGTATCCGCCAAAGCGTCCTCGAAGTTATGCGCTTTCAGGGAAGCCGTATTCAGGGCCGGTAAGAAATCTAATTTCAACAAACGCGCCCGTTTAAAATCGAGCGAATCGAGCCGGGCCCCGCTCCAGGACACGTCGCTCAGTAGCGCGTCCTGAAAAAACACGTTGTGCAGCCGGGCGCCCGTAAAATTGGCCTGTTTAAAGGAGCAAAACCCGAAGTCGGCCCCGTCAATGATACTTCGTTGAAAACGCACAAAATCGAACAGGGCACCTTTGTTTCGTTTGCCGCTGAGAAAAGCTCGGACGTTGCGCAGGGTGGCCCCGGTAAAATTGGCGTTCGAGAAGTCGGCGCCGACCATCGTGACGTTCGTCAGGATCGAATTGCTCAAATTAATATTGCGCAGAAAATGACCGTCGAGGCTGATGTTTTCCAGGGTAGCGTAGGAAAAATCGCCGGCAGCAAAAATTTGTTCGTAGGTACTGCGGCTTAAATTACTGATAATCAAACCCATCAGCAATTGCCCGCGTTCGGGGCTCACCGCCTGGGCAGATATGGAATCGCCGTCCAGAAAACGGTAAGGTTTGAGCGCGATGCTAAGGGCCACGATCCGCCCGATGAGCTGAGGGCTCAGGCGGCGTTCCTGCGGATTGGTTCTGCCGATCAGTTCCTGGTCCATTTTATCCAGCACATTATCGAACAGAAAAATCAGGGAGCTGCGGCGTTCGGCTTCCTGCAAAAACGTTTGTTGTTCAATACGGCGGTTCTGGTAATCGAACTTTTCGTTTTGTTTTTTCAGGTAATAGGTTTGAAGGAGGGCCAGGGAAAACGGCGCCAATACCAGCAGCAGCGAAATGATGCCCACCTTGGTCATGCGGTGCAGCGCCGCATAAATAACATCCTTGATCGTATCTTTTTCAACCCGGTACTCGTACGCCTCATCTACCAGCCGCGATACACTGTCGCGCAGGGGTTTGCCCGTAAAAATGCGGGCTACCGTTTTGGCCAGTTTGCGCCTGGCTTTTTCAGCAAGCGCCGCCTTGCGCTCGAAGTAGCTCAGTTTTGCCTCAAGCGCCCGGTTTTCTGCCTCCAGTCGGGCTATTTTTTCCTCTTGATGATCCATCGGTAAAATAATGATGAATGATGAATGATGAATCTTTTGATCCGAAGTAATGCCATCATTCATCATTCATCATTCCGTTTTCAGGTAGTCATAAGACGCTCTTACCGGAAAGGTCGCTGCGCCTTCTTCTCCTTCGGCGATAACATAATAATGTTTGATCAAAGCGGCGGCCACATCACCGGTAAAAACGCCGTCACCGGCCGTTGCATCGCCGTTTGTTCCATCGTCGAACATAGCCGCGCGCGTAAAGGCAAACATTTTATCCTTGCGGTACATCAGCCAGCCAGCTTTGGCGCCGGTAAACTTGGCCGTTACTTTAATCGTTGTGCCGTCTTTTGCGTGTTTTGCCTCGGCGATCAGTGGCTGTAATTTGTTGAGGACCGGATGCTTTATCAGGTATTCCGCGCGTTTGTCCATCAACTGGCGCAACCCGATGATTTTATCCGGGCCGTCTATCATCGTTTTGTCAATAGACTGCTGAAAATCCGCGTAGGAGTACAGCTTCATGGTGTCTTGTTTCACAAACGGATCAATTTCCTTCATCATGGCCTGTGCGCGGGTCATCAATTGACCGGTTTTCAGGTTTTCGTCCACGATGGTGCGCAGGTGTGCGATGTAGATTTTCCGGTACAATGGATTTTTTAACAATTTGGAGATCAATGGCCGCTTGACGTTTTCGATTTCCGCCAGCGGGGAGTACTGGATCAGATCGATGTCTTTCATTTCCTCGAAACTGAAATTGCGCCGCCAGCCGCCGAAAGACATGTTCAAGTCCCAGATCAGGGGATGGGCTACGCCGGTAGTGTCGAACCACAGGTAGTAGTTGTGCGACAGGGAACCGTTGTAACTGTCCAAATTCACCATCGCATTGTTGATCGCCAGCATCCAAAGCGTCTGGTCAACATCCAGCACCTTTTCGATCTTGTCGGGCGTTTTGTTCAACACTTTGATCAGGTTCAACAGCGGTTTCCAGGCTGCCGGGTTATCCACCTCGTAAAATGCATCGTAACAGCCGGTATTTTCATTTAAGTAGGTCAGTGACGCGTTTTCACCTTTGGGGCAACCGGTTTGGCTGCGCACACGTTGCCAGTTATCGGGGTCACATTTGACCAAATAACCCGCGTTGGTTCCAAAGAATTTCTGAATGAAATTGGCGTCGATAGACTCGGTGTTGATGTACAACCCGTAATAGATCGAATTGAGGTACAATTTCGAAAAATTACAAAGGGGCGCCGGCATGTATTTGCGGATCAACTCGTAAGCCAAAGGATCACGGATGAAACTTGGATCCAAAAAAGCATTGGACAACTTGACGGTGGTATGCCCGCCCTTCATTTTCTGGGTTTTGACCTTAAAGTCGATGCGAAAATTGATGGGCAACTTTTTTGAAGTTTCTTTCCTGGTCCGAAAGTACGAGCTGTTGCCCTTGTACCGCACACCTACACTATCGAAGCGCATCCCGTTGATTGTAGCCTTGCCGAGGAGGCGGGCTTCAGGATTGGCTTTTTTTAGCGAATCTAATTTGACGTCAAAACTTTTATACGGAAGGTCTATCCGTATGTCCTGGACGCCAGAACCGTAAAAATCCTGGGCATAGGCCGTATAGCCGATGCAGCACAGCAGGAGCAATAAAAGTAGGGTAGTACGCATGGTTTATTTGTTCAGATCGCTCAGTTTTACCTTGAAAGGTTTTTTTGTGTAATCCATTGGTAAGAAGGCAACGGTGCCGGCATTTTCTGCTACGAAGTAATAATCGAGCACCGCGTCAGGGCTGTTGCCGTCCACTATGACCATGAACGCTTTCATCCCTGAAGGCAGGTCGTTGGAAGATTCTTCATTCATTGGAACCGACATGTAGGCACCCTGATCCTTGAAACGGTAATACAGGAACATCCGCTTGGGAAAGCGGTCGGCCCGGGCGGCAATGCGGAACGAGTTGACCTTTTGGTTTTCAAATTTACCGCGGCCCTGTACGCTTACCTCACTGATGGCCGAAGGTAAAGCGGTTAGCTCCGGATGAGTTTTGAGGTATTTGGCGCGTTTGGACATCAGCTCCACGATACCTGGAATTTTGCTCTTCTTGCCAATGGTTTCCCGCAGGCTTTTCTGAAAATCCTCGAGGCTGTACACCTTATATTTGTCGTCGTTGAACGGCACGGCGATCATGCCCTGCAATTCGCGGGCACGTTTTTCATAAGCGCCGGTCAGGAATTGCTCATTTACGATCTGGCGGATGTGCGAGAGGTATATTTTTTTGTACAACGGATCCTTCAGAAGCTGACTGATGAGGGGCTTATAAGGGTTGTCGGCCTGTAGCAGCGGGTCGAGGTTCTGCAATGCTTTGTTGTCCAGGTCGCTGCCGTTGCCGGTGTTTTTAAAACTGCCGAAAGCGAGGTTCAGGTCCCAGTGAATGGGTTGAAAATGGCCATTTTGGTCTTTATACAGGTAATAATTGATGCTGTGTTGTCCGGTATAACTGTTCAGGTTGACCATGACATTGTTCAGCGCCAACATCCACAGCGTCCGATCGACATCGAGTACCCGTTCAATTTTGGCGGGTTCGTTGTTGAGTATGCGCGTAAGCTCCTGCAAATCCGCCCAATTTGCATTCGAATTCGGGCTGGTCTCGAAATTGCCTTTGTAGCAGTCCAGGTTTTCTTCGTACTCCAACGAACCGAAAATATTTTGTTTGCAGGAAACAGGTATCTCCGGTTTGTAATCGACGCCCGCACGGAAGTAATTGCCGGTATTGGCGCCGTAATGCGTTTCGAAAAACTGCATGTCGATGCTTTCCAGGTTCACGAATACGCCGATGTATTCGTTGTTTACAAACAGTTTGGTGTAGTTCGCCTGACAGGAAGGCATGTAATTAGCGGTTATTTCATGAAACAACACTTCCCGCACCATGCTGGGGTCGCGCAGCGAAGAAGAGAGCTTGAGGGAGGTGTATCCCTGGTGGCTTTGGTCTTTATTCACATGATTCAGCTTGATCGTCAGGGGATTGCGTTTCAAACCGAGTTGATAGGATTTGTCTCCCCGGAAGCGAACGCCTGCGCCTTCGTATTTAACGCCGTCTACCGTAGCGGTTCCGGTCATCATACCCATTCCGTAAATCCGCATCGAATCGAGCGCATCGGACCAGTTTGAGGCGGGCAAGGTCAATCGTATCTCGCCAATTGTTTTTTTATCGAAAAGCGGACGGACGTTTTTACCGCTTTGCGCGAAAATGGTGGCTGGGATGATGGCTATCAAAAGCAATAGCAATTTTTTCATATAATTCTCCTGAATGTCGGTTTGAGAAAATGAATGCGTTTAAAAAACGGCGCAATGATACGAAATCAACAGTTGCGCCTTCTATATTATTTCTTCAAATTGATGTTCACCGGCGAGGGGGAATGCCCTTTCGTATCCTGCCAGCCGGGTTTGGTGCATTTGCTGGAACACCGCATTTACCTGTTCGATAAAAGCTGGGTCAACCAGCTTTTGCACGCTGTCGAGGCCCGCCAGCCGTTCGTCGAGGCCAAGTTTGAACGTTTGTTCGTACCCGGAGTTCTCGAATTTGAGGCTGATCCGGTTGTTCATTTTAAATACCGTGATTTTAAGATGCGGGTGGTCAATGTAGCCGATGATGCGCATGAATGTAATGATAAATGATAAATGATGAACGATGAATGAGGAAATTATTTCGGATCAAATTATTCATCATTCATCATTCATCATTAGTTGAAACGTTGTTGCTGCCACGGCGGCCCCCAGCAAGGCCCCAACGAAGTATATCCATAAATCAGCCCAGGACGCCATGCCGGATAATGCCATTCCAATGGCGACTGCCGGATTGAACGCCCCGCCGGAAATGGCTCCCAGCCCGTAGATGGCAGCCATATACGTAAAACCGCATGCCAGACCGAAAAAAGAGGATTGTTGGTCGCCTTCCCTGCTCATCACCTGTAGTACCACGTATGTCAGCGCGAAGGCGCCGAGAAACTCAGCCATGATAGAACAGAGCGCCTGATTTTGGTGCGGCCTGATCTCGGTAGCGCCCATGCAGCCCAGCAAAAAGACGCCCAAAAAGGCCGCCAGCGCGCCGCCGGCTACCTGAGCCAACACATAATACGTGAAATCGATCCGGTCTATTTTACCGCGCATCAGCATGGCCAGCGAAACCGCCGGGTTGAAATGGGCGCCGGATATGTGGCTGCCTGCATAGATCATGGCAATCAATATGGAGCCGACGGCCAGGGGCGCCAGCGCGCCTGCCCCGTTGTTGTTGGTTAACACCAGCGTCAGAACCAGAAAAAAAGTGCCGATGCCTTCGGTGAGGTACTTTTTCATGCAGATTTCGTTTTTTATGGATAGAAAAGGTAATTTTTGCGTACGCTTACGGCAAAAAACCGTTTGCTCCTGGTCACAGACACTCAAATGTATTCAAAAATTATGTATCGCACATTTTCGCTGTTGTTAATTTTCATGCTTCCCGCATTGTCAAAATCTTTCGCACAAACCAAACGACTCAGTCCTGAACTGCTCTGGCAAATCGGCCGCGTGTCCCTCGATTGTACTTCCCCCGACGGCCAGTTTGTGGTGTACGGCGTGCAACGTTACGACGTTTCAAAAAATAAAAGCGCGCGGGTCCTTTACCTGGTTGAAATTGCCACGGGCGATATCCATGCCCTGACTAGTCCGGAGCAGACCGCTTCGGATGCCGAATTTCACCCCGATGGCCTGCGGATCGGCTTTCTGCGCGATGGCAAATTATGCGAGGTACAACGCAGCGGATCTACGATTACCCAGGTGTCCGATCTCGACATGAACGGCTTTCACTACAGTCCAAACGGTAATTACGTGTTGTACGCCCAGGACGTGAAACAGGATATGTCTGTAACCGAGATTTATCCCGACCTGCCGCTGACCACCGGACGCATCATCGACGGATTATTTTACCGCCATTGGAAATCCTGGCGCAATAATACGTACAGCAATATTTTTTACAGCGGATATGCCGACAGCAAACTGACCGGTACCCCGCTAAATATCATGAACGAACGTTTCGATAGTCCGCTGACACCCATGGGTGGCATGGAACAGATCACCTGGAGCCCCGACGAGCGTTTTATCATCTATACTTGCCGGAAACTGCACGGTACAGAGGAAGCGCTGAGCACCAACTCCGATTTGTACGCTTTTGAGCTGGCCTCCGGCAAAACCCTGAACTTCACCGCCGACCTTCCCGGCTACGATACGGATCCGGTGTTTTCGCCCGATGGCCGTTACTTAGCCTGGACCAGCATGGCGCGCGCTGGCAATGAATCCGATCGCACCCGCCTGATGGTACTCGACACCCGCACCCAGCAGCGCAGCGAGCTGACCGAAGGCTGGGACTATGAAGCCAACAGTCCGCAATGGGCGCTGGACAGTAAATCGCTTTATTTCCTGAGCAGTACCGATTTTACCTATCAGATGTACGAGATTGGTGTAGCCGACAAGAAAAAACGCCGAATCACGGTGGGGCAGCACGATTACACCGCCCTGAAAGTAGCCGGAAGCACCTTGATCGGAACCCGTACCAGCATGTCGAATCCGGCCGAGTTGTTTGCCGTTAACCCGCAAACTGGCGCCGCCCGTCAGCTCTCGTTCGTGACAGAGGATCCCTGGAGCAGCATTGCCAAAGGCAAAGTAGAGCGGCGCAGCATAAAAACAGCCGATGGCAAAGACATGAACGTTTGGCTCATTTTCCCCCCGGATTTCGATGCCAAAAAGAAGTACCCGGCACTTTTATATTGCCAGGGCGGACCACAATCGCCCCTGAGCCAGGGTTTTTCCTTCCGTTGGAACCTGCAATTGATGGCCGCCAACGGCTACGTCGTCATTGCGCCCTGTCGCCGGGGCATGCCCGGTTCGGGACAGGCCTGGAACGACGCTGTCTCCGGCGACTGGGGCGGCCAGGTCATGCAGGACCTGCTCGCGGCCACTGATTACGGCGCGAAAGAACCGGGCGTGGATGCCACCCGGATGGGCGCTGTTGGCGCCAGTTTCGGCGGTTATTCCGTGTACTGGCTGGCTGGCAACCACAACAAACGTTTCAAAGCCTTTATCTCCCACTGCGGCATTTTCAACTTAGAAAGTTTTTACGCGAGCACCGAGGAATTGTGGTTTGCCAACAACGACCTGGGCGGGCCATTCTGGAAAACGCCCAAACCCAAGGGTTACACCAAAGACAGTCCGCACCTGTACGTACAAAACTGGGATACGCCCATCCTGGTGATCCACAACGAACTGGATTTCCGCATCCCCGTCACCGAGGGCATGCAGGCTTTCCAGGCGGCGCAGCTGCAGGATATTCCGTCGAGGTTCCTGTATTTTCCCGACGAAGGGCATTGGGTGACGAAGGCGCAGAACAGTATTTTGTGGCAGCGGACGTTTTTTGGTTGGCTGGATCAGTATTTAAAATAAAAGAAGCCGGCGCAGCTTTTCGCATCTTTACTTCCGTATTGATTCCGAGAAGCACTACCGATGTTGGAAAAACAAGGCGAACTGGACCAAATCCTGCTTGGTTGCCGCCAAGGCAACCGCAATAGCCAGCGAAAGTTATACGAACACTTTTACGGCTATGCGATGGCTATATGCCTGCGCTACTCGAAAAACCGGGAAGAAGCAAAGGAAATCCTGAACGACGCTTTTTTCAGGGCCTTGACCAAGCTCGACCAGTACGATCCCGCCTTTCCGTTCCGGCCCTGGCTACGGCGTATCCTCATCAACGTAGCGATTGATTATTACCGCAAAAACAACCCCTTACCGGTACATCTTGAGCTGACCGCAGCCCGTGAATCGGCTATGGAAGAGATGCCTTTGCCTAAAATTTCGCCCAATGAAGACCTGCTGCCGGTCCTGCGGGCACTCTCTCCGGCTTATCGCGTAGTGTTCAACTTATATGTAATGGAGGAGTATTCGCACCAGGAAATCGCCGACTTATTGGGCATCGACGCGCGTACGTCGCGATCGAATCTGGTACGGGCCAAGGAAAATATCCGGGCATTGCTGCAAACAAAAACGACAATCCAGTCAAATTAGGACCCATGGAAGATCAGTTCAAACAATTTCGGGATAATATGGAAGGTCGTTCCCAACCGCCTTTTGAGGAGGCCGACTGGCTGGAATTGCAAAAGCGGCTCGATCGGCACGATAAAAGGCGGCCGTTTCTTTTCGCCTGGTGGTGGCTGGCCTTACCGGTCCTGCTCCTGTTGCTAGGGATGAACGGCGCGTTTTTCCTGGAATTGCAAAAAGCCAGGCAGACGATTTCCAGCGTCGAATTGCGGAAGGACAGTGTCATGCACACTCGGGTAATTTACATCCGCGACACGATTTACCGCACTCGGGTGGTGCATGAATGGGTTAGTGCGCCCTTGGAAAGAAACGATGTCGCAAACGCCCGGCAGACAGCGCAGGCGGCGAATGAAAATCCACTCGTTGCAAGCAAGGAATATATACGTGAAAATCAACCTGTTACCGCGAATTTTATGCCACTGCCGCTTCGCGGAACGACCGTATTTCACTACCGCCGCCCCGCTCCAGCTTTGCCGGAGGCCGAATTGGAGCCGCCCATCGTTCAGCAACGAAAAGCCCTGCGCTACTATCTCTACGACGCCCGCCCCAAAGGTTTCCAATTGGGGTGCTCGGGCGGCTGGGCGTACCCGAGCGGCATGGATTTGAACTTAAAGCCAGGGTATTCGGCGGGTTTGCAGGCTGCGGTGGAATTTTCACCCAAGCTGCGGATGTGGGTAGACGCCACCTATTTCAATACCCGCCTCGTGAGTAACCGCATGGGCGACGACCTTGGTATCCCGCTGGTATCTCCGCCCTCCGACGATTACGTTTTTTTACGGGCAGAAAAGCGGCAACCCGCCATGCAATACTCTGCCGGCATGCAATACCTGTTCCGATCCAAACGAACCTTCAAGCCGTTTCTCGGGCTGGGCTATGGCGCCGTGGCCGGTTTGCCGTACGATATCACTTACGAATTTGAAAATTCGGCCATTGGCCTCGAATGGAATTATGATTTTCCCGGAAAGCGCAGCGCAGCGCTGAGCGATTTCCTGATGTTGCGCGCCGGGTTTGAATATAAACTGTCTACGCACTGGAACTGGCAGATGCTGGCGCATTACCGAAGCAACTTAGAAAGAGCGGGTTCTGGTCCGCCTGATATATTCGGGATTCAGAGCGGGTTGAATTATCGTTTTTAAATAACGCACCTTTTCTCCAAACTAATTCTTCTTAAAAATGAAAAACGCACTCTCGTTGCTATGGGCATTGCCATGCCTGATCTTGCCGGCGCTTTGCGGTTGTCCATCTGCCGCCAGTGCGCAAAGTACCAGCATCAGCGGCTATATCAAAGACAGCCTGAGTGCGGAAGCGCTCATCGGCGCCACCATCTTTGCGCCTGATTTCAAGGCCGGCGCGACGGCCAACAACTACGGTTTTTATGCCCTCAGCGTGCCGGCCGAACCGCCGTTCGAGGTCGTCGTCAGTTATGTGGGCTACCGCACCAGGCGCTACACGATCACGGTGGACACCAAAGGCAAACGCGATTTTCTCCTGCCGCAAAAAGACAACACCTTGCAGGAAGTGGTCGTTTCGGCGAAACCCGCCGACCAGAACGTGCAGCAGGCCCGGATGTCGGTCATCGACCTGCCCATCAAAGACATCAAATCGATCGCAATGATCGCCGGGGAGCGCGACGTGCTCAAAGCGGTGCAGTTCCTCCCGGGCGTGCAGACCGGCAACGAAGGCACAACCGGATTTTACGTCCGCGGCGGCAACACCGATCAAAACCTCGTGCTGCTGGACGAAGCGACGGTGTATAACCCGAACCACCTGTTCGGATTATTCAGCACCTTCAATGTCAACGCTTTGAACAACGTCACACTGATCAAAGGCGGTTTTCCGGCGCAATTCGGTGGGCGGCTCAGTTCCATCCTCGACATTACGATGCGCGAGGGAAACAACAAAAAATTCCAGGGCGAAGGCGGCATCGGGCTTCTTTCCTCCAACCTGACCCTGGAAGGGCCACTGCAAAAAGGTAAATCTTCCTACATCATTTCCGCGCGGCGGAGCTACGCGGACCTGCTGGCCAAACCGCTTTTACGCAAAAGCAATGAGCAGGGCTCCTATTTTCTCTACGACGTAAACGCCAAGGTCAATTACATCCTGGGCAAAAACGACCACGTGTTCCTGAGTTTTTTCAAGGGTCTGGATAATGCCTCCTACACCGCCGCCAATAGCCTGAACTACGGCATTAATTTCGGGAACACCACCGGTACGTTCCGCTGGAACCACCTCATCGGGAGCAAGATGTTCGTCAACACGGCGGTCATTTTTACCAACTACCACCTGAGCCTGTCGACTTCGCAAAACAATTTCTACTCCCTGCTTTACACGGGCGTCGTGGATAAATCGGCCAAAACGACCCTGGAATGGTATCCGAACAACAAGCACAGCATCAAAGTGGGCGCCCAATACATTTACCATGCCCTGACCCCGGCGGCGGTTTCGGCGCGTATCCCCCGCATCCGCAAACGGATCCAACTGAAACCGGACAGCCTCATGCAGGTATTTTCCAATGAAAGCGCTTTTTTTATCAACGACGAATGGATCGCCAACCGTCGCCTGGGTTTGAACTTCGGCCTGCGCATCCCTTATTTTTTCACCCAAAACAGCGCTTATCCCCTGGTCGAGCCGCGCGTAACGGCAAAATACAGCCTCGACGATGCCACGTCCCTGAAGCTTGCTTATACCGACATGAACCAGTTCCTGCACCTGGTGCCCAACAGCACCGCCTCGCTGCCGACCGATATCTGGATCAGCAGCAGCGACATAGTCAAACCCCAGAAAAGCCGCCAGGTCGCCCTCGGGCTGTTCAGGAATTTTTCGCGTAACCGCTATGAAACCAGCATCGAAGCATATTACAAAACCATGCGCAACCAGGCGCTTTTCAAAGAAGGCACTCAAATCGTCGTCGATTCCGACCTCGATGAAAAACTGACTTTCGGGAACGGCACATCATACGGACTGGAACTATTCGTGCGCAAAAGCGAGGGCAAACTGACCGGTTGGGTGGCCTACACGCTGTCTAAAACGACCCAGCAATTTGCGGCGCTCAACCTCGGCCGAAGCTTCCCGTTCACTTACGACCGGCGGCACGTGCTGAACGTCGTAGCAATGTACCAGTTGAATAAAAAATGGTCGTTTGCCGGCAATTTCGTCTTCAATTCCGGCGGCGCGTACACTTTGCCTGTCGGCCGCATCCCGGTGTACGAGGGCGGCGGTTCGCTGTACGATGATTATTACAGCGACTACACCGACCGCAACAACTACCGCCTGAACGCCGCCCACCGCCTCGACCTGAGCGCCTCCTGTAAAAAAACAAGCCATTTGTTTCGCTGGCACTACGACAGCGAATGGGTGTTCAGCTTGTACAATGTGTACAGTCGCCGCAACCCCTATTTCGTGTACCTGACGACCGACCCGGTGACCAAAGAACCGAAAGCCAAACAGGTTTCGCTGATCCCAATCATACCAGGCGTGAGCTATAACTTCAAATTCTAAAATCTTGATTATGAAATATCTCGCAATTTTAACCGCAGTACTGCTCTGCCTGGCCGCCTGCACCAAGGACATCGTCATCCCCGAACTGCCCTACGACGGCAAAACGAGTATCCAATGCCTCATCACGCCGGGCGAATTGCCGACGGTTTATACCTACCAGGCCGTGCGTTATTTCGACCCGAAAATAACCCCGCGCCAATTGTTCCTGCCCAAGGCCAGCGTACACATGACCGGCGCGGGCGACACCATCGCTTTTACGATCGATTCAGTGACCGACGTTCGTACCTGCGAGCAGCTGTTTTTCTGGAAAGGCGATAAACCCATTCGACCCGATGCGACCTACACCCTCACCGTGACCAACGGCGAACAGGTTTTTTCCGCACAGGCCACTACAAATCAATCGCTTGTGCAGCTGGATAGCGTGAAGTACGTTTCAAAATTTACCGACGTTTTCGGCGGACATGAAGGGATTGTGTTGTTTTTCCGGGACAGGCCGGGGGCGGAAAATTTTTACCGTTTCCAGTTGAACGGTTTTATCCAGGATACGGTGATTGATCAGGAAGGCGGTTTCGGCGCCTGCTCGATCGGACAAACCAACCGGGTACACGAACTCGGGCGAACGATCTACACCGACCAAAACCTCGACGGCGAACCCTTTTCTTTTGTTACCGAGCCCACTTTCCAGCATAAAAAGGGACAAGAAGCCTACGTCCGGCTCCAGTCGGTGGATAAAAACATCTACACGTTCTACGACAACCTGGACCACACCAAAATCGCCCAGTACAACCCGTTCGTGGAACCGGTTTTTTTGCAGATCGGCCAGTTCGGTGAAAAAGGCGTGGGCGTATTCGGCGCGTATGCCGTTTCGGATAGTGTGCGGTTTGTATATCCGGAGTGAGCATAGATTACATTTAGGAACGGTGTCAAAATAAGTTTCCAGTTTCAGGCCAATTATTTTGGTGTCAGCCAACTATCTTTTGAGGCGAATAGCCGCGCTATTTAACGAAAAAGATGGGGCGGATGACGGTAAAAGAATGGCGTCAAATTGGAAAGTTATTTTGACACCGTTCCTTACGTACCCGCCGGACGGCTAAAAGCATTAAGGTTTGTACACAAATGTGTCTCCGCTTCTGTTTGGTTGTTTTGCCATCGATTGAACAATTAGCGCAGGGCACCCCGTCCGACGGCTTTTTTTGCCGTCCGACGGATAAAGTAGCACGCAATCTATCGTTAGTTGCTATCTTTCTGTTTGCATTAAATTGTGAGGTACTTACCCGTCGGATGACGAAAAGAGATGGAGCGGATACGGATGATTTGTGCTTCGCTTACCCGTCGGACGGCAAAAAAAGCCGTCGGACGGGGCGCCCTGCGGTACTTCCCTGGCGGATGACGAAAAGAGATGGAGCGGATACGGATGATTTGTGCTTCGCTTACCCGTCGGACGGCAAAAAAGATTGAGCAGATTGAAAATCAATCGCTTATGATTTTAAACCACCAAATTCACCGCTCGCGCGAGGCCAATGCCGTTAACTAAAGGCCTCGTAGAGGCCAAACGTTTGTAGCAAAAAGGCGAACGCATTAAAATCACGCATAGCCTCGGAGAGGCCTAACGTTAAATAATACGCAGTTTGCTAAACAAATGTTAGAGATATCCGAGGTCTGGAAATAATGGCTACCAATGATTTCTACAAACGTTTGGCCTCTCTGAGGCCTTAAGTTAACGGCATAGCCTCGCCCGAGCTGTTCATGCGTATGTATATTTGAAAGGAAAAAAATATGATTTAATGCGTCACTACAACCTTTCCTGAAACCACCTTCTCCCCAGTCCTCATCTGCAAAAAATACACCCCGTTCGCCCAGTTTCCAATGTCAATTGAGTCGCTTCATTAAAAGTCCGCTCCGTTTTCAGCACGCCGGCCTGGTCAAACACCCGGAGCACTCCCTTCCGAATTGATGCCGAAGGTTGCCAAACCGTCGCAGTTTGTACCCTGGTCGGTATTCGTGCGATTGTAAGCGTAGAATGTATTTCTGGCAGCATTGCAGCCCAGATAATCGTCTTTGTAGCAGCCCAGGTCGAAGTCTACGTACATCGCCAGCCTAAAGGAATCCACCAGCACACTGGCCCGGTTGATGAGTTTGTGGGAGGTAAACATGGCATTGTTCAACAAAGGGTTGTCCGGGCAGTTGAACACGAAATAGGTGATCTGGATATCTGCTTGCAGGGGTTTGCCATTCGTGACCGGATCAGGCGCCCCGCCGCCATCGTCGTTGGTCACCTGCCAGATTTGCATATCGGGCACAAACTCCGGCATGCCCTGGAGCTGCACCACAGGATAGTCTCCTGCCATAGGATTGTAATTTCCATCGGCGTCTTCATCGTGAAAGGAAGCCAGCGATCAGAAAATCGTTCACTTCTGTGGACGTAACCCTAAAATGGCGATCCCAGTTGGCGCAGGTGAATTCCTCGGTCGTTCCTGTTAGTGGATCGAGCGGCCCGGCATAAAACGAAGTATTGCCATCGCTGCGGTAGTTGGTGGCTTTGAGTACCAGGTTGCCGGCAGGGTCGGCACCGCCGTACCACAAACCGCCTAAAAAAATGGTGCCAGGCGATAAGCTGGGGTTGACCGGGTTATAGTTGGGCAGGTAAACTCCATTTGATAAATCCCAGCCGAAATCGCCAGCCCCCAGTACCCGCGCCCGCAAGCCGTTTCCGTAGAGATCGATTTGGCTGAGCGGATTGCCGCAAACCGCAGAAACCGGCGATTGTGCAGAAAGAGCGGCGCTGTAAAGCAGAAAAACAAAGAGCCGGTTTCTCATAACCAGGATTTTTTTTAGGTTATAGCCGACGCAAAGTGGTTTTGAAGGAAACGGAGTTGCAACATATTCACAATCAACTTTAATCCGGTAATTTTTCTAGGTAAACCCCGGAATGCTCCAATGTGCGTATACCCCGCATCGAACACCCGCCGTATCTTTGCCGCGCTGAAAAAAAAGCGACCCGCGAATATGCGCGGCCACACACTATGCCTCCGATCAAAAAAGAGCACCCGCCGGAAAAACTGACCCTGCATCCCCGAAACAAACATCGCGCGCGTTATGATTTGAAGCAACTGGCGGAAGCTTGTCCGGAATTAGCCCCTTTTGTCCTGCTGAATGTCCACAACGACGAATCCATTGATTTTTCGAATCCCCTGGCCGTAAAAATGTTGAATACGGCTTTACTTATGCAGCATTACAACATTCAGTATTGGGATATTCCGCCGGGTTATTTGTGCCCGCCCATCCCCGGACGGGCCGACTACATCCACCATATCGCTGATTTACTAGGCAACAGCAACTACGGGAAAATTCCCACGGGGAAAAAGATCGTCTGCCTGGACATCGGTGTCGGCGCAAACTGCGTGTACCCGATTATTGGGCGCCAGGAATACGGCTGGTCCTTTATCGGCTCCGACATAGATCCGGTAGCCATTGAATCGGCCGACAAAATACTGGAAAGCAATCCCGGTTTAAAAGAAGCGGTCGTTTGCAGGTTGCAACCCGATCCAAAAGACATTTTTTACGGTATTGTCCAGCACGACGAACGCATCGACTTCACGATTTGCAACCCGCCCTTTCACGCATCGAAAGAAGAATCCGAAGCCGGTACCTTGCGCAAACTGAGCCATTTACAACATCAGCGCGCCAAAAACCCCACCCGGAATTTCGGCGGGCAAAACGGCGAGTTGTGGTGCGATGGCGGGGAAGAGCGCTTCGCGCGGGAGATGATCCGCCAAAGCCGCAAGTTCGGCGACTCCTGTTTCTGGTTTACAACCCTGATCTCTAAAAAATCCAACCTGCCCGGCGTGTATGAAAGCCTCAAGAAAGCGGCTGCTGTGGAGGTGAAAACGATCCCGATGGGGCAAGGGAATAAGATCAGCCGGATTGTTGCCTGGACTTTTCTCAGCAAGGAACAGCAGCGGGTGTGGAAGGAGATGAGGTGGAAGTAGGGCAGTGATTTGTGCTTACCGCTTTCAATTTAACACACAGTTCATTTTTAAACATACGAGGAACATTAGGACACATAGGCGTAAAGTACACAAAAAATACCTGCTTTTTGCGTACACTACGGCTATGTGTCATAATGTTCCTATGTGTTTTAAAAAAAGACAGCAACGCTATTTGTTGGACGCTAAGGAACGGTGTCAAAATAACTTCCCAATTTGATGCCATTCTTTTGCCGTCCTCCGTCCCATCTTTTTCGTTAAATAGCGCTGCTATTCACCTCAAAAGATAGTTGGCTGACGCCAAAATAATTGGCCTGAAATTGGAAACTTATTTTGACACCGTTCCTAAGCGCGCTCCAAGTGCATCTGCCTCAATATTTTAGCATCGATATAAAAAGTCCCGAACGGGATAAAAGAAGCAAGCAGCACTTTCCAGGTAGTGGTTTTAAACGTCCAGCCGTATTCGACGCCCACACTCAGGGTATTGAGCACAAACAACAGAAACAAAATGCCGTGAACCGGCCCGATGGCCCGTACCCACGACGGGTCGCCGAGCATATATTTGACCGGAACACAAACGAAGACTAAAATTATAAGCGAAATACCTTCGAGAAATGCAAGCAAGCGGAGGCGGCCGATTTTGGAGGTAAAAAAGTGTTTCGTATTCAAAATGATCTGAAGTAAGGTCGGTTAATAAAATGGTGAAAACGACTGGAAACGCGTAATTTACGCATACTCAAACACCCCATACTCCCCCCTCACCGTCACCTTCGTCCCCTCATGCGCGCTCACCCGCCCAATCACCTTCGCCTCAATCCCAAACGCCTCCGCCGCCGCAATCACATACCCCGCATACCGCCTCGGCAAATAAAACTCCATCCGGTGCCCCATATTAAACACCTGGTACATTTCCCGCCAATCCGTGCCGCTGCTGGATTGAATTAACTGAAAAAGAGGCGGTAAATCGAACAATCGGTCTTTGATAATATGCACGTTCTCCGCGAATTTGAGCACTTTCGTCTGTCCCCCGCCGCTGCAATGGATGAGCCCGTGGATCTTTTTGCGGTGTTTGGCCAAAATCGCGTGTACTACCGGCAAATAAGTGCGGGTAGGGGAGAGCAGGAGTTTTCCAACCGTAGTTTGAAAAGAGGCAGCCGAGGGAGGGTATTGAATATCAATCAGTTCCGTCAGTTTGTGTTTACCCGTATACACCACGGCTTTGGGTAAGTTGGGATCGAAACTCTCCGGGTATTTCGTTGCGTACTCCTGCGACAACACGTCGTGCCGCGCAGCGGTGAGGCCGTTGCTGCCCATGCCGCCGTTGTATTCGTCTTCATAAATGGCCTGTCCCGAAGAAGCCAGCCCGACGATCACGTCGCCCGGCTGGATATTGTTCACCAACACCTCGCTGCGGCGCATGCGGGCGAAGGCCGTGATGCCCACGTCGATGGTGCGCACGATGTCGCCCACGTCGGCGGTTTCGCCACCGGCCAGGTGGATGTTGACACCCTGGGTGCTCATTTTTTCGATAAAATCGGAGGTGCCTTTGATGACCGAGGCCAGTACGTCGCCCGATACCAGGGTTTTGTTGCGGCCGATGGTGCTGGACAGGATGATCTGGTCCGTACAACCCACGCAGGCCATGTCGTCGAGGTTCATCACGATGGCGTCCTGGGCGATGCCGGCCCAGACCGACAGGTCGCCCGTTTCGCGCCAGTACAGGTAGGCCAGGCTGGTTTTGGTGCCGGCCGTGTCGGCGTGCAGCACGTTGCAGTAGCGCGCGCTGTTGCCAGCCACGTCGGGCAGTATTTTACAAAAAGCGTTGGGATACAAGCCTTTGTCCAAATGTTTGATGGCCGCATGTACCTCGTCTTTGGAAGCGGAAACGCCGCGTTGGTCGTATTTCAGATTCATAAGTGTCTTAGTTCTTAAGGCATACGCGTACTGGAGAACAATAGGAACGCGGATGACGCAGAGGACGCGGATTTACGCGAATTTTTCCTTACGATATGCTGTGACAATCAAACTCGTGCCGAATCCAGTGAATAACACATATCTTTTTTTCTAAACACATAGGCACATAGGACACATAGAAAAAATAGAAAATCAAAAAAACATAGGTGTTTTATGTGTGCTCAACGCCTATGTGTCCTATTGTGCCCAATGTGTTTGAAAAAAAGATTGCAGGGCTATTTGTTGGACTTGCATGTTTAATCACTTCTCCCAGGTCCTGAACGACGCGGAGCGGTCGTAAATATGGTACAGAATGGCTTTATCCAATTCGGTAAAGATCACCTTTCGCCGCACCATCACCGTTTCCGCCGTCAAACAGGCATCGCTGAATTTATACGTCCGGTAGCCGCCATCTGCGCCGCCCCAGGAAAAATCGGGGATAAAATTGCGCGGATACCCTGCGCCGAACACATTGGCAAACACGCCCACCACCGTGCCGGTATTGAACATGGTGTTGATGCCGCATTTGGCGTGGTCGCCCATGATGAGGCCGCAAAATTGCAGACCGGTTTTTTCAAAGCGCTCGGTGGCGTAATCCCAGAGTTTGACTTCGCTGTAATTGTTCTTCAGGTTGGAGTTGTTGGTGTCGGCCCCCAGGTTGCACCATTCGCCCAAAACCGAATCGCCCAGATAACCTTCGTGCGATTTATTGGAATTGGCCATCAGGATGGAACGGGTAATTTCTCCCCCGGCCCGGCAACCCGGCCCAATGGTGGTGGGTCCGTATATTTTGGCGCCCATTTTAACCAGCGCTCCGGCACCAATGGAAACCGGTCCGCGAAACGCGCTACCTTCCATCACCTCGGCGTTCTGGCCGATGTAAATGGGTCCTTTCGTGGTATTCAGGATACAATATTCAATGTTGGTGCCTTCTTCCAGGAAGATATGCTCGGGGTCGCCGATCACCTGATTGGTCGGGGAGATCGGCTGCGAGCGGCGCCCCTGCGTCAGCAGTTGAAAGTCGTCGCGCAGGGCCTGATCGTTTAGTTGGGTGAGCTGCCACAAACGGGTAATTTGGGTCACCACAATATCGGCGCTCAGGTCCATGCCCTGCAACTCATGTACTTCTTCGTCTTCGATCAGCTGTTCGAATTGCGCTTCATTCAGGCGCGCCGCAACCAGTTCGCCCTCGTACAACAAGGCTTCGTTCAGTCCCAGTTCGGCAATACGTTTGCACAGGGCTTCATTGGGCAGGATACCGCTGCTGATGATAAAATTCTCCTCATCGATGCGGATCGGAAACTTTTCCTGTAGATATTCCTGAGTGATGTACGACACACTGCCCCGGAGCCGACGCTCCCATTTCTCCCGCAAGGTCAGGATACCCAGGCGCAATTCGCCCATAGGCCGGGTAGCCGTAAGTGGCAACAAGTGACTGCGGGCGTCGGTATCGAAAAGAATAATGTTCATAAAGGTGAAAATATAAAAAAAGTCCCAATCTGCCGTAGCCTATCGGGACTTTTTCCAAAGCGCGGGGCGTTTTAGACTTCCTTCGTGAATTTCGCGAATTTTTTGTTGAATTTGTCGATCCGGCCTGCGGTATCCACAAATTTCATTTTACCCGTAAAAAAAGGATGGCTGTAGGCTGAAATTTCCATTTTAACCAATGGGTATTCCTTGCCGTCTTCCCAAACGGTCATTTCTTTGGAGTGGGTGCAGGAACGGCCCAGAAAAGCGTCGTCCGTAGAGATGTCTTTGAAAACAACGAGGCGGTAACCGGCCGGATGGATATCTTTTTTCATTTTATTGTCTGACTAATTTTATTCAAAACCTGAATTCGGGGGGCAAAGTTAAGAATAGATGGGTCTTTTTTCAAAATATTTTTTTAAAAAGTGTGCGCCAATATTTGCCGGTGGATATCAAGCACTTGCGGCAACAAGAGTTGCCTGCCGTCATTGTGGATAATAAAGTCCGCATACGGGAGTTTTTCGGCCTCCGGCATCTGGCTGGCAATGCGGCTCCGGACCTGCTCTTCCGGCAAATGGTCGCGTTGTACCACCCGTTGGACGCGCAGATCCTCGGGCGCCGTTACAACGATCAGGGCATCCAGGTGGCGAAAACTGCCGCTTTCAATCATCAGGGCGGCTTCTTTCAGGGTGTAGGGGCATCCGGTCGCGACCTGTTCCTGGCGCCACAAGAGGCCGTGCTGCTCCACGAGCGGATGCACCAGGGCGTTGAGGGCAGCCAGTTTTTCTTTTTGGGCAAAGACAATTTGCGCCACATACGCCCGGTTGTAAGTGCCATCAGCTAAATAAGTCTCCGGGCCGAGCAGTGTTGTAATGCTGTTTTTAAGCGCCGGATAATTATTTATCAGCCATTTTGCCCAATAATCGGCATCGTATACGGGAATACCCAGTGCCTTGAATATGTTGCATACGGTTGTTTTCCCGCTGCCTATGCCGCCGGTGATACCGATGCTGGGAATGTCCGGGAAGGTTTTCATATTTTTTACCCGCCAAAGCGCAGGAGGGTCGTTTTTTAAATTTTATGACTCAAACGCAATTGACGCCAGGCTGCCCGCAAAAACGGCCCCGCAGCAGGCGCGAAGATCAAGCGCAATTCATCCGCAAAAGTACTGTCTTCATCCAGGAACCGAAAGACGAGCGGCGCGGGAAGTTTTCGGAATAAATCGGTAAAAAGTGCCTGTCCCGATAAATGGCCTTCCCGCAACACGCGCAGCATGATGCTGTCGTATATCCGAAAACGCAAGGGGGAACGAAAAGAGCCCGGATCGGGTACGCCCGTCTGTGCCCAGGCCTCGGCGAAAGCCCGCGCCTTGCGTTGAGTCCGCTTGAACGCGTATCCGCTGGAACCCTTCACAAACCCGCCAGCCGTGCCGATGTGGATCGTGCGGCCTTCCGCAGGCCGCCAAAAAGGATAATCGCTCATTGGAATGACCCCGAATTCCTCGTCTTTAATCGTAAAATTTCCAATATCCAGGTACTTGCGGATATACTGCCGCAATTCGTTTTCATATTCTTCCTTCGGAAAAAGCGCCGGTGAAAAAGAAGTGAATTCCACTAAGGCTTCCGTTTCCGAAAAAGGCAAAACGTAAACAAAACGGGTATCGCCTTTTTGATCGATCCGGAAATCCATCAGTGTGGCCGTTCCCGGGTCAAAGGCTGCCTGGGGCGTTTGTATGACCCAGCCTTTAAAATGTTGCAGCAAAAACGTGTGAGATCCCGCTTCCGGGGCCATCCGCTCCAGTACGGATAAAGGCGGGCCGGCATACACGGAATCGGCCTTTGGCAATACCGCCACAGGCGTAAACGCGCTGTTAAAAACCCAGTTGCCTGAATAATCGCCTGAATCGGTGTGTACGATCCCGGCTTCGGCCTCCAAACCGCTGATATTGGCCCGGATGCGGTGTACATTCGGATAGCGGTCCAGTTCCTGTATGGCCCAGTTGTAAAAATCGATGCCGCGAACCATATTATACCGGAACGGAGCGATATCGAGATTTTTTTTCAGATGCGCACCGAAAAACAGCGCATGATCCCAAGTTTTGTACACAACCGGCGGCAGCATTTCGTCGTCGTCCGACCAAAAACACCAGGTACGGTCGTTGCGCTGCTTCTCATCGCGGTCGAGCAAACAAATGGTTTTATCCTGAAAATAAGGCCGGCGGGCCAGTTCCAGGGCCAAAGTGAGGCCCGAGAGGCCACCACCGGCAAAAAGAATGTCGTAATGGCTCATATATCTCCCGTTAAAATGCCTATTTCTGAGAATGGTTCGCGTTTATCGCCGGAATCTTCGATTTTTGCGGCAGGAATGTACTCACCACGAAGTTATTTTATTTCACTTCGTGCGACTTCGTGGTGAATATATATTTATGTCCTTTGTGGTGAATTACGTAGATGAAACCTGAACGCGAACAAAAAATCCGCACCGTCATCCGGCAAAGCCAGCCCGACCTGTGCGTGGTACTGGAAAATATTTTTGATCCGCTCAATGTGAGCGCGGTGCTCCGCTCCTGCGATGCGGTGGGCGTACGTGAGGTATTTGTGGTGTACACCCGGAAATACCTCCAAAAACGCGGCTTGATATTGGGCAAACGCACCTCCGGCGGCACCTTTAAATGGATCGACGTATACGTTTTTGAGGACCTGGAAGAATGTTTTCTGCGCGTACGCCAACGCTACGGCCGTATCTTGGCCACGCGCCTCGGCGAAAATAGTCCTTCCCTGTATGCGCTCGACCTGACCCAACCCACAGCCTTATTGTTCGGCAATGAAGACGAAGGCGTTAGCGCCGAAGCGCTGGCCCTGGCCGACGGGAATTTTTTGATCCCGCAAACCGGCTTTGCCGAAAGCCTCAACATCTCCGTGGCCTGTGCCGTTACCCTGTTTGAAGCCAGGCGACAACGCGATGCACTGGGTTTTTATGACGCACATCCGCGGCTCAACCCGGAACAACAGGAGCAATTGTTCCAGCGCTGGAGCGGTCTGGTAAAAGAAAAATCCTGGCACCGGCAGTTTGCCATGCCGGTGCATAAAACAACCGATCCGATCCTTCCGGTATATTTGCAGCGGGAAGAAAATTTGCCGCCAAAGAAGCAAATCCGGCCCAACCCCATGACAAAGTTTGACTTATAAAGAAGCATGAATTTATCCATTGTGATACCGCTTAAAAACGAAGATGAAAGCCTGCCCGAACTGGAAGCCTGGATCCGCAGGGTGGTGGAAGGGCTGGAACTCTCTTATGAAATCCTGTTTATCGACGACGGCAGCACCGACCGTTCCTGGCAAATTATTCAGGAGTTAAAAACAAACAATCCATGCGTAAGGGGCATCAAATTTCGCCGAAATTACGGGAAAAGCGCGGCGCTGCACACCGGTTTTCATGCCGCAGAAGGCGAGGTCGTCATTACAATGGACGCCGATCTGCAGGATAGTCCCGACGAAATCCCCGAGCTCTACCGCATGATCAAAGAGGGCGGCTACGACCTCGTCAGCGGATGGAAGAAAAAACGTTTTGACCCGCCCAGCAAGACCATTCCGACCAAATTGTACAATGCCGTGACCCGCTGGATGAGCGGCATACCCCTGCATGATTTTAACTGTGGCCTCAAGGCTTACCGCATCGACGTGGTGAAAACCATAGAGGTATACGGCGAAATGCACCGTTACATCCCGGTAATCGCCAAATGGGCCGGCTTTACTCGAATCGGAGAAAAAGTGGTGGAACACCGGGCCCGGAAATATGGCCAGACCAAATTCGGCGGCTGGGAACGTTTTATCAACGGCCCGCTCGATTTACTCAGCATTTCTTTTGTAGGTAAATTCGGCAAACGCCCGATGCATATTTTCGGCTTGCTGGGCGTATTCGCCTTCCTGACGGGTTTTGGTATTCTGGCCGTTTTGAGTATCAATAAGTTGATTTACAAGGAGTACGGCATCGCCGACCGTCCGGCTTTTTTCCTGGGTATCCTGGCGCTGATGGTCGGCTCCCAATTATTTCTCACCGGTTTTCTGGCAGAAATGATCTATCGCAATTCGTCGATCCGGAATGTGTATTTGGTGGAGAAGGAGATTTGAAACAATTATTTGTCATAAGATCATTTTTGAAACTGTCTTTTTGCTTTGTCTACTATTTGCCAAGATGTATTCTCGTAACCGTAAGTTTGGATTTAACACGTATTTTCCGCCCCTTTACCCACCTAAGTGCGCAGGAGGGTAAAACTGCACACTTCTGGACGTTTAACACAGTTCGTCCAGTAGAGTGATAAAATTGAATCATCATTTTTAAATCCACCAAAACAGTTAATATTTTAGTGGGTAAACAAATCACCCTCTTACGCGCTGCGCGCTACAGCGGGTAAACAAATCACCCTCCTACTTCACGCCTTAGTTACCTTCTGTTGGGAATGAAACAAACAAAACTATTCTTGCTTCCTGCCTTTTGCCTGTTATCTGCATCCGTTTTTGCGCAAATAGGGTTCACCAATCAAAATAATCTTCTCTTCCCAGCGTACCACAACAGCGGCGTAGCCATCGCCGTGCTCGATATGAACGGCGACGGCCGCGACGATATCGTGCGTATGAACCAGGGCAAACAACTGGGAATCGAATACCAGGGAGAAAACAACCAGGCTTTTACCCATCTGTCCCTTGGACAGGTGTCCTCGGAAAAACAATGGGGCATTTGCGCTGCAGACGTAGACAACAACGGCTTTCCTGACCTCCTTATCGGCGGAGCCTATGATGGCATCCACTTCTACAAGGCAAACAGCAATGGTACCGGGTACACGGTGAGCAACCTGACGGCGCCGGGCACTTTTGTTCAAAGCCTCAATTTCGCAGATATCAACAACGACGGCTGGTTAGATGCTTTTGTATGTCATGATGACGGCACCCCCCGCATTTTTGCCAATGACGGCGCCGGTAATTTTACGTATTCGCCCCAATGGATGGACGTGAGCACCATGCCCGCTTCCGATGGTTCCGGTAACTACGGCACCGTATGGAGCGACGTGGACAATGACCATGACCTGGACCTGTACATTGCCAAGTGCCGCCAAGGGGTCGCCAACGCTGCCGACGGACGCCGCATCAACCAATTGTTCCTGAATAACGGCGATAATACCTACACCCAAGACCTCACAAACGCTGCGGGCCTTCGCATTGGCGCCCAAAGCTGGACGGCCGATTTCGGTGACATTGACAACGACGGCGATTTCGATTGTTTCGTAACCAACCACGACGTGCCGAGCCAATTGTTGGAAAACGACGGCGCGGGACATTTTACGGATATTTCGGCTGCCTCAGGTGTTGGCGCGGTGGGCGGCTTGCCCATACAGGGTATTTTCCGGGATTTTGACAACGACGGATTTGTCGATTTGCTGGTTGCCGGCCAAACACATTATATGCTGCGCAACAATGGCGACAAAACGTTCACGGTCGTAGCCAACCTGTTCTTTAACAATGCCCAGATGGAATCCTGTGCGATAGGCGACCTGAACCACGACGGTTTTCAGGATATCTACGGCGGGTATGCCGAAACGTTTAACAACCCTACGACCTATCCGGACGTATTGTGGATGAACAACGGCAACGACAATCATTTTTTCGGGCTCAACCTGCGGGGTATACAAAGCAACCGCGATGGGGTAGGGGCCCGGATTACCGTGTACAGCCCATTGGGCATACAGATCCGTGAAGTGCGCTCGGGCGAGAGTTACGGGATCATGAATTCCATGCAAATGCACTTCGGGCTGGGCCAACTCACCGAAGTCGATTCCGTGGTGGTGCGCTGGCCTTCGGGCATCGTAGACGTGCTGGTCCAACCTTCTATTAACCAATACTTTACCATTTATGAAGGCGGTTGTATCGTGCCGACAGTTACGGCCTTTGCCGATGGCCCCACGTCGTTTTGCAGCGGGCAAAGCGTCCAACTCGGAACAACGGAGGATTTTGTGTCCTATGAATGGAATACCGGAGATACCACGGCCACAATCACCGCATCGGCAGCTGGCCAGTATATGGTGACGATCACAATCCCTGAAGGCTGTTCCGCAGTTTCCAACTTCATCCTGGTGACCGTTGACCCGGTGGAAACTCCTTCTATTTCGGTTTCCGGCGATACGGTCTTCTGTGCAGGTGGAGCAGTCACGCTGACGGCATCATCCGCATTTTCCTATCTCTGGAATACCGGCGAAATAACCCAGAGTATTTCCGTAGGTCAAGCCGGCAATTATACCGTAGTGACGCAGGGATTGTGCGCTCAATATATGTCTGCACCGCAAAAGATCAATATTCTGGACGCTCCGCCTCCGGTCGCCACCGGCGATACGACCTGGGTAGGTGGTGCGGCCATCCTCACAACGACGGGTAACAATGTAGTCTGGTACAACGACCCGGCCGATCCGACGGTCATTTTTTACGGCAATACCCTGAACATACCTGCCTTAGCCGCAACAGATACCTTTTGGGTGGCCAACATCACCCAGTACGATACGCCCAATCAATTTACCGGAATGCTCAATCACGTGGGCACCCCGCTGAGCAGCAACAATACAAACGGTCAGATTATTTTCGATTGTTTCAAACCTGTCCGGCTTGCCCGCGTAAAAGTGTATACCGCCAAAGCAGGCAACCGCAAGATAGACCTGTACGACAATTCCACCAATCTCCTGCAAACGATTACCATCAATATTCCGGTTGGAACCACGCTGATCGATCTGAATTTCGATATTCCGGTCGGAACGGACATGATACTCACAACCGACCCGGCAGTGAACCAGAGCACGCTCAACTCCAACGGCCCTCAGCTTCGCCGCAGCGACGATAGTTTGGCCTATCCGTACGTGATTCCAGGCGTTATAAGCATCAACGGCGGCAACACAGCAGGATTTACCGACCGTTATTACTATTTTTACAATTGGGACATAGATTATTACGAGACCAACTGCGAAAGCGCCTGGGTACCGGTGATTGCCTTCGCGGATCCCAACTTTGTGTCCGCGTCAGAACCCGCCTGGGGCAAAGCGCTAAACGTATATCCGAATCCTGTAACAGGTGTTTTAAACCTTGATTTACAAGGATTTAGTGGCGGGGCAGTCACGGTTTCCATCAAAAACGCCCTGGGCGCAACGCTGCAAACCCAACACCGCGAAATGCCAGCCGGTACGATGCACTGGCAGACGAACCTGGCTGGTATTCCCAAGGGAATCTATTGGGTGGAAGTGGCTGCTAACCAAGGTATTGTACAGCGAAAAATCGTGGTGGAATAATTTTATTACAGGGTTGTTAATTTGCACAACAGGAGTCATCCCGAAAAATTCGAAGTTTCGGGTTGACTCCTGTTGTACAAATTAAATCATTCCCAAATCCGCGCCAACCCAACCGCATCCAGCAATACCCCGTCTTTCCGGTCGAGCTTCCGAAAATAGCCTTCACGTTCGAATCCCGCTTTCTCCAGCACCCTTGCCGAAGCAGGGTTGTGGACAAAAACGAATGCCTCGATGCGCAGCAAGCCCCGTTTTTCATGTAGCCAGTTGCAAAAAGCATCGACGGCTCCAGTCATAATGCCTTGTCCCCGGAAAGGCGCGGCCAACCAATAGCCGATCTCGTCCCTATGGCTATCCGACGCAGACGTATACTTGAAAAAGCAAGCGATGTTGCCGATCAACCCGGCTTCCCGGTGGCGGATCGCCCAGCTTGAAATCATTCCATATTTGTCTCTTTGTTCTTGAACCCGCACAAACCATTCATCCGCATGGATGTCGGTGTACGGGCTGGGTATGGTCAGGGTGTTATTGTATACGTCAGGATCGTTGATGTAGCGTATCAAGTTGGCTCTATCGCCAGCCTCAAAAGCCGTTAAACTGATCAGGTCGTTTATGAGGATCACATTTTCCATAATCGAAATAAAATTTGGGTGAGGCGGCGTAGTCGGTAAGTTTAGAAAAATTTAGGGGGTTTAGAAAAAATACTCATTTTGTTGAAAATCAATGATTTGAGAACACCGCCCTAAACCCTTCTAAACCTATCTAAACCTATCTAAACCCTTCTAAACCCCCTACTCCTTATAAATAGATATTTTTCGTTCGCCCGGTTTCGCGTACCCCCGGTACATACCTTCCGAATTGAACGGCAGCGCGATATTCCCGTCTTTGTCTACGGCAATCAGTCCGCCTTCGCCGCCTTTCTCCACTAATTTCTTATTGACCACAAAATCTGCGGCCTCAGCAAGCGGCAAACCTTTGTATGACATCAATGCCCACACATCGTGCGCGACGGCATACCGGATAAAAAATTCGCCGTGGCCGGTGCAGGATACCGCACAGGCATCGTTGGATGCATACGTGCCGGCGCCGATAAGCGGCGAATCGCCGAGGCGGTTCCAGCGCTTGTTGGTCATACCCCCCGTGCTCGTACCTGCGGCAAGGTTGCCCTGTCCGTCGAGCGCCACACAGCCCACTGTTCCAAATTTAGAATCCGGGTTTTTCCATACGGTTCCCGTTGGTGCTTTTAGTTTTTCCTCAGCCAATATTTCCTGCAAAGTATTCCATCGTTCCTGCGTAAAAAACCAACTTGGCGAAACCGTGTCGATCCCATTTTCCAGGGCGAATTGTTCGGCGCCCCGCCCAGTGAGCAAGACGTGCGGCGATTTTTCCATCACGGCGCGGGCCAGCCGAATGGGGTTTTTAACGGTAGAGACGCCGCCAACAGCGCCCGCCATTTGGGTGCGGCCTTCCATAATACTGGCATCGAGCTCGTTTTTACCTTCGTGGTTAAATACCGCGCCACGCCCGGCATTGAAAAGCGGACAATCCTCCAAAAACGTGATGGTTTGGGTAACAGCGTCTAAGGCGCTGCCGCCGTTTTTCAGCACGGTTTCGCCGATCGTAAGGGCCGAATCCAGGGCAGCGCGGTAAGCAGCCTCTTTCTCTGCACTCATACTGGCGCGTTCGATCGTGCCGGCGCCACCATGTATCGCGATCGCGTAGGCAGGGCGTTCATGTTTCACAGACGTTTGATTATCAGTGTTTTTTGAATTATTTTGACAAGCAAAAAAAAGAATGGGGATCAGGGCAAGACAAAATGAATAAAGTTTAATCTTCATAATCGTATTTTTTTGCCCAAATGTCCAATTTTTGCAGCGCCGTTTACGAAACTTTTTTCAGTTTCGTAAACGGCGCTGGTAAACCACCTTCACCCGGCAACAACCACACATCCATGAAAATACTTATTCTCGGCGGCGGCAACATGGGACTGACCTATGCCCAAAGTTTTTTACGCAGCCGGATCGTGACCCCCGAAAACATGATGGTCCTGTGCCGGACATTCGAAAAGGCCAATCAACTCGCGCAAACCCATGAAGGACGTTTTTTCAGCGACCCGCGCCTTTGCGTTTCGGAAGCTGACCTTTGTATCCTGGCGGTCAAACCGCAGGACGCTGCCAGGCTGTTCGAAGAAATCAGGGATTTGGTGGACCCCGGGCAGGTGTTTCTGAGTATTATGGCCGGTGTGCGTTTAGAAACGATATCAAAAGCCCTTGGTTTGCAAAAAGTTATCCGTGCAATGCCGAATCTGCCTGCACAGATTGGGGCAGGTGTGACAGCCTTTACCAGCACGGATATGGTCACGCGTATTGAATTGGTCACGGTGCAAAACCTGCTCAGCACCACCGGTAAAACGGTGTATGTGGAACAGGAAAACATGATCGATGCGGCCACCGCCATTTCGGGCTCGGGACCGGCGTATGTGTATTTTTTTATGAATGCCATGATCGAAGCGGCCAAGCAGATGGGCTTTTCGCCTTCTGAAGCTGAATTACTGGTCAGCCAAACCTTTACCGGGGCAGTCGATCTGTACAATAAGTCCGATTTGTCCTGCGAATCCTGGATTGCGCGGGTAGCCAGCAAAGGTGGTACCACGGAAGCGGCGCTCCGCGTTTTTCGGGATGCCGCTGTTCATGAAGACATTGTTGCGGGCGCCAATGCGGCGCTGCAAAGGGCTGAGGAGCTTGGAAAGAGCTGACTAAAACACGCTTTGGAGCGCATTACCTGTTAATTTTTTGCGCGCGAGCGATTTTATTGGAAAGAATTTCAACAAACCTGGTACTTTCGGGCAGACTATTTTCTTACAACCTAAATCATAATATTACACCAAACGTTCTTGGCCTATGATGAATGAACTTGTATCCGCGATCATGACAAAAGTTGTGCACACCCTAAGTCCCGAGAATACGATGGGAGAGGCGCGTGATATCATGCTGAAACACCATGTTCACCACCTGCCTATTGTGGAGGGGATAAAACTGGTTGGTATGATCACTTCCTGGGATTTTTTCAAGCTGGGTAAATCAGCTTCGGAATCTGCAGAGGTAAAAATAAGAGAAGTCATGACAACCAAATTAGCCACGCTCGACACCGGACAGCATATCGGTGCGGTAGCCGAGCTGCTCATGGAGCATATTTTTCATGCGGTTCCGATTGTTAATGACGACAAAGAGTTATTGGGAATCGTGACATCCACCGACATTATTCAGTACGAATACAGCAAGGAGTATCCGGAAAATCTCGAGAAATTTATTTCCGAGAACATGTAATTCCAAATGTTGTACTAAAAGAGGGCTAAAGATGGTATTGTAAATCAAGCGTTTACGATCCATTTTTCAGGCCTCTTTTGTTTTACCGACTGTATTGTTCACTAAAAATTGACCAGTTCGATCTCGAAGATCAACACGGAATTCGGTGGAATGGGACCTGAACCGTTGGTACCGTAGCCTAAGTACGATGGGCAAAAAAAAGTTCCCTTGCCTCCTTTTTGCAGCAATGGAATACCTTCCTGCCAGGCTGGGATCAGGTTCGCCAGGGGGAATGAAGCCGTACTAGTGCCCGTTGTTTGATCGAACACGGTTCCATCCGTCAAATAGCCCTTATATTTTACAGTCACCGTCGATTGCGCCGAAGGATGGCCGCCGCTACCAGGCTCGGTAATAATATAGTGCAGGCCCGAAGCGCTGTTTTGCGCCGTCAGGTTGTTATCGGACAAGTATTTTTCGATGATATCCAGGTCTGCGTTTAATTGTTCCTCCGGATTCAGGATTTTGTCTTTGCAAGCAAACATAAAAAGGCCGCAAATGGCCAGCAATATCAGATGTGAACGCATGGTTGAATTTTTTTAGACGGCAAAGAAACGGAAATGTAATGATGAATGATGAATTGCAGTTTGTGCAGATCGCTTCTATTCCAAATAAAAAATATTCATGCAACAAAGCCTCGGAGAGGCCTAAGGTTTATAGCCAATCCGTGCAACTTCTATACCAAATAAAAAATGTTCGTGCAACAAAGCCTCGGAGAGGCCTAACGTTTGTAGCCAATCCGTGCAACAGTTATTTGGCCTCGGAGAGGCCTAAGGAACGGTGTCAAAATAACTTCCCAATTTGATGCCATTCTTTTGCCGTCATCCATCCCATCTTTTTCGTTAAATAGCGCTGCTATTCGCCTCAAAAGATAGTTGGCTGACGCCAAAAT
>Ga0105046_10000546_pt1 | contig 53181 bp, 45 predicted proteins | sample MAT03_FD_78385 | JGI IMG/M metagenome (GOLD analysis project Ga0105046, IMG submission 78385) | Freshwater microbial communities from Lake Fryxell liftoff mats and glacier meltwater in Antarctica - MAT-03 (megahit assembly) | ecosystem: Environmental > Aquatic > Freshwater > Ice > Liftoff... | reverse complement strand
TGCGCACCATCATCGGCTGGCCCGCGCCCCACAAGCAGAACTCGGGCAAGATCCACGGGTCTGCGCTCGGTGCCGATGAGCTAGCCGCCACCAAGCGCACCTTGGATTTCGACCCGGAGAAGTTCTTCGACGTCGCACCCGAGGTCATTGCGCACACTCGAAAAGCGCTCGACCGCGGTAAGACCGCGCACGAAGAGTGGCAGGTGGGTTTCGACGCCTGGGCCGCCGCGAACCCGGCGCGAAAAGTGCTTCTTGACCGCATCCTGTCTGGCGACCTGCCCGACGGTGTGGAAGAGGCGCTTCCGACGTTCCCCGCCGACAAAGAGGTTTCCACCCGCGCCGCATCCGGCAAGGTTCTCGGGGCGCTCGGCGCCGTCATCCCGGAGCTTTGGGGCGGGTCGGCCGACCTCGCCGAGTCGAACCTCACCACCATCGAAGGGGCGCAGTCATTCATCCCCTCGACCCACTCGACGCATGAGTGGACCGGCAATCCCTACGGTCGAGTTCTGCACTTCGGTATCCGCGAGCACGCCATGGGCGCGATCCTCAACGGAATCGTGCTGCACGGCAACACTCGCCCATATGGCGGCACGTTCCTCATCTTCAGCGACTACATGCGCCCGGCGGTTCGCCTCGCGGCGCTGATGAAAGCGCCGTCGATCTTCGTCTGGACGCACGACTCCGTGGCGCTGGGTGAAGACGGACCGACTCACCAGCCGATCGAGCAGCTCGCAAGCCTGCGCGCCATCCCGGGACTCGACATCGTCAGACCCGGTGACGCGAACGAGACCGCGTGGGCGTGGAAGACAATCCTTGAGCGCCGCAACGGCCCTGCCGGTATCGCCCTGACCCGCCAGAACATCCCGGTGTTCGACCGCGGCGACGACCTCGCCAGCGGCGACACCTTCGCTTCGGCAAAGCACGTCGCCAAGGGTGCCTACATTCTTGCCGAGGCTCCCAACGGCACCCCCGACGTGATCTTCATCGCCACGGGTTCCGAGGTGCAGATCGCCGTCGAGGCACGCGCGGTACTTGCTGGCGAGGGCATCAATGCCCGCGTCGTCTCGGCACCGTGCCTGGAATGGTTCGAGGAGCAGGATGCCGCGTATCGCGAGTCCGTGCTTCCCGCCGCAGTCAAGGCGCGCGTGTCGATCGAAGCCGGCGTAGACCTCACGTGGGTCAGGTACGTCGGCGACGCGGGCCGTTGCGTCTCGATCGAGCACTTCGGTGCCTCGGCCGACTACAAGACCCTGTTCCGTGAGTTCGGGATCACCACCGAGGCCGCACTGGCCGCCGCACGCGATTCGATGGCCGCCGTTCCGGCGTCCTAACGGCACTAGAGAGAGAAACACAACCCATGAGCACCGAATCCCCCACCGCGCAGCTCTCCGCTCTTGGCGTGAGCATCTGGCTCGATGACCTGTCGCGCGAGCGTATCGACTCGGGTGGCTTGCAGAAGCTGATCGCCGACCGGAACGTCGTAGGTGTCACCACCAACCCCACGATCTTTGCCACCGCTCTTGCCAAGGGCGAGGCATACGACGCACAGGTAGCCGAGTTGGCCGCAGCGGCGAAGACGGTCACCGAGGCGGTCTTCGAGATCACCACGGATGACGTGGCGGCAGCCAGCGACATCTTCCGGTCGGTGTACGACTCCACGAATGGCCAGGACGGCCGTGTCTCCATCGAGGTCGAGCCCGGTCTGGCTCACGATGCCGCGGGAACGATCAAGCAGGCCAAGGAGCTGTGGGCGAAGGTCGACCGTCCGAACGCCATGATCAAGATTCCCGCAACGGTGGAGGGCCTCGAAGCCATTGCCGCCACGATCGGCGCCGGTATCAGCGTGAACGTGACGCTGATCTTCAGCCTCGAGCGTCACCGTGAGGTCATCAACGCGTATCTCACGGGTCTTGAGACCGCGAAGGCCGCCGGTATCGACATCTCGACGATCCACTCGGTCGCCTCATTCTTCGTGTCCCGTGTCGACACCGAGATCGACAAACGTCTCGTGGCGATCGGCACGCCTGAGGCCATTGCCCTCAAGAGCAAGGCGGGCGTCGCCAACGCCCAGCTGGCCTATCAGGTCTACGAGCAGGCGTTTGGTTCGGAGCGCGCCACGGTGTTGCTCGAAGCGGGAGGGAACAAGCAGCGACCGCTGTGGGCCTCAACGGGCGTGAAGGATCCCGCGCTGCCCGACACGCTGTACGTCACCGAGCTCGCCGTGACCGAGACGGTCAACACGATGCCGGAGAAGACCCTCGAGGCAACGTTCGACCACGGTGTTATCGCCGGCGATAACGTGACCGGCTCCTACGCCTCCGCGAACGAGGTTCTCGACGCGCTCGATGCGCTGGGCATCTCCTACGACGAGATCACCGCGCTGCTCGAGAAGGAGGGCGTTGAAAAGTTCATCGTTTCGTGGAACGAACTTCTCGATACCGTCGCCGCAGCGCTCGAGGCCGCACTGCGTGGGTCAGACGCATGAGCGTCAAGATCGCCGTCTCGGGCGCCGCCGCCGAGGCAGTCGACCGTATCGTTCCGCAGCTCGTGAGCGACCTGATCGCCAGCGGCATCACCGCTGGGGATGGGAGCCTCTGGGGTCCTGCCGCCGAAGAAGAGTCCAACAAGCGCCTCGGATGGGTCGAGGCGGTATCGATCTCGCGCCCCATGGTCGATGACATCTACGAGCTCCGCGACAAGCTGCGCGAAGCCGGAGTCAACCACATCGTGCTGGGCGGAATGGGCGGCTCATCGCTCGCGCCCGAAGTGATCACCCGCACGTATGGAGTTGCGCTCACCGTGCTTGACTCGACCGACCCGGGCCAGGTGCTGTCCGCCCTGGGTCACCGCCTCGAGACCACCGCCGTTGTCATCTCCTCAAAGTCGGGCTCAACGCTCGAGACCGATAGCCAGAAGCGCATCTACGAGAAGTACTTCACCGATGCGGGCATCGACCCGATCGAACGCATCGTGATCGTCACCGATCCCGGTTCGCCGTTGGATGTCGCGGCTCGCGCCACCGGATACCGGGTCTTCAACGCGGACCCGAACGTCGGCGGCCGTTACTCCGCACTGACCGCCTTCGGGCTTGTTCCCTCGGGTCTCGCCGGCGTCGACCTCAACGAGCTTCTCAACGAAGCCGAGGCAGTGATGGTGGAACTCGCGGTGGACCACGAAGACAACCCCGGCCTGATCCTGGGTGCCGCGATGGCTGGCACCCGCCCACTCAAAGACAAGCTCGGTATCGTACCGGACGGCACCCACATCCTGGGTTTCGGGGACTGGGCGGAACAGCTCATTGCCGAGTCCACGGGAAAGCTCGGAAAGGGCATCCTGCCGGTCGTGCTTGACGTCGACTCCCCCGAACTGAGCGAGAATCTTCCCGACCTGCAAATCGTGCGGATCGTCGGCGACTGGGCCGACACGCGCGAGGTAGCTGACGGCGAGATCGAGATCGCCGGCAGCCTCGGCGGACAGCTTCTGCTGTGGGAGTACGCGACGGCTGTGGCAGGTCGAATCCTCGGCATCAACCCGTTCGACCAGCCCGACGTCGAGTCCGCAAAGATCGCCACGCGCGAACTTATCGACAACCCGACCACTCCCCCCGAACCCGCGTTCGTTGACGGCGACATTGAGGTTCGCGGAACCGCCTCGGTGGTCGGCGGTGCTTCGACGCTGGATGCCGCAATCAGCAATCTGCTCGCGGCACTTCCCGCAGACGGCTACATTGCGGTCCAGGCCTACGTTGACCGCGTCGCCCACCCGGAGCTCATCGCGCTGCGCGACGACCTTGCCGCGCGTTCGGGACGCCCGGTCACGTTCGGGTGGGGGCCACGGTTCCTTCACTCGACCGGCCAGTTCCACAAGGGTGGTCCCGCGGTCGGAGTCTTCCTGCAGATCACTACCGTCGAAGACGTCGACCTACAGATCCCTGATCGCCCCTTTACCTTCGGCCAGCTCATTCGTGCGCAGGCAGACGGAGACGCAAGTGTTCTTGCCGACCACGGACGCCCGGTGCTCAGCCTCACGCTGCGTAATCCGAAGTCGAGCCTGCCGGTCGTTCTTAGCGCGATCAACTAATTACCTTCAGGAGCAGCTCCGTGTCCCCAGTGGATATAACCGCAAACTTCAACCCCCTGCGGTTGCCTTCCGATCGCCGACTGAACCGCATTGCTGGTCCCAGCGGACTGATCATCTTCGGTGTGACAGGCGACCTGTCGCGCAAGAAGCTCATGCCCGCGGTTTACGACCTGGCTAATCGTGGCCTTCTTCCTCCAGGTTTTGCACTCGTCGGTTTCGCGCGTCGTGACTGGGAAGACCAGGACTTCGCAGAGGTCGTGCACGATGCCGTGAAGCAGTACGCGCGCACGCGCTTCGATGAGGATGTCTGGCAGCAGCTTGCCACCGGCATCCGCTTCGTGCAGGGCGAGTTCGACGACGATGCGTCCTTCGCGCGCCTCAAGGGCACGATCGAGGAACTCGACCGTGGCCGCGGCACGATGGGAAATCACGCTTTTTACCTGTCGATCCCGCCGAAGTCTTTCCCGCAAGTCACTGAGCAGCTGCGCAACTCGGGCCTGGCAGAACAGAAAGACGGTCAGTGGCGGCGAGTGGTTATCGAGAAGCCGTTCGGCAGCGATCTCAAGACCGCCCGCGAGCTCAACGATGTCGTCGAATCGGTCTTCCCCCCCGACAGCGTGTTTCGCATCGACCATTACCTCGGCAAAGAGACGGTGCAGAACATCCTCGCGCTGCGGTTCGCCAACCAGCTCTACGAGCCGATCTGGAACGCCAACTACGTCGACCACGTGCAGATCACGATGGCCGAAGACGTGGGTGTGGGCGGTCGCGCCGGCTACTACGACGGAATCGGTGCCGCGCGCGACGTCGTTCAGAATCACCTCCTACAGTTGCTCGCACTCACGGCCATGGAAGAGCCGGTCTCGTTCGACGCGGCAGACCTGCGCGCCGAGAAAGAAAAGGTGCTCTCTGCGGTGCGACTGCCGAAGGATCTGGCCAAACACACCGCTCGCGGGCAGTACACGGGCGGCTGGCAGGGCGGCGAGAAAGTCGCTGGCTTCCTCGACGAAGAAGGGATGAACCCAGAGTCCCTCACCGAGACCTACGCGGCGATTCGCCTCGACATCGGCACACGCCGCTGGGCGGGTGTGCCCTTCTACCTCCGCACGGGCAAGCGTCTCGGCCGCCGGGTTACTGAGATCGCGGTCGTTTTCAAGCGTGCTCCCCAGTACTTGTTCGCCGAGAGCCAGACATCCGCGCTCGGACAGAACGCGCTCGTCATTCGCGTGCAGCCCGACGAGGGCGTCACGATCCGATTCGGCTCCAAGGTGCCCGGTGCCGGAATGCAGGTTCGCGACGTAACCATGGATTTCGGCTACGGTCATGCCTTCACTGAAGCCAGCCCCGAGGCCTACGAGCGGCTCATCCTGGATGTTCTGCTTGGCGATCCACCGCTATTCCCCCGTCACGAAGAGGTGGAACTGAGCTGGAAGATCCTCGACCCCATCGAGGAGTTCTGGGCCACCCAAGGCCAGCCCGAGCAGTACCGGCCCGGTACCTGGGGGCCGGCATCCGCTGACGAACTTATGGCCCGCGACGGCCGCAGCTGGAGACGACCATGATCGTTGATCTGCCTAACACCACCACGTCAAAGATCTCCAAGTCCCTTGTCAAGATTCGCGAAGAGGGGGGGGCGGTCGCGCTTGGTCGAGTTCTGACCCTCATCATCTCGACTCAGCTCGGCGAAGAAGAAGAGGCCATCGAGGCCGCGAACGATGCGTCGCGCGAGCACCCGATGCGAGTGATTGTGGTCTCCACCGGCCCGGAGCACACCCACGCCGAGAACGATGCCCGAGTCGACGCGCAGATACGCGTTGGCGGCGATGCCGGCGCGAGCGAGGTCGTCGTCGTACGTGCCTACGGGGACGCGGCCACCGACCAGGAAAGCCTCGTCACCGGCCTTCTGCTGCCCGACGCGCCCGTGGTGGCGTGGTGGCCTGGCGAAGCACCAGCCGTCGTTTCGCAGTCCGCCATCGGGCGTATAGCGCAGCGCAGAATCACGGATGCCGCGTCGAGCTCCAACCCGCTAGAAGCGCTGACGACGATCGCCGCCTCGTACCAGCCGGGTGACACGGACTTCGCATGGACCAGGCTCACACTCTGGCGTGCCCAGCTGGCGGCAGTACTCGACCAGCCTCCCTATCAGGCCGTCACCGCGGTTGAGGTGCACGGCGCAGCGGACTCCCCCTCGACAGAGCTTCTGGCCGCCTGGCTGCAGCTGCAGCTTGAGGTGGATGTGACGCTGGAGGTTACCCGCAAGGCGCACGGGAGTTCCGGGATCCAAGGCGTGCGGCTTCACCGCGCGGCCGGCGTCATTGAGCTCGAACGCACCACGCCCAACATCGCGACGCTGGTGCAGCCCGACCAGCCCACCCACGACATCTCGCTACCCCGTCGCAGCCTGCGCGACTGCCTCGCCGAAGAGCTGCGACGGCTCGACCCAGACGACCTGTTTGGTGTAGTTATTCAGCGCGGCATCAGCGAGCTTGGCAAGCCGGCAGTGCGCGGGCGTGCGAAGCTGGGTGAATGAGCAACGAACGTCGGGTCATCCTTCACCCAGACAGGCAGGCCCTCGCGGCGGCAGTCGCAGCACGGTTTGTTACGAAGGCCGTCGACCTCATCGCAGAGTTCGACGAGCTGACGGTTGTATTGACGGGCGGCACGATGGGGTGCGCGGTGCTTGGCGCGATCAACTCCTCCGCCGCGCGCGACTCCGTCGACTGGAGCAAGGTCAACATCTGGTGGGGCGACGAACGTTGGCTGCCCGCGGGTGACCCCGAGCGCAACGAAACACAAGCGCGCGAAGTACTGCTCGACCACGTGACACTCGATCCGGCGCGCGTGCATGCGTTTGCGGCATCCGATTCGGGTGTCGAGTTGGATGCCGCGGCAGACGCGTATGCCGAAGCACTGGCCGCACACGCACCGAACAACGCGCACTGGCCGCACATCGACATCACCTTCCTCGGGATGGGCCCGGACGGACACATCGCGTCTCTCTTCCCGGAGCGCCCTGGCATCCGCGAAACTGTGAAGACGGTCATTCCCGTGCGCAACTCCCCCAAGCCACCGCCCGAGCGCCTGAGCCTCACGCTCCCCGTGATCAATTCGTCTGCACGAGTGTGGCTGGTCGTCGCCGGCGCGGACAAAGCGGCCGCGCTTGGACTCACCCTCGCCGGTGCGAGCATCAATGAGGTTCCCGCCGCGGGAGTCGAGGGGCGTCGCAAGACCTTGTTCTTCGTCGACACCGCGGCCGCGGCCGAAGTGGCCGAAGAGCTTATCGACCCCGGTCAGTTCTGGACTGGGGCCGACGAAAACTAGCGGGCCACAACTAGCGGCCCGAATGAGGCGGGCTAGTTGGCCGCTGTGCCGCGACGCGTGCGCAGCTGAACGAGTGCCTCTTCGAGAAGGGTTGCTGCCTCTTCCTCGGTGCGGCGTTCTTTCACATACGCCAGGTGAGTCTTGTACGGCTCGAGCTTGGCTACCGAAGGCGGATTCGCCTTGTCGCGGCCTGCAGGCAGGCCCGTCGACGGCGAATCGATGATCGCGGGGATCTCTTCGTCGGGGAGATTCGCGGCGAAATTGCGCACGGTCTCGTTACCCATCTCGTCCCAGTACGACACCTGGATCCGCTCTGCGTGGTACCCCCGATCCTGCTCGCCCATGGGGCCCGCGCCAACACGCGAACCACGAATAGCACTACCGCCTGATGCCATGATTGCCCCTTAAGCCGGTGACTTACGCGCCGTCGAACTTGGTGATGAGACCAAGAACCACGATGCAGCTGATCCAGACCACGGCAAGAATGACCGTGATCCTGTTGAGGTTGCGTTCGGCGACGCCAGACGCACCGAGGTTAGAAGTGACGCCACCGCCGAACATGTCGGAGAGGCCGCCACCGCGACCGCGATGGAGCAGGATGAGCAGCGTGAGCAGCAGACTCGTGATACCGAGAAGAACCTGCAGCACTACCTGGAGAATTTCCACGAATGAAACCTTTCGAAAAGCCTCAGTTAGTATACGCGGCTGAGGAGCAGAGCCGGGCTAATCGGTAATCGAGCCTATCGAGATTCAGGTACCGACGTGCTTGTTAAAGCGCGCAATGCTGGCGAATTCGGCGACGTCTAGGCTCGCGCCTCCCACCAGGGCACCATCGACATTGGGTTCCCGCATGAGCGAGGCAATGTTGCCCGACTTCACGGAACCGCCGTACAGGATGCGCGTTGCCTCCGCCACGTCAGCGCCGAAGATGTCGCTGAGGGTTTCACGAAGTGCGGCAGCGACCTGCTCGGCCTGCTCGGGGGTAGCCGCAACGCCTGAGCCGATTGCCCAGACGGGTTCATAGGCAACAACGATGTTTGGGGTGCCAGAGACCGATTGCAGAGCGGCGCGAAGCTGAGCAACGGGAACCGCGCTCGGACCGTGCTGCTCGAGGTCCTCGGCCGTTTCGCCGACGCACAGGATCGGAACCAGACCGTGCTTGATCGCCGCAGCGACCTTGCGCGACAGTTGCTCATCCGTTTCGCCGTGATACTGACGGCGTTCAGAGTGACCGATTATCACGTAGGTGCAGTCCAGCGCCTTCAGGAAGGCGCCGGAGATCTCGCCCGTGTACGCTCCGGAGTCAAACTCAGAGACATCTTGACCGCCGAACACCAGGTCCAGCTTGTCGGCAGAGACGAGCGTCTGCACCGATCGCAGATCGGTGAACGGGGGGAACACGGCGACCTCCGAGCCCGAAGCATCGAAGTCGTGTCTGGCATCTTTGAGGGTCCAGGCCAGTTTCTGCACAAACGCAATCGACTGGAGGTGGTCGAGATTCATCTTCCAGTTGCCCGCGATTAGCGGAACACGCTTGGGGGTTACGCCTGCCATCCGAGGACCTCCAGTCCAGGCAGACGCTTGCCCTCGAGAAACTCGAGGCTCGCGCCGCCACCGGTAGAAATATGACCAAACTGGGCATCCTCGAAACCGAGGGCCCTTACCGCAGCTGCCGAATCCCCGCCACCGACCACTCCAAAACCGTCGATCTCGGTTAGCGCGGATGCCACGGCCTTCGTTCCGGCAGCGAAGGGTGCCAGCTCGAAGACACCCATGGGGCCGTTCCAGAACACAGTTTTCGACGCGCGGATCACGTCCGCGAAGCGCTTGGCGGTATCCGGACCGATGTCGAGGCCGAGGCCACCGGACCCGAAGGGGGTGTCTTCGATCGTATCGGCCGCGGTCACCACTATCTCGGCATCCGCACCGAACTTTGAGGCGACCACAATGTCTGTCGGCAACACGATCTCCACGCCAAGTGACTTCGCCTGCTCGAGGTAGCCCTTCACGGTGTCGATCTGATCGGCTTCAAGCAGGCTCGCCCCGACCTTGTGACCGAGGGCCGCGAGGAACGTAAAGAGCATGCCGCCGCCGATGAGCAGCGTGTTGACCTTGGGGAGGAGTGCACCGATGACATCGAGCTTGTCAGAGACCTTCGACCCACCGAGAACAACCGTGTAGGGCTGAGCGGGGTGAATAGTCAGGCGCTCGAGTACCTCGAGTTCCTGTTGGATCAGCAGGCCCGCGGCACTCGGCAGAATCTCGGCCAACTCGTAAACGCTCGCCTGCTTACGGTGCACAACCCCGAAGCCGTCGGAGACAAACGCGTCGCCGAACTTTGCGAGCTTCTCAGCGAAGTGCTTGCGCTGGTCGCCATCTTTCGACGTCTCATGACCGTTGAACCGCAGGTTCTCGAGCAGCGCCACCTCCCCGTCTTTGAGGTCTGCCACGGCCTCCTCGGCGGCGGAGCCAACCGTGTCGCGCGTGAACGCGACGGGCTTACCGAGCAGTTCGCACATGCGCTGTGCAACCGGTTCGAGGCTGTACTTTGCGTCGGGCTCCCCGTCGGGCCGCCCGAGGTGAGAGATCACGACCAGGCGAGCCCCGGCGTGAATCAGGGCGTTGAGGGTCGGAAGGGAGGCTCGAATGCGTCCGTCGTCTGTGATCTGCCCGTTCTTCAGGGGAACGTTCAGGTCACAGCGAACGATGACTCGCTTGCCCTTGAGGTCGCCAAGCGACTCGAGCGTGCGCAGTGTCATGGGCCCTGGGTTAGAGCTTGGCGCCGACGTACTCGGTGATGTCAACGAGGCGGTTGGAGTAGCCCCACTCGTTGTCGTACCACGACGCAACCTTCACCTGGTCACCGATTACCTTCGTGAGACCGGCATCGAAGATCGAGGAGTGCGGGTCGCCCGTAATGTCGCTCGAGACGATCTCGTCTTCCGTGTACTTCAGGATGCCCTTGAGCGGTCCCTCAGCAGCGGCCTTGTACGCCGCGTTGACCTCTTCGACCGTGACGGGTCGGCTGGCGGTGACGGTGAGGTCGGTGATCGAGCCGGTGATCACGGGCACGCGCAGGGCGTAACCGTCGAGCTTTCCGACCAGCTCGGGGATGACGAGGCCGAGGGCCTTGGCTGCGCCGGTCGAGGTGGGGATGATGTTTGCTGCGGCAGCGCGGGCGCGACGGAGGTCGCTGTGGGGGCCGTCCTGTAGGTTCTGGTCTGCCGTGTACGCGTGAACCGTGGTCATGAGTCCGCGCTCGATACCGAAGTTCTCCATGAAGACCTTCGCGAGGGGCGCGAGACAGTTCGTGGTGCACGATGCGTTGGAGATGATGTTGTGCACGGCGGGGTCGTACGTAGCCTCGTTGACGCCCAGCACGAGGGTCGCGACATCCGACCCTGTGGCGGGCGCAGACACGATGACTTTCTTGGCCCCGGCCAGGATGTGCTTGTGGGCGTCCTCTGACTTCGTGAAGCGACCGGTCGACTCGATGACGATGTCGACACCCAGCTCGCCCCACGGGAGGTTGGCGGGATCGCGCTCCTCGTAGACCTTGATTGCCTTGCCGTTAACGATGATGTGGCCCTCGTCGTAAGCAACGGTGGCGTCAAGGCGACCGGTGATCGTGTCGTACTTGAGCAGATGCGCGAGCGTCTTGTTGTCGGTGAGGTCGTTGACCGCGACGATCTCGAGGTCGCTTCCCTTGGCCATTGCGGCCCGGAAGAAGTTTCGGCCAATGCGGCCGAATCCGTTGATACCGATCTTGACGCTCACAGTTGCTCCAGTTGCTCAGGCGTCATAGACGCTGTTGTGCCTAATGTGTGGTGGGGGTGGGTCGTTCGGCAAAGATGTGTGGCCGGAAACGGCTGGCGCATGAGGTCAGGGATCCCGGCCACGATGCCGCTACGACAGTACCAGCAGGCCGTCGGTCTTTTCGCGCGCGACGGAGAAGCGCTGCTGAACGTTCGCCCAGTTGGCGATGTTCCAGAAAGCCTTCACATAGTCGGCGCGCACGTTCTTGTAGTCGAGGTAGTAAGCGTGCTCCCAGACATCCAGAAGCAACAGCGGCACGGTGCCAGCCGCGAAGTTGGCCTGCTGATCGAAGAACTGGTTGATGAGCAGGTTCTGGCCAATCGAGTCCCACGTGAGTGCGGCCCAGCCGGAGCCCTGAACACCCATCGCCGCCGCTGTGAAATGGGCGGTGAACTTGTCGAACGAACCGAAATTGTCGTCGATCGCACTGGCGAGATCTGCTGTGGGCTTGTCACCACCGTCGGGCGACATGTTTGTCCAAAAAATGGAATGGTTTACGTGACCGCCCAGGTTGAACGCAAGGTCTTTTTCGAGCTTGTTGATGCCGCCGAGTTCGCCCTTGTCTCGGGCCTCTGCCATGGCGGCAAGAGCTGCGTTAGCGCCGGTAACGTACGCTTGGTGGTGTTTGCTGTGGTGCAGCTCCATGATGGTGGCGCTGATGCTCGGCGCCAGGGCCGAGTAGTCGTAGGTCAGTTCTGGAAGCGCGTATTCAGCCATCGAAATCTCCTAGCAAATTGGGCCCCACGCACGACTGAAGACCGTACCGGGGTAACTTTTCCAGTCTAGTCGTGACAACCGGACGGGCCTGGAGTTGCTTCCCGCTACTCCTCGAAATCCGGGGGAAGGTTGGCGTCTGTGCCGGGGATCCCGAGGTCGGATGCCCGCTTATCTGCCATGGCCAGGAGGCGGCGGATACGCCCCGCCACCGCATCTTTCGTCATCGGTGGGTCTGCATGGTGCCCCAGCTCATCGAGACTGGAATCCCGGAATGCCAGACGCAGCTCCCCCGCGTACAGCAGGTGCTTGGGCACGTCACCATCGAGGATTTCGAGGGCACGCTCCACGCGCGCGCACGCGGCGACTGCCGCCTGGGCAGAACGACGCAGGTTGGCGTCATCGAAGTTGACGAGCCGGTTGGCGGTCGCGCGAACCTCGCGACGTTGGCGCAGCTCGTTCCAGCTCGTCACGCTGCGAACGCCGCCCATCAGCTCGAGCATGGCGCCGATTGCCTCGCCATCGCGAACGACCACGCGGTGCACCCCGCGCACCTCGCGGGCCTTCGCAGAAATGGAGAGTCGGCCGGCGGCACCGACAAGTGCCATCGCCGCCTCGTTGCCGGGACAGGTGACCTCGAGGGCCGCGGAACGGCCGGGGTCGGTGAGGGATCCGGCGGCGAGGAAGGCTCCGCGCCAGACGGCAGCGAGTTCTTCACGGCTGCCGGTAGTCAGCCGGTTCGGCAGGCCACGGATGGGCCGGCGGCGGGCATCCAACAGGCCGGTCTGGCGCGCGAGAGTCTCGCCGCCATCGAGAACCCGAACCAGGTAATGGCTGGTGCGGCGCGATCCCGATGCTGAAACGACCGAGATGTCGGATCGCACACCGTAGAGCTCTGCGATGTCTTTGCGCACGCGGCGCGCAAGCCGTTCCGTGTCGAGTTCAGACTCAACGGCGATACGCCCCGAGATGAGGTGTAGGCCTCCCGAAAAACGCAGGATGGTGGCCAGCTCCGCCGCTCGTATATTCGTTTTGCCGCTCTGAATGGCGGTCAGTTCTTCTTTTACCTCGGCGGTTAATGCCACAGGCGATTCTCCTTCAGGATCACTCGCGACCAAGGTCGCGGTGTTTGACGCTAATGGCCGCCCCGGGCAGACCACGAAGCTGTTTCGCGAGCTCTTCGGCTATCGCGACGGACCGGTGTTTGCCACCCGTGCAGCCAACGGCGATCGTAGCGTGTCGTTTGTTCTCGCGCTGAAAACCAGCGAATACCGGAGCGAGCGCTTGAGCATAGTCGTGCACAAACTCGATCGCGCCGGGCTGCTCCAGCACATACTCCGAAACCTGCCGCTCGAGACCGGTGAGTGACTTGAGCTCCGGGATCCAAAACGGGTTGGGCAGGAACCGAGCATCCGCGACCATATCGGAATCGGCGGGTAGCCCGTATTTGAAACCAAAGCTCATGACGGTCACCTTGAGCCCGACGGCGTTATCTTCAGAGAATTTCTCGGCGATCGTCGTCGCGAGCTGATGGATGTTCAGATCGGTCGTGTCGATGACCAGGTCACTGGATGCCCGAATCTCAGACATGCGTTGACGCTCCGCCGCAATGCCGTCAAGCAGGGTGCCGTCGCCTTGCAGCGGATGCGGACGACGCACCTGCTCGAAACGACGCACAAGAGCGGCGTCGGTCGCCTCGAGGAACAACACTCGCACCGCGGTGTTGTCGCGCAGCGCCTCGATGGCCTCCTGCACGTCGGAGAAGAGTTTGCCGCCCCGCACGTCTACCACCGCCGCGATGTGCGGAAGCGTGTTGCCCGCGCGTTCGGTGAGGTCAACCAACGGGCGCAGCATCTGCGGTGGCAGGTTGTCGACCACGTACCACCCGAGATCCTCGAGTGCGTTGCCTACCGTAGAGCGACCGGCGCCGGACATACCGGTGACGATCAACAGCTCCTGAGAATTATCGGCGGGTGACATCGTTCACCAAGACTACCCGTGGCTCGTTACGAGCGCAGTCGCTCGACGATCGTGTGAGCAAGAGCCGGCCCGATGCCCCTGACCTCGGATACGGCATCCACATCGGCGCCCTTGAGACGCGCCACGGATCCGAAATGCTTGAGAAGTTCTTTGACCCGCGTCGGTCCCAGACCGGGAACTTCACCCAGCACTGACTGGATGTCGTTCTTGCGGCGTTGCCGCTGGTAGCTGATGGCAAAACGGTGCGCTTCGTCACGGATGCGCTGGATAAGGAACAGCGCGTCGCTATTGCGGGGAAGGATCACCGGAAAGTCCGAGTCCGGAAGCCAGATCTCCTCGAGCCGCTTGGCAATTCCGCACAACTGGATGCCCGTGATTCCGGCGTCGTCGAGCGCACGCTTGGCCGCGGCCACCTGCGGCTGGCCACCGTCGACGATCAGCAGCTGCGGTGGGTACGCGAATTTGCGGCGACGTCCCTCCGCCTCCTCGTCGAGTTTCTCGACAGGCTCACGAAGGTAGGCGAGCCGACGCGTGAGCGTCTGGTAGATCGACTCGGTGTCATCGGAGGATTCCGGGATGCTGAACCGGCGGTACTGGTCGGTGCGCGGAAGACCATCCTCGAACACCACCATCGATGCGACGATGTTCGTTCCGCTGAGATGGGAGACGTCGTAGCATTCCATCCGAAGCGGCGCCTCGGACATCCCCAGCGCCTCCTGAATGTCGGCGAGGGCCTGTGACCGGGCGACGAAGTCACCGCTCCTGCGGGTTTTGTAAAGGATCAGCGCGTTCTGCGCGTTCGCGGAGACCGTGAGAGCGAGCGCGGCTTTGTCGCCTCGCCTGGCGACGCGAACTTCTACACGTGACCCGGGGCCACGGATTTCGCCTAGCCATCGCTCCAGTGCTGGCGCGTCATCCGGAATTGCCGGCACGTAAATGTCGCGCGGGGGCACCGAATCGCCGTAGGCATTTTGCAGAACCGACTCAACCAGCTCGGGCAGGTCGACATCCAGCTCTTTGTCGACGACCCAGCCCCGCACACCTCGAATGCGCCCTCCACGAACGATGAATTGCTGCACCGCGGCGGCAAGCTCGTCGTGGGCTATTCCGAACAGGTCGGCGTCGACGGCGTCGTCGAGCACCACGTCGTTCTTAGCGAGTGCCGTCTGCATCGCGGCGACCTGATCACGAAACCGTGCGGCAGCCTCGTAGTCCTGGGCGGCGGCGGCATCCTTCATTCGCTTAGTGATGGCCGTGATGTAGCGGGAGTCGTTGCCCCCCATAAAGCTTGCGAAGTCCAGCGCGATCGACTTGTGCTCTTCCAGGGTTACTCGAGCTACGCACGGAGCCGCGCACTTACCGATGTCGCCGAGCAGGCACGGTCGGCCGGTCTGCTGGGCGCGCTTATAGGTGGCGTCAGAGCAACTACGCATAGGGAACGCCTTGAGCATGATGTCGACGGTGTCCCGAATCGCCCACGCGCGGGAGTACGGTCCGAAATAGCGAGCGTTCGGAATGTTCTTATTGCGTGTGACCAGCACTCGCGGCACCGGATCACCCAGCGTGATCGCGAGAAAAGGGTACGACTTGTCGTCCTTGTACTGCACATTGAATGGCGGATCGAATTCCTTGATCCAGGTGTACTCGAGCTGCAGCGCTTCAAAGTCGCTGCCAACGACGGTCCATTCGACGGATGCCGCAGTCTGCACCATTTTGCGGGTGCGGTCGTGCAGCGTAGTCATCGGAGCGAAATAGTTGCTCAGGCGGGAGCGGAGGTTCTTGGCCTTGCCGACGTAGAGCACGCGGGACGACGCATCCCGAAACCGGTAGACCCCCGGCTGCTGGGGGATCTCGCCGGCCTTGGGACGCCAACTGACGGTGTCGGTGCGGGCCATCGGTGACCCGCTACGCCGCGCCGAGCTTACGCACGGATGCCCTCGAGAACCTCATTGAGGAAGAAGCCGGTGTGGCTGCCCTCGACCTTGGCGACTTGCTCTGGTGTGCCGGTGGACAGCACTTCGCCGCCACCCGCCCCGCCTTCGGGTCCAAGGTCGATCAGCCAGTCCGCCGATTTGATTACGTCGAGATTGTGCTCGATGACGATGACGGTGTTTCCCTTGTCGACAAGGCCGTTCAGCACCATCAGCAACTTGCGCACGTCTTCGAAGTGCAGGCCAGTCGTTGGCTCATCGAGTACGTAGATGCTTCGGCCCATCGAGCGTCGCTGCAGTTCGGTGGCAAGCTTGACGCGCTGCGCCTCGCCGCCCGAGAGGGTTGTGGCGCTTTGGCCGAGTCTCACATAACCCAACCCCACATCTTCGAGCGTCTTCAGGAACCGGTGGATCGACGAGATCGCCTGGAAGAACTCCGCCGCTTCGCTGATCGGCATGTCGAGAACCTCGGCGATATTTTTGCTCTTGTACTTCACCGCCAATGTCTCGCGGTTGTATCGGGCTCCCCCGCACACCTCACAGGCGACGTACACGTCGGGAAGGAAGTTCATCTCGATCTTGATCGTGCCGTCGCCGGAGCAGTTTTCGCACCGACCACCCTTGACATTGAAGCTGAATCGGCCAGGGAGATAACCGCGTGCTTTGGCGTCCGCCGTTTCAGAGAACAGTGTGCGGATCTTGTCGAACACTCCCGTGTAGGTTGCCGGGTTGGAGCGCGGGGTACGACCGATCGGCGCCTGGTCAACGTGCACAACCTTGTCTAGGTTGTCGAGGCCGGTAACCCGCGTGTGCTTGCCCGGAATCTGGCGTGCCCCGTTGAGCTCGTTGGCCAGCACCTTGTACAGGATGTCGTTGACAAGGCTAGATTTTCCCGACCCGCTGACGCCGGTGATTGCCGTGAAGACACCCAACGGGAAGTCCACCGTGACGTTTTGCAGGTTGTTCGCTCGCGCACCCACAACGGTGATCTGACGCTTCTTGTCAATGGGCCGCCGGGTGGTCGGCGTGGGAATGGACCTACGACCGGCAAGGTAGTCACCGGTGATCGATTCGGTGTTGGCGAGCAAGCCTTCGTACGAACCGGAATGAACCACCTGGCCACCGTGCTCACCCGCTCCCGGACCGATATCCACAATCCAATCGGCGGTGCGAATGGTGTCTTCGTCGTGTTCCACGACGATCAGCGTGTTGCCGAGGTTCTTGAGTTTGACGAGTGTCTCAATGAGTCGACGATTGTCCCGCTGGTGCAGGCCGATGCTCGGCTCATCCAGCACGTACAGCACTCCGGTCAGCCCAGAGCCGATCTGGGTCGCCAGCCGGATGCGCTGCGCCTCCCCTCCGCTCAGGGTCGCGGCGGCGCGCATGAGGTTGAGATAGCTCAGCCCAACCTCGATGAGAAACTCGAGACGCAGTCGGATCTCGCGCAACACCTGAGCCGCGATCTTCGCATCGCGAGCCGAAAGCTCGAGGTGCTGCATAAAGCGGTGGGCATCGACCAGACTCAGGTCGCAGATGTCAGAGATGCTGCTGTCGTTAACTGTGACCGCGAGCACTTCGGGCTTGAGACGCTTGCCGTCGCACACCGGGCACGGGATCTCGCGCAGGTACTCGGCGACGCGTTGGCGCTGTACGTCGGTCTCCGCCTCGAGATACTTGCGTTCCATGTAGGGGATAACGCCCTCAAAACCCGTCGAGTACTTCATCTCGCGCCCGTAGCGGTTCTTCCACTTGACGGTGACCTGGAAGTTGTTGCCTCGAAGAATTGCCTCCTTCACGTCTTCTCGCAAATCACCCCACGGGGTGTCGAGCGAGAAACTGAGGTCACGAGAGAGCCCATCGAGCAGTTTTTCGAAGTAGTTGAAAAGCCCCTTGCCTGCACTCGTCCAGGGCAGGATCGCTCCGTCTGCGATGCTCACCGAATCGTCGGCAATCAGCAAATCCGCATCAACGGACATCCTCGTTCCGAGGCCGGAGCACTCAGGGCACGCGCCAAACGGTGCGTTAAACGAGAATGTACGTGGTTCGATCTCGGTGAGCTGAAGGGGGTGACCGTTGGGGCACGATAACTTCTCAGAGAACGTGCGCCACGCGGCATCCCCAATCTGATCGATGTAATTCACAGCGACCAGCCCGTCGGTGAGACGAAGCGCCGTCTCGAGGGAGTCGGTGAGTCGTGTGAGGATGTCGTCGCTGGCCACCAAACGGTCGACGACTACCGAGATATCGTGCTTCACCTGCTTCTTGAGTGTCGGCGGCTCGCTGAGCTGAACCTGCTCGCCATCGACAATCGCCCTCGAGTAGCCGCTCCTGGCCAGCTCGGCAAAGAGATCGACGAACTCGCCTTTCTTCTGCGAGATGACGGGACTGACAATCTGGTATCGGGTGCCGTGCTCGAGGGTCATCAACTGGTCGGCGATCTGTTGCACCGTCTGTCGCTCGATCTTTTCGCCACACTCCGGACAGTGCGGAATACCGATACGCGCCCACAGGAGGCGCATGTAATCGTAGATCTCAGTGATCGTTCCGACCGTCGAGCGCGGGTTGCGGTTAGTAGATTTCTGGTCGATCGAGACCGCAGGGCTCAGGCCCTCGATGAAATCCACATCCGGTCGGTCTACCTGGCCGAGAAACTGTCGCGCATAGGCAGAGAGAGATTCGACGTAGCGTCGCTGTCCCTCCGCAAAAATCGTGTCGAACGCCAGACTGGACTTTCCGGACCCCGAGAGTCCGGTGAACACCACGAGAGAATCGCGGGGGATTTCCAGGTCGACATTGCGCAGGTTGTGCACCCGCGCACCACGCACACTGAGCTTGCTGTTGACGGCAGACCGGCCGTCGATCACCGCAAGCATGCTCGATTCATCAAGTTCTTCGGGCGGGTTCACGGCAGCTATTGACACTCTTTACATTCTACGGAAGCCACCGACATTCGTTCGGCGTCTGGCGCTGACGTTCGCTCAGGGGGTAAGGGAGTGCCGGGCGCTTGGCTTCACTTCAGGTGACCTGCTTGCTCCATCTGGCGCAGTTCTTTCTTGAGGTCGGAGATCTCATCACGCAGTCGGCCGGCTAGCTCGAACTTGAGCTCTGCTGCGGCAGCCAGCATCTGATCGTTGAGGTCGGCGATTATCTTCTCGAGGTCGTTGCCACCGGCGGCCGCGAGTCCTTCGCGTTTGAGGTTGGGCGTCGGCGCACGCTTCTTACCCCCGCGCCCTGACAGCAACTCCGCGGTATCCCCCGCCTCGCGCATTATCGCGTCCGTGATGTCGGCGATCTTCTTGCGCAGCGGCTGCGGGTCGATTCCGCGCTCGACGTTGTAGGCGATCTGTTTCTCGCGTCGACGATCTGTCTCCTCGATCGCCTTGGCCATGGAGTCTGTCATCACGTCCGCGTACATGTGCACCTCACCAGAAACGTTTCGTGCGGCTCGGCCGATCGTTTGGATGAGCGAGGTGCCCGAGCGCAGGAATCCTTCCTTGTCGGCGTCGAGGATTGCTACGAGCGAGACCTCGGGCAAGTCGAGCCCTTCGCGCAGCAGGTTGATTCCGACCAGAACGTCATAGACGCCCTGTCGAAGTTCGGTCAGAAGTTCTACCCGACGCAGTGTGTCGACATCGGAGTGGAGGTACCGCACCCTCACGCCGTGCTCACCGAGAAACTCCGTAAGCTCCTCTGCCATCTTCTTGGTGAGCGTCGTGACGAGCACTCGTTCGTTCTTCTCGACGCGAATTCGGATCTGCTCGAGCAGGTCGTCGATTTGGCCCTTCGATGGCTTGACGACGATCTGCGGGTCAACAAGACCGGTAGGGCGGATGACCTGCTCGACCACCGAGTCGGTGATACCCATCTCGTACTTGCCGGGAGTGGCCGAGAGGTACACCTTCTGTCCGACCCGATTCAAAAATTCTTCCCACTTCAGAGGTCGGTTATCGAGCGCGCTTGGCAGCCGGAACCCGTGCTCGACGAGGGTGCGTTTTCGCGAGGCATCCCCCTCGTACATCGCACCTATCTGCGGGACCGTGACGTGTGATTCGTCAATAACGACGAGGAAATCTTCGGGAAAATAATCGAGTAGGCAGCTGGGGGCTTCGCCGGGCTGGCGGCCGTCCATGTGCCGCGAATAGTTCTCAATGCCGTTGCAAAAACCGATCTGCTCCATCATTTCGATGTCGAATGTGGTGCGCATGCGCAGCCGCTGCGCCTCGAGCAGCTTGCCCTGGCGTTCGAGCTCTTGTAGCCGCTCCCCCAACTCGACCTGGATCGTGCCAATTGCGCGCTGGATGGTCTGAGGGCTCGCCGCATAGTGCGTGCCGGGGAATACCGATACCGCATCGAGGTTCTTCACGACCTCACCGCTGAGCGGGTGCAGCGCATACATCGCCTCGATCTCGTCGCCGAACATTTCGATACGAATCGCCAGCTCTTCGTACACGGGGATGATCTCAATCGTGTCGCCACGAACTCGGAAGGTTCCGCGGGAGAAGTCGTAATCATTTCGCTGGTACTGCATCGACACGAACCGACGGATGAGGGTCTCGCGATCGATCCGCATACCCACCTGAAGAGCAATCATCGCGTCGAGGTAGGACTCTGCTGCACCGAGGCCGTAGATGCACGAGACGGTGGAGACAACGATCGTGTCACGACGGCTGAGCAGCGAGTTGGTGGTCGAGTGGCGCAGTCGTTCGACCTCCGCGTTAATCGACGAGTCCTTCTCGATGAACGTATCGGTCTGCGGAATGTACGCCTCGGGCTGGTAGTAGTCGTAGTAAGAGACGAAGTACTCGACGGCATTGTTGGGCATGAGCTCACGGAACTCGTTGGCGAGTTGGGCGGCGAGAGTCTTGTTGTGCGAGAGCACCAAAGTCGGGCGCTGCACTTGCTCGATAAGCCATGCCGTCGTCGCGGACTTACCGGTGCCGGTGGCACCCAACAGCACAACGTCGGTCTCGCCCGCGTTAATGCGCTGAGCCAGTTCACGAATAGCCTGCGGTTGGTCACCGCTGGGAACGTATTCGCTGACGACCTCGAAAGGGCGCACTGATCGGGTGGGTTCCATGCCTCCAGCTTAGGCACGGCCTCCGACACTTGGCCGCGGTGTGCGCTCAGAGAGAACTGTCGCTGAGCGCCGAAGCGTGCGCCATCGCCCACAGCTCGTCGGTCTGCTCCAGGGTGTGTTCGAGCGTGCCGTTGCTGTCAATCACGACATCCGCGATCGCGAGCCGCTCGGCGTCGGTTGCCTGCGAGTTGAGGCGATGAGTTGCCTCTTCACGTGTCATCCCCCGAAGATCAGTAAGCCGCCGCAGTCGGGTTTCGGTGTCGGCGTGCACCACGACGATCAGGTCAAAGTGCATCGGCCGATCTGCGGATGCCTCGACCAGCAGTGGCACGTCGTACACGACAACAGCGTGCGGGTCGTCGGCCGCTGCCTCGTTGAACAACTGCTTCGCCCGCTTCCACACTGCCGGATGGGTAATCGCGTTGAGCGCCTCGCGGCGCTCCGGATCGGAGAAGATCACTGCCGCGAGCGCGGAGCGATCCAGCGAGCCGTCTGACGACATCACCGAGGGGCCAAATTCTGCGGCGATTCGCGACAACCCCTCTGTGCCAGGCTCGACGACTTCCCGCGCCAGAGCATCCGCATCGACGTGGATCGCGCCCAAACCCGCAAGGTGGCGTGAGACTACCGATTTTCCCGACGCGATGCCGCCCGTGAGGCCTATCAGGTACATTCCGCAATGCTAGCCTCGGCGTGACGAGAGGACGAGAAACGATGGAGCTTCTGACGGGAACCGGTCTCGCCGTAGCGGCGGGGCTCAATGCCTACATTCCACTACTGATCCTCGGCCTCGCCGGGCGCTTTATCGACTTTGTCGATCTGCCCAAGAACTGGGCATGGCTGGAGAACCCCTGGGTGCTCGTCATTCTCGCCGTGCTCCTGGTAATCGAGATTGTGGCCGACAAGATCCCGGTCGTCGATTCGATCAACGACTGGGTTCAAACCATCGTTCGACCCGTCGCCGGCGGTATCGCCTTCGGCACCGGGTCTGCATCAGGCACAGCGGTCGTCACCGACCCCGCCTCTTTTTTCACGTCCGGATCGTGGGTGCCGATCGCTATCGGCGTTGTACTTGCACTGGGTACCCATCTCACCAAGATGGCCGCCCGCCCCGCCCTTAACGCGCTGACGGTCGGTGCGGCCGCCCCTGTGGTGAGCACCGCCGAAGACATCGGCAGCGTCATCCTGAGCTTCTTAGCCCTGCTGCTGCCGATCCTCGTGCTCGTCGCCATCGGAGGATTTGTCGTGGCGGTCGTAGCCGCCATCCGGCGCTATCGGCGCCTTAGGCGGGAGCGGATAGATAGTCCGGCGCTCTAGCCGTAACGACGAATGGCCGGTCCCACGTGGGACCGGCCATTCGTCGTTACAACTTAGGAGTTGTTGGAGAGCTTCTCGCGAAGAGCGGCGAGTGACTCGTCGTCTGCGAGGGTGCCGGCTGCGCCGACAGCCTCATCGCTGGAGAACCGGGATGCGCCAGCGGGAGCATCGCTTGAAGACACGAAGTCCTCCTGCAGCGCGGCGGCAGCAACCTGCTTCTTGTGCGATTCCCAACGCGCCTGGGCTGCAGAGTAATCCTGCTCCCACTTCTCGCGCTGGGTCTCGAAGCCTTCCTTCCACTCGTTGGTCTCCGGGTCGAAGCCGTCAGGGTACTTGTAGTTGCCCTGCTCGTCGTACTCGGTGAGCATTCCGTAGAGTGCCGGGTCGAACTCGGTGCCTTCGGAGTCGACGCCCTCGTTTGCCTGCTTCAGCGAGAGGGAGATGCGACGACGCTCGAGGTCGATGTCGATGACCTTGACGAAGACCTCGTCGCCGACCGAGACAACCTGCTCCGCCAGCTCGACGTGCTTGCCCGAGAGCTCCGAGATGTGCACGAGACCCTCGATGCCCTCTGCAACGCGAACGAACGCGCCGAAGGGAACAAGCTTCGTGACCTTGCCCGGTGCAACCTGGCCGATGGCGTGGGTGCGGGCGAATACCTGCCACGGGTCTTCCTGGGTGGCCTTGAGCGACAGCGACACGCGCTCGCGCTCGAGGTCGACCTCGAGGATCTCGACGGTGACCTCCTGGCCAACCTCAACGACCTCAGACGCGTGCTCGATGTGCTTCCACGAGAGCTCGGAAACGTGGACGAGGCCGTCCACTCCGCCGAGATCGACGAACGCGCCGAAATTGACGATCGACGAGACGACACCCTTGCGAACCTGGCCCTTGGCGAGGTTGTTGAGGAACGTGGTGCGGCTTTCGCTCTGCGTCTGCTCCAGCAGCGCGCGGCGCGACAACACGACGTTGTTGCGGTTCTTGTCGAGCTCGAGAATCTTCGCTTCGATCTCCTGGCCGAGGTACGGCGTGAGGTCACGAACGCGGCGCAGCTCGATGAGGGAGGCCGGGAGGAAGCCACGAAGGCCGATGTCGACGATGAGTCCGCCCTTGACGACCTCGATCACCGAACCCGTCACGATGCCATCGGCATCCTTGATCTTCTCAACGTCGCCCCATGCACGCTCGTACTGTGCGCGCTTCTTTGACAGGATGAGGCGGCCTTCTTTGTCTTCTTTCTGAAGAACGAGAGCCTCAACCACGTCGCCGACCTTGACGACCTCTGTGGGGTCAACGTCGTGCTTGATGGAAAGTTCGCGGGAGGGGATAACACCCTCGGTCTTGTAGCCGACGTCGAGGAGTACCTCGTCACGGTCGATCTTGACGACGGTGCCCTCGATGAGGTCTCCGTCGTTGAAGAACTTCAGCGTCTTTTCGACCGCGGCGAGAAAATCTTCAGCAGATCCGATGTCATTGATGGCGACCTGCTTGGGTGCCTTGTCGGTCGTTACGATTGTCATGTAGTTATTGCTCCAGTAGGGACATAGATCGGGCCAGGGGCAGATTGTGGAGGAAATCGTCACCGATGGCGAGTGGATAGAACGTCACAAATGCGACATTCCAGCCTAGCGCCCCCGGCAACCAATCTCCAGCCGACGATCTGTCCGGATTGTTAGTCTGGCGGGATGACACAGCTCCCCCCACTAGCGACCAGCTTTGCGGCATCCCTTCCTGACTGGCTGCTGGATGATCTACCCCGACTTCCCGAGGCACTTCCCACTACGGAAAACCGTGTGCGCATGGTCAACCAGCTCGCCGACCGCAACTGGCGCGCAGGCAACGGCGGTCCATTCGCCGCCATCGTCGTCGACCATTCTTCGGGCGAGCTCATCTCCGTCGGTGTGAATGTGGTGCTGTCATCGGCGCTCTCGTCGACGCACGCCGAGGTCGTCGCGCTCAGCCTCGCCCAAACTCGCCTGGGCGTCTGGGACCTGGGAGCAGCCCGCGATCTCGAACTGGTCGTCAATTGGCGACCATGCGCGATGTGTTACGGCGCGTTGATCTGGTCTGGCGTGCGCCACCTTCGCTTAGCGGGTTCCGGGCCCGAGTGTGAAGATCTCACCGGGTTCGACGAGGGCCCGATGCATTCCGATTGGGCAGGGGAACTACGCGGTCGCGGCATCTCCGTCAGCGAGGGTCCACTGCGCGACGAAGCCATCGCGGTCTTCGCCGAGTACGCGCAGTCAGACGCGACCGTCTACAACGCGCGCGGCACGTCAGCGTGAGACGATGTTGCGCAGCGCCGGCTCGAGCTCGGGGAAAATGGTGCGGTAGCCCGCATCCGCTAAACGCTCGACTTCAACGACCTGCGCGTCTCGAGAACTACCTGCGCGACCCGCAACCACGCGTCACCGATGGTGGATGCATCGATCCGGGCACTCACGCGAGCATCGCGGCCTTGAGCGTGTCCAGGCCAACGCCGCCGAGGTCGAGCGCCTTGCGGTGGAACTCCTTGATGTCGAACGCGTCGCCCTCCGCCGCCTTGTAGGCGTCCCGGATCTGTTCCCAGATTCGCTGGCCGACCTTGTAGGCGGGAGCCTGGCCCGGCCAACCGAAGTAGCGGTTGACCTCGAATCGCACGAACTCCCGGCTCATGTTGACGTTCTTGCCCATGAAATCGAGGGCGTAGTCCCAGTCCCACGTTCCCGACCCGTCCAGCCTCGGCTTGCCGAGGTGCACACCGATGTCGAGCACGACCCGCGCCGCCCGCATGCGCTGACCGTCAAGCATGCCCAGACGATCCCCCGGGTCGTCGAGATAGCCGAGGTCTTGCATTAACCGCTCCGCGTACAGCGCCCAGCCTTCTGCGTGGCCTGAGGTACCTGCAAGCTGACGCCGGTAGGTGTTGAGCTTGGCGCGGTTATAGACGGCTTGCCCGAGCTGGAGGTGGTGCCCGGGCACGCCCTCGTGGTAGACCGTTGTGGTCTCGCGCCACGTGTTGAACTCGGTGACGCCTTCGGGTACCGACCACCACATCCGGCCCGCCCTCGAGAAGTCATCGCTCGGGCTGGTGTAGTAGATGCCACCCTCCTGCGTGGGAGCGATCAAGCACTCCAGACGCTTCACCGGGTCGGGGATGTCGAAGTGGCTGCGCGACAATTCGTCAACAGCGCGATCGCTGAGCTCTTGCATCCATTCCTGCAGGGCTTTCGTTCCGTGCAGTTTGCGCGCGGGGTCGCGGTCCAGAATCTCGATTGCTTCAAGCACCGTGGCGCCGGGTTTGATCTCGTGGGCGATCGCCTCCTGCTCGGAGGTCATGCGAGCGAGTTCCTCGATCCCCCACTCATACGTCTCGTCGAGATCGATTGTGGCACCGAGGAAGCGGCGAGAGTTGAGCGCGTAAACTTCGCGACCGACGCCATCCGCCTCCTGCGCAGCGGGCAACAGTTCGGTGGTGAGAAAATCGGCGAGCTTCTCGTAGGCGGCGGCCGAAACACTCGCCCCGGACGCTAGATCAGCCTTCAGCGAAGCGGGCATCTCCTGCTGCTCGGCGAGGGATGCCGATCCCGCGAAGTTGTGGAAGAAGCCATCGCGGGCACCATGCTTGCGGGCCTGGTCAATGACCTCGCGCACTTGGCGCTTCGCCGGCGTGACTCCCTTCGAAATGCCCAGTCGCAGAGTCTCAATGTATCCGTCAACGGCACCAGGCAGATTGGCGAGACGACCGGCGATGTCAGAGAAGTTCTGCTCGGTGTCAGTGGGCATCAGGTCGAGGATGTCGCGGATGCCCTGCGCCGGGCTGGCGATGACGTTGACGTCGCGCATCCACAGGCCCGCCTCGTCGGACTCCAGATCGAGGTTGAGTTCGTTCGACAGGTCGGTCTTGGTCACCCAGTCGACATCGTCTACGACAGTCGCGTCAGCGAGTCTCGCCAGAACTTTCGTGGCCTCGGCGACAACCTTTGCGTGACCCTCAGGCGATAGGTCTTCGTACTCATCAAGCTTGCCGGGGATGCCGATCCACGTGGCAACAGCTGGATCAAGCTCGGCAAGGGAGGCAACCCAGTCCTCCGCGATCTGGTCGATCTCGGTGGGTTGGCGCACTTCAGAGATTGGTTCACTCGTCATGAACCGAGCCTATCCAGCGCGGGCTACTGCTTGTCGAGGTCGGTGTTCAACAGCTCGGCAAGCGTGTCCAACGCGGCGTCCGCGCCCTCGCCGTCGGCGGTGAGTGTTACTACCTCGCCGTGGCCGATACCGAGGGACAGCACACCGAGAATGCTGGCGGCGTTGACGCTCTTGCCCGCGGGAGATGTGAGGGTGACGGGTACCCCGGCTCTCGCCGCGGCCTGCGCGAACAGCGAAGCGGGGCGGGCATGTAGTCCGACACTGGAGGCTACGGTAACTGTTCTTTCTGACATGAGATCTCCTACGGCTCGATCGATACTTTGGTTCGCATCCACGATGATGATCGTCAACTCCCAGCCCATTTTCAGCCCAAGCGTGTCGCTCAGTGGGCAGCGGCATCCCAGTTGGGTCCGGTGCCGATCTGAACCTCGAGGGGCACGCTCAACTCGGCGGCCGTGCTCATTCGGTGCCGCACCAGCTCGGTCAGGGCAACGAGTTCACCCGGGAATACCTCAAACACGAGTTCGTCATGCACCTGAAGCAGCATGTTCGAACGCATCTGCTGCGCGGCCATGTCCGAGGAGATCGTGATCATCGCACGCTTCAGGATGTCTGCGGCTGACCCCTGGATCGGCGAGTTGAGTGCCTGCCGCGCCGCGTTCTCTCGAAGCACCCGGTTCGACGAGTGCAAGTCACCAAACGGACGACGGCGGCCAAATATCGTGGTCGTGAAGCCGTCGACCTTCGCTTGCTCCACAACGTCGCGCAGGTAGTCGCGCACCGCGCCGAAGCGCGCAAAGTAGTCGGTCATCAACTCTTTCGCCTCGCTCGTCTCGATCCGCAGCTGTTTGCTGAGCCCGAACGCGCTGAGGCCGTAGGCAAGGCCATACGACATGGCCTTGACCTTGGTTCGCATGAACGGGGTCACGTCCGCCGGCGGCACACCAAAAATTCGCGAGCCCACGAAACGATGCAGGTCCTCGCCCTCGTTGAAGGCGAGCCGGAGCCCCTCATCGCCCGACAGGTGGGCCATGATCCGCATTTCGATCTGCGAGTAGTCGGCGGTGAGCAGAGTTTCGAAACCCTGCCCCGCTTCAAACGAGGCGCGAATCTCGCGACCCACCTCGGTCTTGATGGGCACGTTCTGGAGGTTCGGCTCGTTTGACGCGATGCGCCCCGTGCTGGAACCGGCCTGCTCGTAGGTAGTGTGCACGCGTCCCGTGCGATCCACCGCCTTGTCGATCGAGGCGATGATCTGCATGAGCTTCGTCGCGTCGCGGTGCTGCAGGAGCAGGTCGAGAAAGGGATGCGGATTCTGTTCCTGCAAATCGGTCAGGCTCGCGGCATCCGTCGAGAAACCGGTCTTGTTAGAGCGCGTCTTCGGCATTCCGAGTTGGTCGAACAGCACCTCTTGCAGCTGCTTGGGCGAGCCCAGATTGATTTCCCGACCGATCTCGGCGTACGCCTTCTGTGCGGCTTCCCCCGCCTTCTGGCCCAGGTCTGCGGTCAGTCGCCCGAGAATGGTTTGGTTCACTGTGATTCCGACGATCTCCATGTTCGCCAGAATCGGGATCAGCGGAACTTCGATCTCTTTCAACACCGCCAGCGAGCCGGCGTCGAGCTTTTCGGCGAGATAATCGGCGATGCGCAGCACGAACCACGCCTCGGTCGCGGGACTCGCGCCTTCGTTCTCAGGAACGAGCTGGTTGGGGTCGGACTGCTGCAGCGTCTCGCCCAGATAGTTGTAGACCTGCGCATCCAGGGCTTCGGGCTTGCTCCCCGGTTTCATTAGCCAGGCTCCGAGCATGGTGTCGAAAGCGATACCGTTCAGCGAGAACCCTGCGGCGGCAAGAATCTTCAGCTGATACTTGGCTCCGTGCAGAGCCTTCGGTGAGTCGCTGGCCAACCAGGCCTCGAGGGCAGGATGCTTCTCGCCCGCATTCCACGCAATGAACGCCGTCTCACCGAGCGTGGCTATACCGAACCCCGCAACCGCACCGTTGTGGCTGGCCACCCTGAGGCCCAGGGCAGAACCCTCCGCAGACACCGTGCGGAGCCAGGAGCCCAGTTCGTCGTCGGTGAAGGTGTGGATTACCGGAATCTCGTTCTGCGGGGCCAGTTGTGCCGGAGCTGCATCGATTCCGCGCTCGGCTGCCGCGATTTTCATCACGCGGTCAAAGAGGGTCTTGAACTGCAGCCGATCGAACACCTCCCGCACCGCGTCATCGTTGAACTCACGGCGCTCGAGCGAGCTGAGCTCCACGGGCAGATCCACGTCCGTAACCAGATGATTGAGCTTGCGGTTGCGGATCGCCCGATCTTTTTGCTCGCGGAGCTTCTCGCCAACGACGCCAGTGATCTGGTCGGCATGCTTGAGCACACCGTCAAGGGACCCGTATGCGGTGATCCACTTCACGGCGGTCTTCTCCCCGACCTTGTCGATGCCGATGAGGTTGTCGCTGGTTTCGCCGACAAGAGCAGCGACATCCGGATACTGGGCTGGCTCGATGCCGTAGCGCTCGACTACCGCGTCACGGTCATAGCGCTTAAGTTCAGAAACACCGCGCGCGTTCGGGTACAGCAGGGTGACGTCGTCGTTGACCATCTGGATCGCATCGCGGTCGCCGGAGACGACGAGCACGTCGAAGCCTTCGGCCGCCCCGCGGGTCGCAAGAGTCGCGAGGATATCGTCGGCCTCGTAGTCCTCTTTTGTAATCGTCGTGATGTTCAACGCAGCAAGCGCCTCTTGCAATAGCGGAATCTGGCCGACAAACTCTACGGGCGTTTCGCCACGAGTTCCTTTGTACTCGGCGTACTCGCGCGTGCGAAATGACTGGCGGGACAGGTCGAACGCTACCGCGAGGTGCGTGGGTTTCTCGTTTTGCAGCAGAAGAATAAGCATTGAAAGAAATCCATGGATGGCGTTCGTATGTTGACCGTCCCGCGTGGTAAAACTGTCTACCGGCAGCGCGTAGAACGCTCGGAAGGCCAGCGAATGACCGTCAATGACGAGGAGGGTAGGCTTTTCGTTGTCCGGCACGAGAGCCAGCCTAGCTGCGGCGGCCGACACCTCCAGAGCCGATGTTCGAAGGAAGAACGCGTGAAGATTCCCGACGGTCTCGACCCCGAACTGCTTGCTCGACTCGTCGAATCCGGTGGCGGCGCGCTGTGTCGTCGAATGGGAATCGAGTTTCTTGAGCTGTCTGCGGAGCACTCCGTGGCGACGATGCCGGTCGAAGGAAATACCCAGGTTATCGGCATCCTGCACGGTGGGTCGCACGTCGTGCTTGGCGAATCGCTGGGTTCCGTTTCCTCCGCCATTCACGCGGGACCGGGGCGCATCGCGCTGGGCATCGAGATCAACGCGAGCCACAGCCGCTCGATCGAATCAGGAATGGTCACGGCAACCTGCGACGCCCTCGTGCTTGGGCGCACCCTCGCTACCCACGAAATCGTGATCCGGGATGAAGAGGGCCGGCGCCTCTCGACGGTGCGAATGACGAACATCCTGAGGGATCGATAGCCTGCACCGCTCTGGCGGCGCGGCTTGTGGAGCCTGCCTATTTCTTGGCGCTGAGTTGCTCGATGATCGCCTGCGCGACGTCATGCATCGTGAGGCGACGGTCCATGGATGCCTTCTGGATCCAGCGGAACGCTTCGGGTTCGGTGAGGCCCATCTTTTCGTTGAGCAGACCCTTGGCGCGATCAACGAGTTTGCGGGTCTCGAAACGCTCGACGAGGTCGGCTACCTCGGCTTCGAGCGTGATGATCTGGGTGTAGCGACTGAGCGCGATCTCGATCGCCGGCAGCAGGTCACTGGGCGTAAACGGTTTGACGACGTAGGCGAGCGCCCCGGCTTCGGATGCCCGTTCGACGAGCTCCTTCTGGCTGAAAGCAGTGAGCAGCACGACGGGTGCGATGTGGTTCTTGCTCAGGCGTTCAGCAGCGGAAATGCCGTCAAGCAGGGGCATCTTGACATCCATGATCACCAGGTCGGGACGAAGCTCGGTCGCGAGGGCGACAGCGGTCTCGCCATCGCCAGCCTCGCCAACCACCTCGAACCCGTTGTCACGGAGAATCTCCACGATGTCCATGCGGATGAGGGATTCGTCTTCGGCGACGACAACCCGGCGCGGGGGCGGGGGTGCGGTGTCCTGGTCTGTCACGGTGAAAGCCTACGGTATTCTCGAGTCATTGCCGGATTGGCGGAATGGCAGACGCAGGGCACTCAAAATGCTCCGCCCGAAAGGGTGTGCGGGTTCAAGTCCCGCATCCGGCACAGTTAACAACCGAATCGCTCAGCACATTGAGAGTTTCGTTTAGTGGATCGCGCTAAAGCGCGGGCCGATGTAGTCGTCACGATCAACGTGTTCGTTCCACATGGCCGCTGGGCGAACCCACAGGTCCGAGGAGCCTTCGCGGTGGTACACCACGAAGGCCTCCTCGGTCTCGCTGTGCCGAGCAGTGCCGGTGACCACATAAACGGCACCCTTAAAGTGCCGGTAGCGCCCCGGAACGACCGACTCAGCCACTCTTAGTCGGCGTGCTCGCCGCTCTCCCAGACGGGAGCTGCGGCGTTGATCGCGTCGCCAACCACGTGCACACGAAGGTCGTTGGTCGATCCCGAGATTCCTGGAGGGGATCCGGAGATCACCACAACCTTATCGCCGACCTCGGCTAAGCCCTTTTCGAGTAGCACTTGGTCGACCTGTCGGTACATCGAGTCGGTGTGGGTGACGCGCTCGACGACGAACGACTCGATGCCCCAGATCAGCGCCATGCGGCGGCGGATCGCGGGGTCGGGCGTGAAGGCCTTCATGGGCACGCGGAACCGCAGCCGTGACATCCGCCGCGCAGAATCACCCGACTCCGTGAAGATGCACACGTACTTTGCATCGACGAAGTCAGCGACCTCTGCCGCGGCCAGCGTGATGGCACCGCCCTGGGTGCGCGGCTTGGTGCCGAGTGCGGGGATACGCTCCAGGCCGTGGTCTTCGGTCGACTCCACGATGCGAGCCATGGTCTGCACCGTGATGACCGGGTACTCTCCCACGCTCGTCTCGCCACTGAGCATTACCGCGTCGGCGCCGTCCAGGATCGCGTTGGCGACATCGGACGTCTCGGCGCGCGTGGGCACCGGGCTGGAAATCATGGACTCGAGCATCTGCGTCGCGACGATGACCGGCTTTGCCATGCGGCGAGCAAGCTCTACCGTGCGCTTCTGCACGATCGGCACAGCCTCCAGCGGCAATTCGACGCCCAGGTCGCCGCGGGCAACCATGATCGCGTCGAACGCGTCGATGATCGCTTCGAGATGATCAACCGCCTGCGGCTTCTCAATCTTCGCGATTACGGGAACCTTGCGGCCCTCTTCCGCCATGATTTCGTGCACTCGAATGATGTCTTCGGCGTTGCGAACAAACGACAGCGCGATGAGGTCCGCGCCGAGCCTGAGACCCCAGCGGAGGTCATCCTCGTCTTTTTCCGACAGCGCGGGCACGTTGACCGCGACGCCCGGAAGATTGATTCCCTTGTTATTGGAAACAAATCCCGCGACAACGACCTCGGTGGTTACCACGACGCCATCGGTCGCGACGACGCGCACCTTGACCTTGCCATCGTCGATAAGCAGGAAGTCGCCCGGCGAGACATCGTTGGGCAGCCCCTTGAAGGTCGTGCCTGAGAGCTCTTTGGTGCCGACAACGTCTTCTGTAGTGATCTTGAAGATGTCGCCGACGGCAAGTTCATAGGGGCCAGCCTCGAACTTACCCAGACGAATCTTGGGGCCTTGGAGGTCAACCATCACGGCGACGGCGCGACCGGAGTCTTCCGCGGCCTTACGCACGTTGGCGTAGACCTCTTCGTGCACGGCGTAGGAGCCGTGGCTGAGGTTCATGCGAGCGACATCGACACCTGCATCGATAATCGCCCTGATGTTCTCGTAGCTCGACGTTGCTGGCCCGAGGGTTGCAACGATCTTGGCTCGTCTCATGAGTTCCTTCTGTTGTGGTGCTGTGTGGTGGGTGGTGGTGGTGGTAAACGGTCAGAAAGCGAGAGCGTGGTCGGTCGGCCGAACCGGGAACGGCAACTGCGTCTCCCCTTCAAGGTACCGATCAACGGCGGATGCCGCAGCACGGCCTTCAGCGATAGCCCAGACGATGAGCGACTGTCCGCGTCCGGCATCGCCGGCAACGAAAACGCCGGCCTCGCTGGTGTGGTAGTCCCCGTCGCGCTCGATATTGCCATTCGGCTCGAACGGCACGGGGAGCTGTGCGTTTAGGTGCTCCGACTCGGCGCCCGTGAACCCCAGCGCCAGCAGCACGAGATCGGCCGGGATCTCGCGTTCGGTTCCCGACTTGGGCACCCGTCGACCGTCAACGTACTCCGTTTCGGCAACGCGGATAGCACGTACCTCGCCGACCTCGTTGGGCAAGAACTCGACGGTTGATGCGAGGTACACCCGCTCGCCGCCCTCTTCGTGCGCGCTCGACACCTCAAACAGAGTGGGGGCCATCGGCCACGGCTCGTGATCGGGACGCTCCCCGGGCGGCTGCGTACCGATCGCGAGGTTCGTCACTGACAGCGCGCCCTGGCGGTGCGACGTGCCGATGCAGTCGGCACCGGTGTCTCCGCCGCCGAGTACAACGACGTGCTTGCCTTCCGCTGTGAGCTGGTCGGCAACCGTATCGCCGGCCCCGACGCGGTTAGCCTGCACAAGGTAGTCCATCGCGAAGTGCACTCCGAGCAGATCGCGACCGGGGATGGGAAGGTCACGGGGCACCGTGGCACCCGTGGCGACGATGACCGCGTCGTAGCGCGACTTGAGGTCGCTCCAGGTTATGTCGACGCCGATGTTCACACCGGCGCGAAAGCGGGTGCCCTCGGCCTGCATCTGTGCGACGCGAAGCTCGATGTGCTTCTTTTCCATCTTGAAGTCCGGGATGCCGTATCGAAGAAGCCCACCGATGCGGTCATTCCGTTCGAAAACGGCGACCGTGTGGCCGGCACGAGTGAGCTGCTGTGCGGCCGCCAGCCCTGCCGGACCGGAGCCGACGACCGCGACCGTCTTGCCGGTCAATCGCTCGGGGGGGTGCGGTGTGACGAGACCGTTCGCGAACGCCTGGTCGATTATCGACACCTCGACCTGCTTGATCGTCACGGCGGGCTGGTTGATTCCGAGCACACACGAACTCTCGCAAGGCGCCGGACAAAGACGACCCGTGAACTCCGGGAAGTTGTTGGTCGCGTGTAGCCGTTCAATGGCTTGCGCACCCTCGCCGCGCCACATCAGGTCGTTCCACTCGGGAATGAGGTTTCCGAGCGGGCAACCCTGATGACAGAACGGGATGCCGCAGTCCATACAGCGGCCGGCCTGGCGTCGCAGCTCGGTCGGGTCCTGTTGCTCGTAGACCTCTTTCCAATCCATGAGGCGCAGTGCCACCGGACGACGCGAGGGAAGCTCCCGCTTCTGAACCTTGAGGAATCCCTTGGGGTCAGCCACCTGTCACCTCCATGATGCGTGACCACACAACGTCGCCGTCGGGGTCGAGTCCTTCGTCGATCGCGTCCTGTCTGGTCTGCATCACGGCGGCATAGTCGCGCGGTAGCACCTTAGTGAAACGAGACACCGTGTCATCCATGTTCTCGAGCATGCGGATGGCGACGGCGGAATCGGTCTCTTCGGCGTGACGCTTGAGAAGATCGGTGAGAATCTCGACGTCTGCGGGACCGAGCGGAACCAGTTGCAGCTCCCCCGACTCGAGTGACTGCGCGTTGACCCGCTCGCGGCGCAGTTCGTGAATGTAGGCGGTACCGCCGGACATTCCGGCCCCGAGGTTACGACCGGTTCCCCCGAGAATGACCGCGAGACCGCCGGTCATGTACTCGAGAGCGTGGTCGCCGACACCCTCAACCACTGCGGTGGCTCCGGAGTTGCGCACGAGGAATCGCTCCCCCACAATTCCGCGAATGAACATGCTGCCTTGGGTCGCACCGTATCCGATCACGTTGCCGGCGATGACGTTGCGTTCGGCGGCAAAGACAGAGTTGCGGTGCGGACGGATGATGATCTCGCCGCCGCACAGGCCCTTTCCGACGTAGTCGTTGCTATCACCCTCGAGGCGCAACGTGATGCCCGACGGCATGAATGCTCCCAGCGACTGCCCCGCGGTTCCCGTGAGGGACACGCTAATGGTGCCCGCGGGAAGCCCTTGCTCCCCGTGGCGCAGTGTGACCTGGTTGCCGAGCATCGTGCCGACGGCGCGCTCGGTGTTGCGAATCGGCAGGTCGATTACGACGGGTGTGCCGTTGTCGAGGGCGTGCGCGCTCAGGGCAATCAGCTGCTGGTCGAAGTGGTCTTCGAGCTCGTGATCCTGACTGACGCGGTTGGTGAGCGGCTCGTTTTCTGCGAAGTTGGGGCCAACGAGAATCGGGGCCAGGTCGAGACCGGCGGCCTTCCAGTGCTCGACGGCCCCATCGACATCCAGAAGCTCACGATGACCAATGGCCTCTTCGAGGGTTCGGAATCCGAGTTCGGACAGGTACTCGCGAACTTCCTGGGCAAGGAACTCGAAGAAGTTGACGACGAACTCCGGCTTGCCGGTGAAGCGGGCGCGCAGCTCGGGATTCTGGGTGGCAACGCCAACCGGACAGGTGTCGAGGTGACAGACGCGCATGAGAATGCAGCCAGACACCACAAGCGGAGCGGTCGCAAAACCGTATTCCTCGGCACCGAGCAGTGCGCCAATAATGACGTCGCGGCCGGTCTTCATCTGGCCGTCGACCTGCACGACAACACGGTCGCGCATGCCGTTGAGCATGAGCGTCTGCTGGGTTTCGGCAAGACCGAGCTCCCAGGGAGTTCCCGCGTGCTTGAGTGAATTGAGCGGGCTCGCGCCGGTGCCGCCGTCATGTCCGGAGACCAGCACGACATCCGCCTTGGCCTTCGTGACGCCCGCGGCCACCGCGCCAATGCCCGACTGGCTCACGAGCTTGACGTGCACTCGCGCCTTTGGGTTCGCGCGCTTGAGGTCGAAGATCAACTGCTTGAGGTCTTCAATCGAGTAGATGTCGTGGTGCGGCGGCGGCGAGATCAGGCCGACTCCCGCGGTGCCGTGGCGCGTACGAGCGATCCACGGGTAAACCTTCCCTGCAGGCAGCTGGCCACCTTCGCCGGGCTTGGCGCCCTGCGCCATCTTGATCTGGATATCCGTCGCGTGCGTCAGGTACATGCTCGTGACCCCGAAACGTCCCGACGCGACCTGCTTGATGGCGCTGCGACGTAAGGGGTCGAGCAGACGCACGACATCCTCGCCACCCTCACCCGTGTTGCTTCGAGCGCCGATCGAGTTCATGGCGATCGCGAGCGTCTCGTGCGCTTCCTGGCTGATCGAGCCATAACTCATGGCGCCGGTATTGAAACGCGTGACAATGGATGCCACGGACTCGACCTCGTCGATCGGGACAACCGGTCGCTGCCCGCTCTTGATCTTGAAGAGCCCGCGCAGGGTCATAAGGTTTTCGGCCTGCTCATCCACGAGCTTCGTGTAATCCCGGAAGATGTCGTAGCGGCGCGAGCGCGTGGCGTGCTGCAGCCGGAACACCGTGTCGGGGTTGAAGAGGTGCGGCGGGCCCTCCCGGCGCCACTGGTATTCACCGCCGGTAGCCAGGCGTTCGTGAACGCCAGGCGCACCATCTTTGGGATACGCGGCAGCGTGACGAGCAGCATTCTCCGCGGCGATCACATCGATCCCCACCCCGCCGAGCAGGCTTGACGTACCCGTGAAGTACTGGTCAACGAACTCCTGGCTCAGTCCCACAGCCTCAAACGCCTGGGCGGCAGCGTACGAGCCCACAACCGAGATGCCCATCTTCGACATGATCTTCAAGACGCCCTTGCCGAGCGCTTTGATGATGTTTTTGACCGCTTTCTCGGGGGTCAACCCCACGATCATGCCGTTACGAACCAGTTCTTCCGCGGTCTCCATAGCGAGATACGGGTTGATAGCGGATGCCCCGTAGCCGACTAAAAGCGCGACGTGATGCACTTCGCGCACGTCGCCAGCCTCCGCGATGAGCCCGACCTTCATTCGCGTCTCGGCCCGGATCAGGTGGTGATGCACCGCCGCCACCATCAGCAGCGACGGAATGGGCGCATAGTCTTTGTTCGAATCGCGGTCAGACAGCACGATGAACTGCGCCCCGGCAGCGATCGCTTCGTCAACCTCGACACACATCTTGGCGAGGCGTTTCTCCATCGCCTTTTCACCCTTATCGACCCGGTAAAGGCCCTTGATGGTGGTCGAGAGGCTGCTGCCTGACTGCGGAACTATGTGCTGGATCTTTGCCAGCTCGTCGTTGTCGATCACTGGGAAATCGAGTGCGACCTGCTTCGCGTGCTCCGCGGTGGCCGACAGAAGGTTGCGCTCGGGACCCAACCCGAGCTTCATCGACGTGACCACTTCTTCACGGATCGAGTCGAGCGGGGGGTTGGTCACCTGAGCGAACTGCTGGGTGAAGTAGTCGAACAGCAGTCGTGGGCGCTCGGAGAGAATCGCGATGGGGGTGTCTGATCCCATTGCGCCAAGCGGTTCTGCGGCGTGCTGCGCCATCGGCATAACCAGGATGCGCAGTTCTTCTTCGGTGTACCCGAAGGTGCGCTGACGGCGGGAAACGGACGCTGGCGTGTGAACAATGTGCTCACGCTCTGGCAGGTCGGCAAGCGCGATCCGGCCCTGTTCCAGCCATTCGCCCCACGGTTCGGATGCCGCGAGCTCGGCCTTGACCTCGTCGTCTTCGATAATGCGACCCTCGGCCGTGTCAACCAGGAACATCTTGCCGGGGCGCAGGCGACCCTTGCGCACGACCTTGGACGGCTCGATGTCGAGCACGCCGATTTCGCTGGCAAGCACGACAAGTCCATCGTCGGTCACGAGGTAGCGCCCGGGACGCAGACCGTTGCGGTCGAGGGTTGCGCCCACCAGCGATCCGTCGGTAAACACGAGGGCGGCTGGGCCGTCCCACGGCTCCATCAGCATCGAGTGGTACTCGTAAAAGGCGCGCCGTGCCGGGTCGACATCCGTCTGGTTCTCGTAGGCCTCGGGAACCATCATCATCATCGCGTGCGGAAGTGACCGGCCGGCAAGATTCAGAAGCTCGACGACCTCATCGAACGACGCGGAGTCGCTCGCCCCGGGCGAGTTGATGGGAAGGATCGATCGGATGTCGCCAAGGACTTCGCTCTCGAGCTGCGACTGCCGCGCCCGCATCCAGTTGCGGTTGCCCTGAACGGTGTTTATCTCACCGTTGTGCGCGATCATCCGGAATGGCTGCGCGAGCGGCCACGACGGGAATGTGTTCGTGGAATAACGCGAGTGCACGAGTGCCAGCCTAGAGACGAAGCGCTCGTCGGAGAGGTCCGGGTAGAACGGCTCGAGCTGGAGTGTCGTCACCATGCCCTTGTAGACCAGGGTGCGTGCCGACAGCGAAGGGAAGTAGGCGTACAGCTCGTGCTCGGCGCGCTTGCGCAACCGGAACGCCTGACGTTCGAGCTCGATCCCCCCGACAGTGCCCTTGTCGCCTTGGCGAGTCGACTGCAAAAAAACCTGCTCGAACGCGGGCATAGCGGCCCGCGCGAGGGTGCCGAGGTTACCCGGTTCGACGGGCACATCGCGCCATCCGAGAACTACGAGGTTTTCCTCCGCCGCGAGCTCGGCAAGGCGGGACTTCAGAGTCTCTCGCTCGGCCGCGTCGGTGGGCAGGAACGCCATGCCCACGATGTAGCGTCCAACGGCCGGCAGCTCGAAGTCCACAACAGCGCGAAGGAAAGCATCGGGAATCTGCGTAACGATGCCCGCGCCGTCGCCGGTTCCGGCATCCGACCCCACCGCACCGCGATGTTCGAGGTTACGCAGCGCGGTGAGCGCGGTATCGATGATGTCGTGACCTGCGGTGCCGCGCAGGGTCGCGACCATGGCGAGGCCGCAGGCATCTTTCTCGTTGCGCGGGTCGTAAAGACCCGTCGCCTCGGGGGTGAGGCTGAAACGCTGGAATGGTGGCGTGAGAGCCATTTGCTACCGTCCTCACGATGGAGCTTGTGCGATGAGGGACGTCAGCGGCCCGCAGATGGGAAATATCGCGTGTGATGAACTCGCGTCTATAAACACTCGGAAATCGACCCCGGACTATGAGGACGTGGTGTTTGCTCCGCTTGTGGCGTGCTGTTCGGTTTGCCCAGAAGCCTGGGCTGACGAGACATCATCGTCGGGGTCGTCGGTGTCCGAATAGGTTTCCTCGGAGTCTACAGCACCCTCTGGCTCGCGCCCCGGCACGTACGGGCCAGGCTCGATACCCGGGTGACGGCGCGTTTGCACGGCGAAGAGGATGATTCCCAGCGCTATGGCGGCGAAAGCGCCCCACACATTGGTTCGGATTCCCAAGAACACTTCACTGGGATCCACGCGGATCGACTCGAACCAGGCCCTGCCAACCCCGTACCAAATCATGTACAGCGCCCAGACCTTGCCCCACTGCAGGCGAGGCACCGCGTCGCCCACGGGAACTGGCAGGAAGAGACCGAAGAGTGTCTTCTTCTGGATGCGCCAGGCGCGTTCCATGGCGAGCAGGAAGACGATTCCCACAACGTTCCAGATCATTTCGTACAGGAACGTGGGGTGGAACAGGGTGCCCTCGGGCAGACCGACGGGGATCGCCGCGTTCGGCTGGGGAATCTCCAACGCCCACGGAAGGTCGGTGGGAAGGCCGAACAGTTCGTGATTGAAGTAGTTGCCCAGGCGACCAGCGGCCTGCGCGAGCAGCATGGCAGGCGCCAATGCGTCGGCGAAGGTCCAGAATCGCAGACCCGTGAGGCGGCATCCGATCCAGGCGCCGACAGCACCACCAATCAGGGACCCAAAGATTGCGTTGCCACCCTCCCAGATTCGGATAACGGCCCAGGGGTCGGCACCTTCGAAGAAGTAGTCACCGGGGTGCGTGAGCACGTGATAAGCCCGTGCGCCAACCAGACCCAGTGGTACGGCCCAGATGATGACATCGAGCACAATTCCCGATTCGGCGCCCCGCGCCTTGAGGCGCTGGTTGACAAAGATCGTCGCGAGGAGGATGCCCAGCAGAATACACAGCGCATAGGTGTGGATCTGAACCGCGTAGGTCTCAGGCACAAACGGAAGAAGCCCGTGCAACCACTGTCCGAAGGGAATGGTGATGGGAATCTGCCACTCGGGAGGAGGGCTGGGGATGCTGAGCGGCAGGAAGGACAAGCCGGTCACCTTTCTTCTGCGGTAGGACTAGGCGAGTCTAGTACCGACGGCCAGGGCGGCCGCCGTGCGGGCAACGCCACCGACGCCGCCATCGGCGAGGGCGGAAACGAGTGCCGACCCGACTATGGCACCGTCGGCGTAGCTGATCACTTCGCGCACCTGGTCTGCGGTCGAGATTCCAATGCCGACACAGGTGCTCGTGGCTCCCGCGGTGCGCAGCCGCGCGACGAGTCCGCGAGCAGCATCGTCCACACCAGCGCGGGCACCGGTGATACCCATCGTAGAGACGGCGTAGACGAAGCCGCGACTCATCTCGACGGACTGCCTGAGCCGGGCATCCGACGACGACGGAGCCGCCAGAAACACCCGATCAAGATTGGTGCGATCGGATGCCGCAATCCACAGCCCCGCTTCGTCTGCGACGAGGTCGGGTGTGATCAATCCGGCGCCGCCGGCCGCCACCAAATCGTCGGCAAATCGCTCAACGCCGTACTGAAGCACCGGGTTCCAGTAGGTCATGACGAGTACGGGAGCGTTGACTTGCGCGGTGATGGCGGCGACCGCGTCGAACGTGTGGCCAAGTTTGAAACCGTTGGCCAGGGCGACCTGAGTTGCCTTCTGGATCGCGGGACCATCCATCACTGGGTCGGAATAGGGAACCCCGAGTTCGAGCACATCGACGCCGTTTTCGACGAGCGCGACAGCGGCATCGATACTTGTCTGCAGGTCGGGAAAGCCCACCGGCAGGTAGCCGACGAGTGCCCCGGACCCCTCGGTTTTACGCTTCAGGATCGCCGTCTCGACCGCGCTCACTGCGAGTCCTCGCCGGTTGCATCGAACAGCTCGAAGTACTTGGCTGCGGTTTCCATGTCTTTGTCGCCGCGCCCGCTGAGATTCACCAGGATTACCGCCTCCGGCCCCAGCTCTCGCCCCAGTTTCATGGTGCCGGCGAGGGCGTGTGCAGACTCGATCGCCGGAATGATCCCTTCGGTGCGAGACAGCAGCCGAAGCGCCTCCATGGCCTCATCATCCGTGATCGGTAGGTAGTGCGCACGACCTATGTCATTGAGCCAGGAGTGCTCGGGCCCGATTCCCGGGTAGTCAAGTCCGGCCGAAATTGAGTGTGATTCGATGGTCTGGCCGTCTTCATCCTGGAGCATGTACGAGCGCGCGCCGTGCAACACTCCGGGGCGACCGCGCGTGATCGTCGCTGCGTGCTTCTCGGTGAGGTGTCCCTCGCCCGACGCCTCGTAGCCGTACAACGCGACATCCGGATCATCAAGGAACGCGTGGAAGATTCCCATAGCGTTGCTTCCGCCGCCGACACAGGCCGTCACCGCGGTGGGAAGGGCCCCGGTGAGGTCGATGACCTGCTGGCGCGCCTCTTCCCCGATGATCTTCTGGAAGTCGCGCACCATTGCGGGGAAAGGATGCGGACCAGCGACTGTTCCGAACACGTAGTTGGTCGTCTCGACGCTCGTCACCCACTCGCGGTAGGCCTCGTTGATCGCATCTTTGAGGGTGCGGGAGCCCGTGGTCACCGACACCACCTCGGCGCCGAGCAGGCGCATGCGAGCCACGTTGAGCGCCTGTCGCTCGGTGTCGACCTCGCCCATGTAGACGACGCATTCCAGGCCGAACAGCGCCGCAGCGGTCGCCGTCGCTACGCCATGCTGGCCCGCGCCGGTCTCGGCAATCACGCGGGTTTTACCGATGCGCTTGGTGAGCAACGCCTGCCCGAGCACATTATTGAGTTTGTGCGAACCGGTGTGGTTGAGGTCCTCGCGCTTGAGGATGATGCGCGCCGACCCGGCGTGCTCTGCGAACCGCGGCACCTCGGTGATGATCGATGGGCGACCGGTGTAGGTCTTGTGCAGGTGCATCAGTTCGGATTGGAACGCGGGATCAACACGAGCGACGTTATAGGCGGCCGACAGCTCGTCGAGCGCTGCAATCAGGGATTCCGGAACGAATCGGCCACCGTACTCACCGAAGTAGGGGCCAAGCTCATCGCGCAGCAGGCTCATGATGCTGCCAAAAATCCGCGAAGCGTTGCCGCGGGATCGCCACCGTCTGTGGACTGCTCCACGAGCGCCTCCCCCACGAGTACGACGTCGGCACCCGCGCGACGGTAGTGCACAACGTCGGCGGGAGTCTTCACTGCTGACTCGGCTACCCGGATGACGCCGCTGGGAATCATGCCGGCGAGACTGCCAAACAAGTTGCGGTCGAGCTCGAACGTGCTCAGGTCCCGAGCGTTGACACCGATCAGGTCTGCGCCAAGATCGAGTGCCCGATCCACCTCGTCCGCCGAGTGAGTCTCGACCAGAGGCGTCATGCCCAATTCGTTGATAAAGCGGAACAACGACGCCAGGGTCGCATCGTCCAGTGCAGCGACGATGAGCAGCACCATGTCGGCACCGGATGCTCGTGCCTCCAGCACCTGGTACGGCTCGGCAATGAAGTCTTTGCGCAGCAGCGGCACGGACGCGACTTCGCGCACGGCCTCAAGATCGGCGAGTGAGCCCCCAAAGCGGCGCCCTTCGGTCAGCACGCTGATGGCGCTCGCTCCGCCCGCTTCGTAGCACGCCGCAAGGGATGCCGGATCGGGAATGTCTGCCAGTGGCCCGCGAGACGGGCTCGCCCGTTTGATCTCCGCGATGATGTGCACCGAGTCGCGTGGTGACAGCGCCGCAATGGCATCACGAGGGGGTGTGCGTTCGAGAGCCGCGGCCTCGAGATCGGCGAAACTACGCACAGCACGACGCTCCGAAGCGTCGTGAAGGGCTCCGGCTACCAGGTCGGCGAGCACTCTAGCTGTGCGCCTTGGGCGTGAGCTTGGCTCCGTCGACTCCGAAGCCGGCTTTCTTCAGGGCCAGCCCAACGAGGGCGCCAACAACCACGAGCCCTGCAGAAGCGAATACGAGCCACGCCAAATCGAACCAGAACGCGAAAGTGCCGATCGTGAACGCGACCAGCATGATGATGACAGCGGTCCAGGCGGCCGGCGAATTTCCGTGGCCGGGGTCTGACTCAGTGCTCATCGTTTGCTCTCCAATTCGAGGGGACCCTGCACGGTGCGGGGCCAGGATCGTGCAATGACTATCTGAATTCTAGCGGCTCGTGGGGTCACGGCCGTCGCTCAACGCGTCCCAGTCGCCGATTGTCGACTCTCCGTCAGCTGGCTCCATCCGCACCGCCTGATACTTGCGCGATGACGCGGGCCAGCGACGGGCAGTGGCGACGGTGGCGATACCGAGAAGCACGATGAGGATGCCCGCCAGCAGCGCCACCACAGGCCAGGCGGTCGAACCGGTCGAGGTAACCAACGCCATAACCGACGCGGTGCCGCCGACACCCGTGGCCGCCGAGATTGCTTGCGCGGAGGCGGCGACAGGGTTGGCGATCGCCATGACGGAGGAAGTGACGACGAGAGCGCCGAGCGCCGCCTGCAGTATTCCCAGCACCACGCGGAACACCACTCCCGCTAGCGCGAGCGCTGCGGCGAGGGCCAGCCCAGACAGCGCTAACGCGGTCAGTGCCGGAGCCGCGACATCCCCATTCACAGTTACGGACGCGCCGGTGGCGAGCACGATGGCGAACCACTGCTGCGTCCAGGCGAGCAGAACGAGCCCGCTCAGGGCGATGCCGAGCAGGATGCTCGTGAGCTTCAGCCGGCGCGGGTTCACGGTACCCGACGCATCGCGTTGGCCACGGCAATCGCGCGAAGCGGCGCCGCTGCCTTGTTTTGCGATTCCTGATGCTCGGCGGCCGGGTCGGAATCGGCAACGAGGCCGGCACCGGCCTGCACTCGAGCAAGGCCGCCGACAATCGTGGTCGTTCGGATAGCGATCGCCAGATCGGCGTCTCCCGCGAAGTCGAAATAGCCGACAACTCCCCCGTAGACGCCGCGCTGCGCCGGTTCCAGCTCGTCGATGATCTCTAGCGCGCGAGGCTTGGGAGCGCCCGACAGTGTGCCAGCCGGGAAGGTAGCGCGGAATACGTCAACCGAGCTCGCGCCCTGCGTGAGGTCGCCCTCGACCGATGACACGAGGTGCATAATGTGACTGAAACGCTCGACCTGCATGAATTCAGTGACCTCGACCGTGCCCGGTCGGCAGACCTTCTGTAGGTCGTTTCTTGCCAGGTCGACAAGCATGAGGTGTTCGGCCTGCTCTTTGTGGTCGGCGCGCAATTCGGTACCGAGATCGAGGTCACGTTCGGGCGTCTCGCCGCGCGGGCGAGAACCCGCGATCGGGTGCATGTAGACGCGATCGTTCGTGACCTTGACGAGGGCCTCCGGGCTGGAGCCGACGATCGAATACGGCTCCCCCGCGGTGTCGACGAGACTGAGCAGGTACATGTACGGGCTCGGGTTGAGCGTGCGAAGCACACGGTAGACGTCGATCGGTTCAGCGGTGACCTCGTGATCGAACCGCTGCGAGATCACGACCTGAAACACATCCCCGTCACGGATGTACTGTTTCGAGCGCTCGATGGCATCGTGATAGGCCACGGGCGTGACGCGAGGAACGGGAGTGGGAGCAATCGTGAGATCCACCTCCGCAAGCCAGGCCTCGCTGGGTTCGGCAAGTGCCGCCTGCATCGCATCGAGTCGGCGCTGCGCATCCCCCCACAACACGTCGCGCTCTTCGATGCCGTCGTTAAGCGCCGCAACGATCAGCTGCACGGTACCGAATCGGTGATCGAGCACAACGAGTTCCGAGACAAAACTCAGGGCCTGGCCGGGCACACTGAAGTCGGCGGGCGGGATATGCGGTAGACGCTCAATCTGTCGAATAGCCTCCCAGCCAATGAAGCCCACGAGACCGCCGGTGAGAGGTGGATGCCCATCGACGTGAGGAGTGCTCCACCTCGCGTACAGGTGCGCAAGCGCATCGAGTGGGCCGGTCGGGTGGTCGACGCCGAGGGCTCGTTCCACCGCGAGGCCGTAGTCGAGCCAGGCCACAGTGTCGCCAACCTGGGTGAGCACGCCAAAACTCGACACACCGACGAACGAGAATCGGGACCAGATTCCGCCCTGTTCCGCGGACTCGAGCAGAAAAGTACCGGGTTTCCCCTGCGCAAGCTTGCGATAGATTCCCACTGGCGTCTCGCCGTCGGCGAAGAGTTCGCGAATGACGGGAACGACGCGGTGTCCTGCCGCGAGTCGCGCAGTGAAGTCCGCCGACGTCGTCGAGTTATGCATCGGGGGCTCCCACGGCTGGACTCAACGGATCGACATCAAAGCAGGCGTGAGCACCGGTGTGACACGCCGGACCGTGCTGGTCGACGGTGACAAGAATCGTGTCACCGTCGCAATCGAGTGCTGCACCGCGAACGAACTGGCGGTTGCCGCTCGTGTCGCCCTTGCGCCAGAACTCCTGGCGGCTGCGGCTCCAGAACGTCACGCGACCCTCGGTGAGGGTTCGGCGAAGCGCCTCTGCGTTCATGTATCCCAGCATCAGCACCTCCTTCGAGTCCCACTGCTGGATGATCGCCGGCACGAGGCCATCAGCGGAAAAAACTGCGCGTTCGATCACCTCGCCGACCGTGGCATCGCTCAACACTTCGTTGCTCACCGCACCACCATTCCCGCCTCGTTGAGCGCCTGTTTCACGTCGCCTACCGTCAGTTCACCATTGTGAAATACGGATGCCGCCAGCACGGCATCCGCGCCAGCAGCGATCGCCGGTGCGAAGTCTCCTACAGCGCCAGCGCCGCCGCTGGCAATGACCGGCACGCTGCTGATCTCGCGTATGGCGGTGATCAGCTCAAGATCAAAGCCCTGCTTGGTTCCGTCGGCGTCGATCGAGTTGACAAGCAATTCGCCGGCTCCGCGCTGGATCGCCTCGGCCGCCCAGATCAGCGCATCGATGTCGGTTTCGGTGCGGCCACCATGGGTCGTCATCACGTAGCGATCGCCTCGGCGTTTGACGTCGAGGCTTAGCACGAGGGCCTGAGCGCCGAAGCGATCTGCGATCTCACCGAGCAAATCTGGCCGGGCAATCGCCGCACTGTTGACGCCAATCTTGTCGGCACCGTTGGCCTGCAGGCGAGCGACGTCATCGGAGCTTCGCACGCCGCCGCCGACGGTGAGAGGGATGAACACCTGCTCGGCCGTGGCCCGCACGACGTCATACATCGTCGCCCGATTGTCGACGGTGGCCTTTACATCGAGGAAGGTGATCTCGTCGGCACCCTGCTCGTAGTACTTGCGGGCCAGCTCCACCGGGTCGCCAGCGTCACGCAGGTTGAGGAAGTTCACGCCCTTGACGACGCGGCCGGCAGAGACGTCAAGGCACGGGATCACCCGCACTGCGACATCCATGATCAGAGCCGCGCAGCGTGAATCGGGCTGACGAGAATCGCACGCGCACCGATCTCGTACAGTTCGTCCATCACGTGGTTGGTGTCGGCGCGGGGCACCATTGCACGCACCGCAACCCACTGCGGATCGTGCAACGGGGAAACCGTGGGGCTCTCAATGCCCGGCGTTACCCGGGTGGCACTCTCCAGAAGCGACAGCGGAACGTCGTAGTCGATGAGCACGTACTGGCGAGCAACGAGCACGCCCTGCAATCGGCGCTGCAGCACGGCTATCCCCGGCAGGTCACCCTTCGCGCTGATGAGTACTGCCGTCGAATCCAGGATGACCGGTCCGAAGATCTCGAGCCCCTGAGCGCGCAGCGTCGACCCCGTCGAGACCACGTCAGCGCCGGCATCCGCGCCGCCCAACCGGATGGCGGACTCAACCGCGCCGTCGAGCCCAACGAGCACCGCCGTCACGCCGTTCTGAGCCAGAAAATTGCCCACGAGCCCCGGATAACTCGTCGCAACCCGCACGCCCTCAAGATCGCCAAGGGAGGTGAACCGCCCCGGCTCACCCGCGAACCTGAAGGTTGACTCACCGAAGTCGAGGCTCGCGATCTCGACGGCGGCCGAACCCGAGTCGAGCAGCAGGTCGCGGCCCGTGATGCCCACATCCAACGCGCCCGACCCCACATAGGTCGCGATGTCGCGGGGGCGGAGGTAGAAGAACTCGACGTCGTTGCGATCGTCACGAACGCTCAACGCGCGGGGGTCGCGCCGGCCGGCGTAACCGGACTCAAATAGCATCTCGGCTGCGGTCTCGCTCAGCGAGCCCTTATTGGGAACTGCAATTCTTAGCATGGAGTCTTTCTGGTCGTCTGGAGGATGTCGCAGCAACTGTCTCGTTAGAGATGTCGCCAGATATCCGCGGGGGCGAGCCCCTTCGCGACCATGAGCACCTGCAGGTGATAGATGAGCTGCGAGATCTCTTCGGCGGTTTCGGCGTTCGATTGGTACTCCGCGGCCATCCACACTTCGGCGGCCTCTTCGACAATCTTCTTGCCGATGGCATGCACTCCGGCATCCAGCTGGGCGACGGTGCCCGACCCCACGGGGCGCGACACGGCCTTTTCGCTCAATTCAGCGAACAGCTCGTCGAAGGTTTTCACTGGATAAGGCTATCGGTGATCGAGACAGCAGAGACTTCGGCTGCGCTCGATCACCGACTCGCGCTACTTGACGCCGAGCAGGTCGATCACGAAGGTGAGCGTGCGGCCAGAGAGGCGATGTCCGCCACCCACCGGGCCGTAGGCGAGGTGCGGCGGGCAAATCAGCTCGCGGCGGCCGCCGACCTTCATGCCGGGGATGCCCTCCTGCCAGCCCTTGATCAGGCCGGACAGCGGGAACGAGATGGACTGGCCGCGACCCCACGAGGAGTCGAACTCTTCGCCGGACTCGAAGTCGACGCCCAGGTAGTGCACGTCAACGGTGTCGCCGGGCTTCGCTTCGGCTCCCGTTCCTTCTTCAATGTCGATGATCACGAGTTCCGTGGGCTCTGGGCCCTCGTAGAACTCGACTTCGGGCTTGGTTCTGGGTGAATCTGTCATGCTGCTATCCAAGCAGAAGTACGATCAGGCAGCTCACCTCCGCCGAACGTGGCCACCTGGGTGATCGGGCCGGCAGCGGTCCCCAGCGCTCGGGACATGCACGAGCGCTACTGGCCCTAGTGGCTGTGCGACCCCGCGGCCGCTCGCAGTGCCTCAACCTGAGCGGCAGGGTCTGAGCTGCGGAAGACCGCCGAGCCGGCGACGAACGTATCGGCACCGGCATCCCGAGCAATGCCGATGGTGTTCTCGTCGACGCCGCCATCGACCTGCAGCCAGGTTTCGACTCCGTAGCGATCCGCCGCCTCACGAAAACGACGCACCTTGGGCATCGTCGACACCATGAAGCTCTGGCCGCCGAACCCCGGCTCGACCGTCATCACCAGGATCTGGTCGAACTCGGGCACCAGTTCGAGATAGCTCTCTTCGTCGGTTCCAGGTTTAAGTGCCAGACCGGCGCGGCAGCCCAGTGCTCGAAGCGTGCGAGCCAATTGCACGGGATTCTCGGTGGCCTCGGCGTGGAAGGTAACCGAGGATGCTCCGGTGCGCGCGTAGTCCGGCGCCCACCGGTCGACGTCATCGATCATCAGGTGCACGTCGAGCGGGGGCGTCGATACCTCCTGCAAACGCTGAACCATCTGCAGCCCAAAGGTGAGGTTCGGAACGAAATGGTTGTCCATAACATCGACGTGAATGAAGTCTGCGTTCGAGATTTTCGCCACGTCGCGCTCGAGGTTGGCGAAGTCGGCGGCAAGGATGCTCGGGTTGATTCTGACCATTCTTAGACCTTAGCGAGCAGCTGAATAAACATCGCGTCGGTGCCGTGGCGGTGCGGCCAGAGCTGCGCATGGTTGGCCTCGGGCAGATCCAGTGGCGCCCTGACGATCGACTGCAGCACCGCGGGGGTGTTGACGAGCTCAATCCCCTCCGCCTTGCGCAGCACGGAGGCAACGATCGACTTGGTCTCTGCCGCGTGCGGAGAACAGGTGACGTAGGCCATGATTCCGCCGGGTTTCAAAGCAGCCACAGCGGACGCCAACAGTCGCGTTTGCAATGCTCCGAGACCGGCAACATCGCTCGGCTGCTTGCGCCAACGAGCCTCAGGGCGACGCCGAAGCGCCCCAAGCCCCGTGCAGGGAGCGTCGAGCAGGATGCGATCGAAGAACTGCGGATAGTCGTCGCCGACGTCAACCCCATCCAGCTCCCACACCTCGGGTGCTGGGTCGAAAACCGCGAGGGCCTTGCGCACCAATTCGGCGCGAGCCGGAACCAGTTCGTTAGCGACCAGTGTCGCCCCGCCCAAACGCGCTTCCGCTGCCAACAACGCGGCCTTGCCACCGGGGCCCGCACAGAGATCGAGCCAGCGCTCCCCCGGCACGATCGGCCGCGCGCGGCTGAGCGCGAGGGCCGCGAGTTGCGAGCCCTCGTCTTGCACGCGCGCACGCCCTTCGCGAATCGCCGCGAGGTTCAGCGGATCGCCCCCGTCGAGAATGGATCCCACCGGAGAAAACTCTGCCGGGTGGGCATCCAACTCTGACGTAGTCGACTCCCCCGGCAGCGCAGCGATGCTGACACGGGGAGCAACATTGTCGGCCGCGAGCAGCGCCTCGAGTTCGACCTCTCGACGTTCTGCGGTCAGCACCTGCCGGAAGGCTCTGGTGACCCAGAGCGGATGCGAATACTCGAAGGCCAGAGCCTCCTCACCGGTTCGCGCCTCGGCCAATACCCGCTCGCGCCAGGTTTCGGCGTCGGTGCGGGTGATGGTACGCAGTACCCCGTTGACAAACCCCACGGCGGAGTTCGACCCGACCGTCTTGGCCAACTGCACAGACTCGTCGACGGCGGCGTGCTGAGCAACACGCATCGAGAGAAGCTGGTGACACGCGAGCCGAAGCACGTCGAGTATCGGCGGGTCGATCTGGTCGACGCTGCGCGCCGCGGCCATCGCGATAATCAGATCGTAGTAGCCCTGCATTCGCAGCGTGCCGTACGTCAGTTCGGTCGCGAGCCCCGCATCCGCCTCTGACAGTTTGGCGCGACCCAGACGCACGGGCAGCAGCAGGTTGGCGTAGGCGTCGGACTCACGCACGGCCATAATCACGTCGAGGGCGATCCTGCGAGCAGGCTGCGGCTGGCTCACGATGCCCTCATGTCTGCGTCGGACGGTCGACCTCGCCACCACGACGCGGCATCCATTTGCTTACGCCCCGCGGGATGCACCACCAACAATTGCAGCGGCTGGGTCGCCGTGCCGATCACCACATGCTTGCCCTCGAGCGAGAGTGCGCCCGGTGCCAGACGCACGGTGTCGCGGGCAATGACCGCGCCGATGACTTTCAGGCGTGAACCGTCAATCGTGGTGAAAGCACCGGGCTCGGGGGTCACACCACGGACGTGGGCGCTGACCTGCTCCGCGGAAAGGGTCCAGTCAATCTGTCCGTCCCCGAGCGTGAGCTTCGGTGCGAGAGTCACGTCACCCTGCTGAACCTCGGCTCGCGCGGTGCCGTCGGCGAGGGCATCCACAACCCTCAGAAGCAGTTCGGCACCCGACGCCGCTAGGGAGTCCAACAGGTTACCGGCGGTCTGCAGCCGGCCGATCGGCTCGGTCATCCGCCCGAACACATCGCCAGCGTCGAGCTCGGGCACCAACTGGAACACCGTTGCGCCCGTGACGTCGTCACCGGCAATAATCGCGCGCTGCACGGGCGCGGCACCGCGCCAGCGCGGCAGCAGCGAGAAATGCAGGTTGATCCAGCCCAGTCGAGGCGTCGAGAGAAGCGGCTCACGCACAAGTCCGCCGTATGCGACGATAACTCCGAGGTCGGGCGCTAGCTCCTCAACCGTCTCGGTGGCTTGCCCCACCAACCGATTGGTTCTGATGGTCCGGATGCCCAACTCAACGGCAACGTCAGCAACGGGAGTCGGCGTGAGCACGCCGCGGCGCCCGTGCGGCGAATCGGCGCGGGTAATCACCGCCGTTACCTCGTGGTTCGACGCGGCGAGCACCCTGAGGCTGGGAACTGCGGCTTGGGGGCTACCGGCAAAGACGAGGCGCAGGGAAGTCACTCCCCTATTCTCTCGTGCACGCCCTGACTCACTCGACGGGAACCCGACCGCGCAATGCCGACAACCCCATAGATGAGCAATTCCTCTTGGGTGGGACGCCCGCGTGGGCACTCCTTTGAGTTCACGATCGCGTGACTGACATAGCCGTCGAGGGGAGCGAATCGCAATGAAATCGCACAATATCGCCCGTGACCATCACGCCGACGTCACCCTCGTCACCACCCCAATCTGGCTTGAAGTATCAGGAGACCAGGCCTAGTCTCGACCGGACGCGACGACGCCCGTTTCGTACCCGAGAACGACGGCGTGGATCCTGTCTCGCAGCGCGAGCTTCATCAGGATGTGACCGACGTGGGTCTTCACTGTCGACTCCGAGAGAAACAACTCCGCTGAGATCTCGGCGTTTGTCCTGCCCTTCGCAACGGCACCGAACACCTCGAACTCGCGTTCGGTGAGCGCTGCCAGCAGGGCGTTCCGATCGACCGCCGGAGCGGGCGGCGCGGCGGCGTCATCCGGCAACTGGCTGCCGAAGAGATCCAGCATCCGCCTCGTGATCCTCGGGGCAACGATCGCGTCGCCCGCCGCCACCGATCGGATCGCCTGAATGAGCTCGGCTGGCCGCGCATTCTTCAGGAGAAAGCCGCTCGCTCCGGCGCGGAGCCCGGCGAACGCGTACTCGTCCAAGTCGAAGGTGGTCAGGATGATGACGCGCGTCAGCGGAAATCGCGAAGCGATGAGCGAGGTGGCCTCGATGCCGTCAACTCCGGGCATCCGCACGTCCATGATCACGACATCGGGCCGGAGCGACTCAGTGAGCGCCACACCCGCAGCGCCATCGTCGGCCTCGCCGACCACGCTGATGCCGTCGGCGCTGCCAAGCACCATCGTGAACCCGAGTCGGATGAGGGGCTGGTCGTCGACGAGCAGCACCCGAATGTCGGTCCCAGTCGAATCCTTAATTTCGGTGGTCATCGTGCCTCCTGTGGCTCTCTCGGAAGGGTAGCGCGCACGCGCCATCCACCGCCCGCCCATGGCCCCGTCTCGACGACACCGTCGTGCACCGCAGCCCGTTCGACCATGCCGATGATGCCGCGTCCGGCGCCGGATGATCCGGGCTTCGGCGCGGGCCGCTGGCCATCGTTGGTCACGGTGAGAATGGTCTCGGATTCGGTGAATACCAGTGCAACTTCAACTCTGGTGAGGGCGAGAGCATAGCGCAGCGCGTTTGTGAGCGACTCCTGCGCTATGCGGTAGACGGTCAGCTGGACGGCAGGACTATCGGTCGGGATGCCCGTTGTTGACAGGCGAACGGGCATTCCCGCGGCGCGAAAGCCCTCGATAAGTGAATCGAGATCGGTGTACCCGGGAGTGGGATGTAGCTCAGGGGCGAGCGGTTCATCGTCTGACAGCACGCCGAGCAGACGACGCATGTCGTTCATCGCTGTTCGCCCCGTATCAGAGAGGCGATCGAGCGCATTTCTCGTCGCCGCAGGGTCGCTCTGCACCGTCGCGGTCGCCCCGTCGGCGAGCGCGACGATGACCGATAGGCTGTGCGCAACGATGTCGTGCATCTCGCGCGCGATTCGCGAGCGCTCGGCAAGCGTCGCGATCTGGGCCTGGCTGTCACGCTCCCGAGCCACCTGCCGGGCACGATCAACGAGGATTCGCAGCTGTTCGCGCCGCCCGCGCACCAGCACCCCGGTCAAGATGGCGGACACGCAGAGCATGGGAAGCACGGCGCTAACTTCGATCAGTGAGACCGGGTCGCTATACCTCACCCCGTCGGCCCCCAGCACCGACGACCACAGTTGAATACCGAACAGTTCGATGAACGCGAAGCCGAGGAAGCCGAACCATGCGGCGCGGGGAGTGCGGTATACCGCAACGGCGTACAGGGCGATGGGTACGGCAACGAGGTCGTTGGTGTCGCCCAGAGGCGGGCTGAGTACTGACGCGATGACTGCCACCGCGATCAACACGGTGACGGGACGATGGCGCCGGAAGACCAGGCACGCCGCAGAGACCGGCGCTAGCAGGAGAAGCCAGATCGTCTCCCCTGGCACCCCTGTGACCAGATTGTAGGCTCTCGCGAGCATCAGTTGAGCTGCATACACGACGACGATCGAGATGTCGACAAGCCAAGGGTGTGACTGCAGGAAGCCGATTTTCGAAGGGAAGTCGTCGGCAGAGATGGGATCGGCCCCGGCAGGTGAGGTGGTTACCTCGCCTGCCGGGGCCGATCGCGCTCGTTTCACTACACGTCTTTTCTCTTCAGAAGCACCAAGGCAAGCACGACCGACGCTACCACCCAGCCGAAAAAGACTAGGAAGCTCGTCGCAAGCATCGACCAGCCGATGGTATCCACCGGCTGAAGCAGCACCATACCAGCGGCGCCGGGCAGCAACTGGGCCAGCTGCGCAGCGAACTCGCCGGGAATGAGGCCGAAGATGCTGGGAACGATGAGGAATAGCCCGAGCACGATGCCAGCGCCCGCCGCCGTGCTGCGGACCACCGACGCCACCGCGGTCGACATCACACCGATCAGGCCAGTGAACACT